>Ga0209236_1002177_pt1 | contig 11997 bp, 14 predicted proteins | sample GraSoi013_1_40cm_FD_185819 | JGI IMG/M metagenome (GOLD analysis project Ga0209236, IMG submission 185819) | Grasslands soil microbial communities from the Angelo Coastal Reserve, California, USA - Sample 09_27_2013_1_40cm (SPAdes) (version 2) | ecosystem: Environmental > Terrestrial > Soil >... | reverse complement strand
CGCGTGCTCGAGGTCGCGGCGGTGGCGGCGGCCGGCGCCCGGGTGCGCGTCGGCATCCGGCCCGAGGACGTCACGCTGACCGTGGCCGAGGGCGCGCGCGTCGCGTCGAGCGCCCGCAACGCGCTGGACGGCACCGTCACGCGCGTGAGCGCCTCCACCCACGCGACCCATGTGCTGGTCGACGTGGGGTTTCCGCTCGTGGCCGCGGTGACCGCGCGCTCGGTCAACGAGCTGGGGCTGCGCCCCGGCGCGCGCGTGTGCGCCGTCTTCAAGGCCAGCGCCGCGCACCTCATCCCCGCGTGACGGCCCGCCGGCGCGAGCCGCTTGACTCCCTGCCGACGCGGGGATATAAGGAAAGCACCCGAAACCAGAGTGAACACTTGGACGGGGGTCGGTATCGACGATGAAGCGTAACGAGCCAGCGGCCACGCCTCCGCTGGCTTTGTTTGTTTTACACCGCCGTGCCCTCCCAGACGCAGAAGGAGGTCCTGCATGACCCAGGAGAACCTCATCGAGCGACTGATAGCCGAGAACGACGAGTTCCGCCGTCTCCGGTCGGAGCATCAGAGCTACGAGCAGGAACTGGAGACGTTGCGTGGAACCGCGCCGCTCTCGGCAGACCAACAGTGGCGGATGAGCGAGCTCAAGAAGTTGAAGCTGATGGCGAAGGACCGGATGGAGTCGATCATCCGGCACGCGCGCCCAGGCGTCAGCGCCTGACGCGTCGGCGCCCCAATCGGCCGCGGAAGCCGCCGTCGCCGGCGGCCTTCCGCGGCCTTTCGCATCTCTCCGCTCGTGGTGACGCCCGCATGGTCGACGTGTCCGCCAAGCCAGAGACCGCCCGCGAGGCCGTCGCTCGCGCGATCATCAAGATGAAGCCGGCGACCCTGAGCGCCGTGCGGCGCGGCGACGCCCCCAAGGGCGACGTGCTCGGCACCGCGCGCACCGCCGGCATCCTGGCCGCCAAGCGCACGTCGGAGCTGATCCCGCTCTGCCATCCGCTGCGGCTGACGAAGGTGGACGTCACGTTCGACGATCGCCGCGGCAACGGCACGCTCGGCGTCGAGGCCCGCGTGCGCACCGTCGACAAGACCGGCGTGGAGATGGAAGCGCTCACGGCGGTGACGGTGGCGGCGCTGACCGTCTACGACATGGTGAAGGCGCTCGAGAAGGGCGTGACGATCGCGAAGGTCGAGCTGGTCGAGAAGTCCGGCGGCAAGTCCGGTCACTGGCGGCGGTAGACTGATCCCCGTGAAGACCGCGCTCGTCTATTCCGAGAAGGCCGACAGCTTCGACTACGGGCGCGAGCACCCGCTGCGCATGGAGCGCCTGCCGCTCACGTGGCGGCTGATGCGCGCCTACGGGCTCACGACGCTGCCCCACGCCCGCGTCGTCGCGCCCGAGCCCGCCGCGGAGACGGACATCGCGCGCTACCACACCCGCGAGTACCTCGACGTCCTCAAGCGCGCCGACACCGGGCTGGACCCGGCCGACGGCGCCCTCTACGGCCTCGGGCTCGGCGACAATCCGGTGTTCCGCGGCCTGTGGGAGGTGGCGCAGCTCGTGGCCGCCGGCTCGCTCACGGCGGCGGATCTCGTCGCGAGCGGCCAGGTCGACCGCGCATTCCACTTCGCCGGCGGCCTGCACCATGCCTTCCCCGACCGCGCCTCCGGCTTCTGCTACGTCAACGACGCCGTGCTCGCGATCCTCCGGCTCCGCGAGCACGGGCTGCGCGTGGCGTACGTGGACATCGACGCGCACCACGGTGACGGCGTGCAGCACGCGTTCTACGCCGACCCGAGCGTGATGACGATCTCCACTCACGAGCGTGGCGAGCGGCTGTTTCCGGGAACCGGCTTCGTGCGCGAGAAAGGCGAGGGGGCGGGCGTCGGCTTCTCGGTCAATCTCCCGCTCGAGGCCTATACCGACACCGCCGTGTACCTGCCGGCCTTCGAGGCGGTGGTGCCGCCGCTGATCGAGCGGTTCAAGCCCGACGTGATCGTGGCCCAGCTGGGCGCGGACGCGCACCGCACCGATCCGCTCACGCACCTGGCCCTCGACGTCCAGGGCTTCGGCCGCGCGGTGCAGCGCATCGCCGCGCTGGCGCCCAGGGTCGTCGCGCTCGGCGGCGGCGGCTACGACCTGCGCAACGTTCCGCGCATGTGGACGCTGGCGTGGGCGGTGCTCAACGGCCTCGAGCTGGCGCCGACGCTGCCGGACGCGTTCGCCGACGACCTGCGCCGCTACGGCTTCACGTCACGCTCGCTCTGGGACGACGCGGTCGAATTGCCGGACGAGCTGAAGCGCGCGGTGAGCGAGTACGCCGACCGCCAGGTCGACGCCGTGCAGCAGACGATCTTCCCGCTGCACGACCTCTAGCAGCCGAGCTTCGTCGCCAGCTCCTCGAAGTCGTTCGCCACCAGATCGACCTTGGGATCCGCCGGCAGGTCGTTCTTCGGCGTGTCGCCGAACTCGCGTGGCCGATGCACGTACGCCGTCAGCAATCCGCAGCCGCGCGCCGCCTGGAGGTCTGAGTAATGCGCGGCGACCATCATCGTCTCCGCGGGGCGCAGGCCGAGCAGGCCGGCCGCGCCCAGGTAGGTCTCGGGTTTCGGCTTGTAGGCGCGGTACAGCTCGCACGAGAGGTTCACGTCCCAGGGCAGCCCCGCGTGCTTGGCCATGTTCGTCAGCAGCGCGAAGTTGCCGTTGGACAGCGGTCCGATGACGAAGCGGCGCTTGAGCCGCGTGAGCCCGGCCACGGTGTCGGGCCACGGGTTCAGCCGATGCCAGACCCGGGTCAGGTGATCGCGCGCGGCCGCGTCGAGCTTGTCGAGGCCGAAGGACGGCGCCAGCGCGTCGAGCGACTCGCGATGGAGCACGTCGAGGATCGTCCACGGCCGGCGGCCCGAGCGCACCTCGTCGAGCGCCGGCTGGTAGCGTCCCCGCCAGGCGTCGGCGAGCGCCGGCCAGTCGACGCGGGTGCCCCAGCGCGCGTCGAGCGTCCGACCCTCGGCGATGATGCTGCCGCGCCAGTCCACACACGTGCCGAAGACGTCGAAGACGAGGGCTTTGGGGGTCAGGGGTGGCATGCGGACATGCTACAGTGACGGGGATTCGGAGGTCCACCGTGCGCGGAGTGTTGATTACGTTCGAGGGCGTCGAGGGATCGGGCAAGTCGAGCCAGATCCGACGCCTCGAGCGCTGGCTGCGACGCGAAGGCTATCGGCCGGAGACGACGTCCGAGCCCGACGGGACCGCGCTCGGAGTCGCCGTGCGGCGCCTGTTCGAGCGCGAGCCGCGCCCGCTCGCCGAGATGTTCCTCTTCATGGCCGCGCGCCACCAGCACGTCGTCGAAAAGGTCCGGCCGTGGCTGCGCGCGGGGCGCGTCGTGCTCTGCGACCGCTATACCGACGCCACCGTCGCCTACCAGGGCTACGGGCGCGGCGTCGACCCCGAGCTGATCCGCGAGATGAACGTGCAGGCCACCGGCGGCGTGCTGCCGGACCTCACGCTCCTCTTCGATCTCGATCCGGCGATCGGCTTCCGGCGGATCGCCGGCCGCAAGCTCGATCGCTTCGAGCGCGAGAAGCTCGCGTTCCACCGGAGCGTGCGCCGCGGCTACCTCGAGATCATGCGCGCCGAGCCCAAGCGGGTGCGGCGCCTGGACGCCGCCGCCGCCCCCGCCGAGGTCGAGCACCGGGTCCGCGCGATTGTGCAGGAGTTCCTCGGGCACCCCCAGGGGGGGCCACGTAAATGAGGCTCGAGGCGATCGCCGGCCAGCCGCGCGCGGTCGAGCAGCTCTCGCGCGCCCTCGAGGGCGGGCGCGTGGCGCACGCCTACGCGTTCGTGGGACCGGCCGGGGCCGGGCGCTTCACGACCGCGCTCGCGTTCGCGTCCGAGCTGCTGGCCGCCGACGCCACGCGCGGCCACCCGGACCTGCACGTCGTGACGCCGACGCCGCCCGAGTCGAATCCCAAGGGCGCGCGGACGATCCGTATCGGCGCCATCCGCGAGCTGGAGCGCCGCGCCTCGCTGCGCCCGGCGCTGGCGGCCCGCCGCGTGCTGATCCTGGACGAGGCCGAGCGCATGACCGACGACGCGCCGCAGGCGTTCCTCAAGTTCCTCGAGGAGCCGCCGCCCGCCACCGTCGTGATCCTGATCTTGCCGCGTGCGCGCGCGGTGCCGGCGACCGTGATCTCGCGCTGCCAGATCGTCCTCTTCCGCGCGCGCCGCGCCGCGGCGGCGGGCGGTGCGATGGTGGCCGACGCCATGGCGTGGATCGAGGAGACGCGCACGCAGGGCGTGACCGCGCTCTTCAAGCGGAGCGAGCGCGTGGACCGCGAGCGCGCGGAGACGCTGATCGACGGCTGCTGGCTGCACTGCCGCGACCTCGTGCTCGCGCGCGCCGGCGCGCCGCCGGCGCTTCTGACCGATCCCGCGCGCGCCGAGGCGCTGGCCGCCGAGGCCGCGCGTTGGAGCGACGACACCGCGCTGTATCGCGCGATCGAGGCCTGCCGCGAGGCGCGGCTGGCGCTCGTCAACAACGTCACCCCGCGCCTGACGGTCGACACGCTGCTGGCGCGGGTGGCGCGGAGGGCAGCATAGCCCCAGGGGGGTCAAGCACGTGAGCGATCCCGAGACCATGAACGAATATCTCGTCGGCGTGCGGCTGCGCGAGCCGGCGCCCGCCGACGACTACAAGGTGGTCGGCGACCTTCTGCTGCATGTGGGCGACGTCGTCAGCGTCGAGACGCAGAGCGGCACCGCGCTCGGCGAGGTGCGGCGCCCACGGCGTGCGGTGCCCGAGTTCCGCCGTGACCGGCTCTACCGGCGCGTGGTCGGCCTGGCCTCCGAGGAGGACGCGCGCGAATACCGCGGGCAGCGGCATCGCGAGGAGGCGGCCATCATCACCAGCGGCAAGCTCGCGCGCTCGCGCGGCCTGGCGATGAAGGTCGTGGACGTCGAGATGCCGACGGGCCAGCGCCGGGTGACCGTCTACTTCAGCAGCGAGGAGCGCGTGGACTTCCGCGACCTCGTGCGCGACCTCGCCCGCGAGTTCCGCGCGCGCATCGAGATGCGCCAGATCGGCGCGCGCGACACCACGCGCGTGCTCGACGGCATCGGCCCGTGCGGGCGCCAGCTCTGCTGCTCCTCGCACCTGCGCAAGTTCGAGCCGATCTCCGTGAAGATGGCCAAGGCGCAGGACATGCCGCTCACCGACAGCCGATTGCTGGGGAATTGCGGCCGGCTCAAGTGCTGCCTGCTCTACGAGTTCTCCACGTACCAGGAGCTGCGCAGCTACCTGCCGCGGGTGAACACACCGTGCCAGGCGGAGTGCGGCGGCGGCGGCTGCATGACGGGCAAGGTGCGCTCGCTGCGCGTGCTCAAGCAGAGCGTCGTCGTGGGCTTTCCCGACGGAACGGAGGCCGAGGTGCCGCTGAGCCAGCTGACGTGGGAGGGCCGCGACCACGTGCGGCCCGCGGAGCCGGAGAGCGCCCCCCCTGAAGGAGACCCTCGCGGGTGAGCGACCGCGTCTTCTATCTCACGACCCCGATCTACTACGTCAACGCCGAGCCGCACCTCGGCCACGCGTACACGACGATCCTGGCCGACGCGATGGCGCGCTGGCATCGTCTGGCCGGCGACAGCGTCTGGTTCCTCACGGGGACCGACGAGCACGGTGACAACATCGCCCGGGCCGCGGCCAGGGCCGGCGTGTCGCCACAGGCACAAGCCGACCGGATCTCGAACGTGTTCCGCGAGACGTGGCGGCGGCTCGGCATCAGCAACGACGACTTCATCCGCACGACCGAGGAGCGGCACAAGAAGGCCGTGCAGAAAATCTTGCAAATGCTGTGGGAGGCCGGCGAGATCTATCTCGGCACGTACGGGGGCAATTACTGCTTCGGCTGCGAGCGCTTCTACACGGAAAAGGAGATCGTGGACGGCAAGTGTCCCGATCACCTGAGCCCGCTGACGTACATCGAGGAGGAGAACTACTTCTTCAAGATGTCGAAGTACCAGGCGTGGCTGATCGACGAAATCCAGCGCCGCCCCGACATGATCCGCCCCGAGCGCTATCGCAACGAGATCCTCGGCTTCCTGCGCGATCCGCTGCAGGATCTCTCGATCAGCCGGCCACGCACGCGGCTGGAGTGGGGCATCCCGCTGCCGTTCGACGACAAGTACGTGACGTACGTGTGGTTCGACGCGCTCATCAACTACGTCTCCGCACTCGGTGGCCCGGGCGACACACGCTACGAGACCTTCTGGCCGCACGTCGAGCACCTGATCGGCAAGGACATCCTCAAGCCGCACGCGGTGTACTGGCCCTGCATGCTGAAGGCGGCCGGGCTGCCGCTCTACCGGCACCTGAACGTCCACGGGTACTGGCGCATCGGCGGTGGCAAGATGTCGAAGTCGGTCGGCAACGTGGTGGAAGCGCTGGCGCTGGCCGACAAGTACGGCAACGACGCGTTCCGCTACTTCATCATGCGCGAGATGGTGTTCGGCCTCGACGCCGACTTCTCCGAGGAAGCGCTGGTCGCGCGCCTCAATGCCGATCTCGCCAACGACCTCGGCAACCTCGCGTCACGCGCTTCGACGCTGATCGTCAACTTCGCCGCGGAAAGTGTCGTGCCCGTGGCCCGGACGCGGACGCCAGAGGATCAGGCTGTGGGCGCGGCGTTTGAGCGCGCAGTCACCCACGTACGCGCGGCGATGGACGAGTCCGCGTTCCACCGGGCGCTGGCCGCGATCTGGGAGTTCGTCGCCGTCGTCAACCGCTACGTGGATGCGAGCGCGCCCTGGGAGCTTCGCAAGGATCCGGCGAAGCAGCAGCGGCTCGCCGCCGTACTCTACACGTTGGCGGAGTCACTACGCTGCCTCGGCATCGTGCTGGCGCCGTTTCTGCCCGACGCGGCGGCGAAGATTCGCGCAGCGCTCAGCCAGACCGGAGAACCGAAGCTTGCGGACGCCGCATGGGGTGCGTTAAAGCCCGGCACGCACGTGCAGAAGATCACCGCGCTCTTTCCGCGCGTGGAGGACAAGAAGCCGGCGCCGGCGCCCGCGGCGACCGGCGACGGCGCCGCACGGATCAGCATCGACGAGTTCCAGAAGATCGACCTGCGCGTGGCGCTGGTGCTGGCCGCAGAGGCGGTGCCGAAGTCGAAGAAGCTGCTGAAGCTGCGCGTGTCGCTCGGCACCGAGGAGCGCACGGTGCTCGCCGGCATCGCCGAGCACTACGCGCCCGCCGACCTCGTGGGCAAGAAGGTCGTCGTCGTGGCGAACCTGGCGCCTGCGAAGCTCATGGGCATCGAGTCGCAGGGCATGGTCCTGGCCGGCGAGGGCGGGCAGGGGCTCGGCGTCGTCACGCCGGACCGCGACCTGCCCCCCGGCTCGAAGGTGAAATGATGGCGATGCTGACCGACGAGTACGTCCGCACGATCCTCGAGGTGGCCGAGCGCGACGCGTCCATCGCCCGCGTGCTGCGCGAGATCTGCGCGCTGGAGGGCGGCGTGCGCGCGAGCGCGCTCGACTTCGTCGGTGCCCACCTGCGCGCGACGTCGGCCGCCGCCGACGTGCTCGACTGCGTGCAGGCGCTGCGGCGCGACGAGGTGGCGCGCGCCATCGTGGACCGCCTCGGGCCGCCGGGGTGATCCTGGCCTTCGCGCAGACCTGGGGTGTCTCGACCGCGTCCTTCGTCGGCGGTCTCCTCACCCTCTTCGTGTTCCGCCGTGGCTTGCCGCACGTGGGCCTGATCGTCGGTTACCTGCTCCTGCTCTGGCTCCTCGTCGCGGTCCTCGTCCAGGTACGGGACACGCTGGTCGTCTCGGAGCGGCGCGCCCACCGCCTGGTGCTGACCGCGACCGAGTACGTGGTCCAGACGCTCTATCACGGCGTCCTCCTGTTCCTGCTCCCGGCCTACTGGGCCGCGACCACGCTGACGTCGGTCAACGTCTTCTTCTTTCTCGCCCTCGTCGCGCTCGCGCTTCTCGCGACGTTCGACCCGTGGTACCAGGCTGTCGTGCACCCGTATCCGTTGGTCGGCTACGTCTTCTTCCTCGTCTCGCTCTTCGGCGCGCTGAACCTGGCCCTGCCGCTGGTTGGCCTGCCGCCGGTGGCGGCGCTCGCGATCGCCGCATGGGTGGCCGTGGTGGCGCTGACGCCCGCCCTCTGTCGCGCGCGGGCATGGCCCTGGTCGCGCGGGCTCGTGGTCACGGCGCTGATCGGCACGCTCGCCACGAGCGCCGCCCTCGTCGGCCGCGTCGCCATCCCGCCGGCGCCGCTGTTCCTCGCCGAGGCGCGGCTGGGATGGAACGTCGTCACCATCGGTTCGCTCGATCTGCCGTCGCCGATCCCCACCGAGGCGGTGCTCCGGAACGGGCTCGTCGCCCACACCGCGATCTACGCGCCGGCGGGACTCAAGCAGCCCGTGGACCACGTCTGGAGGCTCGAGGGCCAGATCATCAACGTCATCCGTCTCACGCCGGTCGAGGGTGGCCGGCGCGAGGGCTACCGGACGTTCTCGCGTAAGATCAGCTTTCCCGCCGATCCGAAGGGGCGATGGACGGTGGACGTGATGACGGCGACGGGCCAGCTCATCGGCCGTATGCGTTTCCGAGTCGCGCCGTGAGCCACGCACCCGGGATGAGCTCGTGAGCCTGGAGCTCTTCGACACCCACGCGCACCTGCACTTTCCCGAGTTCGACGGCGATCGCGCGGAGATGATGGCACGCGCGCGGCAGGCCGGCGTGACGCGCATGCTCACGATCGGCACCGAGGTGCCGACCTCGCGCGCGGCCATCGCGCTGGCGGAGGCGGAGCCCGGCGTCTGGGCGACCGTGGGCGTGCATCCCCACGACGCGGCGGCTGCCGACGCCGACGTCCTGACCGAGATCGAGCGCCTCGCGGGCGGCCCGCGCGTCGTCGCCGTCGGCGAGATCGGCCTCGACTTCTTCCGCAACCTCTCGCCGCGCGACGTGCAGGAGCGCGTCTTCCGCCACCTGATCGGCCTCGCGCGGCGCGTGCGCAAGCCGGTGGTCGTGCACTGCCGCGACGCCCACGCCGAGGTGCTGGCGATCCTCGGCGAGGAGGGCGCGAGCGAGGTCGGCGGGATCATGCACTGCTTCTCGGGCGACGTGGAGATCGCGCGCCGCTGTCTGGACCTCGGCCTGCTCGTCTCGCTGGCGGGTCCCGTCACCTATCCGAACGCGCGCGCGCTCCCGGACGTCGCCCGCTTCGTGCCGGCCGACCGCCTCGTGATCGAGACCGACTGTCCGTTCCTGCCGCCGCAGGGCTACCGTGGCAAGCGCAACGAGCCGGCGTATCTGGCGCTCACGGCGGCGCGCGTGGCGGAGCTGCGCGCCGAGCCGCTCGAGGAGTTCGCGCGGCGCGCCTCCGACAACGCGCGCGGGCTGCTCCGTCTGGGCTGATGTCGCTGCGCGACGTCGGCTTCTTCCTGCGCGGCCGGCTCAACCGGGCGGCCAACCGCGTGCTCAATCGCGGGACGCGTGCGCACGCCGAGACACCGACGCCCCTCAACGAGGTGCTGGGCGGACCCCGAACGCCGCTGGCCCTGTCGCGCCTGCTCACCGCGCGCGACAACGCCGCGCGCGAGGCGGCGGTGGCGAGCTGGCTCGGCGCGCGCGGCGTGCCCTTCACACGGCACCGGTTCGCGACGTTCGAGGGCCGCGGCGACAACTACATCGTCGATGTCGGCGGCGGCGACCGCACGCTCGTCCTCGTCGCGCATCACGACGCGGTGCCCGCCAGCCCCGGCGCCAACGACAACGCCGCCTCCGTCGCGATCTTGCTGACGCTGCTCGAGCGGTTGGCTGCGGCGCCGCCGTCGCGGCTGCGCGTGCGGTTGCTCTTCCCGGCCTGCGAGGAGCTGGGCTACCTCGGCTCGCGCGCCTACGTCCGCGACGCCGCGCTCGACCGGATCGCCGGCGTCCTGAGCCTCGAGCTGTGCGGGATGGGCGACACGCTGGCGATCTGGGACGCGGGCACGGAGACGCCATTCCTGCGCACGGTGCGCGGCGCCTTCGAGAACGTCGGCCGCCGCGCCGACGAGACCTACCACGTCGTCGGGCGCATCCCCGTGTTCGGCAGCGACCACCGCGCGTTCGCGGCGGCCGGCATTCCCGCCTACGGCCTCACCGTGGTGCCGGCGGCGGAGGCCGACGCGCTGCGTGCCTTCGTGTTCAACCCGATGAAGAGCGCGTTCCGCGCCGTCAAGCGACGCCCGGTGCCGTTCGCCACCTATCACACGACGCGCGACGCGCTCGCGACGCTGGACGGCGGCGCCCTCGACGCCGTGGTGCAGGCGCTGGAGGCGGTGGTGGAGGAAGCCGCGCGCTCGTGAGGCGGCTCCGGCTCATTGCTGCCGTCGTGTTGGTCACGGCCTTCGGATTTGGAGTATGGGCCTTCGCGTTCGAGCCAGCTTCGCTCACCACGAGAACCCACGAGTTGTTCATACCCGATTGGAGCGCGGAGCTTGCCGGCCTACGTGTTGCCGTGCTCGCCGATCTGCATGTCGGCTCTCCCTTCAACGGGATAGCGAAACTCGAGAAGATCGTCCAACTCACGAACAGTCTGAAACCAGACCTGATCGTCATCCCGGGAGATTTCGTCATTCATGGGGTCCGGGGCGGCACCTTCGTAGCACCAGAGGACGCCGCGGCCGTTCTTGCGCGGTTGACAGCGCCGATGGGTGTCTGGGCGAGTCTGGGCAATCACGACTGGTGGTTGGACGCCAGACGAGTCCTTGCTGCTCTGGAAAAACACAAGATCGGGGTCTTGGAAGACGGCGCCGTCCGAATCGAGCGGGGACGGACGCACTTTTGGCTGGTTGGGATCAGCGATTTTTGGGAAGGTCCGCATGATGTCCGAAAGGCCGTGAGCCAAGTCAACGACGACGCGCCTGTCCTGATGTTCACTCACAATCCCGACGTCTTTCCTACCCTCTCGAATCGGTTCAGCCTGCTCATCGCCGGGCATACGCATGGTGGGCAGGTTCACATCCCCCTGCTCGGGCGTCCGATCGTGCCGTCGAAGTACGGACAGCGCTTTGCATACGGTCACGTGGTCGAAGAGGGCCGCCATTTGTTTGTGAGCCCCGGTTTGGGAACGAGCATACTTCCGGTGCGATTCAGAGTCCCCCCTGAGGTGACATTGCTCGAACTTCATCCGAACAAAGGCTAGCGAGACAGCAGGCGGCGGCTGCGGTCGGCGTCCGCGCGGGGCACAAGCAGGACCACCTCGCCCTGCGAGCCGACGGTGAACGGATGGACCGAGTGCGCGATGCGGGAGCGCGCGACGACCGGGATGCCCTCGCTCTCGAAGAGGCCCTTCACGACCAGCGCCTCGCGCTGATCGCACCGGTGGACCTCCACCAGCGCGGAGCGGTCGCGGTCGTCGTCGGGACGCTTGGGAAATGGGATCACCTGGCCCATGCGCTCCCGATCATAACGTACAATCGGCCCACCAGCAGGAGGTGGGTCGTGGACAAGTACGAATACTTCCGAGGCCTTCCCGAGGTCGGCATCGTCCCGCGCGCCCCGCACGCCGGCCCGCTGCTGCGCCACGTCTACGAGCAGGAGCACGGCCGTGGCGGCTTCTCCGGGAAGGTCGCGCACACCTACCACCTCTATCCGCCGACGAACTGGCTGCCGGGCGAGACGCGCGTGCTGGACGGCTTCGCGCCGGCGTGGGAGTCGCCGCTGCAGCCGATCGGCGGCACCCATCTGCTGCTGAGCGTCGCGCCGGCGGAGCCGGCGCGCGACGTCTATCGCGGGATGGCGCGGATCGTCGCCAACGCCACCGCCGCCATGAACGTCACCGCGCCCGCGGCCCCGATGGATTACTTCTTCGAGCACCACTCGGCCACGATGGTCTTCTTCGTCCACGAAGGCCGCGGCACGCTCGAGACGACGTTCGGGCCGATCGAGTACAAGAAGGGCGACTTCCTGATCGTTCCCAAGGGCATCGCGCACC
>Ga0209236_1002173_pt1 | contig 12004 bp, 10 predicted proteins | sample GraSoi013_1_40cm_FD_185819 | JGI IMG/M metagenome (GOLD analysis project Ga0209236, IMG submission 185819) | Grasslands soil microbial communities from the Angelo Coastal Reserve, California, USA - Sample 09_27_2013_1_40cm (SPAdes) (version 2) | ecosystem: Environmental > Terrestrial > Soil >... | reverse complement strand
ATAAATATTGAGATTCGCCTGGCCTGAGATATTGACGGCGTGTGTACCCATCGGGGTGGTCAGTGAGCAACCGAACCCCGGATACGCACCGTTGAGCTCGATGTAGAAGCTGATGTTGTTGTACCGGGGCGATGGGCGGAAGGTGAGGGTGGTCGATCCGCCACTTACGTTGAAGCCCGCCGTCGGGCAGTCCGGCGGCTTGATTTCGATGATCAGGCCCAGGTCGGCGGGCGGAGTGGCGGGAAACACATAGCCAGTGCAGTTGACGGTGATCGCCCCCCCAGGAAGTGGGTAGTCCCCTGCCTGAGCGCCTCTTATGGTCCCGCCCGACAGCGACATGGCGATCGGCGCAGTGAACCGGTAGACGCCCGGATACATGATCACGGTCGAACCAGGGCTGCTCTCACTCAAGGTTCCCGAGTAAGTCCCGGGGCACAGGTAGTACGTGCCGCCAGAAGCGGTCAAGGGAGTCGCCAAGGTCGGGCCGGTCACGGCCGGCTCCGGGTAGTTCGGGAACGGAATTTTGACCGTCGTCTTCGGATATGGTGCCGTCGGATGCAGTGCTACGCAAACGGGGTACACCCCGACGGCGCCCTGATAACCGGTGGTGTGGCCCGGCGTGCCGGTGGCACCGGCGGCACTCTCGTTCGCCGCCCAGAGGTCGCCGGACTGACCGCATGGATTGAAGTAGATGTTGCCGTTGCCCGGGTTCATGCTCTCGTTGGAGATCGCACCGCCCTTCGTTCCGCCGTCGTGCAGGATCAGCTTGGAGGGGGCCCCGAGCAGCTGGAGGTTCTCGTACTGGACATTCTGGTCGTCGAGCAGGATCAGCGCGAAGGGGTAGGTGGCGGCCAGCGCCTTGGCGCGTGCCTGGAGGCAGACGGCGTTGGTCGTCGTCGTGGCACCCAGGGTACAAGTCGACGATCCGAAACCAATCGCCTGGGCGGCAAAGAAGTTGTAAGCGTGATTGATGACCACCAGGTACGTGTCCTGGCTGACGTTGGCCACATCCGCCGTCAGGATGAACTGGTAGGTACCCGAGAAGGCGGTCGTCGCATAGGTCGCGCCAGCCGCGCCGGGCACGGTGGGCACCGTGGTTCCAGGGAACAGGTTGTGATAGATCTCGTTGAGCGCTGCCTGGTGCGGAACGGAGTAGCTCCGCAGCGGCAGGCTCTCCGCCGCGTCGCCGCCGGCCAGGGCCGCCGCGTCCCCGGCGTTCTGCAGCCGCCGCTTGTCGAGGTAGATCGAGCCACCGTCGACCGCAATCACGAGGAGGCCGGTCATCGCCATGATCGCCAAGGCGAAGATGATGAGCGCCTGACCGGCGAGCTTGCGGCGACGATACCTGGACATGATCATGCTTAGAACTCCGTGCTCATCGTGCTACTGGCGATCATCGTGATGCCGCCCGGCATGAATTGCGACGCAAAGGGGGTGAACGGCTGATAGTTGTAGGCGATGACGACTTTGATCGGGTATCTCCCGAGCCCGGCGGCTGTGATGGCGTTGCAGCCGGCGCTCACCGTCTCGGCGTAGCCCGCCCCGCCAGAGGGCGCGTTCGGTTGCCCGGTCACGGTGGACAGGATGTAGATGTAGCCGGTGTTGCCGGCCGTCGGCGGCGGCGTCGCCATGCCGGAGCTGCGGCCGTGCACACAGCCGGTCACCGGGGTGATGCTCAGGTTGACGCCGAAGGCCTGCGTGTTGCCGATGATGGCGTAGTCGGTGGCGGCCGTCGTCTGGCCGATGGTCACCGACGTGCGCGATCCTTCCCGGACGGCTTCGGAAATCGCGGCCCACGTGGCTGCGGCTCGAGCGAGATCGAAGACAAAGATGAGCAGCATAAAGATCATGGGTGCCAGCATCGCCAGCTCGATCATCGCCTGAGCCCGCTTCTTCGGCCGGCGCATCAGCCGTTCCCCTGGGTCAGGATCTCAGTGCTGGCGGCGGCGTGGACCATGGTCCCGATCAGCGGCGTCACCGGCTGAAAGCTATAGAGGATCGTGATCCGGATCGGCTGGCCCACCGTCGCGGTCGTCGCGGTCGTCGAGTTGTTGAAGCAGATGAAGACGTAGCCGGTGTTCGGCGCCGAGGTTGGCGGGTACAGGTCGTTCGCGTACGGATAGCTGGGGCAGTTCGTCAGACTTCCGCTGCAGATCGTGTTGGGATGGCACGGCTCGGACAGGTTCAGGTAGGAGGCTTCCGCGTTCACCGCCGAGTACACGGCCGCGTCCGTAGCGTACGTGTTTCCCCCCGGGAAGGTCATCGGGTCGTAGTAGGCGCCCTGGCGCGCGCCTTCTCGAGCCGCATTGGTGATCGAGGTTGAGTAGTAAAAGAGTTGCGAGAGGTCCGTGGCGCCAAGCACCATCAAGAAGAGGACAGGGGCCATGAGCGCCATCTCGACCAGCGCCTGGCCGCGCCTGGTTGGCAATATCCGACGCACGGTCACAACCTTAGTGACGGGCTCATACGCAGACTCTTACGGGGCGGTCATCCTCAACCGATCCACCCGTTTGTTACCGGATCGTTCCTTCTGGCACGGGCCGGTGAACGGGCGGTTACTGGACGATGACGGGCGAGTACGCCAGGGCCAGCGGGTTGTAGCGCTCATTAACCGGCACGCCGCCGTTCAGGCTGAGCGTGTAGGCAAGCAGCTGTCCGTAGCCGCTGCCCGACGCGCCGCCGCTTAAGGTGAGGTTGTCGTCAGGCGCGAAAATCGCGCCGTTGATGGCGATCGTGCCGCCCCCACCGATGTTGACGACGTGGCTGCCGTTGCCGAGCCAATACGCACACTGCTGCGTATTGCAGCTGGCAGGGAGGGATGCGGCGGTCGTGAAGTTCCAGATCGAGCTGCCGAGGTTCTGGTTCACCCAGATGCCGACATTGTGGTACTTCGGCGTGGAGGTGACGTGGATATTGCCCGATCCCGTCACGATTAGTTGGTTATTGTTGCCACTGGTATTGCCCAGCTTGCAGAAGTCCTGGGCACCGGCGTTTGTTCCGGGCTGACAGTTAGAGTCGCCACCGCCCGGATAGAAAACGAGCAGCACGCCGAAATCGCGATCGGTCGTGCAATGAAATCCCGCCAGACCGCAGACACCCGAGGAAATTGCCACGGAGGGATTGCATGCCGGGAAGTTGGTCGCGATCGGATAGCAGTCACCCGTCACGACGTAGCCGTTGTCGGTAAGACCCGAGCCATTAGCCGTGTCCTCGAAGTAATAGGTCCCCGGGTTCAAATAGAGAACGCCGGCGTTCTGGACATTGACGGTGCTATAGCGGCTGCAGTTGTTCCACGAAGGATCGAGTGGCTGGGTGGGCGCCAGAATCACCGGGTTTGTGCTGATCGTGCTGCTCAGCAGCGCGGAGCAACCGGCCACGCCCAACGTGCTCGGGTCGGCGGGCAGGTGCAGGTTAGGGGGGGTCAGGTAACTCGTCGAGGCGCACGGCGTTGCGGCGCCGGTCAAGCACAGCTCGCGTGAAAGCGCAGGAGCACCGCAGGTATTTTCTCGCACCGATGCCGCATTGATGGCTGCGGCGTTGCCAGGGTACCAGTTGTAGATATCGCCACCATAAGCCGGCGAAGGTGCGCAGAGGAAGGTCATCGAGCTGTTGGAGATGGAGGTCGTGCCATTCGAGCCGATTCGCTTGGTAGCGCTCATGCTCGTCGCCCCGTTGGTGATGATGTCCTTGTCTTCGTTGTGCTTGAACATGAAAATGGCGTATGGGATCGCATAGTTTCGGGCAACGGTCATGACGGTGACGTCGACGGTTGGCCAAAGGGATCCACCAATCACCAACGGCATGTGATGCGTAAGCCGAACCAGCACGAAGGCCTCCTTCTCAGAGGCTGCGGCGCAGCACGTAAACGGCGTGGTGATACTCAGGACGTAGGCGCCTGTCGAATCGGTCCAGTTGCTGCAGCATGGGCTCGCCACGTTGCTCGCGTTCCAGGGCCCGTGGTTCGTCCCTGGCGTCGTTGGGGTGCAGGCCCAGGGCGCACACGGGCCACCTTGCAGGCGATGACCGAGAACCCCGCTCTGGCCACCCGCGCACCACGCCGGGCCGGGACACGTGTAGTTGTTCGAGAAACTGATGCTGAGTGCGCGCTCGATCGAGTACACGGCATCGTCCTCAGCGGTCGCTGAGGTGGTGGCGTCGGCCCCTGGCCCGATGTCGGCTGCAGCCGTGAGCGCACCACCGTCTGCCAGGTTTTGAAGCGCTCGCTGGTCCATGAGGATACGGCCGCCGTCGATCGCCAGCGAGAGGATGGCGAAAAGCGCGACGCAGGCAACACCGAAGACGACGATGATCTGGCCGCGACTCGCTCGCTTCGCGCTCTTCATCAGTACTCCGTCGTCATGGCCGCGGTGGCCACGATGTAGATCGTGCCTGTGATGTCACTGAGCATCGGGGTTGCCGGCCTGAAGGCATAGACCGTCGAGACCTTCTTGTAATGAGGCGTTGGAGGGCTGCACGCAGGGCAGGCCACCACGTCTTCGACGAAGAAGTGCATCTCGCCTACGACAGGTTTCTGGCACGCGGACAAAGCCGCCGGCGGTTGGGGCGGTGTCGAGGTTCCGCAGCCGGCAGGGATGTTGAACGTGCCGATGGCCGCGGCATTAGCCTGCACCTGCACCTGAGAGGCAACCTGCGCATCGGGGATGCCGCTGCCCGTGTTTCCGTACTCGGCAGCGTACCGGGCGCCCTGGCGGGCTAAATCCGAGCCGAGGACGAAATAGAAACCGGCGCGACCGAGGTCGATGACGCCGAAGAGCAGCAAGAAGAAGATGGGGGCGAGCAGGCTGAACTCCACGAGGGATTGCGCGCGACGGGAGCGAACCAGTTGGTGCATCTCAGTACCAGGTCATCATCGTTGTCGATGCCCGCAACGTGATCGTGCCACCGGTAAACGTCTGGATCAGGGGCGTCATCGGCGTAAAGGCCGTGGTGGCCGTCACGGTAACCGTGTTACGACCAGGGAGCCGACGCGGCGGACTCGATCCGAGACTGGCGGCCGGCGAGATGGTGACTGTAGGCGTTCCGCCGCTGCAACTCAGAGTGATATAGGCCTGCGCTTCCCGGACGGCGGCGCGGCAGGCTTCGTCGTCGCTGTACTGATAGGGATAATCGATCAGCACGCGAGCGGCTTCCCGCGTCGAGTTCTCGAGAATGACGTAGTAGTAGAACGCCCGCGTAAGATCGACCGCGCCCAGCAGCATCAGAGCAAGCAGTGGAGCTACCAGCGCGAACTCGACCATCGATTGGCCGTGATGGCCGCGCGGACGCGGGGAGTGATCTCCCTTCAACACAGCCACTACCCTAGTGACGAGTGCCTACGTCGACTCTTACGGGCCGTCCCAACGTCCAACGCAATTTCCTTTTGTTACCCGATCGTTGCACGGGTGACGGGCGCGTGTTGGCTACTGGGTCAGGCCCTTGATGTACGGCAGCCGGTTGGCGCTGAAGGTGGCGTTCAGCGTGCCGCTGCCGTTCACCGTGAGCGTCCAGGCGATCACCTGGCCGACCGTCGTCCCGCACGCGCTGGTCGTCCCCATCACCATGTTGTCCGCCGGCCCGTAGACGGTGCCGCCGATGTCGTAGCAGGCGCCGGTCGCGAATTGGACGACGTTCGTACCGAGTGGCGCCGCTGTGCAGATGCCTTGCCACCCTGGCATCGTCTCGACGTCGAGGTTGACGTTGAAGTACTTGACGGAAGACGTCAGCGTGACCGTTGAGCTGCTGCCCGCCGTGAACAGGTTCCGGTTGCACTGGGTGCTGCCCCCCGTGTTGTCCGGCCTGACCTCGATGATCACGCCGAGGTCGGCCCCCGGGATCAGCGTTTCGCCGCAGCCCGAGATCGGAAGGTCGGCGCCCGTCAGTGTGCGCAGCGTCCCCTGCACATTGACCCCGCCTGCCTGCACCTGGTAGACACCGGGAAATAAGATTGCCGTTCCGGCGCCTTGCACGTTGATCTGGTTCGTGTATTGACCGGGACACAGGTACGCCGTCCCGTTGACCACGGTGCTGCCGTTGAAGCTGGCCGCAGGTGGTGCCGGCTCGGGATAGCTTGGCGAGTCGAGATGCGACGCCAGCCGCGGCAGTGTTCCGGCTGTCTGCTGCCCCGTGACACGACCGGCCGCGTTCAAAAGCGTCTGGTCACCGCTGGTCTCGTTGACCGCCCAGAGGTCACCGGCGTTGCCGGCCGGGCTAAAGGTGATCGCCGGAGTTCCATTGCCAGGGTCGATGTTCGCGTTCGAGAAAACGCCGCCCCGGGCGCCGGAACCGCCGCCACCCTGCAGCGCCAGGACACTCGTCGATCCCGTGATGTTCAGATCGTGCCACTGCGCATACGCCGCTTTGTCTTGCAGGACCGCCACCGCATACGGCAGGTTCGCGTTCTGCGCTACCGCGCGCGCCTGAAGGGTGATCGTCGACTGGAAGCCATGGATCGGCGCCACCGCCACGTGGTGGGTGTGCCAGACAGCCACCATGTAGTTGTACGAGTTGATCACAGAGAGTTGGGCGAAGTACCCAGCGCCCAGGTTGATCGTGCCGATCCCGCCACTCGGGAAGCCGATCGTCGCCAGGTTCGGGCAGGTTAAGCTGCACACGGTCCCCGCGATGCTGGTGCCCGGGAGATTCTTGACCAGGTTTCCAATCGCCTGGTTATGGATGCTCGGATAGCTGGGCGGCACCGCCATCAGCAGCTCCGCCCCCGCGAGCGCGGCCGAGTCCGCCGCATTCTGCACCTGTCGCCGATCGAGATAGATCCCCCCACCGTCCAGTGCCAGCGCCAGGATGGCGGTCAGCACCACCACCGCCACGGCGACGAGGACAACCGCCTGTCCTGACTGCTTTCGCAACCAGGATCTGTGCATCAGTACTCGGTGCTCATGGTGCTGGTAACAGTCATGACGATCCCACCCGGGAAAAACTGCGAGCCGAACGGGGTCAGGGGCTGGAAATTGTATTTGATCGTGAGCGCCAGCGCGTTGTGACCCGCGTAACTGGGAATGACCGCCCCGCAGCTCCCGGCCGCCGCGGCGGGTGCCTGTCCCGCGGGGGCATTGGTGGTCGTGTTGCCGCTTCCCGCCCCGACGTAGATCAGCCCGGTATTCGGCGCCATGCTGGGGCTGGCCGGCGGTGCGTCGTTCATGCAGCTCCCCGCGTTGAGCCGGACGCCGTAGGCGTTTTGCTCGACGGCGCCCACCACCCAAGCGTTGTCCGGCCGGCTACTGCCGGTGGTGATCGCCGCCCGGGCACCATCGCGCGCGGCACCGGCCAGCGTGGAGTACGCATAGGCGGCGCGGCCGCAGTCGATCACCACCAGCAGGATCATGATCAGGAAGGGCGAGATCATCGCCATTTCGACCAACGTCTGACCGCGCTGCCGGCGTCTCATTGCTGCTTCTGCACCTGCATCATCGTGGAGGCCTCGACCTGGATCAGGCTGGCGCCGACGACCTGCGCCAGCGGCGTCACCGGCGAGAAGTTGTAGAGGATGATCACCTGGATCGTCTGCGTCGCGGCCGTGGCCTGGCTGTCGTTGCCGTCGAAGCAGATGAAGACGTAGCCGGAGTTGGGCTGCGTCGGGTAGTAGATCGACCAGCTCGAGGGCGCGCCGGTCAGACAGTGGGACGGCGTGCTGGTGGGGAGGCTGAGCGTGACGTCGCTCGGCACTTCTTTCTGCGCCGCGTCCAGCACCTGGCCGTAGCTGTCATAGGCGTTGCTCCCAGAGACCGGGTCGTAATAGGTCCCCTGCCGGGCGGCCTCGCGCGCCGAGTTGGTAACGGCGATCGCGTAGTAGAAGACCCGCCCCAGGTCGGCGCTACCCATCACCAGCAGCATCAGGATCGGCAGCAGAAGGGCGGTTTCGACGATCGCCTGGCCCTTTTTGGAATAGGAAACACGTGGGCACCGCATGCCGTCCAGCATGAGGCCGCGCGGTCTCTCGCGATCTCCGCCGTTGGGACCATTCACTCTGGTCATACGACGACAGAAACGTTGCGGCGGTCGTTACCTTGAGATTTAGCCTGTCAGTTCGCGGGAGGGGACGAGGCGCTGTTCCGGCCCCATCAAGGGCAGATAGAGGCTGATCAGCAGCGCGGAGAGCCCAATCATGAAGGCCGCCAGCACGATCGGGATCCCCGGGTCCTTGTTCAGGGTCAGGTCGGTGTAGGCCTTCAGCCCGGTGAAGCTCAGCGTGTACCCGTCCGGGGTGACCACGCTGTCCCCGACTCGGAGCGCCCCGCGCCAGCGGAGGTCCATGTTGCTGGTGTCCAGCGAGAAGACGTTCTGGGGCTGAGTCAGATGCAGGTCGCCCCGGTAGAGCCGGACCAGCAGGATCGGGTTTTTTAGTTGCGGCGTGCCCGGCGCGATCGACTGGTCGACGATTTGCGGATCCGGCATGAAGATCGCCGTCGCACCCAACTGCTCCGAGGGTGGGCCGGCCGACGGGACCTTGATCACCCCGTTCGCAAACTGTGGATCGCCGACGAAGATGGTCGCCCCATCCTCGAGCACGCGCCCGTCGGGAGCTTCGATCCGTAGCGTCGGCGCCCAGCCATAGCCCGCCTGGTAGATCTTCACGCCGCGGTACTCGACGTAATGGTTGACCTGGATGCTTTTCGTGTCGACCAGCCGGCCGCCGTCGTAGATCCGGACCTGGGAGGTGAAGTCCTTGGGCGCGCCGGTGGGCCAGAAGCTGGCGCTGAAGCGATCGACCTTGACCTGGAAGCCGGCGTGCTCGCTGGCGAGCTTCCCCTCGCTCAGGTTGTCATAGTTCGCGCGGGCTTCGACGAAGCTGTCCCCCTCCACCACCGCGGCGTTACCGACAAAGCCGGCCGCCTTTCCGTAGATGACACCGACCAGCAGGATGAAGAAGCTGGCATGGAAGACGATGCTTGCGATTTCCGCCCAGAGCCCCCGGTTGCGCTGCGCCGCGTCCATCGCACGCCGCCAGGCAGCGGGCACGCGGATGAACATGCTGGCCCCGATCGAGGTGTACATGAGGACGGCGGTGATGATGAAAGGCCAGGAGCTGAAGATGTCGAAGAGGCCCAGCCGGGCGAACCAGGGCGCGCTCGCCGGGTGGCGGAGCACGTAGCCCATCACGCCGCGCGGGTTTTGCGGCAGCTGCGGGAGGAGTGTGCCGATGGCGGCCAGCAGCGCGAGGATGGCGAGCAGGATGACGGCGGTGCGCATCTTGCGCAGCTCGCGCCAGGCTCGGCCGAACCAGCGCACCGGCGCGATCGGGCGGCGGGTTGCCGGGCGGAGTGCCGGACGTGCGGGGGACGGAGCGATCATGGGCGCGCCCTGAAACCGATCCTCATGGGGTTCCTAAAAGTGTAGAGACGCCGCGTGGCTCGCCCAGTCGAGGACGACCGACGGGAAGAGGCCGAGGAAGACGGTGGCGACCGCCGCGGCGCCGAGCACGGTGCTGGTCGAGAATCCGACCCGACTCTCGGCGACCGCCCCGTCGGGCTGGGCGAGCATCACCACGATCACGCGCAAGTAGTAATAGAAGGAAACGATCGTCATGATCACCGCCACCACGAGCGGCGCCCAGATCTGCGCCGTCACCAGCGCCTGGAAGACGAAGAGCTTGGCGAAGAACCCCACGGTCGGCGGGATGCCGGCGAGGGAGAGCATGAAGATCGTCATCACCGTGGCCAGGAAGGGGCGCCGGTAGAAGAGGCCTCGCCAGTAGCTGAGGTCGGCGGTCTGCTCGCCGCCGGCACCAATCGCCGTGACGACCGCGAAGGCGCCGAAGTTCATCACGGCGTAGGCGGCGATGTAGAACAGCGTGGCCGTGAAGCCCTGGGTCGTACCGGGGAGCACGCCCAACAGGATGTAGCCGGCATGCGCGATCCCCGAGTAGGCGAGCATGCGCTTGATGTTGTCCTGCGTGATCGCGACCAGGTTGCCGATGAAGAGCGAGAAGATCGCGATCAGAGCCAGCGGGAAGTACCAGCGGCTCGAGATCGAGGGGAACGTGGCGATGAAGATGCGGCCGATGGCGGCAAACGCCGCCGCCTTGGTCGCCACCGACATGAAGGTCGTGACGACCGTGGGCGCGCCCTCGTAAACGTCCGGCGTCCACATGTGGAAGGGCGCCGCCGAGACCTTAAAGGCAAGCCCAACGGAGAGCAGGGCGATGCCGACGAGCAGCAGGACGTTGCCGGAGGCGGCGGCAGTGGTCAACGCCGCAATGCCGCGCAGCGTGGTGCTGCCGGTCGCGCCGTAGATGAGCGCCATGCCGTAGAGCAAAAAGCCGGTGGCGAAGCCGCCCAGCAGCAGGTACTTGAGCGCAGCCTCCTGCGAGCGCAGGGCGGTCCGCGCGAAGCCGGAAAGGACATAGAGGCAGACCGACAGCAGTTCGATGCCGAGGAAGATCGTCATCAGGCTGGTGGCGGCGGCGAGCAGCATCATGCCGGCGGTGGCGCCCAGCAGCAGGATGTAGTACTCGCCGAAGTCGAGGTCGAGCGCGCGCAGGAAGCGCGGCGAGATCAGCACGGTCAGAATCGTGATCACGATCAGGAGCACGTTGAAGAAGGCGGCCAGGCTGTCGGCGATCACCGTATCGCCGAAGGCGGCGCGGTTCTGGCCCCAGAGTGGGAAACTCGCGGCAAGCGCGGCGAGCAATCCGACCACGGTCACGCCGGCGAGCCATCCGCGGCGGTCGGCGGGCACGACCAGGTCCAAAAAGAGCACGACGATCGCGGTGCCGACCACGATCAGCTCGGGCAGGATGGCCCCGTAGTCGATGCCGAGGCCGCTCAGGTTGATGGTCATCGCAGGATCACCGGCAGGGCCTTGACGGTGGCCTCGACCGCGGCCGGGAAGAAGCCGGGGCTGATCCCGATCACCACCATCAAGGCGAGCAGAGGGGCCAGGACCCCGACGTCGAGGATCCGTAACTCGGGAAAGCTCACCGGCTGCGGCGGCGCATCCTGCGTGCTCCCCTGGTAGAAGCGCAGCACGTACCAGGCCGCCAGCACCACGCCGATGCCGGCGCCGACCGCCAGCGGCAGGAACGACGCCCAGGCTCCCAGCATGATGAGGAACTCGCCGACGAAGCCGTTGAGGCCGGGCAGGCCGAGCGCGGCGAGGGACACGACCAGGAAGAGCGCGGCAAAGAGCGGGGCGGTCGCGCCCAGCCCGCGTAACTCGGCGCGAAGTCGTGTGCCGGCGCGCCGTTCGATCATGCCCACCACCAGGAAGAGCGCCGCGATGATCACGCCGTGGTTGATCATTTGCACCAGCGCGCCCTCGATGCCCAGCACGTTCCCGGCGAAGATGCCAAGGCCGATGAAGCCGAGGTGGCTCATCGACGCATAGGCGACGAGCCGCTTGAGGTCGGTCTGGGCGAGCGCCATGAAGGCGCCGTAGAGGATGCCGATCGTCGCCAGCACGGCGAGCGGGCCACCAAGGCTATGGGCCGCATCCGGGAAGAGCGACAGGTTGAAGCGCAGGAAGCCGTAGGCACCAAGCTTCGAGACCAGGCCGGCGAAGACGATGACAACGGGAACCGGCGACGCCGTGTAGGCGGGCGGCAGCCAGGTGTGCAACGGAAAAATCGGCATCTTGATGGCGAAGGCCAGGGCGAAACCGAGAAAGAGGAGCTGTGGGATGCCGATGCTTCCCAGGCTGCCCGGGAGATGCCACACCCCGGTCACGGGATGCTGCACCAGCACCGTCCAGTCGAAACTCAACTGTCCCGTCTGCGAGAAGTTGATCCCGGCAACGCCGAGGATGGCGACCAGCATCGCGAAGCTGCCGACGACGGTGTAGATCAGGAATTTGAAGGCGGCGTAGATGCGGCGGCCTTCGCCCCAGACGCCGATCAGGAAGTAGAGCGGAACCAGCATTCCCTCCCAGAAGACGTAGAAGAGGATGAGGTCGAGCGCTAGGAGAATCCCCGCGGTCGCGGTCTCCAGGATCAGGAGCAGGAGGATGAACTCCTTCAGTCGGGGGGTCGCCGAGTCCGTGACGACGATGGCGA
>Ga0209236_1002171_pt1 | contig 12007 bp, 9 predicted proteins | sample GraSoi013_1_40cm_FD_185819 | JGI IMG/M metagenome (GOLD analysis project Ga0209236, IMG submission 185819) | Grasslands soil microbial communities from the Angelo Coastal Reserve, California, USA - Sample 09_27_2013_1_40cm (SPAdes) (version 2) | ecosystem: Environmental > Terrestrial > Soil >... | reverse complement strand
TGCGGAGAAAATCACCGGCGGAGCGATCCCTTTTCTGCGAGTTGCACTGCAAACAGCAGGAGACGAGGTTGCGATAGGAATTGCTCCCGAAGGACACGCGCGGGACAACGTGATCGAGGCAGCGAATCAAAGGCGTAAGGCGACGCAGGCAATAGAAACAGCGTCCGCGTTCTCGCACATGGATGGCGTGGCGCAGAGCCCTGTTCTTCAGGAAGTCCTCCTCGAAGTCGAGGCAGCGAGGAAGGGGCCTGGCGTCGCGGCGGCGGGTCGTCTTGTGGCGGGTGGCACGAATTTCGTCGGGCAAGCGCACCTCGACGACATGGCCGGCTTTGCTGCGTTCGACCAGGCGCAAAACGCCATGGGCGATAAGACGGCGCACGGCCCAACGGGCGGGGTTGGTGGAGAGGCGAGCACCGCGGGCGAGCCAGGCAATGGAGAACCGGAGGCGGGCCCTTCCTTCTAGACGGCTATGCCGCAGGAGATGAGAATAGACGGCGCGGTCCGTGATGGACAGCCGCAGCCGGGGAACGAGCAGGTCTTCGAGTTGTTTCCAGATTTGTGCGGCGTTGGGTTTTTTGGTTTTCATGGTCCGATCCAGAGTGGAGAGCGCGGGGATACCGCTTTGGAGCTTGAGAGATTTGGGAAACTTTGCAACGCTGAAGGCGCGATACAAAAACGGAGAGAAAGCCCCGGCAGGATGCCGGCGGTACGAGAAGGGCACGATGTTCCGGCTGCTGCCCGGAATCTGCGATATCGTGCCCCAACAAAAGAAAAAGCCCCGACTTGGTGGGGCGCAGTACTTTAGGGGAGTAATTCTACCAGAGTAGTAATCGCTTTGTCAAGGCCAAGATATTTACCGGAGGACTCAACGAGGCATTAGTTCTGCTCGATGCCGAATCGCACGCAACCACATCACGCGGATCAGTGCGCTGCCCGGATAAATCACGCGCCAATAAGCGCCAAACTTTTTTCGCACGGACGCGTCGGTCGCAGAGACGCGCGTCTCCGTGGTCAAAACGGTTTCCCCGTTCGCTGCGTACTCCAGGCGAAAATTCATGGCCGCGAGCGCGAACCCGGGTGCATGGAGTGCTTTGAAATCGTCCGGCGTAGGATCTTTCTTCAATCGCGTTCCTTGGGGAGCAGCCACGAGCGTACCCAGTACGATCTCACGGTCCGGTTCTTCCGCCAGTTTCATGAAACTCGTCCGCAGCGCCACGTCCAGCAGCGGTTTGCCGGAAGGCGCATTCAAAATGCTCTCCGGCCCGGAGCGGCCACCGCGCCGGACCCAGGTCAGCGTTCGGAAGAGAAAAATCTCGTCCGCACTTACTTCTTGAATCGCTCTGAACACCTTCTGCCGCGGATCGAATGAAACTCACTGAATTGATAGGCCGGCACGAAATCGTCGAGGTGAGTCCGTTGCAGCGCGATTCTTTCCTCACTGGCCGGCAGATTGATGGCGATCAAGAAGAGAGCCACTCCGCACAGGGATACGATAAGCCCAAACGTTCGGCTGGCAATTCCCAGAAATCTGAGAGGGTGGAGAACCGAAATAGCGCCCACCAGCAACGCGAGGAGACCGGTGTAAACGAGAATTGTGCCGACCAGATTCATGAAGTCAAGTATTGCGTTACAACTTGTGATGTGTGAGTTGGTGATTCTCAGCCTGAGGAGGTGTTCCCTTGAGGTGCGACCGCAAAAGGCTCACAATCACCGCGAAAGTTAATCCGCCAAGACTTAGGTTCCAGAAAAACCTGTGCGGGCCCAACGGATGCAGCCACAATGCCAGCGAATGCGTCGTGAACAAAACAAGGACGAATATAGCAAGTCGAAGCATCACGCCTTTCGTCTGGGCTCGTCGCCAATTGCTTTGTTCGGCCCGAGCGGACCTTTTAATCGTTGTGTATTCCATGGATCACAGCTTGAAGAGTTCGCGCATGCGCTTGATTTGCGAGCGGCTCACCGGAATTTCGGTTTGTTTTTTGTCGTTCATTTTGAGCATGAAGGTGGACTTGAACCACGGCACCACTTCCTTGATGTAGTGAATATTCACCAGGAACGAGCGGTGCGGCCGCCAAAAAAAATCGGAGTCAAGAGCGGCGTTCAATTCCTCGAGCCTGCGGTAATTGGAAGTGCCTTCGATGTCTTTCGCGGTCACGGAAATCATTCCGCGCTCGATGGAGGCAAAGATCAGGTCCTCCGCATCCACGAGCAGCAACTTTTGCTGGGTTTTCACGATGATTTTCACGGGCGGCGTTGACGTTTGCTTCGCCGCGCCCAATTGGCTGACCAGGTTTTCCAGCCGCTCCACGGGGCTCGTCTGTGCTTCGATCTCGCGCCGGGCCCGCTGAATTGCTTTGGAAATCCGGGCCTTATCGAACGGCTTCAAAACATAGTCCACCGCGTTCACGTCAAACGCCTGCACCGCGTAGTGATCGAACGCCGTGGCAAAAACAACATGGGGCACTTTCATCTTGCGTTCGACCAGCTTTTTGAGCACTCCGAAACCATCCAGCCCGGGCATTTGGACATCCAGAAAGACGAGGTCCGGCGAGTGTTCTTTGATGAGGTTAACGGCTTCCACGCCGTTCTTCCCTTGCCCAATGACGTTGATCTCCGGAAAACCTTTGAGCAAGTAGGCCAACTCTTCGCGCGCGGGCTTCTCGTCGTCCACGATGATGGTGTTGATGGGCATCGACAAGATGTTATCAGTTTTCAGTTCGGAGTGTTCAGCTCAGGCTTAGAAGAAAGACGAACTTCGCTCACGACCATTCGCAATGACGTGCGGTGACAGATCTGGGGCGCAGCATGCTGCGCCCCTACAGAAGAGTGAGGATTCTGGGTTTCACGATATGATGTCGTGCGAACCGTCGCGAGGAAAAATGAAAAAATCTTCAGGCAGCGTTCGGAGGAAAAAAAACAAGAGGGACGCGCTAAAGCCCGCCCCTACAGAAGAGCCCCCAAAGGCAAAAGTTCTCAGCAGCCGGGTCATTTACGAAGGGGCGGTGTTCGGGATTCGCCGCGATGAGGTCATCGAGCCGAGCGGTGTTCGAGCGACGCGGGAAATGATCACGCACCCGGGTTCGGTCGTGGTTCTTCCCGTGCTTCCGGACGGGCGCATCCTGCTCATCCAGCAATACCGCTACGCTGCGCGACAGTACCTGTGGGAATTGGTGGCTGGGCGCGTGGATCCCGGCGAGAATCCACGACAAGCCGCGGCGCGCGAACTGATCGAGGAAACCGGGTACCGCGCCAAGCGCTTCCGGATTTTTCTGGAGTTCTTCCCCACCCCGGGCTTCTTGGAAGAAAAAATGTTTCTGCTGCTCGCGGAAGAACTAACTCCGGGGAAGGCGCAGCCGGAAGAGGACGAGAAAATTATTCCCCGTGCCTATAACCACAGGCAACTCGAGGAGATGATTCGAAAGGGAAAGCTGCGCGACGCGAAAACTATTGCAGGAATTTTGTATTACCTGCGCTTCCTTGCGCGTTAGACTGCAACTCCCGTACGTACTCGCATTGAACCGATTTTATGGCGGGTATAAGCCTACTTTTTTCTAGTAAGCAAGCCACTTGCCCTATTGACTCGGCATCCCGTTCCGAAATACACTCCGCGCAACTTGTATCTCTAACGGCGTTAGGGATCTTTTTCTAGCGCCACTAAGGGACGGCATGGGACATCTGGAAGTTTCAGTCAGGAGGCCAATCGAAGTGCGAGGAACCGTGAAGTGGTTTAATAATTCCAAGGGTTACGGCTTCATCGGGCGCGATGATGGTCCGGACATATTCGTGCATTATTCCGCCATCACCGGCGACGGGTACCGTACCTTGCAAGAGGGAGATCCGGTGGAATTTGAGATCGTTCAAGGCCCGAAAGGTCCCCAGGCTGCCAACGTCTCGAAACCAAGCAACTGAAGAAGAAGTTCGCCATGGTGCGGCCGGCAGAAGCGCCCTTCTGCCGGCCATTTTGTGAGGCAAGGGAGGCACAGGAGGTAAGGAGGCAAGGATTGGGGAAGGGGATCAGTTTCCGGGTGCCCCCGTCATCCGCCCGCAAGCCGCCGCAAGGCCAATGGAGCTTTCAACTTCCCACAACGGGACTTATTGACAGCAAGGGAGAGACCGTACTTAGCAGTGCACTCGTTTCCAGTCTTGTTCTTCTTGATTCCAGTTCTATTCCGCGCCTGTCTTGATGCCCAAGCCGCCAGCTCGAAGCGCCCGCTCCTTCATCACCGCGAAGAAAACCGGAACCAAAATCAGAACGTGAATTGTCGACGTAATCATGCCGCCGACAATAGGCGCAGCGAGGGGTTTCATGACATCCGAACCGATTCCGCTTTCCCAGAGGATTGGGATGAGGCTGGCGAGAACCACCGTCACCGTCATGAGCTTCGGGCGCAAGCGCAGTACGGCACCCTCGATCGTGGCGGCCTCAATATCTTCGTGCTTGAGCGGGTGACCGGACGCGAGGCGCTTGTCGAGTGACTCATGGAGATAGACGACCATCACAACTCCGGTCTCCACGGCGATTCCAAAGAGTGCGATGTAGCCCACCCAAACGGCGACGCTGAAGTTGTAGCCAAGCCAATACTGGAGAATCAGGCCGCCAGTCATGGCATAAAACGTCGGGAAGATGAGGACAGCAGCTTCCGCAAGCGAATGAAAGACCATGTAGAGCAACAAGAAGATCACGAAAAATACGATAGGGACAATGAACTTCAGCCTTTCTTTGGCGCGGACTTCGAATTCGTACTCTCCGGACCACTTGTAGCTGTATCCCGGGGGAAGACTCAGTTTTTCGCTGAGGAGTTGGTTAGCCTTAGCAACGAATCCCCCGTAGTCCTTCGTTGCGAGGTCTAGATAGACGTAGCCCGTTAGTAGGCCGTCCTCATCGCGAATCATAGCTGGCCCTCGAGAGAAGTAGGCCTTCGCAACTTCTGAAATGGGAATCTGAGCTCCAGCGGGTGTGGCGATAACGACCCGCTCTAGTTGCGCAATGTCATCACGGAAGTCCCGACTATAGCGCACATTAATGGGATAGCGTTCGCGTCCTTCGATGTTTTCGGCGACGTTCTCGCCGCCGATACCAGACGTCACCGCGCGCTGGACATCTGCCACGGTAAGTCCATAACGGGCTGCTTCGGGGCGGTTGACCTCGACGTTTATGTAAAAGCCCTCTGCCACGCGTTCGGCAAAGATGGAACGTAGTTCGGGAATCCCGCCAAGAACCTGCTGCAACTGAGCACCCGCTTGCTGGATACCTTGTACATTCGGACCCTGAATCTTCAGCCCCACCGGAGTCTTGATTCCGGTTAGTTCCATATCGAGCCGGTTTTGTACAGGCATGGTCCAGGTATTCGTTAGACCTGGGAATTGAAGCTTCTCATCCATCTCGCGAATCAGCTTTTCGTAGGTCATGCCAGCACGCCACTGCTCGCGTGGTTTGAGCATGATCGTGGTGTCGTACATGTCGAGTGGGGCGTTGTCGGTGGGGCTGTCGGAACGGCCAACCGCTCCAAAAACGCTTTCGACTTCAGGGAAAGACTTGATGATACGGTCTTGTATCTGGAGCAGCGCCGAGGCCTGTGTGATCGAGATGCCGGGAAGGGCGGTTGGCATGTAGAGCGAGGAACCTTCGTAAAGCGGTGGCATGAACTGGCTGCCGATGCGCCAAGCCAGCGGAACGGTGACTGCCAAAAAGATGAGGTTGAGAAGCAGCGTCGTCTTGCGGTACCGCAGACACAAGCGGAGAACGGGTAAGTACAAGGCCTGTGTCCACCCCGAAAATGGATTCTTAGATTCAGGTCGGAGACGGCCGCGAATGAAAATGACCATCAGGACGGGAACGAGCGTGATGGCGAGGATCGAAGAGAATGCCACGGAGAGAGTCTTAGTCCACGCAAGCGGGCGGAACATGCGACCTTCTTGTGCTTCGAGAAGGAATACCGGCAGGAACGACACGAGGATAACGAGCAACGAAAAGAAGATGGCCGGGCCAACCTGTTTCGCCGCACCCATCAGAATGCGCCGCCTTTCCTTTTCTGTCAGTTTGGCTTCCGTTGTCGCAATGTGTTCCGACAAGTGGCGGTAGCCGTTCTCGACCATCACAATGGCTGCGTCAATGAGCACACCTATGGCGAGCGCCAGGCCGCCAAGGGACATGATGTTGGAACTGACATGCAGAAAGTACATGGGTATGAAGGACGCCAGGACCGCGATGGGCAGAGTCAGGATCGGGATTAGCGCAGAGCGGAAATGGAACAGGAAAGCAATGGTCACGAAGCTGACGATGATGGCTTCTTCGAGGAGATCGCGTTGTAGAGTTTCGATGGACGCCTGAATCAATCCGGACCGGTCGTAACCGGAGACAATCTCGACACCGGAGGGAAGCGACGGTTTGATTTCAACAAGCTTTTTCTTAACACCATCGATCACGTTAAGGGCATTCATTCCGTACCGCATCACAATGATTCCGCCAGCAGTTTCCCCTTCGCCGTTCCACTCGACGACACCCTGGCGGATATCCGGACCAAAGGTGACGGTTCCCAGGTCGCGGACGAGAACCGGCGTGCCGTTCTTGGTAGCGACGGGCACGGTTTCGAGGTCTCGGAGCGAACGGAGGTAGCCTAGGCCGCGAATCATGTATTGAGCGCCACCCATTTCAAGCACTCGACCGCCGACTTCATTCGTGCTGTCGCGGACACGGTCGATCACCATTGAGAGCGGAATGTTGTAGGCGCGAAGCTTGTTGGGGTCCAGATTTACCTGATATTGACGAACGAATCCTCCGATGGAGGCGACTTCTGAAACACCCGGGACGGTTTCGAGTTGATAGCGAAGATACCAGTCCTGAAGACTGCGCAAGTCTGCGAGGCTGTGCTGGTGGGAGCGGTCAATGACCGCATACTCGTACACCCAACCGGCACCTGTGGCGTCGGGACCAATCATCGGGGAAACGTTTTTCGGCAAGACTCCCTGGAGTTGCTGGATATATTCGAGAACACGTGAACGCGCCCAATAGAGGTCGGTGCCATCCTCGAAGACGACGAAGATGTATGCGTCTCCGAACATTGTCTGCGCGCGAACGGCCTTCACATGAGGGGCGGCCAGCAACGTGGTGACGACCGGATAGGTGACCTGGTCTTCAATGATATTCGGCGGCTGGCCTTCCCAAGGAACGTGCACAATCACCTGCACATCAGAAATGTCCGGCAGCGCATCCATCGGAATATTCTTGAGCGACCAGATGCCAGCCAGAACCAGCAGCAAGGTCGCCGTGAAAACGAGGAATCGATTGCTCGCGCACCAATCAATCACGCGGGAGATCATCGCTACATTCCCCCTTCGGCATTCACGCTCAGCTTTTTAGTCGCGAGGACTGCTCCGTTCTTGATCGCTGTGATGGTGAGTTGCCACGCGCCGCCACTGTCGAGATTCACTTGGCCTTCGTAGATGCCGCCGCCCTTCTCACTCAGGGGCGTTACGACATTCATCGCAGCCATGCCCATTTGCGGCATGCCAGGCATGTAGCTGCGCACGCTCACCTGGGCTCCAGTGATGGGGGAACCATCAGAGGTCGCGAGTTTCACCCGATACAGGTTTGTTCCCTTACGCGGTGTGGAGGGCGCGGTCGACAATTCAATTTGAGGCGCCGGTCGGGTTGTGGGAGCGTTCATTGCGGCTGCCTCGCCTGCTCCCGGCGGAGGAGGAACGAAGGAACCGACGGCCGCTTGTAGTTGGCTTTCCGAATCAATCAGGAAGTTCGCAGAGGTGACGATCCGCTCGCCGGCTTTCAAACCCTTCAGGACAACGTACTGGTCGCCTGCTTGAGGTCCCAATTGCACGTCGCGTGGCTCCAGATAACCCGCGCCTCGGTCCACGAAAACAATCTGTCGCGTCCCTGACTGCAGAACACCACCCACGGGGATTACGAGCTGGTTGCCGAGCGGCACCTGCAAAACTACGTTCACGTACATTCCAGGCGTGAGCGCAAGATTTGGATTGGAAAAGACAAGGCGTACTCGGGCCGTCCGCGTGGTCGTGTCCACGTCGGGGTAGATGAAATCGACCCTTCCTCGAAATGTTTTTCCCGGATAGGAGTCCACGCTCAAGGCGGTCGGTGCTCCGACCCTTATGCGTCCTAGGTCGTTCTGGAAGATTTGCGCGAAGACCCAGACAGTTGAGAGGTTCGCGATGGTATAGAGATGGGTGTCTGGCTGGAAAGTCAGATTCGGCAGAGCGTGACGTTCGGTGATGTAGCCCGAAACGGGCGAATCGATTTCGAGTTCTTGCTGCACCTGGCTGGAAGATTCGAGCCGGTCAATTTCGCGCTGCGGTACATTCCACTGCTTCAAACGATCCGCGGATGCAGCGAGCAGCGACGCAAATCCGGCAGACACACCCGGCACAGTGCTCTGCGAAAGACCTTGGGCGTTCTGCTTCGCGAGCAGGTACTCGCGCTCGGCGGCGGCGAGCTCCGGGCTATAGATTGTGAAAAGCGGCTGTCCGTCGCGAACGTATTTGTACGTTGCGTCGGCAAATACCTTCACGATATACCCCGAGAAGCGCGTCTGCACATAGGACAAACGTGTTTCGTCGATGGCCACGTTCCCAGTCACGCGAATTTCATCCTGCACCGGCTTCCGTTCAACGGTTCCAAACATGACGCCGATGGATTGCAATCGCTCAGCGGAAAGCTGGACGGGTGCGAGAGGAGTCTCCATCGGGGGCGGAGCCGAACTAGGAGAACTGCTCTGAGCCAGTTGCGCCGCAACATTGGGCGCGGAGCCTGCTGCGTGTCGCGGTGTGGTGGACCTTCGAGCGCTCCACCAAATTCCTGCCAGCGCGCCAAGGAAGACTAGGTTCCCCACCAGTGCAAGGAAGAATGCTTTTCGATAGTTCCTCATGATGTTGCTCCCTAGCTGCGTTATTTAGCGCAGCGACAATCCGGTAATTTCTTCGAGTTGAGCCAAGGCCATCTCGTGTTCTGAAAGCGTCTGCCAGTACTCCTCGTCGAGCTTGAGCACGTCGAGGAAGGAAGCGAGCAAGGCCTGAAAATCCTGGCGGTTCGATTGATAGGCAGCCATGCCGGCTTCCAGCTCTGCGCGCGCCTGTGGAATCAATCCTTCGCGGTAAATCTTGAGGAGTTCTTCCGATTTTTCCGCACTCAGGAACCGCTGGCGAAGCTGGAAGGCGATTTGCTGTGTTTGCGCCTCATATTCGCTTCTCGCACGATGTTGATCCGCCTCCGCCTGCGCTAGTTCAGGCCGCTGGCGTCGGCCACGATAGATCGGAATGCGGACGCCAAGCGTCACCATGTAGTAGGCGCGAAACTGCGTGGGGTCGGTGCGCTGCCACATATATTGAAGGTTGAAGTCTGGATAGAAGTCCTTCTTGGCTAGGTCAACCTGCAATCGCTGCTTCTCGACCATTTGTTGTGCGCTCGCGATTTCGGGATTGTTGGTTTTCGCGGCCGCCAGCAGTTCGTCATAGGTGCCGCCGGCAAGGCTTTCCGAGAGCTCAGCCGTCTCGATATCGGGCGAGGATTGCGTACGGTTGAGAAGCTGCTTGATTTCCGCTTGAATCTTCCCGGCTTCTAGCTGGTCCTTGGTGATCTCTCTCAGTAGCTTGGTACGTTCGATCTGCGCCTGTAGCACGTCATGTTGATTTTCCATGCCGCTTCGATAGCGGGCCTCGGCCGCCTGCTCGATTTGTTGCAGTAACTTTCCGTCTCCTTCAAGGATCGCTTGCCGCTTGGCGAGATAACCCAACTGGAAGTAGGTCATCTTTAACTCCGCGAGAACAGACCTGCGGACTGATTCATATTTCTGCTGCGTCACGTCGGCATCTTTTTTGGCAATCTCACCGCGAAGACGCAGTTTTCCTGGGTACGGAAGATCCTGTGAGATGCCGAGGCCCACGTAAGCGAAATCGCTGTTGGTGTAGCCGGAGAAAGGGCGAGGGCTACCGACACTCACGTGCTGGAGGACGAATTGCGGATCGGGGAGTGTCGAGACCTGCGTTGGTATATGCTGCGCGGATTGCCAGGCATGTCGGGCCGCTTGAATCTGAGGATTATTGCGTTCGGCTTCGGTGAGAAGGTCGGCAAGCTTCGCAAGCTGGCTAGGGGGAAGTGCCTCTTGTGCCCGCGTTAGCGTGCTCACCGACAGAAATAGAAGACTTGCAAAAACCGCAGCGTAACTGAACTTCATAAGCTGTCCTTTCACGTCACGGGGCCTTTGCCCGTGCTGGGCTCAGAGGCTTCCGCCATGAGCTTGCGAATCCTGTGCACAAAAGGAGACACACGTGCGCACTCCGAAGGGCGATTAGGATGGTCTTAGATCAGGAAGATGCAGAGAAGGGACTGAGCCGAGGGAGGTGAGAGGTCTTGTACGATGAGGACTGGCGGCAGGCGCTGAATGCGGGGAGTGCAACCCGTTGAGTCGAGAACCGCGATGGGTGCCGCCAAAGAAAGATCAGATACCTTGTATTGTAACTGTGGGGTCGGAGCCTTAGAGACAACGCAGCAGGATGTGCCCGGCGCTGCGACGAGTTGAGTGCCGCTCTCGTCCATGTTCATTTGGTCGCATTGGGATTGAGTTTTTGGCGTCGCGCATTCAGCCAGCTTCGACGTAAGTAGTGCACAAGCAGAAAGCGGTACCGGTCCCGGCCCTATGAGGCTCAACGCCAACGCGAAAATGAGTGATCGTCTCACGGATCCTGATTCTATCATACAGGCTTTTGGGGGAAGCCTCAAACTTAAGTATCTCCCCTCTGATTGCGGGAGACTGTGAGATGGGTCACGGAATCAAGTGACCGCGTCACGAAGGGATACGGTCGACTCTTAAGATGGCGGAACTTAGTAAGGCTAGGTTCAAAACGGCGTTGTAGAAAGCGAAAGACGAGGTTCGGGCGAGTCGTCGGGCACTCGGAAACTAATCGGGCTTATAATTGGGCCGCTATGGACAACAAACAGATCGCCCGTATCCTGCGCGAAACCGCACAGCTTCTGGAAATCGACGGGGCCATCATCGGCCGGTACCGCAGTTACGAGAAGGCCGCGGAATTGATCGATAGCCTGCCGGAGTCGATCGAGCAACTGGTGAAAGAACCAGAAAAACTCAAAGAGCTTCCCGGAATTGGCGAGCGCATGGTCGAGCATCTTCAGGAAATCGTAAAGACCGGCGACTACTCCCTGCGAAAAAAACTTCTGAAGAAGTATCCCGCCACGATTCTGGATTTGCTGCAACTGCAGTCGCTGGGCCCGAAGAAAGTGGCGTTCCTGTGGTCGAATTTCAAAGCTGGCACCGTGGCAGCTGTGGAGAAACTCGCAAGAGAAGAAAAGCTGCGCGACCTGGCGGGCTTCGGCGAAAAGAGCGAGCAAAATATTTTGAGGGCGGTGGAAGTTTTCAAGAAGTCCTCAGGCCGCTTTCTCGTGCACACGGCGGAAGCCGCAGCGCTAGCCATCGCGGCACACATCGAGAAGGCCGGAAAAGCAGTGGATTCGGTGACGCCCGCGGGTTCGCTGCGGCGCGGCAAGGAAACCGTGGGGGACCTAGATCTGCTGGTCACGCTGGCGGATGGCTTCACGTCGCAGAAACACGTCGACGCACTCGCCGCGCACATCCTGGAATATCCGGGCATTGAACAGAAACTGGCGCACGGGGAAAACAAAGTCAGCTTCACACTGGAGAACGGACTGCAGGTGGATGTGCGGCTGCTCGAAAAAGAGAATTTCGGAGCGGCGCTGCTGTATTTCACGGGTTCGAAAGAGCACAACGTGACGCTGCGCGGCCGCGCCAACGACATGGGGCTTACGCTCAATGAATACGCGCTGGCGACGTTGAAGGGCGAAAGGCGCGTTGCGGGCCGCACGGAAGAGGAGATCTACGCAAAACTAAAACTGGATTTCATCCCGCCCGAGTTGCGCGAAAACACCGGGGAAATCGCCGCCGCGGAGCACCACAAGCTGCCGCATTTGCTGACGCTGAAGGACATCAAGGGTGACTTGCAGATG
>Ga0209236_1002170_pt1 | contig 12007 bp, 9 predicted proteins | sample GraSoi013_1_40cm_FD_185819 | JGI IMG/M metagenome (GOLD analysis project Ga0209236, IMG submission 185819) | Grasslands soil microbial communities from the Angelo Coastal Reserve, California, USA - Sample 09_27_2013_1_40cm (SPAdes) (version 2) | ecosystem: Environmental > Terrestrial > Soil >... | reverse complement strand
CGCTCGACCAGATCTTTACATTCTGGGTGACCATCCCGCCGCGGACGGCGTTTGAGGGCATCCTGGAGCTCCCGCCGGGCCATTCCATGACTGTGCACGATGGGAAGGTGACCGTAAAGCGGCATTGGACGCTCGATTATGGTGCCAGCGCCGAAACTGCGGCGAATGTCCCTGGGAGCGAGGAGGAGTATGCGGGAAAGTTGTTAGAGCTCCTTGTTGATGCGACCCGCATCCGCCTTCGCGCCGATGTCCCGGTGGGCGCGTATCTCAGCGGGGGATTAGACTCCTCGGTCGTCACCGCCCTCATCAGGAGGTTCACCGACACGCCGCTCCGGACGTTTTCAGTGACCTTTGACGATCCGGAGTTCGACGAGCGCGCGTACCAGCAGGAAGTCGTTCGGTTCCTCGGGACTGACCACCAGGAAGTGCGTTGCACCTACGAAGGCATCGGCCGAGTGTTCCCTGAGGTGATCTGGCACACGGAAAAACCCATCCTCCGAACCGCACCTGCTCCGCTCTATATGCTGTCCGGACTGGTTCGGAAGGAAGGCTACAAGGTGGTGCTGACTGGAGAAGGTTCAGATGAGATGCTTGGCGGATACGACATCTTCAAGGAAGCCAAAATCCGGAGATTCTGCGCGGCGCATCCCGAATCGAGTATACGACCGTTGCTCTTCAGGAAGCTCTATCCCTATCTCCCCCAGCTGCAGTCGCAGTCTGACGCCTACTTAGCGGCGTTCTTTCACGCGCGACCAGAGGACACTAGGCACGAGTTCTTTTCTCACCTCCCTCGGTGGGAGCTGACGTCGAGGATCAAGAGGCTCTTCTCAGATGCAATGCGGTCCCGCCTCGGGTCGTATGATGGCTACGCGGAGTTACGGGATCGGCTGCCGCCAGGCTATCCCACATGGGATGGGTTCAGCCAGGCCCAGTACTTGGAGGCGATGTATCTTCTTCCAGGATATATCCTCTCGTCCCAGGGCGACCGGGTGTCGATGGCCCATGCAGTGGAAGGGCGGTTCCCGTTCCTCGATCATCGAGTGGTCGAGTTTGCGGCCCAGATCCCACCTCGTCTCAAAATGAAGGTCCTCAATGAAAAGTATCTCTTGAAGCGCTGCGCGAACGGCTTAGTTCCTCCATCCGTCCGGGAAAGGCCTAAGCAGCCCTATCGCGCGCCAGAGGGGAAGAGCTTCTTCAGCGGCGCCCCTCTCGACTATGTGGATGCCCTCCTTTCGCCCGAGCGGATAGCGCACGATGGCATCTTCAATCCTGGCGCCGTACAAAAGCTGGTGGAGAAGTGCCGGCAGGGACGGGCCAGCGGCATCAAGGATAGCATGGCGCTGGTCGGCGTCCTTTCGACCGAGCTGGTCGTTGAGCAATTTGTCCGAAACCTCAAGGAGGATGTCCCCGGTGCCGGAGATCGCGCAGCAACTGCGCCAATTTATCATAGATAATTTCCTGTTCGGCCAAGACGGCGATGGGTTGTCGGACGGCGACTCTTTGCTGGACCAGGGTATCGTCGATTCCATGGGCGTGATGGAGTTGGTGGGGTTTCTGGAAGCGACGTATGGGATCACGATCGAAGATCAAGAACTCATCCCGGATAATCTGGATTCGATCGACAAGTTGGTAAAATTCCTCACCAGAAAGCTCCAACGCGTCTCCTAAAGAGCGGCCCCGTGCTCGTCGACGAGTTTCTTGAACACAGTGCGCGACGATTTCCTGACAAGACTGCCGTGGTCTGCGGAAATCGCCGGCTGGCGTATCGGGAGATCGAGGAGCAATCGAACCGACTGGCTCTTGCCCTGATCGGGGAGGGGGTGCAGCGCGGAGATCGGATCGCCATCTATCTCGACAATTCCGTGGAAGCGGTGCTCTCCGTTTTTGCCATCTTGAAGGCGGGTGCTGTATTCCTGGTGGTCAATCCTAGCACGAAGGGAGACAAGCTCAGCTATATTCTGAACAACTGCCGAGCCGTCGCTCTTATCGCCGATGCGAAAAAGCTCGATGGCCTCAAAGATCGCTGGGCGCATACGCCTCACCTCAGGTCCGTCTTCGTGGTGGGTCAGGATGCGGCCGGCCCTCCAGCAAACGGTCTGAAATTGATCGGGCTCGAGACGGTGCTCTATCACCGTGATGCGCCGAGCCAATCTCCTCCCAAGCGGCACATCGATATCGACCTTGCCGCGTTGATCTACACGTCCGGTTCGACGGGAAGACCCAAGGGCGTGATGCTGACGCACTTGAACATCGCCTCTGCGGCCACGTCGATCACCACCTACCTCGAAAACGTGCCGGCCGACATCATCCTGAACGTGCTTCCCCTGTCTTTCGATTACGGGCTGTACCAGGCGCTGATGGCATTCAAAGTCGGGGCCACGCTGGTCCTGGAACGTTCCTTCGCCTATCCGTACGCGGTTGTCGAGACCTTGATCCGAGAGAAGGTGACCGGCTTCCCCATCGTCCCGACGATGTCGGCGGTGCTTTTGCAGTTGGACTTGCAGAAGTATGACTTTTCCAGCCTGCGCTACATCACCAATACCGCTGCCGCGCTGCCTCCCCACCACATTCAGCAGCTGCGCAAACTCTTCGGGCATGTGAAACTGTATTCGATGTACGGGCTCACGGAGTGTAAGCGAGTCTCCTACCTCCCACCGGACCAGATTGATGTCCGACCCACGTCGGTCGGCAAGGGTATGCCAAACGAAGAAGTGTACATCGTGGATGAAGAAGGGCGCCGCGTTGGTCCGGGCGTCGTTGGCGAGCTCGTCGTGCGCGGCTCCAATGTCATGAAAGGGTATTGGGAATTGCCCGGCGAGACCGACAAGGTGCTGAAACCGGGACCCCTCCCGGGGGAAAAGGTGCTCTACACGGGCGACCTCTTCAAGATGGATCACGAAGGATACCTGTATTTTGTGGGTCGGAAGGACGACATCATCAAGAGTCGGGGAGAGAAAGTCAGCCCGAAAGAGATTGAGGACGTGCTCTATGCGCTTGACGGCATCGCGGAAGCCGCTGTCGTCGGGGTTCCCGATCCCGTACTCGGCCAGGCGATCAAAGCGGTCGTGACCCGCCGCGCAGGGGCGTGCCTGACCCAGCAGGACATTCTCCGGCACTGCGCCCAGCATCTGGAAGATTTCATGGTGCCCAAATTCGTGGAGTTTCGGGAATCTCTTCCCAAGACGTCGAGTGGAAAAATCAGCAGGCGGGAACTGACGGTCGCGGTGGGTGAAGGGACATGAAGACCAATCTCAAATTTTCGCCAGAGGTGCTGGAGATCGACCCCGCCACAGTGGCCCACGAGATCGAAACCAGTATCCGTGAGGGCATATCCCAGCGATTGAAACGTAAGGGAGCTGTGCTCGGACTCTCCGGCGGCATCGACAGCAGCGTGGCCACAGCGCTCTGTGTACGAGCGCTCGGAAAAGACCGGGTGCTAGGGCTGTTCATGCCGGAGGCAGACTCAGGTCAGGACACCCTGCGCTTGGGCCGTCTCCTTGCCGACGTTCTTCAAATTCGAACAGCGTTCGAAGATATTACGCCCATTCTGAGAGCCGCTCGATGCTATCAGCGACGCGACGACGCCATCCGGCTGGTTGTCCCGCAATACGGTGAGGGATGGAAGTGCAAGCTCGTCCTGCCGAATCTACTGGATGGCTCGTTCTATCCCCTGCATTCCATCGTGGTGCGGTCGCCGGCGGGAGTGGAAACCCGTACGCGACTCACGGCCGAGGCGTATCTCGGCATCGTCGCTGCCACCAGCTTCAAGCAACGGATCCGAAAGATGATCGAATACTATTATGCGGACCGCCTCAACTATGCCGTCGTCGGCACCCCCAACCGTTTGGAGTATGATCAGGGTTTTTTTGTCAAGAATGGGGATGGGGCGGCCGATCTGAAACCCATCGCGCACCTGTACAAAACCCAGGTATATCAACTGGGGAAGTATCTGGATATTCCTTCTGAGATTCAACAACGGGAACCCACGACGGATACATATCCGTTGCACCAATCGCAGGAAGAATTTTACTTCGCTCTTCCGTATGACAAAATAGACCTCTGTCTCTACGGAACGAATCACGGCATCCCGGCTGCCGACGTGGCTTCTGCGACCGGTCTGACGGTCGAGCAGGCAGCGCAGGCCTATCGGTGGATTGAGGCCAAACGGAGTGCCACCCACTATCTTCACATGCCACCACTACTGGTTGAAAATGTCGGCCGCGATGTGTCCGAAGGCCCTTCGCGCGCTCCCGGTAAAGCGAAGTGAGCATCAAGGCCTACTCGGCATCACGCCGGCCGGGCCTGAGCAGGCCTCTGGGCCTCGAGAGGTCTTGTGGACTTTTCCCTGACTGAAGAGCAAGAGCAGCTTCGCCGCGCGGTCCGCAAATTCGCTGAATCGGAAATCCTCCCCCACGTGATGGAGTGGGATGAGGCATCTCGTTTTCCTTCGGAGATCATTCCGAAACTGGCCGACATGGGCCTATTGGGAATCATTTTCCCACCGGAATACGGCGGAGCCGGGCTTGGCTACCTAGAGTACGTCATCGCCATCGAGGAGCTGTCCCGCGTGGACGGCTCAATCGGCCTCATCGTCTCTTCCCATACCTCGCTCTGTACGAATCACATCTACCGCTTTGCCGCCGAAGAACAGCGACGGAAATACGTCGTGCCGTTGGCGCGTGGTGAGAAACTTGGCTGCTGGTCGCTCACTGAACCCGAGGCGGGCTCCGACGCGGGCGGAACGCGTAGTGTGGCCGAGCGGAGCGAGGGTGGCTGGGTGCTGAACGGAGCAAAAACCTTTACCACGAATGGCCACTACGCCGACGTGTGCGTCGCCATGGCGGCAACCGGCCGGTCGAAGGGTCCGCATGGGATCTCCGCGTTTATTGTCGAAAGAGGGATGCCTGGTTTTCGGCCGGGGAGGAAAGAGAACAAGCTCGGGATGCGCGCCAGTGACACGTCAGAAGTCGTCTTCAGCAACTGTCGCGTGCCGCCCGAGAACTTGATCGGCCCGGAAGGTAACGGCCTCATCCAGAGCCTCCAGATTCTGGATGGGGGCCGGATTTCGATCGGAGCACTGGCGGTGGGCATGGCGCAGGGGGCATATGAGGCCGCTGCCCGCTACGCACAGCAGCGCAAGCAGTTTGGCCGGGCGATCAGCGAATTCCAGGCCATCCAGTTCAAACTGGCTGACATGGCAACCCAGATCGAGGCAGCGAGGCTGATGGTCTACCGCGCGGCCTGGCTTGCCGATCAGAAACACCAGCGCTTTACCAAGGAAGCTAGCATGGCGAAGCTTTTCGCGAGTGAGGTGGCCGTGCGCGTGGCTGGCGAGGCGGTGCAGATTTTTGGTGGATATGGCTTCATCAAGGACTACCCGGCTGAGAAATATTATCGCGACGTCAGATTGTGCACGATCGGCGAAGGCACGAGCGAGATGCAGCGGCTGGTCATCGCCCGGCAGCTCCTGGCGCGGAAATACACGCATGCGAATCCTTAAGGAAATCGGGTACTGGTGTCTTGTCCGCGCAGGGCTGACGCGTGTCGCGGCGTGGCTCAGCCGGAGGAAGATCCTGGTGCTCGGCTACCACGACGTGTACGCTGGCCCGGGCGATCCAGTCGACAACTTTGACGGCTTGCGGGTGCGCGTCGACCGGTTCGAGCGGCAGATGCGGTACCTGGCAGCTCACTACGAGGTGGTGCCGCTTGATCAGCTTCTCCGTCCGCCCACCGGCTCCTGGCGCGGCAAACCCCTCGCCGCCATCACCTTTGATGATGGGTACAAGAGCATCTACCGCTATGCGTACCCTGTGCTTCGACGATTCGCGCTGCCGGCGACGGTGTTTGTCATCCCGGATTTTTCTCTGCGCGGCCGGGTCCCTTGGTGGGAACGGCTGCGCGCCATCATCGCCGCGGCACAGCGTCCGGCCGCTGTCGTCCCCATCCAAGGCATGAGGCGGTGGTTCCGGGTGGTCACCGAGCAGGACAAGCGAGCCGCCCTCCTGCAGCTGTCGGCCGAATTTCACAGATTGCCGCCGGGAGAGAGGGAGGAGTCGCTCGCCAGGCTCGCCGGGGACCTGGGAGTGGGGGAGCGTGGGCAGGCGAGGTGCGAGCCGCTTTCTGTGGACGAGCTTCGCGAGATGAGTGATGGAGGGATCGCCGTGGGAAGCCACGGCTGTTCTCACGACTCCTTCCTGCATCTGAGCCGTGACGGCCTCTTCGCGGAGCTGACTGAATCTAAACGAGTCCTGGAGTCGGTGACCGGTCGACCAGTGACCTGGCTGTCTTACCCCTACGGCGACTACTCCGGTGACGCCATCGAGGCGGCGTCCAGTGCGGGCTACCGGGGAGCCGTGACGACCATCCCGCGGCTCCACGATGCGAGATCCGATCCATACGCCATTCCCCGGGTCGGCGTGGATGACACGCTGACCTTCGCTCATTTCGTCGTGGCGGTCTCCGGACTCCGAGACCTCCTCAAGAGCATCTTTCGGGCTGGAAGAGTCGGGCAGTCCGACGCGGTGCCAGTACCCTCAGGTCTGGTCAAGGGGTAACACATCATGTGCGGCATAGCAGGCATCGTCGCCCTCGATAGCCGGCCGGTATCTTTGGAGGACATTCGCGCCATGTGCGCGGCCTTGGCCCATCGCGGTCCCAACGACGAGGGATTTTATATCCGTCCCGGCGTCGGCTTAGGCATGCGCCGCTTGAGCATTATTGACCTAGCCACCGGGCGGCAGCCGATCAGCAATGAGGACGGCTCCGTGTGGGTGGTGTTCAATGGAGAGATCTACAATTTCCAGGAGCTGCGCCGAGACCTGGAATCCCGGGGCCATCAGTTCCGCACCGCGACGGACACCGAGACCATCGTCCACCTGTATGAGGAACACGGACCCCGCTGCGTCGAGAAGCTGCGCGGGATGTTTGCGTTTGCCCTCTGGGATGACCGCCGGCGGCACTTGTTGCTGGCACGCGACCGCCTGGGCATCAAGCCGCTGTATTACGCGGAGTCAGGCGGGCAGTTTGTGTTCGCCTCGGAGTTGAAGGCAATCCTCCAGGTCCCGGGGGTGGGACGGGAGCTGAACTGGCGCGCGGTCAATCATCTCTTCACCTTTCTGACGACCCCGAGTGCGGAGAGCATGATCGAAGGCGTTCGCAAGCTCGAGCCCGCCCATATCCTGACCGTGGCCCCGGGACAGCCGACGCGCTGCGAGCGGTACTGGGATGTGCGCTTCGAGCCGGACCATGGACGGAGCGAGGCATACTTTGTGGAGCGACTGCAGGCGCTGCTGGAAGAGTCGACGCGCCTCCATCTGATGAGCGACGTCCCCCTGGGGGTCTTCCTAAGCGGGGGGATCGACTCCAGCGCAGTCGTGGCGATGATGGCGCGACACCACTCCGGTCGGGTGAAGACATTCTCCATCGGATTTGCCGATCAGGACTTCAGCGAGCTGGCATACGCGCGACTCGTCGCCAACGCATTCGGGACCGACCATCACGAGCTGGTGCTCGAGCCGGATGTGACCGGGATCTTTCACGATCTGGCCTGGCACCTGGACGAGCCATTCGGCGATTCATCTGCGATCCCTACCTACCTGGTGTCCAGGCTGGCGTCGCAACACGTCACGGTCGTCCTCTCCGGGGACGGTGGGGACGAGCTCTTTGCCGGCTATGACAGGTACGCCGTAGAGGGTCGGGAGCGACGGCTGCGGTTCATCCCCGCTGCCGCTCGGCGAGCGCTCAGCACGGTGACGGCGTTGATGCCGTCCGGCATGCGGGGGCAGAACTTCCTGCGGCATATCGCGCTTCCGGACGCCCAGCGGTACGTCGATGCGACGACGCTCTTCAACAAGGCCAGGCAGCACGAGCTCTTCAGATCCGAGGTGATCGAGCTGTTCGCGGGGTACGATCCGTGGGCGGAGGCCGCCGAGCAGTGTGCCAGGGCGGATGGACACTGGCTGTCAACGCTGCAGTCCGTCGATCTCCACTCATATCTCCCGCTCGATATCCTCACCAAGGTCGACCGGATGAGCATGGCGCATTCGATCGAGGTGCGCCCGCCCCTCCTGGATCACAAGCTCGTGGAGTTCGCTGCGACCATCCCCCCGAAGTTGCAGCTGCACCGCGGTACCACGAAGTACCTGCTGAAGCGCGCACTGCGCGGCATCCTCCCCGATCCGGTGATCGACAGGGCCAAACGCGGCTTTGCCATTCCTCTCGGGCGGTGGTTCAGAGGGCAGCTCTGGGAGTTTGTCGGAGACCTCCTGCTGTCGGAAACGAGCAGGAGCCGGCACATGTTCAACCCGAGATACCTCGAGCGGCTCACGCGGAGAGCCGACAGAGGGCGTGAGACAGATCTTGACCTGGAACTCTGGACGCTGCTGTCTTTCGAGCTCTGGTGCCGCACGTTCTTGGGTGGGGACCGATTGCTCGAACCGATGCCCCAACGCGGTGCCGCCAGGGTCGCTCGAGGTCAGGGTGACGGGGGGAGGGGAGCCGCAGTGCCGGCGGCGATCGGGGAGGCGGGCTCGTCACCGTGACGCGCACCACGGTCGCGCTCATCGCGCCCAGTGTAGAGATGCTGGGCGGGCACGCGGTCCAGGCTCGGGCGCTCGCCGATGGCCTTCGAAGGGAGGGCTACGATGTTTTTGTCGTTCCGATCAACCCGGCTTTTCCTCCGGGACTCCGTCGCCTCCGTCGCCTTCGCTACGTCAGGACGCTTGTCAACGAGGTCCTCTATCTGCCCACGCTGCTCAGGCTCCGGCGTGCAGACGTCGTGCACATCTTCTCCGCTTCCTACTGGTCGTTCGTGCTCGCGCCCCTTCCGGCGATTCTTGTGGCGCGAAGCTTCGGGAAGCGCATCGTCCTGAACTACCACTCTGGAGAGGCTCCGGACCACTTGGGTCGCTGGGGACTGCTGGTCCATCCGTGGTTGCGCCTGGTGGACCAGATCGTCGTTCCGTCCGATTTCCTGCGAGCGGTTTTCGCGGGACACCGCTACCAGACCCGCGTGATCCGCAACATCGTAGACACGTCACGGTTCGCCTACCGGGAGCGGCGCATCCTCCGCCCCCGGCTGCTCTCCACCCGCAACCTCGAGCCCCATTACCGGGTGGACAACACCCTGGAGGCGTTCGGTCGTGTGCGGGCGCATTATCCAGATGCCACTCTGACCGTGGCTGGATACGGCAGCGAAGAGGGCCGGCTTCGTCAGGTGGCCACCTCTCTCGGCGTGGGCGGGATCCGCTTTGTGGGCCGCGTCGAGCCCGAGGCCATGCCTCGCCTGTACGACGAGGCGGACATTTTCCTCAACTCTTCGGTGATCGACAACCAGCCCGTGTCGGTGCTGGAAGCGTTCGCGGCTGGACTCCCGGTAGTCTCCACGGGGACCGGCGATCTCGCCGCTCTCGTCCGGGACGGCGAGACCGGACTGGTCGTCCCGTCCAAAGATCCCGGACGCATGACCGATGCCATCCTGACGCTACTCCGAAACCCCGAACGAGCAGTCGCCATTGGCCGTCGGGCGCGGCAGGAGGCGGAGCAGTACACCTGGCCCCGCGTCCGTCACCAATGGGCGACCGTCTACTTGGGGAAAAAGAGTACAGAGGCGCCAGGCCAAGAACAGCCCGCACATTAGTTCCACGGGAAACCCCCGGTCGCGAGACGTAGGAGGCAGTCCGTGCCCTCGGGTGTGGGCCATCACCCCCGAAGTGTTGATTGATGTTGTAGCCGGGTCGGTCAAGTTGAGAAGGGAGAGCGCAGATGAAATCGCCGTGGATAAAGCTCACGATCGCGCCGTTGATGGTTGGGGTGCTCTTCGCGGCCCCGCTGTACGCGGCCAGCCTGTCGGCGTTCGAGGTCACCGGCACCGGGACGGTGGAAACGAACTGTTTCGGAACTCTCATTCCAGGCTGCACGGTTACTTCGACCGGCGAGATGACGGGCACACCGGTGCTGCCTGGACAGTTCGTGCTGAGGTTCGATACGGGAAGCCCGAACTCGCTCAACGGGCACCCGGCCGGCCCTGTGGGTGGTATCAATCAGGGGGTCTGTCTGCCGGCGAGCTTCTTGGGCACGGTCACTGAGACGGGCGGCGACAGCCTCTATTTCGCCCACGCGGGTCTCGTGTGCGAGGAGGCAGCGGCAGGATCAGACTACGTCTACCACGGGACCTTCCGTGTGACGGGGGGAACGGGTCGGTTCGCGACGGCCGCGGGAGGCGGCGTCGTCGTGGGCACATTCACGCGCGATACTGCGGTCGCGTTCGTCTACCTGCGTGGAGCGATCAGCTATTAGGTCCCATCTCGTCCACACCTGGCGACGAATCGGTCGATGTCTCCCGTGAGCGTGACCTTTGCAGTGACCAACATCCCCGCCCTCAACTGGTGAAGCGTGACGATGGGCGTAAGTACAGACGTGCACAAGCGTAGAAATGATGGGTCACTCATGACGGCTCAACCGGCGTCGGGGGACGGCACGGCGCAGTCCGAGCCCCAAGGCACAGGGATGGCTTGGCTCGATGCCCGCGCTGGCACCGCGAACGTGGCGACCGCGGGCGAGACGAGCGCCAGGCCGCTGCTCCTCCTCACCGCCGGCCGGGCGGTGGCATTCGTGGCGACGTTCGCGACTCCATTGGTGCTGACCCGCGTCCTCAACCAATCAGCGTTCGGCACGTATAAGCAACTCTTTCTGGTGTACTCGACGCTCGCCGGGATCGCCCAGTTCGGGATGGCCGAAAGCCTGCTCTACTTCCTGCCGTTCGCCCCACGCCGAGGCGGGCGATACGTGCTGAACGCGCTCGTAATCTTGGCCAGCGCCGGGCTGGCGTGCCTCGGAGGGCTCGCGCTGGCCGGTCCGCGTGTGGGGCGGTGGCTGGGCAACGGTGCGCTGCCTGGACTCTTGGGGTTGCTGGGTGTCTACCTGTTCCTCATGCTGCCGTCCCTGGTGCTCGAGATTGTGACGACGGCACGCAAGCGCTACCTCGGCGCAGCGGTTGCCTATGGACTCTCCGACCTTCTGCGGGCCATCGCGCTCGTGGTCCCGATCCTCGTCTCCAGAAGGCTGGAGTGGCTGCTGATGGGCGTGGTGGCATTCGCCGTGGTCCGTCTGAGCGCAACGCTCGTGTACCTCCTGAAGGAGTTTGGGGCCGAGTTGAGGCCCGACCGCGGCGCGCTTCGAGAACAGCTCGCCTACGCACTCCCGTTCCAGCTCGGCGTCGTGCTCGCGATTCTGGTGGGCAACCTTCACCTCTATGTCGTGGCCGCCTCTGTTGATGCGGCAACCTTTGCCATCTATACGATCGGCTGTCTCCAAATTCCGCTCGTCGACCTTCTGTTCACCCCCGCTGGGAACGTCATGATGGTGCGAATGCGCGAAGCGATCTCGGCGCACCGGCCCCAGGTGGTGCTGACGACCTGGCATGATACCACGCGCAAGCTCGCGCTCGTCTTCCTTCCTTTGGTCGGACTGCTGCTCGTGACAGGGCGTGAACTGATCCTCTCTCTCTTCACGGCGCGCTACGCCGCGAGCGTTCCGATCTTCATGGTCTGGTCGGCGCACATCGTGTTCGCAGTCCTGCAGACAGATGGCGTGCTACGGGTGTACGCGAAAACACGCGCCATCGCCTTGCTCTACGCGGTACACCTTCTTTTGCTTGCGGCTTTGATCCGCTTGCTCATGTCCGCATTTGGGCTCATCGGCGCCGTGCTGGCCACCGTACTTGCGGCGGGCCTCGGAAAGAGCCTGGCGCTCCTCTATGCCAGACGCCTCATGGGGGTGCCGCTCGCCCAGATGCTCCCCTGGAGGAATCTGAAAGAAGTTCTTGGCATCGTCGCGGTGTCCGCCCTGGTGGCGCTTGTGGTCAAAACACATCTGACGGTTCCGCCGCTGCCCCTCCTGGTGATGACGTCCGGCGCGTATGCAGCCACGTACCTTGGGATCATGGTGGCGCGGCGGACGCAGAGTGTCCCTGTCTTCGGAGCACGGGAGCGTGAACCCTCAACGTGAG
>Ga0209236_1002167_pt1 | contig 12012 bp, 9 predicted proteins | sample GraSoi013_1_40cm_FD_185819 | JGI IMG/M metagenome (GOLD analysis project Ga0209236, IMG submission 185819) | Grasslands soil microbial communities from the Angelo Coastal Reserve, California, USA - Sample 09_27_2013_1_40cm (SPAdes) (version 2) | ecosystem: Environmental > Terrestrial > Soil >... | reverse complement strand
ATCCCTCCTGAAACTCTGTTGGCTTCTCCCGCCGCTCCCGGATTTCGGTTCGTCGATGTGACTAGTTCTGCCGGCATTCAATTCCGCCACAACAGCGGCGCTTATGGCGGAAAGCTTCTTCCTGAAACACTCGGTCCAGGCTGTGCATTTCTGGATTACGACTCCGACGGATGGCAAGACATTCTTCTCGTCAACGGAACGGATTGGCCCGGCCACAAGCGCGAGCGCAGCACGCTCAAGCTTTATCGCAACAATCGTAACGGAACTTTTTCCGACGTAACCCGTGCTGCCGGCCTTGATATTGAAATGTATGGAATGGGTGTGGCGGCCGGCGACTACAACAATGACGGCTATCCCGACATCCTGATCACTTGCGTGGGTCAGAACCGCCTATTCAAGAACACCGGCAAAGGAACCTTTGTCGATGTCACAAAATCCAGTGGCCTGGGTGGCAGGCAAGCTCTCAGCACTTCGGCAATTTGGTTCGATTTTGATCGCGATGGCCTGCTCGATCTATTCGTCTGCAATTACGTCAAGTGGTCGCCCGAACACGATGTTTTCTGTAGCCTTGATGGCAAAAACAAATCCTATTGCACGCCCGAGGCGTACCGGGGCGAAACCTGCTGGCTTTTTCGTAATCGCGGGGATGGCTCCTTCGAAGATGTCACCGCCAGCAGCGGCGTTTTTGATAGCAGCTCAAAATCGCTCGGCGTAGCCATGCTCGACTACGACCAGGATGGCTGGCCCGACCTGCTGGTAGCCAATGACACACAACCCAACAAGCTCTACCGCAATCAGCGCAATGGAACTTTCAAAGATGTTGCCGTCGAAGCTGGAATTGCTTTCAGTGCAGAAGGTAAGGCGCGCGCTGGCATGGGCGTGGATGTGGCGGATTTCGACAATTCAGGAACCCCCGGCGTAGCCATTACCAATTTCGACAACGAGATGATCGGGCTGTATCGCGTTTCCAATGGAAATTTTGCTGATGTGGCGACGCAGAGCGGAGTCGGGCTGCCATCAAAAAATACTCTGGGATTCGGCTGCGTATTTCTCGATGCCGATCTCGACGGCGCGCTCGACCTTGCCGTGGTGAATGGTCACATTGATGACACTGTGCGTAACGTTCGCGGAGTCGGCTATGCGCAACCGCCGCAGCTTTTTTTGAACAACGGCAAAGGAATCTTTCACGATGTAGCTGCTGAAATTAGCGGCGGCTTCAGCCAGCCGAAAGTCGGCCGCGGCCTGGCCTACGGCGATTTTGATCGTGACGGCGATCTCGATCTGCTGATGACCACTAATCATGGGCCCGCATATCTCTACCGTAACGACCAGCTTGCCGGCAACCGCAGCATTCGCTTTCGCCTGGTGGGCACAAAATCAAATCGTGACGGCATCGGGGCATCTCTGAAAATTTTTCACAACGGATCAATTCAGTCGCGTCTGGTCAAAGGCGGATCGAGTTATCTCTCCCAATCCGAACTCCCTGTAACATTCGGAGTTGGCAAGCAGGACAAGATCAATCGCGTGGTGATTCAGTGGCCCAGCGGCCGGACAGAAGAATACAAGGACCTCACAACCGGCCGAGCTTACGAATGCGTTGAAGGAAAAGGGATCACTCGGCTGGATAGGTTCTAGGAGCTGGCTACAACTGGTGCGCGGTGAGGTGGGGCCAAAACTTAGGGGGCGTAAACGCCCCGTTGACCCAATAATTCCGCCAAATATTTGGCCGAAGTCGCAGAGCCCAGGGTGATCATTGATCAATTCTACTCGGCTTGGGGCTTCACCATCACGAGTTGTACAGTCTTGTGGGCATGTTCGGAAAGCGTGACGAGTTGTGCGTCCGACTTGAGGGAACCGCTTCTGGGTGATGCCGGATAACTTGCAAACACACGATACTCGCCCGGGGCAAGGCCAGTGATGGAGAAGTTGCCGGTCTGGTCGGTTTTTGCGCTGCGCGAGCGGAAGCGGTTGTAGGGTGTTTCCGGGTCGGGTGTTATGCGCACATGCGCCCCGATCATCGCCTCGCTGCCCTCGTTTACAGAGCCTTCCACTTGTGAGCTCGCCGAGCTGACAACGACCTCAAGTCTCCCACCCGAGGCGCCTTTTTCCAGTTGTAATCCCTTTTCAAGGATATCATCCGCGCCGAGTCGCACCGACTTGACATACCAGTCGTGCTCAAGCCCCCATAGACGGATAGCGTAGTTACCATCCTTGACTGACGTGATCTCGAAAGTTCCATCTTTTTTTACACGACCATGCCCACCCAATTGTTCGTCTTCGTCTACTGGGAAAAGGGCTACACTAATCCGATCCGATGTCAGCGAGCCTGGGCCGCTCACCGTAACTCGACCCTGAAAGGTGGCGCCGCTACCGAGAGAGATGGTAAGGGACTCGATGCTCTCGCCACCAATTTCAACCTTCTGACGCGCCTGGCCAGTCATTACCCCTTCGCGCTCTTCGTAGGCGACAATCACGTAGCTACCCGGGGGTATGCCCTTCAGTTTGAAGATGCCCTTCTCGTCGGTCCTACTTTGACGGCTGGAGCCGAAATCATCTACTCCGGGCTGTTCGAGAATAACCAACGCGTTTTTGGCAGGCCTGCCGGGGCCAATGACCTGCCCGGCGACCTCCACAGTTTTGGTGCGCTGCGTAGAAAAATCAGCCTGCACCTCGTCCCCCGACTTTGCAGAAACCACCTGCGCCTGACCGACTTGCACTACTCCGGGGTAGTACACCGGGGCGTATTCACTACCGAGGTATTGCCGAACCCAATAGTCCTCATCAACAAACGGTACATTGTTATCGGGTTCGAATGAGTCCGTCGCCCGTATGTAATATTCGCCAGGTTTGACTCCGAAGATACGGTATTGGCCGCGATCGTCGGTCTGGCTCGAAGCGACTGGAATCAGTGTCTGTTTTCGGGAAGCGAACGGGATATCCTCCTCTGTTTCCTCTTCGGTTGGCCTGCGCAAGGCTACGACCTGCACACGAATCATCGGCTCACCATCTTCGTTATTCACTCGGCCGGTAATGACAGCAGCCGCCGTCATGCGGAACAGGACATCGCTGATCTTCTGTCCGGGCTTAAGAGCTAATACTGCCCCGGCATCGGTTCCCTGAGACTGATACTGCTGGTCCACAAAACCGGCGCGGGTAGCAAAGAACCGGTAGCGGCCCGGGACAACCTCCTTGAGAAGGAAATGACCATCGCTGTCGGAAGTTGCTCCGTAGATTAGAGTGTCCGATCTCGAATCCTCCGGCACGAGTGCCACCCGGGCTGATTTCAGCGGACTGCCTTCAGCGGCTGTTACGACGCGACCTCCCACCCGACATGGAGAAGCAGGATGCTCCTCTGCTTTCTTATCAGGCGATGGAACCGGGGTTTGTGCGAGTAGGCTCAACGCTACCGCGAACATTACGGGTAGAAAACGCCGCATTGGTTTCTCTTAACCTTCGAAGAGGACTTGCGCGATGAGGAAAAAGAATGATACGCCAACTCGGGCGAAAGCGCTGAACAAGCGAATCCCCGATGACGCTCTCGTCTACGGCTTTCTGACGGATATCTCGCATCTCCCATCCTTCCTGATAAGGCGTTTATGAGATGTGTTGATAGCTTCTAAGTCCTTTCCAGTTTTTCTTTAGCCCAGCGTGCGGATTCTGCGACGACGGGATCTTCGTCTTCGCTGAGGCGGTGCAGCAAAGGCAGGAATTGGGCGTCGCCGCTGTTGCCGATGGCGATCGCGGCATTGCGGCGGAGGCCACCGTGCTTGGTGCGGCGGACGGGTGATCCTCGGAATTTTTCGCGAAACTGCTCCGCTGTCATTTCGGCCAGCCAGTCCAGCGCGGGATTTACCAAGCCTTCACGTGCTTGGAATTCCGGTGCGCTTGTGACAGGAGCTTTGCGATTCCAGGGACAGACATCCTGGCAGATATCGCATCCGAAGACGTGCCGGCCGATGCCCTCGCGAATATCTTCGGGAATTGCGCCGCGCTTTTCGATTGTGAGGTAAGCGATGCAGCGATTGGCATCGAGCTGATAGGGAGCGATCAGCGCGTCAGTGGGGCAGGCATCGATGCAGCGGGTGCAGGTTCCGCAGCGGTCTGGCGCGGGCACATCGGGCTCAAGCTCGAGTGATGTGAGAATGACGCCAAGAAATAACCACGATCCGAGCTTCTGATTCAGAATGCAGGTATTCTTGCCAATCCAACCAACTCCGGCGTACTTAGCATAAACGCGCTCGACCAGCGGGCCTGTGTCAACGTAGCAGCGCGTCTGCAATTCTGGTGCTTCTTGCTCGCCGGACTCTTGGTGGAGTTGCTGTTCGACTACACGCAACTTCGCCATGACAGCGTCGTGATAATCCTCGCCCCAGGCGTAGCGGGAAATCCAGCCGCGCTGCGAGTCGTTCACTTCAGTTGAGTATGGTTGAGCCGTGTTGTAGTTGATTGCGCACACAACCACGCTGCGGGCCCAGGGCACGGCGTGTCGCAGAGACGCCCGCTTCAGCCGTCCGGCCTCGTCGCGTGCCTCCATATACTTCATCTCTCCAGCATGGCCGGCAGCTATCCACTCGGGAAAGTAATTCAGTTCAGGCGCGTCGTGGACAGGAGCAATGCCAGCCAGATCAAATCCGGCTTCGCGCGCAGCCTGTTTCACCAGCGTCGATAATTGGCTGAGCTGAGGCAAAGCATCTCCTGCAGTTATGTTACGAGATGATTGTTCCTGTGTCGCGCAGGGTCAGTGAAAGCGGGTGAACAAGCTACGATTATTGCGTCCTCTGAATGAAAGGGGCTGCGGCTGACAGTTGTGGCCTCGGGGCCGGGAGGCTAGAAGCCCAGTTTCTTTACTTCTTCGTTGTAATACTTGCGATAGAGGATGTCCCACTCCTGGCTGCCTTCGAGGATGGTGCGCTTCTGGTTCTCAATCTTCTGGCGGGCGGCCTGATCGATTCTCTCCTCCTGATTCAGCAATTCCTCGAGAACCTTGCGCACTTCCAGGCGTATCGTATTGCGATCTTCGACAAAGTCGACTTCGTTCATTTCGGCGAGCGCGTCGCTGACCACGTGCGCTACTTTATTCACTTTGTCGCGGCTGATTCTCACTATCCACCCTGTTGATTGGTTTTGAATTTTCCAGTGTACACGCGATTGCGAAGGTGGACAAAAAGCGCTCGCAGCATTCATGGAGAGTGGGCAGGTTCGCGGCGAAGTAAATTGGTGCGAATTTCATTTCCATAGGAGAGCTTGATCACAAGCTGGCGCTTCTCGATGCGGAAGGAGATGGGTCGGCCAGTTTGCCACTCAGTGGGCAGCGGCCCGTCGGGCTGAATCAGCGGCACGTATTCAGCGATGTAGATCTGATTTCCCGTCCAGATGCGAAGATCGTAGCGAACGGTATCGTAGGAGGTCACGACTGTGTTCCAAAGCCATGATATTGGAGTGGTCTGGACTTTCGTGTGTATGGCAAGAAGAGTACCCTGAACGTAAGCGTCCGCGCGGGCGGCAGTTGGGAGCAGAATTGCGAAGATCACAGCAGCAAATATTCGGCGATGAATGCGGGATGGCACTGGCTTCTGTTTATTTGGATGAGCGCATAGGGCTGAGAGGTGGGGAAAATTTGCCGGCGGTGCTCTGCGGAACAGGTGTTTCAAGGCGCCGCCCTAGAGGACAGCTTTATATTTGCGGACGAGCTCATTCTTCACCTTGCGAAACATTTCCTGGTAGTTGGCGCCACTCTTGCGCATCTCTTCCGAATAAGCTTCCAAAATGACGCGAACTTCGTCGTTAATGCGGTCCTCGAGCGACAATTCCTCGAGCATGGATGCGTGCACTCTTTCCTTAACGGCAGGCACGTTCTTGGTCTCGATGAACTCTCCAGCAATCAGTTTTTTGGTAACTTCGCGGGCCAGATAGCCCACATATTCTTTCGAAAGAAGCATGTGAGGTTAGAATTTTTGTGTTTGATGAGTTTAACACAGGCAAATCGGTCGCTAGCCGTTGGCCGATTGTCGTTGGATAAGGCGCCGCGCCGAACCGTAGCAGTGCACAGCAAGCGTTCAACGACTGACGACAAACCACCAACAACAGGCTTACAATGCTGGGCAACAGGCGCTAACGATGTCTCCCACCCCAGACGATCTTTCCGGATTGAAAGATGACATGATTGCCTTCATCGAGGGCCACGGCATGCGCCGCTTTCATGGCTACGTGGATCATGATGAAGTGCAGAGCATTGTCTGGAAGGGCGGAGAAAATCCCGAAAGCTGGAAAGATTTTGTGGAGTTGGCCAAGGCGGCCGGTGCGCCATTTCTGACAATGGATTCCTGGTCGCTACGGCGCGAGGAACTTGACGAGATGCTCGAGCGGTTGGGCAACGCCGAGTTTACCAACGATGAAGATGTAGAGGATGCGCGCTGGCTGCGCACGTACGTCAGCAAGACCGGATTTGTGCAGCTAGGATTCGCGCACCAGGGAGTGATGCTGGTCTGCGAAGCTTCCACCGAGTGGTATGACCACTATCAGCGGCTCGTGGAACTGTCAGAAGATTTTGGCGGAATTCCCATTGATGAGCCGGACCAGGATGATGAGCCGTGATGTAGCAGGTGTTACCCTAAGACCGTTCCACCCCCAATATTAAATTGCGCTGGATTTTCAAGGACGTTGATTCAAATCAAGTACACCTGCTGAGCGAGGCGCTGCGATTACGCAGCGCTATAGCGCCTGGCGATCCGCAGCTTGCCTTCACTCTCGCTGGCTTGCTAGCAGCACGTGGCATCGCTGATCCGGAGGCTGCTGAACGGTTCCTCTTTCCGTCACTTTCTCATTTGCATTCGCCGTACACGATGAGCGGCATGCAAGCCGCGGTCGATCGTCTGGACGCAGCCATCGAACGCAAAGAAGGGATCCTGATCTACGGCGACTACGACGTCGATGGCACTACGGCGATTGTCATTCTGAAGACCGCCATTGAACTGTGCGGCGGCTCGTCTGATTTCCATGTTCCGCATCGCATTCGCGAGGGTTATGGAATGAAAGATGACGTGATCGAGCGCGCCGCCGAGGCCGGCATTCGCCTGATTATCAGCGTGGATACGGGCATTCGCGCCTTTGCGGCGGCAGAGACCGCACGACGGCTGGACGTGGACTTGATTGTGACTGATCATCACTTGCCTGGGCATGACGGCGTGCCTGCGGCGCTCGCAGTGCTGAATCCAAATCAGCCGGGATGCGAATATCCATGCAAAGTGCTGTGCGGCGCGGGGGTAGCCTTCAAGCTGGCACAGGCATTGATGGAGAGGCGGCTGACGCAGAGCGATCAATCGCGTTTGGTGGCTTCCTTCATGAAAATTGTGGCCATTGCCACGATCGCTGATGCTGTGCCGCTGACTGGCGAGAATCGTGTTTTCGCGAAGCTTGGTTTGGAAGGCTTGCGAGCGCCGGTTAATGCCGGGTTGAAGGCGCTGCTTGAGGTGGCGCAACTTGCGGCTGCGCGTCCGTTGAATTCTGGGGAGGTGGCATTCCGCATTGCGCCGCGATTGAATGCCGCTGGGCGCATGGACGTTGCTCGGGACGTAATCGACCTTTTCAGCGTGAAGGATGCTGCTCGAGCGCGGGAAATTGCTAATCGATTAGACCAGCTCAACTCCGAACGTCAGGAAGAAGAACGCCGCATCATGGACGCGATTCAGTTGCGCATCGAGCAGGAGCCCGCGCTTCGAGAGGCATTCTGCGCGGTGATCGATGGAGATGGCTGGCATCGCGGCGTGATCGGAATTACCGCCACGCGAGTGGTGGAACGCTACGGACGCCCGGCGCTGGTGATCTCGCGCGACGGAGATGAGGCACACGGCTCGGGCCGCTCCATTCCCACCTTTCACTTGCTGAATGCGCTCGAATCCTGTGCGGATTTGTTTAGCCGCTACGGCGGCCATGCGCATGCGGTGGGTTTTTCGTTGCCGTCATCGCAAGTGGAAAATCTTCGCGCGCATCTCGATACTTATGCTCGCCAGCATTTGGCTTTGGAAGACTTCCAGCCCACCATCGCCGTCGATGCGGAGCTTGCGCTCGATCAGGTTACGCCGGAGCTTTTTCAGGCCCTGCGCCGGCTGGAGCCTTTCGGTGTGGGCAATCCGGAGCCGGTGTTCATTGCGCGCGATGTTTTTGTAAAAGCACCGCCTCGGATCATGAAAGAGCGGCACGTAAAGCTCAGACTTTCCGCGGGAGAATCAAGCAATCTTGCGAGGCTGGTCACGCCTCGCTGCCATCCGGATTCATCAACGTTCCACCGCCACGACGAAACGGGAAAGTCGAACAACTGGCGGAAATCCATCAGCTTCGATGCGCTCGGCTGGAACCTCGCCGAACGCATTCAGCAAGCGCAATTGCTTCCCGGAGATACTCTCGATATCGCCTTTAGCCTCGATCAGAATGAGCATCCAGAACTAGGAGGGCTTGAGCTTTCCCTACGAGATTTCATAGCTCCGGCCAGAACCGACGCGACGGCAACCGAGCCGGAAAAGTCCACGGCAACGGGTATCTGATTCTTCCTGGCAACCAACTTCCTACTACTCCGAATCCAGCAGAGTAGCTAAACTCCCGGTTCAGCGTTGGAGGTAAATATGAGCAGGTCTGTTCTCGCATTCGGAGTTCTCTTCTTCGTCACCTTCACAATTGCACAAACTAAACCAGCCAATCCTCACAAAACGCAATTACCATCAACCGAGGCCACGAGTTCCGCGGCCGTGCTCCCGGTAAAGCGGGTCGTGCTCTACAAGAATGGCGTGGGGTACTTTGAACACACCGCCCGTGTGCATGGCACGCAGGATCTCAGCATCGATTTCACTTCGTCGCAGCTCAACGATGTGCTCAAGTCGCTTACCGCTGTTGATCTCGGCGACGGGCGAATCTCGTCGGTTCGTTATAACTCGATTGCTCCGCTTGACGAGCGATTGAAATCACTGCGCCTACCCTTTGGAGAGCAGGTAACAAGAGCAGGATTTCTGCAAGCTATGCGTGGTGCGCGCGTTGAGGTTCACAGCGGCGCGAGTTCTGCCGTGGGACGATTGCTCAGCGTGGAATCCAGCCGTCGGCAAGATGCGAAAGGCAACTTCGTTGACGTGACCGACTTTTCGGTCATGACTGATGGCGGTGAGATGAAGAATTTCGAGCTCAATCCTGCCACCTCGGTGCGAATCGCTGAGCGCGACTTGAATGATGAAGTCGGGCGTTATCTGAGCCTGATCGGCTCTTCCCGTGCGCGAGACGTGCGCCGCATGGCACTGACTGCTTCGGGTTCGGGCGATCGCGACGTGTTTGTTAGCTACATCAGCGAAGTGCCGATCTGGAAAAGCACATATCGAATTATTTTTCCAGACAAGCCTGGAGAAAAGCCCTTGCTGCAGGGCTGGGCAATCGTCGATAACACAATCGGCGAAGACTGGAAAGATGTCCAGCTTTCACTCGTAGCCGGTGCGCCACAATCGTTTGTTCAAAATATCTCACAGCCGTTCTACACGCGACGTCCGGTGATCGCCTTGCCCGAGTCAGTGATGCTGACACCGCAGTCGCACGAGGCGTCGTTGCAAGTGGCTGAACCGATTCCGGCGAGCGGATTGGGCGGAGACGTGAGTGGCGGCACCGCCGGTGCGTTGCGTGCCGGAGGCGTGCTTAGCAGCCTGCAAGGAGTCGTGAAGGATCCCGCCGGAGCGGTCATTCCAGGCGCTCGCGTGACGGTTCGCAATGAGGAAACCGGTGCATCTCAGGTGACGACAACGGACTCTCGCGGCCATTACAGCTTCAGCAATGTTCAGGCGGGTAACTCCGCGCTCTTCGTAAGCTCCCCAGGTTTCAAGCGCTACGACTTGAGCAACTTCTATTTGGGCGTCGGCCGTACAAATGAGATCGATGCGACCCTGGAGGTTGGACCGGCCACCGAAACTGTTGAGGTTCAGGCCAGCGCAGCAAACGTGTTTACGCAGTCCGCCTCGCTTGTGGGTATCGCTGGTAAGCAGTCCGCCGAGGCCGAGGGCAAATCCGCCGGCGACTTCTTCGAATACAACGTTAAACAGAAGATCTCGATCGCGCGAAATCAATCGGCATTGGTGCCCATTCTTCAGAATCACATCGAGGCAGAGAAAGTCACACTGTGGAATGAAAATTCGCCGCCGCTGCGGGCCGTCTGGATCAAGAACACCAGCGGGCAGGTGCTCGACGCGGGCAGCTTCAATGTGCTCGAAGCCGATGCTTTCGCTGGGGAGGGCGTCCTGGAGAACATTCATCCCGACGAACGCCGCTTGCTGTCTTATGCCGCTGACGCCGCCGTTCACGTCAAGTTCGAAGACGAGGCCAGCGACAATCCCTATACGCGGATAAAAATTGCGAAAGGGGTAATGTATCTGGTCCAGGAACAGCGAGCGAAAAAGAAATACACGATTCGCGATGCTGATACCGAGGCACGCCAGGTGATCGTGGAATTTCCCGCGCAGGAAGGATGGGAGATGACGAAAGGCACTCCCAAGCCGGAGGAATCTTCGGCGTCATTCCACCGCTTTCGAGTTCCGGTCGAAGCAGGCAAGTCGGCGGAGTTAACGGTGGAATCGTTTCATCCTCTGGAAACGACCTACGAACTAACAAACCTCGATTCCGACGAAGTCGCCTTGCTTGTCCAGCAGAAACGGCTTACGCCGGTCATGCAGCAGTCCTTCAACCGGATTCTCGCGCAAAAAGACAAGATCGGCGGCATTGATCAGCAAATCAATCAGCGCAAGCAGGAGAGTGATCAGATCACGGCCGACCAGAATCGCATTCGGGAGAATATGAAAGCGCTGAAAGGGAGTTCGGAAGAGCGCTCGCTATTACAACGCTACACTAAGCAGCTCGATTCGCAAGAAGACCGTATCGCGACTCTGCGGGGTGAGACCGATGGTTTACGCAAGCAGCGCGATACAGCGCAGGCCGAGCTCGGGCTGATGATCATGGACGTGAATGTGGACGAAAGCTTCTAAACACACAAAGCAACGGTGCTCGGCCGGCGGTTAGGACCTTCTAGCCGCAACGGTCGCAAAGCAACCGCAAAGATCAGAGAAATACGACTTGCGGATGCCGGGCAAGTCCATATCGAGCCAAGCCCGACCCTTGCCTGCCTGCATTACACTGATTTCAGATGCCTCTGCAGATTTCGCACCTCCGCCGCTGGTTCGCGCTTGGCGCCATTGGCATGGTGTTGCTGGTGGCCGGGATGTACCTGTATGCGCGGCATAAGGTGAGAAATGCGCTGAAAGAAGTTCCGGAGAAGATTGGCCTTGAGGTGCAGCAGACTGCGCAAGGGTTCACTATCTCACGCTCGGAACAAGGGCACACGCTGTTTAAAGTTCAAGCCAGCAAAGCTATTCAATTCAAACAGGGCGGGCGCGCAGAATTGCACGATGTGGCGATCACGCTCTATGGCCGTGATTCCACGCGCTTCGACCAAATCTACGGCTCGGACTTCCTTTACGACCCGCAATCAGGAGATGTTACTGCTCAGGGTGAAGTGCAGATCGATCTTGAGGCCAATCCGCAAGGACTGACGAAGCCCGACCAGGCAGTTCCTAAGGAATTGAAAGATCCAATTCACCTCAAGACAACGGGCTTGACCTTCAATCAGAAGACTGGGAATGCCTCCACGAAAGAGAAGGTTGAGTTTGAAATTCCGCAGGCGAACGGCTCAGCCATCGGAGCGACCTATGTCGCTAACACGAGCGTGCTCACTCTCGAGTCACACGTGAATATTGTTTTTAGCGGAACGATGCCGGCGCGAGTGACTGCCGCGCGGGCGGCGATCAAGAAGAATCCGCAGGTCGTGGTGCTCGATCTTCCTCACGTGGAGAATGGAGCCCAGCGATCACAAGCAGAGAAGGCGACTATATTTCTGCGTCCGGACAACAGCGTCGATCGTGTGCTGGCGACTGGCGATGTGCGTGTTGAGGCATCTGGCACCCAGAATACCCAAGTGCGCGCGGCGCAGTTGGACCT
>Ga0209236_1002164_pt1 | contig 12023 bp, 9 predicted proteins | sample GraSoi013_1_40cm_FD_185819 | JGI IMG/M metagenome (GOLD analysis project Ga0209236, IMG submission 185819) | Grasslands soil microbial communities from the Angelo Coastal Reserve, California, USA - Sample 09_27_2013_1_40cm (SPAdes) (version 2) | ecosystem: Environmental > Terrestrial > Soil >... | reverse complement strand
AGTCGAAGCGGCCGTCCGGAGCCACGACAATCCGTTCGATGTCCTGCTGGAGGCGGATATGGCGTCAGTGGTGGACTGCGGCGCTGGGGACCTGACCTTTGCGGAGAAGGTGGTCGAGCAGTACTTGGGCCCGCTCGAGCGCACGGGGCGGGTCCTCATCCTGCACGCGTTCGATCGACTCAATCCGCAGGAGCCGTTCAGTGCGTTCGTGCAGGCGGACCGCGACCGTCTGCAACAGCTGCGTCGGCGCTCTTCGCCGGCGCTGCGTTTCCGGTACGACGGCAACCGGGACATGCTCGACCTAGCGAGTTGGCGGCAAGACTGCGCCCGCTACACTATCGCCGTGTGCAACAGCCCGGCGACGCCCACCTTCGCCTACGAGCCGGCCCGGCTTGGGGACGACACGATCCGGGCCCATCTCCGTCAGACCAAGGGCGAGTTCCGGCGCGCGAAGATCAAGGGGCGCGAGGTGCTCGAGGTGGTGCACGGCGGAGAGAAACTCACCTTCCCGCCGTGGAAGTTCGATGTCTATGGTCCTCTGGCCTTGCTGGATCTGCTGTCGCGCAAGGGCAAGCTGTGCATCCTGTCCGCCGTGGACATGGAGACCTTCTGGGAGATACTCTCCCAGCTCCTGCCCGACGAGGCGGCGCGGCCTGCGGGCGTGTTTTTCACGGAGAGCAATGTGAGGCAGGTTTTCGGGGAGGTCTACGATCAATTGTTGCGGCTGAGCATCGGCCAGAAAATGCTGCTGCCGAAAGTCCGCCAGGGCATTCCACGCGTGCTGGGCGACGAGGGCAAGCAAGGCGACACCTGCGGCTTCCGTTATGTCGAAATCAGGCGCGGCGCGCACTTTCCCGGCGTGCCGGCCGGGAGGACCGCCTACCTGTTCGATCAGATGAAGCTGGAGGCGGCGCCCTGGTTCCTGACCTTGGTGCCGGCGAGCTGAGGGACTAGTAATGGGCGCGAAAGTCATCCGGGATAAAATCCCGACCGCTTCCGGTCCGGTGTTTACACCAGACGGCCGCGTCAATTCGCTCTATCTCAACGAGCTCTTGGACTCGGTGGCCAAGGAGACCTCGGCGAGGCTCTATCGCCGCTACCGCGCTGAGGTTTCGCTGACTGGTGGACTCTGGGGAGGCTCCTGGTATTTCACTGACGAGTGCGGTTACACCCGCGCGCGCTTTCGTCGGCTCTACAGCTTGGTGTCCGTCCCGCAAGTTCAGGCTCTGGAAGACGCTGATAATTACAACATCGTGTTCTGGCAATATTCCAAAGCCCTGGCCGATGCCTTCGCGCCGTATGGGATCGCCCTTGGCGAGGTGGAATGGGGCGAGAGCAGCCCATTCAGCAACCGGCTCCGCCCGACGATCTCCCTGCAGATGTGGGACGCCAACAAGAGGATTGATTTCATCCGCTGCTTTTTCAGCTACAACGCGGCGAGCTGGGAGGAGGCGTATCTGTACGAAACCGTCCGCCTGATCAAACAGACGAAAGAGGCGCTGGACAAGGAGACCCTTTCCGCACCGCCGAAGATGGATGGCATGGCCATCCGGTTCCAATTGCAGGACATCGTCATCCTGTACCACACGCTGGAGCCAGTCCTGTCCGGGCAAACCAAGGCGGTCGGCGGGCCGCTGGTCGAGCGCATCAAGACCCGGTTCGCGCAGGGCATGAACGACGAAGAAGAAATGAACGCCCTGAACGCTCAGGCCTTTACGTGCGAGCTGATCTACGGCTACGAGGACGCGATCAGGGAGGACTTCGCGAGGGAGGGGTTCGACATCACGAGGGTCGAGGAGTGGCCCGTGGACCGCATCAACCGGGTGCCGGCGAGCCTCAAGGAGAAGCTCATCCCCCACCTCAAGGGCATCTTCCAGCGGTACCGGGACAACCTGAAGGCGGCGGAGACGTTGAGCCGCAAGCGCCAGCGGAAGTAAAATAGTGGGGACGATCATCGAGAGGAGAGCCGAGCATCATGCCTAGGTGGTTGGATGAGATGACCAATGCCGGGGAGCCTGTAATCCCGGCGAACCTCCGGAATGCCGTGTTGGAGCGGGACGAAGGGCAATGCGTCAAGTGCGGCACCAAGGAGGACGTGGACGTGCACTGCGTCGTGCCCTACGCCATGCCGACCGAGGCGAACTGCAAAGTGGTGTGTAAGACCTGCCTGCTCGAGTTCTAGGGGCGGACCTATGTGTCCGTCCCGATTCGCCCGCGACAACAGGTTCGGGCGCACACGCAGGTGCGCCCCTACCGGAGGCTGCGCACGTCTGTGAACGTGTACGTCTGTTTGCTCAGGACCGGATAGACGGAGAAAATGGGGGTGTTTGCAGGGACGAGCGCCGTGTCAGTGGCCGGCAGCAGCGCGAGATGCATGTTGATGTAGTTGAAGCTGAGCCCTTCCTGCCACGGTTTCTTGGAGGCCTCCGCATAGGCCGCGACCCTCTCCGTGCCGTAGGTGCGCACCACCAGACCGGAGGCGCCCATGAGCCCGTACTCCGGCAGGTCCGGCGCGCCCAGCAGGAGCAGCGAGACGTTTGACGCGTCGAACCAGACCTTCACGTTGCAGACGATCTGCACGTACGGCCCCAAGGTGTTGGAGCCTTCCAGGAAGGCGCGGGCAAGGCCAACCTCCGGGGGAACGTCCTGAGGGAGCGCCCGCTCCACGGCCCCCAACTCGGTCTCCTTGACTTCCGAGACGGACACGAAGAGCAGATTGGGATCGTCCAGGGGGATGTCCAGGACCTCATCGCCAAAGTAACTACAGAGCTTGCCCATCTCGTACCGCAGCGGGTACGAGTACCCCATCTTCGCGTACCAGATCCGCACGCCGGCGGCCAGCGGGTCATCCGGTTTGCGGCTGATCTTCAGGTCGAAGGGGAGCATGAGGTGGAACGCGTTCATCCGCGCGTTCATGAACGGCGCGCAGGCGCCGGGAAATTCCTTGTGGACGACTAGATTGTCGGGCTCGAACTTGCGCTCGGTGCCCGGGTTCTTGAATTGCTGGGCCGTGTGGGCCTCGGTCGAGAGCTTGAATTTCCGCTGGTAGTAGGCAGCGGCGCGCTTCTGCGCGGTGGTGAGGAAGTAGTCCGGCAGGTCAGTCTCCACGATGATCTGGTGCTTGTCAGCCGGCGCGGGCTTCTGCGCGCGGTAGGCCTCGTTGTAGATGGCCAGCTCGGCCTCGGTCTTCTGGGTCTCCTGTCGCAGCTCGCGCAGCAGGGCCTGGTCGGCGTATTTGGACCGGTGCAGCACCGCGACGGCCTTCTGCAGGGCCTCCAGCTTGAGCTTGAAGCGTTTGGGCTCCTCCGCGAAGGCGTCCGCCAGCGCCATCCACAGGTTGAATTGCTCTTCCGGGAGCAGGCCGAGCTTATCGAGGTCGTTGTTCCGCGTGAACTCGAAGGCCAGGGGACCGAAGGCCTCCTCCTTGCGGAGGCACAACGACAGCAGGTAGTGGAGATGCTCCCGCGCTTCCTGCGGAGTCATCGTCTGAGTGCCCTGCGATGGCGGCTGGTCCACGGCGCATTTCCTTAGAGAAATCCAGGAGGATAACGGATTGTGGCCGCCCCCGAATTGATTGTCAAGCCGCGGGAATAGCCCTTGACCGCCATCTCACGATGGGCCTAAAATCGCTATTTACTTTATGAAAGTCGAATACGGGAAAGGTGAACTCATCCAGTTGAAGCCCCGCCAGGCGGGGCCCGCCAGCGGGCGGAAGACGAAGGTCATGCTGGTCTTCCCCCCGGACTGGTACCCCTCCGAACCCTATCTGAGCCTCCCCAGCCTGACGTGCGTGCTTCGCGCCGCCGGCCACGACGTTATCCAGAAGGACGTGAATCTGGAGATGTATGACTGGTACTTCAGCGAAGACTTCCTCTGCCGCCTCGTCCTCAAGCGGGTGCCCCAGCAGCTCGACCGGCTGCGGAAACTGTCGCGGCTGCGGAGCCTGACCGAGGCGGAGCGGGACTTGCAGCTCGCCCTGGTCGGGCTGACCCGCGCGCGCATGGCCGAGCTGACGGAGAAAGCGGAGCGGGCGAAGCGCATCGTCCGGACCCAGGAGTTCTACGAGGCGGACAAGCTCGAATGGGCGATCAACACCTTCCGGGAGGTGACGGACACGATCTCACTGGCCTACAGGCCGGCCCGGATCTGCATGCCGCCGATGGAGACCGACCTCTCCTACAAGGTCTTCATGTCCTCCGAAGTGCTGGATGCGATCGAGGACGCCCAGGTCAACGTGTACCGGGACGTCTTCGAGCACATCCTCAAGCCGGCGATCGAGGCCGAGCGGCCTGACGTGGTCGGGATCTCGATCGTGCTGCAGCAGCAGATCTTCTCGACGATGACCTTCTGCAAGCTCATCAAGGAGCAGTTCCCGAACATCCACGTGACCATCGGCGGCAACACCGTGACCCGCCTGCGCGACGTGCTGCCGAAGACGTCGAAGCTCTTCGCCCTGTTCGACAGCGCCGTGATCTACGAAGGGGAGACTGCCTTTCTCCAGCTCGTCGAGGCGGTCGGAGCAGGGCGCGAGCTTGCCGGGATTCCGAACCTCATGTATCGCGACGCATCGGGGATCCATGCCTCCTCCTTGAGCTACGCTGAGGACATGTCCTCGCTGCCGCCTCCCGATTTCGACGGGCTGCCGCTGGAGAAGTATTTCATCCCCCACAGGATCCTGCCCTATCTAGCCACCCGCGGCTGCTACTGGGGCCGCTGCGAGTTCTGCGACCACGGCGAGGGCTACACGGCCGGCTACCGGACCAAGAAGATCGAGGAGATCATCGAGGAGATCCGCCATCTCAAAACCAAATACCAGACCCGGTATTTTCACTTCACCGACGAGTCCTACCCGCCGGCCCTGTTCCGCAAGCTGACACGCCGGCTTGTCGAGACCAACATGGACATCGTGTGGACGACCCACATGCGGTTCGAGAAGAGCCTCTCGGACGAGGCGGTCTGGAACGACGCGCGGGCCTCCGGGTGTAAGTTCCTCCATTACGGCTACGAGTCCGGGAGTGAGCGTGTGCTCAAGCTCATGGACAAGGCGACCACGAAGGAGGTTATCAAGAACAGTCTCAAGCGGGCCGCGGACGTCGGCATCTGGAACCACGTCATGGGCTTCTTCGGGTTCCCTGGCGAGACTCGCCAGGAGGCGTACGAGTCCATGCGGTTCCTCGAGGAGAACAAGGACCTCGTCCACTCGATCGGATTCGGGACGTTCGATCTCAGTAGGCACACGCCTGTCGCGAAGGACCCCGAGCGGTTCGGCGTCACGCCCTACATCAATCCGGAGTGGGATCTGGCGCTCGACTACTACTTCACGGTGAAAGAAGGGCTCAGCGTCGAGGAGGCGGAGCGGGTCTTCGAGGAGTTCGAGCGCAACCACTATCCGGGGTGGGATTTAAAGATCTTCATCCGCGAGTACGTCTTCCTCTACGTGGCCCGTTTCGGGACGAACAAGCTGCCAGCCCTCCAGTTCAGACCGCCGGAGGTGGGCGCAGGCGACCTGAGCGGCGTCGGGGCCTGAGCGGAGTCCGATGGCAAGCGACATCATCCAGGTCGAGAAGCCGAGTTCTTCGAAGAGCACGAGCGGCCGGAAGCTGAAGGCGATGCTCCTGTTTCCGCCGGAGTGGGTGCCGACAGCGCCCTACCTGGCGTTGCCCAGCCTGACGGCGGTGTTGCGTCAGCACGGCCACGAGGTCGTGCAGAAGGACGTCAACATCGAGATGTACGACTACTTCTTCTCGGACACCTTCCTGATCTGGGTCATGGCGCGCATGGCCACGCAGCGGCGTGCGCTGGAGGCCAAGGAGCTGACCGACGGGCTGACGGAACGGGAGGCGGCCCAGAAGGCCTGTCTCGAGGACGCGGCCGGCGTGGACGTGTTGGACCTGGCCGAGCGGGCGCAGGAAGCCAAGCGCATCACCCGCAAAGAGGACTTCTACGACGCAGACAAGCTGGGGTGGGCGCTCAACACCTTCCGTGAAGTCATGCAATACATCTCCGCGGCCTATTACCCGGCGTCCCTCGTCTTCTACCCCATGGAGAGCAATCTCGGGTACCGGCCGGGCGTCTCCAAAGAAGTTTTCGCCTGCCTGGATGACGAGCAGGTCAACGTCTACCGGGACGTGTGTCGCCAGCTCGTGCTGCCGGCGGTCAGCCGGGAAGCGCCGGACGTGGTCGGCGTGTCGATCGGCACCCAGATGCAGCTCCTCGCCGGCCTCACCTTCTGCAAGATGATCAAGGAGGCGTTCCCGCATATCCATATCACGGTCGGCGGGAACATCATCACGCGGCTCCAGGAGGAGTTCCCCAAGCACGAGCGGTTCTTCACCACCGTCTTTGACTCCGCGATCCTGTACGAAGGGGAACACGCGCTGCTGTGGCTCCTGGAAGCGCTGGCCGGCGAGCGGGAGATGGTCAAGGTGCCCAACCTCCTCTATCGCGACGAGCGCGGCGTCCATGTCAGTTCAGAGGTCTACACCGAGAAGACCACGGCGCTGCCGCTGCCGGACTTCGACGGGTTCCCGCTGGACAGCTACTTCGTGCCGGTGCGGATCCTGCCGTACCTCGCCACGCGGGGCTGCTACTGGGGCAGGTGCACCTTCTGCGATCACGGCCAGGGTTACTTCGACCAGTACCGGGGCATGCCGGCGCACGAGGTGGTCCGGCAGATCAAGGCGCTCAAAGAGAAGTACCATGTCGAGCACTTCCTCTTCGCCGACGAGTCCTACCCGCCCGCACTGTTCAAGAAGGTGGTCCAACTGCTGGTGGAGCAGAAGGTCGGCATCAAGTGGACGACCCTGATCCGGTTCGAGGAGACGCTGCAAGACCCAGAGATCTGGAAGACCGCGGCCCAGTCCGGCTGCTGCACGCTGTACTACGGGATGGAGTCTGCCAACGAGCGCGTGCTGAATCTCATGGACAAGCACGTCAAGCAGTCCGTGATCGAGAACAACCTACGCGAAGCCGCGAAGGTTGGCATCTGGAACCACGTCATGGCCTTCTACGGCTTTCCGGGAGAGACCCGAGAAGAGGCGGAGGAGACCCGGCAGTTCCTCCTGGCCAACAAAGCGAACATCAATTCAGTGGAGCTGTTCTACTTTGTGGCGTACCGCCATACGCCCATGGTGCGCACCCCGGAGAAGTTCGGGATCACGATTCACAAGCAGGAGGAGTACGATCTCCCGCTCGACTACTACTACACGCTCAACGAGCCGGGCGGGGTCACGTGCCTCGAAGCCATGCAGCTCTGCGAAGAGTTCTACCAGAACGACTTCGCGCCGTGGGCCGTCCGGGTCAACGCCCGCGAGCACGTCTTCCTCTACATCTCCAAATTCGGGACCAACCGGCTGCCGCAGATCTACGCGAAAGCGGCCCAAACCGGAGCCAGCGTCTCGGGTCTCGTGACCTGGCCCGTCGCCCGCGGCGACGCCGAAGCCGACAGCGAGCAGCAGATGGCGCGCATGCACTCCCACGCCGCCCCGTAAACTCCACACATAAACATCGCCACCCCGTCGCTTCCGGCGACATCAGCGCCACCTGCTCCCTCGGGAAATTATTCTTGCGCTTCCGTGTCCCCGATCTCCGTGAACTGGTGCTCGCCGAAGATCGCCGACTCGTGCGTGTAGTATTTGAATTCGAGGAGGTTGTGGAAGGGGTCTTCGAGAAAGAACGTGGCGTGCTCGATGCGGGTATTGGGGAAGCGTCGGCGCGGCTGCTGGTAAAACTTCAAGCCCTTTGCCTTGGCGAGATCGGCCATCGCCTGCCACTCCTTTTCGGAGGTAAAGATCAGGCCGAAGTGACGTGGGTAAATGCCCTTCCGCGGCTCGGGCGGCTCCTTCGTAAGGTGCCCGACGAGCTGATGGCCTTTGAGTTCGAGCGTGATGGCCGAAGCTGAGACCCGTCCAAGACCGCAGCCCAAGCCGTCCACGTAAAACCGCTTGGCCTCCTCCAGGTCGGTGACCGGAAAGGCGAGATGGAACAGGATAGGACTCATGAAATGTTTAGCCGTCCTTCATCTCCAGCCAAGATACCAGCAATTCGTACGCCGCGTGGATGTCTTTGGTCATGGCCTCGGCTTGCTTGTACTTGGCCATGTATTTGCGAGGGTTGTTGGTGACCATGGCGTAGCGGTGCGGGTGCCAGGTAAGGAGTAGTTCACGGTTCTTCTTGTCTAAGTCTTCCCGCGTGAAGGGCTCAGTGAGTTCGAAGAGCGCAAGGGCCTTGGCGAGGGATTCATTCACCGTTTCTTCATGAACGGCGGGTCGCCGTGATCGAGGCGATAGAGGGTGAGCGGGAACAACTGCTCGCCGGCGGAGGCCACCGTCATGCCGCCGTCGGGTGTGGCGCGGAAGATGTCGAGCGCGCGACTGTAATGATACCCGCAGCCAACCGGAGCCAGCTTGTCTTTCAGGGCTTCCGGCCGTTCCCAATGGGCAGTCAGCAGGGCGGTACGGGCGGGGTTCCGCCGGCTGAACATAAAAGAGAGATGGTCCGGGTACCAGTCGGCTCCGCCGGTCGCATACGACACGAAGAGCCGGGCCTTCGCAGCCGTGGCCAACTGGGCCAAGTAGCTGTTGGTGAGGAATCCGTCTTCTCCGACCTCCAGCCACTGCCCCGGAGGAGACAGGCAGGCATGCACGGCGAACGTCCGCACCTCCTGAAGCTGTTGCTGGGAAGCGAAGATGGTGGCGATCGGTCCATATCGTTTGACGAGGTCGTCAATGACGCCCTCCGTGAGGGCGGAGCGACCGGCGTTGGTCGGACCACTGTCGACATGCACCAGTGTGTTACGGCCTCGGTCGGCGATCAAATAACAGTTCCGTGGCATTTCGATGTCACAGGGGTCTTCCCCGAAGAAGGGGACCGAGGCGACACACCCGCCCTCAAATGGGAAGGTTTCGCCGTGAGCCAGCTCGACCACGCGGGTGAAGCCCAGTTCTCGCAATAGTGCCGGGTAGTCGTAATACAGCTTTCGGCGGTTCTTGCGGCTCGGTACGATGACCGGGACGTCCTTCGGCATGGTCAGCAGTGTTCGCGGGTCCACATGGTCGTCGTGGTCATGCGTGAGGAAGATGGCGGCCGGGCGCGGGAGCAACGACCCCCAGAGCGAAGGGATGGGCATTTCAGCGAACCAGGGCATGAGCCACGGATCGAACAGGAAGAACTGATCCTGCTGCCGGTACAGGAGCGCGGCGTGGCCGAGGTGGATCGCGTCCCGGTCTTGTGTCGAGGCAAGCCAGTGCGCGCGGATCGACGAGCGCGGGGCGGCGCCCAGGCAATCATAGGCCTTGAGGTTCTCGAGAAGCTGCGTGAGGTCGCCGGCATTGCCGGATCCGGATTTCTCGGCCGCGGTTTGGAGTTCCGCCACCGTATGGGTTCCGTCCAAGAGCCCAAGGAATTTTCCCAAGGCCGGCGCAGAGGCGCCGTTGAAGCGGAGAGGGAAGACCTGCTGAGTCGCGGCATTGAAGGCACGGAGCCCCACGTAGGACATCGTCGCTGATTTTCCGGGGTCCAGAGGATACTCCCACTGAAACTTGCCATCCGGCCTGCGCCCGCACCGGATGTGGGCGCGCAAGTGCGGCCGCGACTGGACCAGTTCGGCATAGGCGTCTTCCAATCTCCGGCGGCGGTCGGGATCGTCGAGTGGCCCTCGGTGGGCGAACACGTCGCTGATGGCGGTGTCGATGGCGCTCTGCATGAGGTGGTAGGCTTCCTGAAGGCTGGCCACGACTTCGGGATCCACGCCCCCGAAGAACGGAAAGGGTCCCGGAAGCTCCGCGCTTTCGAACTGGATCCACGTCCACGGGTACAGACCCAGGTAGTGATCGCGGCTCCAGCTATTCCAGGTGTTGGCCATGGATGGCAGAGTAAAGCGCCCGCCAGCAGGCAGTCAAGTAGGGGCGGTTCTCGAACCACCCTTACAGTTTTTGCAGGAAGAACAGGGTCGCGTCCGGATTGACCCTGGCCTTGGGCAGGATGGCCTGGTGCATGCGGACCCCAGGCGTTTGTGCGACGGGATCCGCAATACGCACCCGAAGCGAGACACGAGGACAGGCCTCGCCCAGCCATGCGGGGCCCACCATGATGGCCGCGCCTTCCGGGGCCAGCGCCTTGGACACTGCGCCGAGCTGACGCTCGCAGTCAGTCCGGTGCCGGTACTGCTCGAACGGGATCCAGCCGTAGATCAGCCCGTACGACTTGACATAGACAGCCTCGTGGTGTCGAGCGGCGTCCAGGAAGACGATCCGACGGAGATTGGCGAGAGTGCCCGCTGCGGCAGCTTGGTCCCAGACCCGTTGGGCTTGGCGCTGTGCGAATTCCGGGCGGGTGTAAAGGACTGTGTAGTTTCGATCCTGCGCCAGGTCCAGACATTCCGCCAGGACGGCATCCCAGCCGTGAAGAAGGGTAGATTTGAAGGCCGCTGCTCCGTTCGTTGTTGCGCCAACTCGGTCGAGATATTCCAAGGCTTGTTCCACCACGAGCGGGAGAGTCGCCACTTCATCCACCATCGTTTCATCGTCGGGATAGAGGGGCACGGCGCCATAGGCGCGTTTCGTGTCGAGCGCCGGGATTCCCTCCGGAAAGAGCGCCCGCCAAGTCGGAACCGAAGCGGGCGGCCGTGCAGGAAGCGGGTCCGTCCGCGTGACGCCCCATTGCGGACGCAGGGGGATCTCTTCCAGGCGCTCTCCATCCTGAAGCTGCAAAGCTGTTGGGGTCGTGCCGACCATCCGGCCGCCTGGGGCCCATCCATCTTTACGTGGGCGTGTATAGGGGACAGGTACTGAATCGTTCAGCTTCGTGACCTTCTGGAGCGCACCGCCCATGACCGTGACGCACACTCCTTGCGCGAAGTCCAGGTATCGCCTGGGCAGGTCGGGCCGTGGCTTCCAGATAACCTCGCCGGAGCGGCGCGGATCCATAAAGAGCGGGAAGGGATCAGCGCCGTGCGTGGCCTCCGGCACGAAGTACGTTGAGAAAAGCTGGAAGGCCTGGGGTGAGGGGTACGTGGGAATCCCGCGATAGCGGAGAGGTCGTGGTGGGCCTCCGGCCGTCTGATCGTCATAGAGCCCGCGGATCAACTCGAAGGTGGCACTGCCCGTCCCTGGCAGCAGCGATTGGAACAATTCCACGACGGGGAGGAAGTCGATGTGTCCCCAGTGCATGGCACCCATGCAGGCCATGAAGCGAGGCTTGGCAAAACCCCCGTCGTCCAGGATATACAGGGCGTCCTTGCGATGGCGGATCGTCACGCGGCCCCGGTCATCCATGGTCATACTCTGGTCACCGTAGAAAAACGCGATCTCTTCCGGCGTGACCTGCAGCGCCTGAGCGGCCATCATCTGCAAATCCTTGGTCGTGAGCCGCTGCCATCCAGGCTTCCGCGAAAGGTCCAAGGTCCCGATGTTGACCAACCCCTCTGGCTTGAGTCCCACCCATTGGCCCCAGTCTAGGTACAGGCGGGCATAGACGAGTTTAGGATCTGAGCCGGTGTCGTCCCACGCGCATTCGTGCAACGGAGTGCCGCCCGGATCAACACAGAGGATTCGGTGGCCATGAGTGCCATAGAAGATCGCGTGGCCGGCTTGCGCGATCAGGACGCGCGGACCTGCATTGGGAGACCCGCTTGGCGGACGCCAGACCGTGCCCATGGCATGGGGCGAGGCCACAAACTTCCCGTTTTGGTCGATGAGCGCATCCATGCTTGGCCGGTTTTCCGGGAAAATCACGTTCCCTGGTCTGGTCATTATCGCGACGATTTCATGCAGGGAAAGCATGACCCGACAGTAGGGGGGTGAGGCTCCGGGTGTCAAGTGAGGGGGAAAGGGGTACTGGTAAAGTTTGAGTCCCTGCCTCTAATGACAGCTAGGAGCGAGTATGGCATGATGGAGGCATGCCCAAGAAGCCCAAGAAGAACTCCTCCGATCCCAACCTACTTGACAGAGCGGTCGTAGAGGCCGCTCAGCAACGAAGTGCGGGCTTGCAGAAACGTTTGGATGAATTGGAGCGCTATGCGGCGA
>Ga0209236_1002163_pt1 | contig 12024 bp, 12 predicted proteins | sample GraSoi013_1_40cm_FD_185819 | JGI IMG/M metagenome (GOLD analysis project Ga0209236, IMG submission 185819) | Grasslands soil microbial communities from the Angelo Coastal Reserve, California, USA - Sample 09_27_2013_1_40cm (SPAdes) (version 2) | ecosystem: Environmental > Terrestrial > Soil >... | reverse complement strand
GGGCGTAGTTTGTATGTGTTCCTGACTATTGCTTGGTCCCAGAGCATAACAGTTTCGGGGAGGAAGAAATGGAGTGCTTTGCCAAATGTGGTTGGTGGAGCTCCGCAGTCTCGGAAGCTCGTACTGATGTCACGAATGTGCTGAAAGTCCTCAGGGGCAAGGCTGTAGAGGACCCTGCCTTGAAGACGTTGTAGGCCGGTCAGATTTTTTCTCAGCCAAGTGGTGCAGATCCTTCTGAAGGCTCTGCCTCCGCCTTTGAAGCGGAGGGCTTTCCATTTGCCCAGGAATTCGATAGCGTCATCGAGCCTAGCTACGGGAGACTGGTTTCTCCGTTTCCATACGAGTCTCGGCCAGACCCCGTGCGTGCCAGCGTCATGATAGCTGTAGTTCGCGGCTGCCTCTTGCAGTTGCTTCAGTTCGAAGCTTCATTATGGCCCACTTGCGAACTTTGACAGTATACATCGATCTCTTGGGTCAGAACGTGGAGACAATTAGACTTGAGAGTTCGCATTTCTAGAACATGGACTACGGCGATGAGGCGGTGGGTCTAGTTCTTCTTCGTCGCAGAGTTAGGAGGACTACCGAGATAACGACGACTGCGGAAACCAACGCTCCTATTACCTCGTAAAAGAGTGTCGGATCAAGCCCGAAAATTGTTGGAGCGTTGGGAGTAGGCTCCGGCGCCGTCAGCTGGATATCGATGAGTACTGGGCTGTGGAATGTGAATGTGAAGTAGATGAAGTAATCAGTGGAATTGCTTGTTATGGTTACAGCTGAGCTCGTGAGTTTGTTGTTGTCTACGAATACGTGTAACGTGTCGAGGTGAGGAACATCCGATTTGGGAACGGTCACGTTGGCATAGCCCGCGGCCCCGTGCGGACCTGTGGCCTCGACGTGGATCGTGTTACCTGCCAAGCGTATGTTAGAAAGGGTAGAATTGCTCTGGACAGAGCATGATTGGTCTTGGCCGCAGCCGACGGTTGAAACCGAGGGGGCGGTCATAGTGAAGGTAAACGTGGCGGAGCTGGAGGACAACCCCGCAGGAGAGCCTGTGATGGTTAGCGTGTATGTTCCAGGTGGAATGATTCCGGTTGTTGAAACTGTAAGGGTAGCTGTTGCCCCTGTCGAGGTATTCACGAAGTTGTTGAGGCTGATGTGCCCGCAAGGACTGTTGCCCGAGCTGACCTGGCAGACCTCCGGGTTGGGCGAGAGGGATACTGTGAGAGAAAAGGGCTGAGCGGTGCCGCTGGTGAAAGTCGCGGTGACAGTGGCCGATGTGGAAGAGCCTGCAAAGATAGACGCAGCGGTAGGATTCACGGATAACGCGTAGTCGAACGGGGGAGAAGGAGCAGTCACATAAAGAGTGATAGTAGTCGGAGACGTTGTAGCGCCCGATGGAGAGCCGGTAATCAGGAAAGTATACGAACCAGGCGTAACAGAAGACGCAACCTGGACCGTCATATCGCTGCTGCCAGTCGGAGTCACGGGATTGACGACGAAACTGCCACAGGTTATGCCTGTCGGAAGACCGGAACACGACAACGTCACATGTTGTGCAGTGCCCGCAGTCAGAGTCGCAGTAACAGTCACAACGTCAGAACTACCCGCGGTAATACTCACAGGACCATCGTTCGACAACGAATAATCGAAGGCATGCGGAGTAGCAGTAACTGTTACCGTCGCGGCAGAACTCGTACTCGTATTGTGACTAGAGTCGCCTCCGTACGTGGCAGTGATAGACCCAGAACCGGCAGTCATACCGGTAAACATGACAGAACAACTCGTCAAACCGGAAGTTGTCGACAAGTTGCAAGTGGTAGAACTCAGACTGCCACCCGTGGTGCCAGCCGTTAAGGTGAACGTTACAGCACCAGTCGGAGCGTTCGAGGCGGTTGTGGTATCGGCAACGATAGCGGTGACAGACGCAGTACAGCTCGCACTGCCCAGGGTAATGTTGCAGCTCACACTCGGAACAGTTGTAGAGGTGTTGTCCTTCGGGGTAAAGGTCACCATTGCAACGGTAGCGGGAGCGTTACTGCCGTTGTGAGTAGAGTCGCCTCCGTAGCTTGCGGAAAGCGAGCCAGAGCCAGCGGAGGTTCCTGTAAACGTGACAGAGCAGCTTGTCACACTAGCTGTGGTCGAGAGTGTGCAGGTTGTAGAACTTAGACTTCCGCTTAGTGTGCCCTGAGTCAGGGCGAATGTCACGGTGCCGGTAGGAGCGTTGGAGCTAGTTGTAGTGTCTATGACAGTGACCTTGACACTCGTTGAACAGCTAGACCCCCCTATTGCTATGTTACAGCCGACCGAGGGTTGTGGAAGAGAGGTTGACGTGTTGTCCTTGCCCGTAGCTGTAACGGTTATGGATGCTGAGGGACTTGTACTGGTATTGTGGGCTGAGTCGCCACCGTACGCGGCTGTGATCGATCCGGAGCCGGCAGAAGTACCCGTGAACATGACAGAACAGCCGGTCACACCTGACGTAGTGGACAAGGAACAGGTGGATGAGCTGAGAGAGCCTCCAGTTGTGCCTGGAGTCAACGAAAAGGTGACAGTGCCAGTAGGAGCATTCGTCGAAGTTGTAGAATCAGCGACTGTCGCAACAACATTTGCAGTACAACTATTACCACCCAACGCAATAGTACAACTAACAGTGCCAAGCGAGGTGGACGAGCTATCCTTCCCAGTCGCGGTCACAGTAACCGTTGCGACTGGACCCGCACTAGTGTTGTGAGTTGTGTCACCACCGTAGGAGGTGGTGATTGAGCCCGTGCCAGCGGTTGTCCCAGTGAACATTACCGAGCAGCTACCTGCAGAGAGCAGGCAGCTATTGGCGCTCAGTGAGCCGCCGGTGGTTCCCGCGGTCAACGTGAAAGTAACCGTGCCCGTCGGGGTGTCGGTTGATGTGGTCGTGTCAGCTACCGTCGCAGTGACCGAAGCATTACAACTACTCGTACCCAGGGCTATGTTACAGCTGACATTCCCAACGCTAGTTGATGTGCTATCCTTGACTGTAACAGTCAAACTGACAGTGGTGGGGGTAGTAGTAGCACCCAGCGGTGAACCTGTAACAGTAAAACTGTACGAACCAGCAGCAACAGAAGCCGCAACATTGATCGTCAAGACACTAGTCGAACCAGCCAAAGTGGGTGTCACTGGATTGACTGTGAAAGCCCCGCAGGTAACGCCTGCAGGAAGACCGGAACAGGATAAGATGACGGGCCGCGCAGTACCTGCCTTCAGAGTCGCAGTCATCGTTACAGTACCACCACCGCCGGCGCTAGCACTCAGAGGACCATTATTCGACAATGAATAGTCGAACGGATGGACTGGTTGCCAGTTTGGTTCTGTGTCCGAAACAGTGTTACTAGTCAGCCTTGTCACTCCAGTACCGTCTGGATTAATGGCGTACAACTCAAAGTTCCCATCTCTACTACTTGCGAATAAAATCCTTGTACCATCAGGCGACCAGGCTGGCCCCAAATTACGACTAGCTGATTGGGACAGATTTGTTGGTCCAGTACCAATGCATTCATGACACAGATCCGCATCCAGGACATAGATCTGTTCGCTGCCAAATCCACCACGTACGAACGCAATCTTGGTTCCATCATGCGACCAGGTTGGATTTGCATCAAGAGCAGGATTACTAGTCAGTCTTGTCGCTCCAGTACCGTCTGCGTTCATGGTATAGATCTCGAAGTTACCGTCTCGATTAGTTGAGAACGCAATCTTTGTACCATTAGGCGACCAGGCTGGGGTAAGATCACTAAAAGTGTTAACAGTCAGTCTTGTCTGTCCACTACCATCCACGTTCATGACATAGATCTCAGGATTGGAAAAAGAGTCTCTATTAGTTTGAAACGCAATCTTTGATCCATCAGGCGACCAGGCCGGGCTAGAATCATCACTGGTGCTAGTGGTCAGCCTTGTCACTCCAGTACCGTCTGCGTTCATGGTATAGATCTCATTGTTGCCGTCTCTGTTACTAACAAACGCAATCTTTGATCCATCAGGCGACCAAGTCGGGCTCACATCACTAGCAACGTTAACAGTCAATCTTGCTACTCCGGTACCGTCTACGTTCATGGTATAGATCTCATTGTTGCCGTCTCTATCACTAACAAACGCAATCTTTCCATTGGACACAGCCTGTCCAACAAGGATCGTCCCGACTCCATGGCTGTCAGTAATGATACATCCGACACAGTTTGAGAGATTCACACTAAATGTTTCATCTGGCTCTACTGTAGTGTCACCATTTACGACTATTGTGATTGTTTTTGTCGTTTCGCCAGCTGCAAAGCTCGGTGTTCCAGAGTTTGCGACATAGTCAGAGTTGGCTATAGTTGCAGTTCCGTCTGCTGTTGCAAAGTTTACAGATGATGTGATAGAGGTATCGCCTGACCTTGTTACTGTAAAGTCAAAGTTCTTGGTTCCAGAGCCGCCTTCCGCCAGTGTGACATCGTTTATTGATATGCCAGGTAGTGGTGTAACTGAAATGGGTTGCCAGTTTGGTTCTGTGTCCGAAACAGTGTTACTAGTCAGCCTTGTCACTCCAGTACCGTCTGGATTAATGGCGTACAACTCAAAGTTCCCATCTCTACTACTTGCGAATAAAATCCTTGTACCATCAGGCGACCAGGCTGGCCCCAAATTACGACTAGCTGATTGGGACAGATTTGTTGGTCCAGTACCAATGCATTCATGACACAGATCCGCATCCAGGACATAGATCTGTTCGCTGCCAAATCCACCACGTACGAACGCAATCTTGGTTCCATCATGCGACCAGGTTGGATTTGCATCAAGAGCAGGATTACTAGTCAGTCTTGTCGCTCCAGTACCGTCTGCGTTCATGGTATAGATCTCGAAGTTACCGTCTCGATTAGTTGAGAACGCAATCTTTGTACCATTAGGCGACCAGGCTGGGGTAAGATCACTAAAAGTGTTAACAGTCAGTCTTGTCTGTCCACTACCATCCACGTTCATGACATAGATCTCAGGATTGGAAAAAGAGTCTCTATTAGTTTGAAACGCAATCTTTGATCCATCAGGCGACCAGGCCGGGCTAGAATCATCACTGGTGCTAGTGGTCAGCCTTGTCACTCCAGTACCGTCTGCGTTCATGGTATAGATCTCATTGTTGCCGTCTCTGTTACTAACAAACGCAATCTTTGATCCATCAGGCGACCAAGTCGGGCTCACATCACTAGCAACGTTAACAGTCAATCTTGCTACTCCGGTACCGTCTACGTTCATGGTATAGATCTCATTGTTGCCGTCTCTATCACTAACAAACGCAATCTTTCCATTGGACACAGCCTGTCCAACAAGGATCGTCCCGACTCCAAAAGGTGAGACGAGCGGAGCGTTCTCCGGCCCTGTCGCCACCACGATGCCACCTCCTGAGTCCGGTGGACCAGAAGCGAGCACATTATTTGATTGAGGTGCCGTACCCAACGTTAAAGCTCTCACTTGTGGAAGTGCTTTCGCTTGAGGGAGCACCATGAGAGCCGATGTGACAGCCAAAACTATTATCAGTGATGCGATTAACAGCTTATGCATTATGAGCCCATTCTGTCGTGCTCTCGTGGAGAAGCACTTAACGGCAGGCAATCATGTGCAAGGGAACAGCGTGCTTGTAAGACACTGCAATGATATCTCTCAGGATTAGCCTTCGAAGCTGAAAGTCACAGAGTTGGGTCCAATGGTCTCGAACTTGACTGTTCGTGGTACTGTTTCCCTGATCATTGTCGTAACGAATTCTTTGACGAATATGGAGAAGTTGAGGTTGACGTCGTGATGAACAGTGTAGAAATGCATCTTCCCGTCATACCGGTGCTCGTAGGCGTCGAAGTGGCTACTCCAGAGGTCCAGGAACTGGAGGATGGTTCCGAAGCTCAACTGCTGGTAGAGGTAGAGGACATGTTCGCGTCCAGAGGTCTCGGCGAATCTCTTTCCGAGCTCTTCCAGCTCAGGTTTCTCGAGCGACTTGTATACGTCCCGTAGGAGGTCTTTACTGACGGGTATCAGCCCGAGCCTCCCGGCGTAACGCCACCAGTCCGCGTAGCGAGACAGGATCTGAGAAACCAGTGTATTGAGACTTGTCCGGTTCTTCTTCGCCTCCTCCTCAAGGTTCGCTCTGAGGATGCTGTCTATGCGAAACGAAACAGTATCAGTTGTAATTCGCGGCTTGGATTTCTTGAACCTGGGCGAAGACGGTGAGGACCGTTCGGATTGTTGTTTCGCTAGAACCGCCAGGACTGAGTCAGGCCCCCCATAATGCAAAGGTTGCGTTTTGTTCTCTTAACGCGCCTGAATTCGACTCGCCCAACAGGGATGGGAAGTTCACCGAAGAGGGCGACAAGGCTTGAGTAAACAGCTAACCGGTGTTCCGGTCCAGATAATAGCTTTGTCGGAATTTGAAGCTGCTGAGCAGATTCCTTGAGAAACCAGTCGTATTCGCTTCCGTCTCGGTGAGAATCCAAAGAGCACGTATTAATCCGCCCCTCGATGGTGGCGAGGCCGAAGTCTACTCTTAGATAGCGTTTGATATCACGACCATCCATGCAACTAAGTTTCCACACATTATCGTATCTTGGAGGACTAGGCTTTGTCGGCGGTGTCTTTGTCAAGAGAGCTAAGTTTGGACGCCGTTCCCGGAGAGTTTGCGCCCAAACTGATAGGGAGTCGATGTAACGGACAAATGATAGGTCCGCGAGATTCTAGACAAAGTAAGACTTAGCGTTGTGTTTCATCGCGCGGCTCGCGCAGGTCATGAGCCGACTTAACGGGTAAACTGGCTGTATCCCTGACCCTGAAATTCAAGAGGGCGACTAAAGGAGTTGGCTGTTGGGGGAATGGATTCTTCTCGGACGTCTTCTCACAAACAGAATCGAGACGATTACTACTACGGCTATAATTCCTATTACGATCGCAGCCAGTGCCGCATAAGCCAAGACACTTGGGAGGTTGCTAACTCCAGAAATGGAGGAGGATCCCGACACATCATAGCTGAAGGTTACCTGCGACGTGCAAGCCGCAGGGCAAGTCGGGCCCAATCCTAGGAAAAGTTCGTACTGTCCACTTTGCACTGCAGTGTAAGAAAACGTACTTGGCGCGCCTTGTACGGTCTCATAGACGGCACCACCGTAGGCGGGCGCAGCGCTAGGGCCGAGTATGATGAAGGAGCCGAATGAAGTCAAGTCCCCGCTAGAGACAGAGATTGAGCCCGAGACCGTGTTACCGTTATTGAGGTTCACGAAAACACCGCATCCGCCGTAGGATCCTGCTTGCGTGCAAGTCTGCACCGTCTGGGCATGTGCGGACGGAGTGAGGAAAGCGGACGGGAGAACCAAGGCTGCGAGCAGGAGAAGCACGGCCATCGCGTGACGGAAATGAGGATGCTTGCTCATACCTAACATTACGAACATATCCGCGCTTTAGTCGGCAAGAACCTGTTAAGGTCAGGCAATCATCTGCGAGGGAACAGTCTCTTTGCACGACACTGCAATGAGATCGCTGCAGATCGAAGCGATTAGGCATCTGGAAGCTCGGACAATCCAGTCCGCATCACTAGTCTCTGTGCTATGCATGTTCTTCAGAAAAGTTAACAAGACGCAGTCAGACAGGCTTGAAGCACCGGTCAGATAAGCGGTTTTGGTGTCGAACATGCCTCGTAGTCCTCGCGATTCATACGCTCACGGGCGGGGAAAAGAGCGCAAGACGCCCGGGAGACCTGTCCCCAAGGTCGTCCGTATCCCGCCACCCCAACTTTTTCGTTGTCCACGTTGCTCCGCGATGAGTTTTCAGGTGTTATTCCATGAAAGGGATGTGGCGGGATTCTGCGCCGGGTGCAACTTGCGGCTACGCACTGATAAGACGATTGGCAGGAGGACTCCGGAATACTACGCTGAATTTACTCGTCAGGTCGAAGCTAGTTACCCTGATCGAATTCAGAGGATTTTCTTGAAGACGAATTCCGTGTCAGAAGCAAAAAGGGTCTACCCGGTGGTTCGTCGCCTTGGATACAGAACGAAACAGAGCAGTCCGATGCTTCACGCTCGTCTAGTAATGGTTGAGACAACACGCGACCAGGCGGTGGCCTTGGTTGAGAAGTTAAGAGAGCAGGGCATGCAAGTTGCACTGCAAGACGACCTTCATTCTCCCCCACCTTAGACATGCTTTGTCCGCCGAGCTAGTTCAGAAAGCGTGATGCGGACTTAGGAACCTGGGGTGTTGGCGAGAAGTCCCACGCTGTTTTCTTCGCTCCAACTCGAAGCTCATTCTGCCCAACAGATACTTGCGTTGCTTGTTGACGGATTTCTTATAGAAGAAGGCCCTGATTACACTCACTCCTCTTTGCAAGAGTATCGATATCGCACGGGAAGGATCGAGTGACCAGACAATGAAGATTTGACTGATGGTCCTGCCGACGTTTTTTATCTGATCATAGAGCGAGGGCAGGTTCATGATTGCTATAGTGTTCTAGGACTCGTTAACTTGTTCTGCACTGGCATCTTGGCGGGCGAGGAGTTGGTGATCTACTACGGGGTGCGGACGCCGCTCGCCAGCTTAGATGAACGCCCGCAGACTCTGTTGCGTCAAGCACTGATCCGCCGCTTGCGTATCTTGGTCCCCGCCATCTTTGTGCCCTCTATTCTATTAGGGGTTGCAGTGACAGTCCTTGGTGGCTTCGGCCCTGGCTTTGGCTTTCATGTCGCCGGAGTGCTCGCCTTGCTCACCTGGACTTCGGTCACGCTACCCGGAACCGCGTCGATCAATGCGGCCGTCCTCGGCTGGGATCCGAGCTCGCTGCCCGAGAACTGGCGAGCAGTGGTCGACCGGTGGGAGCGATTCGCCTCTGTGCGTCCTTGGGCGGCGACGGCTGCGTTTGTTCTGTTCTTGACAGCCATAGCGTTGTAGCATCCAACGGCAAGTCTAGTAAGCCAGCCTGGCAAGGATTTCTCGGATTTCTTCGTATAGATCTCGTGCCAGTGGTGTTGGTCAGTGTCGTACCCATGTGCCTAGGAGTTCTTGCGTAATCTCTTCTTGGTTACAATATTTCTAACTGTCTGAGTCATTACTGCCGAGCCTATGTCATCAGCGATGGGAACTAAGGAGTTCCTTGATTTCCAGCAGACGATAAGAGACCTTGAAAGGCAGGTCGATATTCTTCTCAGAGAAGCAGCAACGAACGGTCCATCCCAGAGAACTAGGGAGCTGACCGAGAAAGTCTACATTCTGGCCGAACGAGCCAAGCAAATTCGACTCCAAGACGCTAGGAGCCAGTCTACTACCAACCAGTCAAACCTAGACAAGCTCCCCAAACAGTTCGATGAAGACTTTGGTAGATTCAAAGGATTGATAGCTTTCGTCGAATGGGTGCGGAAGCAGCATTACAACGCTACAGGCCACAATTTAGGAAGAACCTATGGTTCCTTTGGTTCCAAGGAAATTTCGCCAGGACACCATCACGGCAAGCTTCTCATTGATACTTTAGAAATCCGTTGCGATGCGTGCGGTAGCGAATCCCCTCAATCGGAAAGAAGAGACTATCCAATTCATGTTCTTCTTCACGACCGTGGGCAATGGGAAGTTTGTACCGGTCAATCCGACTGTGAATGCCAAGGCTACGGGGGCAAGGGCGTTCGAATTGGCGTCGACCTGTCTACCGAAAGAGTAGGGAAAGGGCGAGCCTAATCTCTCGCCCACAGCACTATTCTATCTTGAAGACTAGTTTAGCGGCAATCTCAAGGCAACGCTGATGCGCGTTCGATGAAGGGATCGAGGAAGGCAAGAGTGATCTTGCGCTTGCAACGTCGGGATCTCCGAAGTGCGCTAGTCTAAGGTTCAGGTCTTTCAGAAGCTTTTCTGAGTATATCATGACAGCTAGAAGGCAGATCGTCTCTTATAGGTACGCTGGACCGATGTGAAACTAATCTCAGGCCATTGGCCTTGGAGTCCGTTCCATCCACGACTTAGGAATGGCTAACCACAACATCCGGGAGATTGGGCCCCCGAGCGGTTGCCGGATCTCAAGAATTTTCCGATGAGTCGTCCCAGGCATCTATCGCGTCTCATGGTTAGTCCGTCTGTCCACGTTGTTTACCTTTTTCAATCATTATTGTCTCTCTCTCAGAGTTCTCCTGAGGGCGGGATTGGATTCCGCCTCGCTCTTGAGCACCTCTTCAAAAGACGCTCCTTCGGGAACGACCAGTTTGAGGAATACGCCGGTTCTGCCAATAGTGTCTCTTCGGGTCAAGACCCTGATCCGCTCCCTCACTATGTCAGAGCTCACGCCGAGCAGCCGCGCAACTTCCGATTCTCTACCAACAATCGGAGATTCGATGTGCCCATATTCGGTGGGCTGAATGAGGCTTAGCCTCTTCGTGCACCCTGGCCTTCGGATGCCCCGCCTTAGATCCTCTATGCTGGCTGTCCCTCCGAACTTGTAAAATTCGAGTTCCAGTCTGCGGAACTCTGACAGCGGAATGGTGATGGACGCAGTTCGTTCAAGGTCCAGGTATATGTGCGCCTTCGGCGAGTGTTTGGGAGTTGCCTGTGTTATCTCTCGCGAGTAAGGAATATTCCCCGAGGAGGCAAGTTGGGCCTCAACAAGTTGTGTGCTGACGCTGGTAGGGATCAGAATGTCTATGTCGCTCTTTTCGTCCACATCTCCTCTGGCGACACTGCCATGGACTAACGCACCATTCCCCCAAGCTGCGAGGACTCCGAAGATGAAAATGGTTCTTTCTCTAATTGACTTTAGGAGGCGCCAGTGCGACGCGTCATAGGTTACGGAGAGAGAGTCCACGAGTCTGCTCGGCTTTGGACCCGACCCGCGCCGTGTCAAAGGGTCTCCTGAAACAGGTCTTCGCTCGCCGAGGTTGCGATACTGCGACTATATGCTCGATCCCGGAAACTGATTCTTTTCAGTCCTCTGATTACTGCCGCTCTAGAACTCTACTAACCAGAGTCCTCGAATACTGCCGGATGCATTCGTCGAAAAACCTCAGCTCCTTGGCGTACGTCCCATTCCATGGAGCAGAGTGAAGTCTTTACAACGTTAATGTTCTGGTTTTCTTTTCAGCTCTGGGCTCTAGCTTGGGAAGTCTTATTGCAAGTATGCCTTCAGACATGCTTGCTGACACTTTTTCAGCGTCTACGCTTTCGGCAAAGCCTATGTTTCTACGGAATGTGGAGAAAGCTCTTTCCCGGTGCAAGTAGGTTTTCCCCTTCTCCTCCTTCTCCACGTCAGATTCAGCACTCAGTGACAACTCGTTCGGCCCTACATCAATTTTCAAAGTTTCCTTCTTTAACCCCGGAACCTCTGCCTTTACCACATACTCGTTGCCAGAGTCGATAACATCAACGTAGGGAACTCGCGTCGGCAGCTCATATTCAACAGGCCACTCGAATCCTCTGAAGGGATCCCAGGGGATTAAGCGAAATGGTTCTGACAGTTTGTTGAACTCTTCAATCCAACTAGGTTGAGGCTCTCTAACGGCAAGAGCAGGCTTCTTTTTTGTAACGGCATGAGCTGGTTTCTTCCTTGTCATCTTGATGGATCGCGCCCGAGCTTTCTTTTTGGCCATTGCTATAACTTCAAGATTCCGGGCGCTAGAGTTTCTTATATGATTTCATGCCCTTCATTATCGACACGATCGACGAGTAAGTCGGAATGCCGCGTGTTTGCAAAAGTTTCTTCGCCGTAATTCCTCTTGCCGGCAATCTTGTAGGCGTCAGTTTCCCCGTCGATCCGGCCCGTGTTCAAGATACATCGGGTTAGGGATCCCCTGAATACCAGTTTGACCTGGTAATCGTTTTATTCGCACGTGTCATTGAAGAAATCAACGAGAAAAACGAGTAATCTGACGTGAGCATGCATTTCAAGGGTCAGGACTTCCACTCTTCGAGTTGGTTGGGGCCGTGGATTTCTCTTTGTAGAACATCGTAGGCGAGTGGTCCGTCTTTGTCGTCGACGACCATTATGATGTCGCCGTAGCCTAGAAACGCGTCAAG
>Ga0209236_1002160_pt1 | contig 12032 bp, 13 predicted proteins | sample GraSoi013_1_40cm_FD_185819 | JGI IMG/M metagenome (GOLD analysis project Ga0209236, IMG submission 185819) | Grasslands soil microbial communities from the Angelo Coastal Reserve, California, USA - Sample 09_27_2013_1_40cm (SPAdes) (version 2) | ecosystem: Environmental > Terrestrial > Soil >... | reverse complement strand
GCGCTGGAGCCCGAAGGCAACGTTATCCGCCACGGTGAGGTGCGGGAACAACGCGTAGTCCTGAAAGACCATGCCCACGCCGCGCTCCTCCGGCACCACCCAATGGGCGGCGTCGCAGACCGGCCGGCCGGCGATCGTGATCGCGCCGGTCTGGGGCCGCTCGAATCCGGCGATGGCCCGGAGCACCGTGGTCTTGCCGCAGCCGCTGGGGCCCAGGATGGACAGGGTGGCGCCTTCTTCCACGGCGAGCGTGAGATCGGACAGGGCCGGCGCGGCGGCGTGGGGATAGGTGAGCGAGACCTGGGACAGCTCAATCAGCGTCATACGAGTTTCTTCTCCCGCAGCCGCGTGACCACCATCCACGGCAGCGCCGTGAACGTGATGAGCAGCAGGGCCATGACCGCCGCCCGCGCGTACTCCGCCTCCACGGTGTGGATGTAGACCCGCACCGGCAGCGTGTCGAACCCGGCCGGCCGCAGCAACAGCGTGGCATCAAGCTCCTTCATGGCGGAGATGAACACGAGCGCCCAGACCGCGAACAGCGTGGGGCGGACCAGGGGGGCGAGGACGCGGCGCAGCACGCGCCACGGGAAGGCAGCGAGCGAGCGGGCCGCTTCTTCCAGGTGCGGGTTGATGCCGGTGAGCGCCGCGTCCACGCCTTGGACCGACTGGGTCAGAAAACGGATCAGATAGGCCACGACGAGAACCCCGACCGTGCCGTAGAGCCACGGGATGTAGGTGTTGTACAGGAGGATCAGGCTCAAGCCGAGCACGGTGCCCGGGATCGCGTAGCCAATCTGGATGGTGCCGGACAGCAACGCGCCAGTGCGGGGCGGCGTATGCCGGGCGGTGAACGCGATGAGGAGTCCGAGGATTGCCGCGAGCGTGGCGGCGAGCCCCGCTATCAATAGACTGTTTTTGATGTAGTCGCCTTGCTCGCGGACGACTTCGAGGAAGTGGCTGAGTGAGCCGGTCTGCGCCAGCAGCACGCCCAGCGGGATGAACACCGACAGGCTCAGGACCATGCCCGCCAGCAGGGCGGCTGGCCAGCGCCACCGGCCAAGGTGGAGGGGCCGCGCGAGTCGCGCCGTGCCGGTGATCGTGACGTACGAGCGCCGATGCAGGAGCATGTGCTGCCCGATCAGGACGGCGATGGTGATCAGGACGAGCACGAACGACAACATGGCGGCGGCGGCCTGATCGAACCGCGTGTTGAGCTGATGGTAGATGGCGGTAGTGAACACCTGCACGCGGAGCAGCGACGGCGAGCCGAAGTCCGACAGCGCGTAGAGGAAGGCCAGCAGCCCGCCTGCCAGCATGCTTGGCCGGAGCATCGGCAGCGTGACGCGGCGGAACACGCCCAGCGGGCTGTCGCCCAGCGAGCGCGCGGTTTCTTCGACAGCGGGGTTGGTCGCCTCCAGCGCCGCGCTGACGAGCAGGAAGATGTACGGATAGGTGAAGAGGCCCAGCACGAAGACCCCGCCCCAGAAGCCATAGATGTTCACCCACTGTTGCGGGGTCCCGAGCAGCGCGCTCAGCCACGTATTGACCGAGCCGACCGGCCCCAGCAGCGCGATGTAGGACATGGCGCCGATGTAGGACGGGATCGCGAGCGGGATCACCGCCAGCCACCGGCAGAGAGTCCTGAAGGGTAGATCGGTGCGGATGACGAGCCAGGCGAGCGGCAGGGCCAGGAGCATCGCCCAGATCGTCGCGAGCGTCGCAAGCGACAAGGTCGTGAAGGCCAGGCCGACGAGCGAGACGATCGTCACGGCTCCGAGTTCGCCGGCTTTCACCGCCGCAGCGGCCAGGTAGAGCAGCGGGGGCAGGACCAGCAGACCCATGCCGACCAGCAGCGCGAGAGTCCCGATCCGGGGGAGCCAGCCCGACGCCGAGGCGAGCGGCGTTGCGGGCGCGAGGGTGAGGGGGCCGGCCTGCGTCATCTCACCAGTTCGGATTGAGCGAGGTCAGCAGCTTGAGCGTCGCCTCTTCCAGGTCGGCGAGCTGCTGTGCCGTGACGGCGGTCCGCTGGATGGATTTGAGCGGGGGCACCTCGCTCGAGTCCACGTTGGCGATCAGGGGGAACTCATAGTCCTGCGTGACGAGAATGCGCTGGCCTTCTGCCGAGAGGAGGAAATCGATGAACTTGTGAGCGGCCTCCGGGTTGGCGGCGCCTTTGATCACGGCCACGGCGTTGGGATTGACCGGCGTCCCGAAGCCGCCCGCGTCCTGGTCCGGGTACACCACGCCCACGGGCAGGTTGTTCTGTCGCGCCAGGTAGTAGTTGGGCGAGTTGGTCAGGCCGATCGCGAACTCGCCGCGCCCCACGCCCTGCCAGACCTCAGTGTTGTCCGTCAGGATCTTGAGGTCGTTCGCGTGCAGGCCCTTGAGGAAATCGCGGGTGAACGCCTCCCCCTTGAGCGCGACGAGCGCGGTGGCCCACGCCAGCGTCGTGCGCTCGCGGGTCCCGGCGATGGCGAGCTTCCCTTTCCATCTGGGGTTGGTCAGCTCGAAGATCGAACGTGGCGCCGCTTTCTCGGGGACCAGGTTCGCGTTATAGAGGGTGATCCGCGCCCGGCCGGAGATCCCGGTCCAGGTGCCCGTCGCGCTCCGGAAATCCTCCGGCACGGCCTTGGTCGCGGCCGACTGATAGGGTTCCAGCAGGCCTTCCTTGCTCAAGATCTCCATGATCCCGCTTTCCGTGGAGATGTAGAGATCGCCGCGCGGGCGGGCCTTCTCCATGCGGATCTCGTTGGCCAAGCCCGAGGTCTTGCCGACCTTCAGGTCCACCAGGACGCCGGTCTGCTTTGTGAACGCGTCCACGACCGGCTTGATCGCCTTTTCCTTGCGCCCCGAATAGATCACCAGCCGGTCGGCCGCGTCGGCCGGCAGGGCGGGTAGCAGGCCCGCCACGCCGGCCAGGAGGACGCCGGCCAGCACGGTCATTCTGAAATTAAAATTGACACCTAATCTCAATTGGAAATTCATAAAAAATACCCCTTAGTTTTTGCATTTGCTGCAGAGGCCGTAGAGCTCCAGCTTGTGCGTGGTGATGGTGAACCCGTGCCGCCGGGCGACCTCCTCCTGCAAGTGCTCGATGTCGCAGTTCTCGAACTCGATGATCGCCCCGCAGTGGGTGCAGATCATGTGGTCGTGGTGGCGCTTGTTGACCACGTTGTCGTAATGCGTCTGCGAGCCGAAGTGCCGCTCCTGGGCGATGCCCGATTCGCACAGCAGATTCAAGGTCCGGTAGATGGTCGCCAGGCCGATGTGCGGCTGGTGGCGGCTCAGCATCCGGTAGAGCTGCTCGGCCGTGATATGCTCATTGCGTAGGAAGGCGTCCAGGATGACTTCCCGCTGCTTGGTGACCTTCAGTCTGTGCTTGGTGAGGTGCTCCCGCAGGATCCCCAGCTCCTTGGCGTGTCTCATGGGCGGCCTCAGCTAATTGAGAACGATTATTAATACCGTATTCCACTGGCGGCCGTCAAGCCGGAGGGTCGTTGACAAGGATTGCGGGGGTGTGGCCATAATCCGGCGTGCGTTCGCCGGCCGAGACCATCGTTGACCGCCTCCTCTTATTGTTCCTCCTCAAGACCGCCGCGCCGTACGGCATCGACGGCGACGTCAAGTTCCAGCAGCTCGTCTTCCTGGCCGAATTGCAGATGCTGTACGGCCGGCTGGCCAAGGGCTTTCACTACCGGTTCTTCCGGTACGCCTACGGGGGCTACAGCAAGGACCTGCAGGACGACTTCGTGGCGCTCGGAGCCAAGAAGTTCGTGGACCCGGCGGCCTGGACGCTCACGCCCGCGGGGGAGACCGTGGTGAAGGTGATGCCGAACGCGGTGAAGGGCCACTCACACAACGAGGACATCGTGGCGATCATCCAGGACATCGTCAAGGCGTACGGCAAATTCGACAGCTCGAACATCGTGCCGGAGGTCGAGAAGATCGAGCTGATCCTGCCGGAGAAGGCGGACGCCGATGCCGAGGGCGTGGTCCACCAGCAGGAGTCCCTGCCCATCGGGCACGTGTCCTTCCATGCGCACCTGCTGGTGCCGGAGCGGATCGAGGCGTCCAAGGAGTTCAAGTTGAAGGACGACCTGCTCGCGGTGCTCCAGGACATCCTGAAATGAGCGCGCCGATCGCGGTGATCGGCGCGGGCGCCTGGGGGACCGCCCTGGCCTGGCTCCTGGCCGGGAAGGGCGAGCAAGTCCGGCTCTGGGCGTTCGAGCGCGAAGTGGCCTACGGGATCGTGGCCAGTCACGAGAACAAGTTGTTCCTGCCCGGCGTCCCGCTGCCGGCCGCCTTGGAACCGACCACATCGCTGGCGGAAGCGGTTGATGGCGTCCAACTGGTCGTCTTTGTGGTGCCGTCCCATGCGGCCGCCAAGGTCGCGGCTTCGCTGGCGCCCCATCTTCCGGCGGGCGTGCCGTTTGTCACCGCGACCAAGGGGATCGAACCGGAGAAGCTCCGGCTCATCTCGGATCTGCTCGAAGAGACGCTCCCGGCGAGCCGCGGGCCGGTGTTTGCGCTCTCCGGCCCGAGTTTTGCCGTGGAAGTGTGCCGGCACCTCCCCACGGCGGTCGCGCTGGCCGGGCCGCCGGGCGCGCAGGCGGAAGCCTTGCAGCGCTTGTTGATGACGCCCACGTTCCGCGTCTACCTGAGCGAGGATCGGGTCGGCGTCCAGCTCGGCGGCGCGTTGAAGAACGTGATCGCGCTGGCCGCGGGCGTGGTGGACGGGCTAGGGCTCGGGCACAACACCCGCGCCGCGCTCATCACGCGCGGCCTGGCCGAGATGGTCCGCCTCGGCACGGTCATGAGAGCCGATGCGCGCACCTTTGCCGGCCTCTCGGGGATCGGTGACCTCGTCCTCACCTGCACCGGAGGGCTCAGCCGGAACCGGGGGGTGGGGGTCCAGCTCGGGCAGGGGAAAAAGCTGGCCGACATCCTTGCTGGGACGCGCACCGTCGCGGAAGGGGTCGGCACCGCCAAGGCGGCGAAGGCCCTCGCCGAACGCCACCGGGTGGAGATGCCCATCGTCCGGGAGGTGTGCGCGGTGCTCTTCGAAGGCAAGGACTCCCGCCGCGCCGTCACGGACCTGATGGAGCGGGCCGCGCGCCCCGAAATCGATTGACCATGACGGCGGACCGCATCCGGCGGTTGCTGGCGCAGGTGCAGGCCGGCCGGCTCGGTGCCGAAGAAGCCGCGCGCCGCCTGAAGACGCTGCCCTATGAGAACCTGGGGTTCGCCGCGGTGGACCACCATCGTGTCTTCCGACAAGGGATGGCGGAGGCGATCTTCTGTGAGGGGAAGACGGTCGGCCAGGCGGTCGCGATCGCCAGCCGGCTGCTGCGCAACCGCCATCCGGTGCTGGCCACGCGGGTCGAACCGGCCGTGGCGCGCGCCCTGCTACGGCTGGACCGCCGCGCCCGCTACGAGCCGCTCGGGCGGACTGTCGTGCTGGCGCCGCCGAAAGGCTGGGGCACTCGTGCGCTGCGCGGCGCGGGCCACGTCATGATCATGACGGCCGGCACGGCGGACGTGTCGGTAGCCGAGGAGGCGCGCGTGACGGCGCAGGTGCTGGGCGATCGCGTGACGACGCTCTACGACGTGGGCGTGGCGGGGCTGCACCGGTTGCTGGATCGCTACGAGCACTTGGAGACAGCGAAGGTGCTGGTCGTGGTCGCCGGCATGGACGGGGCCCTGCCGAGCGTCGTGGGCGGGATGTTCGGCCAGCCGGTGATCGCCGTGCCGACGAGCCGCGGCTACGGGGCCAGCTTCGGTGGGCTCTCGGCGCTGCTCGCGATGCTCAATTCCTGCGCCGCCGGCGTGGCGGTCGTGAACATCGATAACGGGTACGGAGCCGCCTGTCTCGCCCACCGCATCAATGCGCTCAGCGCGTCCTGACCTCGAATTTCCCCCGCTTCTTCAGCGAGGCTGCCCGCATCAGGGGGCCGTTCCTCTTCCCCTGAACCATCACCTTGGCCTGCACCTCGTAGTCGTACATTCCGTCGGCGACGACGCGCTTGGTGTGGTCGGTCCCGTCCCACGACTGCATGACCTGGATCAGGCGCGGGATGCTCTTCGCGCCGTCGGTCCCGGCCGCGGCGTCGGTCGCGACCGCCTGGCGGTTCGTCAGCAGGCGGAACGAGGTCTTCGACGGCGAGGTGATCAGCGTCGTCACGTCCAGCAGCGCGCCACCCGGTAGGCTCTTGGGCAGCGCTACCGTGATCGTCAGGGTCAGAGGATGCTCGTTGAGAAAGAAAGGCACCGGGGTCGCCTCGACCGAGAGGATCTTGAGGTCCGGAAACTTCCCCTTGGGCTTGTCGGTGGCAGCGTGGCTTGGTGCATCAAGGGACGTGGCGAGCAGCGCGACGCTGATGGAGAGCCCCACCGCGACGGTTCGGATCATCGGGGACGGCGCGGGTCGGGCATACGAGTGAACCACATAACATAGCGTACCCCCCCTGGTCAACGCGTAGCAAAGGCCGCAGCGCTTTGCTAAGATGGCCTTCTCTATGCGCATCGCCTATTTCGACTGCTTCTCCGGCGTCAGCGGCGACATGTGCCTGGGCGCGCTGGTCGACACCGGGCTGCCGCTCGCTGATCTCGCGAAGGGCCTCGAGGGCCTGCGGCTTCAGGGCTTCTCGCTGCGCAGCCGGCGGGTGGCCCGCGGTGCGCTCTCCGGCACCAAGGTGGACGTCCTCATCGGAAAAGGCCGGGACCGGATGGTGAGCTTGCGGGATGTCCGCCTGGTGCTCAAGGCGGCGCACCTTCCGGAGCCGGTGCGCGACCGGTCGCTGTCGGTCTTCGAGCGTCTGGCCGGGGCCGAGGGCCTCGCGCACCGCACGCTGTCGGCCAAGGTCCACTTCCACGAACTGGGCGGTCTGGATGCGCTGGTGGACGTGGTGGGCACCGCGCTCGGCTGCCACCTCCTCGGCGTGGAGGCGCTCTACGTCTCGGCCATCAACGTCGGGTCCGGGACCATCCGGTCCGAGCACGGCGTCAGCCCGGCGCCGGCCCCCGCGACGGCTGCGCTACTCAAGGGCCTGCCAATCTGCGCGGCGGGGCCGCGCTTCGAGCTGACGACGCCGACCGGCGCGGCGCTGATGGCGACCCTGAGCGCTGGCGCCGGCTCAATGCCGGCGATGACGGTCACGTCCATCGGCTACGGCGCGGGCGAGGCCGATCCGCCTGGCTGGCCGAACGTGCTGCGGGTGTTCGTCGGCGATACGCTGGCGCCGGCGGAGTCCGATCGCATCGCGGTGCTGGAGACCAACCTCGATGACATGAACCCGCAGGCGTACGACCTGTTGATCGACCGCCTGCTGGCGCGCGGCGCGCTGGACGTCACGCTGACGCCGGTGATCATGAAGCGCGGCCGGCCCGGCATCGTCCTGAGCGTGTTGACCGATCCGGCCAAGATGGAACCGGTGCTCAAGGTCCTCTTCGCCGAGACGACGACGCTGGGCGTCCGCGTGCAGGAGGTCGCGCGCCGCCTGCTCGCGCGGGAGCTGACCGAAGTGGCCACGCGCTTCGGACCGGTGCGCGTCAAGGTCGCGAAGACGGCCGGCCGTCGTGTCAAGGCCCGCCCGGAGTACCAGGATTGCAAGCGGATCGCGGAGCAGACCGGCCTGCCGCTGCGCGACGTCGTGCGCGAGGTCGAGCGTGCCCTCCGCGGGCTCCGGAGCTGAGACGCGCTGTGCTCCTCGCGTCGCTGCTCTTCCTCGTCTCGATCGGGATCATCCTCGGCGGCGTCGCCGTGTTCACGAACGCCGTCGAGTGGCTGGGCCGGCGGCTCGGCATCTCCGACGGCGCTATCGGGAGCATCCTGGCCGGCATCGCGACCGCCCTGCCTGAAACGCTGATCCCAGTCATCGCCATCTTCGGGGGCAACACCAGGGCCGAAACCGACATCGGTATCGGCGCCATCCTCGGCGCGCCGTTGATGCTCGGCACCCTGGTCTTGCCCCTGCTGGCCGGCTTCCTCCTGTTCCTGGAGCGGATGGGAAAGCGGGCAGGCGACTTCGAATTGGACTACCACGCCGTTCGTCACGACTTGAGCTTCTTCCTGGTTGCCTACGGCTTGGCGCTGCTCGTGGCGGTTAATCCGCTCGCGCCCGTGCGCTACGTCGCCGCGGTCTGGCTCCTGGCCGCCTATGTGTGGTTCGTCAAGGTCCATCTCGCAAGCGGAGAGGTCAGCCAGGTGGAGCTCGGTCCTCTCTATTTCTGGCGCCGCGCCGGCCGGCCGGCCACCGCGCTGATCGTGACGCAGGTCCTCGTCGGGTTGGGGCTGCTCATCGGAGGCGCGCACCTGTTCGTCCACGTGGTCAAGGACGCCGCACTCGGCCTGGGCGTCTCGCCGCTCGTGCTGGCCCTGCTCGTCGCGCCCATCGCCACAGAGCTGCCGGAGACGATGAACAGCTTCTTCTGGATCTATCAGAAGAAGGACACGCTGGCGGTGGGGAACATCACGGGCGCGATGGTGTTCCAGGGAACGTTTCCGGTGTCGGTGGGCCTTGTCGGCACCGCCTGGAACTTGGACTCGGGCGCGATGCTCAGCCTGGCGCTGCCGCTCGCCGGGACGGCGCTGTGCGTGGCCCAGATCCTGAAGACCGGCCGGTGGGACCCGCGCCTCGTGCTGGTGTGCGTCGTGTTATATGGTGGGTATATGGGTTATCTGCTCTTGCGGTGAGGACGCCGTGGGTCGTCGTACAACCACACCAGCAGAGCCGTCCCTCGCGGAGGACGCCGCCGCGCGCGAGACGCGCCGCATCCTCTGGATCGTCCTGTGGCTCAACCTTGGCGTCGCCGCGGCGAAGTTCGGCTACGGGCTGCTCACCGGCTCGGTGAGCATGCAGGCGGATGGCATCCATTCCTCCTTCGACGGCATGTCGAACGTGATCGGGTTGTTCGGCCTCTGGGCCGCGGCCCATCCGCCCGACGCCCAGTATCCGTACGGCCACAAGAAATACGAGACCTTTGCGGCGGCCGGGATCGGGCTCCTACTCTTCGGCACCTGCCTCTACATCCTCCGGAACAGCTACCTGCACTGGCGCGAGTCCGTCGTGCCGGAGGTGACCGGACTCAGTTTCGGCATCATGCTGGGGACGATGGCCGTCAACTGGGGGGTCATGACCTGGGAGCACCGGCGCGGGAAAATCCTGCAGAGCGAGATCCTGGTGGCCGACTCTCTCCACACAGCCAGCGACATCCTCTCGTCCCTGGCGGTGCTGATCGGCCTCGCGGCCGTCGCCGCAGGCTATCCGCTTTTGGACCCGATCGCCGGCGTGGTCATTGCGGGGTTCATCGGCCGCACGGGGCTGCTGGTGCTCCGGGAGGCGACGCAGTCCCTCGCCGACCGGGCGCGTCTCGATGCCGACGCGATCCGCCAGGTTGCGCTCACCGTGGAAGGCGTGCGCTGCTGCGATGAGATCCGGACCAGAGGGCTCCCGCGGCATGTCTTCATGGACCTGTGCATCCATGTGGATGCGGCCATGACGATCGCACGCGCGCACATCGTCGCGCACGACGTGGAGGACAGGCTCAAGCAGGCGTTCCCCGGCGTCGCCGAGGTGGTCGTGCACGTCGAACCGGAAGACCATGGATGACACACATCTGCGTGCGCTGCTCGGCGAGCGTCATCCGTTCACGTCCCCCGCTTCCCTCCGTCGCGCCGAAGACTATCTCACCGAAGAGTTCACGCACCTGGGCCTGGAAGTCTCCACCCATTCGTTCAAGGCGTTGGGGGGCACGTACCGCAATGTCATCGCGACCCTCCCGCCATTAGTCGCTGCAAGGCCCGCGCCGCCGCTGATTATCGCGGCGCACTATGACACGGTGGAAGGGTCGCCCGGCGCCGACGATAACGCCAGCGCGCTGGCGGTCATGCTGGAGGTCGCGCGGAACCTTCGCGCTGTCCCGTTGACCAGAAACGTCCGCTTCATCGCGTTCTGCCTGGAAGAAGAAAACTTGTTGGGCAGCCTGGCCTACGCCTCATCCATCCAGGCAGCTCACGAGGAGATCTGCGGCGCCATCGTGCTGGAGTGCGTGGGCTACGCGCGCACCGAGGAGGGCTCGCAGCAGAAACCAACCGGCGTGCCGGTCGCCGTGCCGACCGTGGGGGACTTTCTCGGGATCGTGGGGAACGTCGTCTCCGAGCCCTTGGCCAGAGCGGTGCAGGCCGCCGCCAACCTTGCCGTGCCGGAGCTCAAGACCGTCTCGCTCCTGGTGCCCGGCAACGGCGAGCTGCTGCCGGACACGCGGCGCAGCGACCACGCGGCCTTCTGGCACCACGGCTATCCGGCGCTGATGCTGACCGACACCGCCAACTTCCGCAACCCGCATTACCACCAGCCCACCGACACCTTCGAGACGCTGAACCTGGCGTTCATGGAGCAGGTCGCCCGCGCCGTCACCGCCGCCGCGATTGCCCTGTGCTCCATCACGCAGTCCGCGGCACGGAGTCAAAAAGGCACGACCTTCTGGAAAGAAGCCGCGCTCGCGGTCCCGCACCTGGCCGCGCTGGTGGCCAGCCTCATGGCGGATAAGCGCGTACCGGGAAAGGTGAAGGCCACGCTCACCGCTGTCGCGGCCTATCTTGCGATGCCGTTCGACCTGATTCCGGACTTCATCCCCGTCCTCGGCTATCTGGATGATCTGGTGCTCGTGATCCTGGTCTTCGACGGCGTGCTGAATCAGATTGACGAGGCGATCGTGGCGGAATACTGGAAGGGTGACCCGGCCATGCTGCAGCGGCTCCAGGTGGTGTCGCGGCGCGCGGCCCGGTTCATTCCCTACTGGATCAAGCGCAAGCTGTTCGGCCCGCCACTATGACGCGCCACAAGTTTTTAATCGCCGCTCTGCTCGTTGCCCAGCTCCTGGTGCCAGGATGTAGCGATGGGTCTGGTGACGGCCCGTCTGCGGCCGACCCCACGCGCCAGGCGGAGCGGGACCGGATGGTCGAGCGCCAGATCGAGGCGCGTGGCGTGAAGGATCCGGCGGTGCTCGGAGCAATGCGCCGCGTGCCGAGGCACCGGTTCGTGCCGGGGTTGTATGCGAGTCAGGCCTACTGGGATGGCCCCGTGCCGAGCGGCCACGGCCAGATGATCTCCCAGCCCTATGTCGTGGCTTTCATGACCGAGGTGCTCAGGCTGCGCGGCGATGACAGAGTGCTCGAGATCGGCACGGGATCGGGCTACCAGACGGCGATCCTGGCCGAGCTCGCGCGCGACGTGTACAGCATCGAGATCGTGAAGCCTCTGGCGGACCAGGCCGCTGAGAAGCTGAAGGAACTCGGCTACACGAATGTGCAGGTGCGGGCCGGCGACGGCTATCAGGGCTGGCCGCAACACGCCCCCTACGACGCGATCCTCGTCACCGCCGCACCTGACCACATCCCGCAACCGCTCTTGGATCAACTCGCCCTCGGCGGGCGGTTGATCCTGCCCCTGGGCAAGAAGGACTCCCAGAGCCTGGTGCTGATCCGGCGCACCCACGCGGGTTTTGAGCACACCACACTCCTCCCCGTCGCCTTCGTCCCCATGACCGGCGCAGCTCAAGAGAGATAGAGCCGGCCACCATCATCGCAGACGGCGGGATTGCGAGCCGGCTTGATGTACAATTGTCGCATGTCCCTGCTGCGCCGCTTATGGGGATTCCTTCGAGGCCGACCCGTTCAGCCGGAGGGCCGGGAGCAGCGCGAATCCAAACGGGTCCTGGTCCGGTTTGCCATCGCGTTTGGGGGAGCACACAAAAAAGGCAAGGGCATGGCGCGCGATCTCTCACTCGGGGGCTGCATGATTGAGACGGACACGCCCCTGCCCGTGGACACGCTCCTTGAGCTAAAGGTCTTCGTGGCCGAGCATGAGATGCCCGTCGAGGTCGCTGCATCAGTGCGGTGGGCGGACGGCCAGCGGATGGGGATCAAATTTCTCCGCATCCGCGACCCAGACCGCTTCCGGATGTTTCTCGGTGTTGGCGCGCCTCAGGACGCCAGGTCGGATTCGTGAGAAAAAGCAATAAGACCATCA
>Ga0209236_1002157_pt1 | contig 12041 bp, 11 predicted proteins | sample GraSoi013_1_40cm_FD_185819 | JGI IMG/M metagenome (GOLD analysis project Ga0209236, IMG submission 185819) | Grasslands soil microbial communities from the Angelo Coastal Reserve, California, USA - Sample 09_27_2013_1_40cm (SPAdes) (version 2) | ecosystem: Environmental > Terrestrial > Soil >... | reverse complement strand
CGTACACGATCCCCAGCAGCGCCAGGACCGCCACCGCCGGCGCGTAGACGCGGAAGGCCTCCGGCAGCATGGGCAAACTCACCCGCACGAAGCCGTACGTCCCCATCTTCAGCAGAATGCCGGCCAGGATGACGCTGCCGGCCGTCGGCGCCTCCACGTGCGCATCCGGCAGCCAGGTGTGAAAGGGCCACATCGGCACCTTGATGGCGAAGCTGAGGAAGAACCCCCAGAACGCCAGCGCGGCCAGCGCGGCTTTGCCGGCCAGCGGCTGCTGCTCGATGAGCGTTAGCATGTTGAACGTGTGCGGCTGCGCATTGAAGTACATGATCAGGATAGCCAGTAGCATGGCCAGGGATCCCACCAGGGTATAGAGGAAGAACTTCATGGCCGCATACTCCTTGCGCGGCCCGCCCCAGATGGCAATGAGGAAATACATGGGCACCAGCGTGATCTCCCAGAAGATGTAAAAGAGGAAGAAGTCCAGCGCGGCAAAGACCCCCAGCATCCCGGCCTCCAGGAGCAAGAACAGGAACAGGTACTCCTTCAACCGCAGCTCGATGCGCCAGGAGTAGGCGACAGAGAGCAGGCTCAGCAGCGCCGTGAGCACGATCAGCGGCAGGCTCAATCCATCCACACCGAGGTGGTAGTGGATGCCGAGGCTAGGGATCCAGTTGCCCAGTTCGACAAACTGGAAACCACCGCCGACCTTGAACAGCGCAGTCATGAACAACGAGAGGACGAAGGACGACAACGAGGCGCCCAACGCGATGCCCTTTAACAATGTCTCGTTGGCTTTGGAGGTGAAGAGGATGATGATCCCGCCCACCAGAGGCAGGAAGATGATCAGACTGAGCATTGCGGACCTCCGATTCTCGTATCCACTCTGATCGATCCTCCAGTGACTGTTGACTGCCGACTGACGACTGCTGACTAGCGTGTAATCCCAATCACCGCCAGCACAATCACCCCGAGGGCGAGGACCAGCAGGTAGTTCTGGGCGCGGCCGGTCTGCACGTGGCGCAGCGCGCCGCCGGTCGCCCTGGCCAGCCAGCCAACCAGGTTCACTGCGCCGTCCACCACATACAGGTCAAAGACGCGGTACAGGCGCGAGAGCCACACGAAGATGATGCCGACTGCATTCACCGCGCCGTCGATGACGTAGATATCAAAGGTTCGCAGCTGCCGGGCGACCCAGACCACAGGCCGCACCACGGTGAAAACATAGAACTCGTCCCACCAGTACTTGTGCACCAGGACCGCGTACAGCGGCGCCAGCGTCCGGCGCAGCATCGCCGATGAAACCCACCGCCACCGGTAGACCACGGCCGCGGCCAGGATTCCGGCCCCCGCGATGGCCGTGGAGATGGCGGCAAAGTTCAGATCGAACGGCGCGCCCTCGGCGCCTTCGAAGTGCACGAAACGGTGGAAGGCGTTGCCCACCACGGGCCAGGGTGCGCCCACCAGGCCAATCACCCCGGAGAATGCCGCCAGGATGATCAGCGGGATGGTCATCACCTTGGGCGATTCATGTGGGTGGGCTTCGTGGCTGCGGAGCGATCCGGTGAACGTATAGAAGATCATCCGGAACACGTAAAATGCGGTGACGAACGCCCCCGCCGCGCCCAGGTAAAAGAGCGTCCGGTCGTGGTGAAATGCTTCCAGCAAGATCTCGTCCTTGCTCCAGAAACCTGCAAACGGCGGCACCCCGGCCAGCGCCAGACCGCCGACCAGCATGGTAGCGTAGGTCGCCGGCATCACTTTGGCCAGGCCGCCCATCTGCTTGATGTCGTTTGTATTCATGGCATGGATGACCGAGCCCGCACCGAGGAACAACAGCGCCTTGAAGAAGGCGTGGGTCATGAGATGAAAGACTCCGGCGGTGTACCCCAGCACGCCCAGGCCCAGCATCATGTACCCGAGCTGGCTGATCGTGGAGTACGCCAGCACCCGTTTGATGTCATCTTGCACGATGCCGATTGTGGCGGCCATCAGCGCCGTGATGCCACCGATGTAGGCGACCACGGTCAGCGCGACGTGGTCGGGACTGCCGCTAAACAGCGGGTACGTGCGCGCCACGAGGTACACGCCGGCCGCCACCATGGTGGCGGCGTGGATCAACGCCGAGACCGGGGTCGGTCCTTCCATGGCGTCCGGGAGCCACACGTGAAGCGGGACCTGCGCCGACTTGCCGACCGCGCCGCCGAACACCAGCACCGCCGCCAGGGTCAGCACAGGTCCGGCCAGAGATCCGGCCCGGACGGCTGCAAAGACTGTCTCGAACTGCAGCGACCCCACGGTGAAGAAGAGGAGCAGAATTCCCAGGAACATGAAGAAGTCGCCCACGCGGGTGGTGACAAAGGCCTTCATGGACGCCCGCGCCGCCGCGGGGCGTTCAAACCAGAACCCAATCAGCAGGTACGAGCACAGGCCCACCAACTCCCATGCGGCATAGAGCACCAGGAAATTGTTGGCCAGGACCAACAGGAGCATCGATGCAGCGAACAGCGACAGGTAGGCAAAGAAACGCGGATACCGCGGATCGCCACGCATGTAGCCGATGGAGTAGACGAAAATCAGCGATCCCACCACGGTGACGACAAAGAGCATCACCGCGCTCAGCGGATCGACCGCGTAGCCGACCGTCAGGGTTCGATCGCCCAGCGCCGCCCAGACCATGCTGGCCTGGTAGCGCCCGCCGAACATGACTTGCCCCAGGATCACCAGCGAGAGGAGACCCGACAGCGCGAGCGCGCCGACGGCCACGTACGCCCCTTCCCCTGGCAGCCGCCGGCCCCGGAAAACGATCAGCCAGAAGGCGAGGAATGGCAGGAGCGGGATTAACGTCACCATTTCATCAAGTTGATCTCATCGACGTGAATGGTCTCCAGGCTGCGGTACGCGGCCATGACGAGCGCCAGGCCTACCGCGGCTTCACAGGCGGCCAGCGTGATGATGACCAGGGCGAAAACCTGGCCGGCGACCGCCCCGGGAGCCACGAAACGATTGAACGCCACCAGATTGATATTGGCGGCGTTGAGCATCAACTCGATGCCCATGAGAATGGCCACCGCGTTACGCCGCGTCAGTATGCCGTACAGGCCCAGACAGAAGAGCAGGGCGCTGACGACCAGATAGTGAGTTATCCCAACCTGCATCTGAACGTCTCCACGTTGCACTTCGGGACTGTCATTCTTCCCTCCGGGCAATGACGATCGCGCCGACCAGTGACACCAGCAGCACCAGGCTGGTCACCTCAAAGATCAGCACGTAGTCGGTGAGAAAGGCGTTGCCAACGGCGATGACGTTATAGGCTGGCAAAGCCCCGGCGAGAACCGGCCACACCGTGCGGCTGAAAATGACGATGAGGACGAACGCCAGCCACACCGCAGCCATCGCGCCCAGCGGCACCTGCTCGTTGACCTGGCGGGTGCGCACTCCGGTCCCGCCTGCGGTGAGCATGATGACGAACAGAATGAGCACGGTGATAGCACCGGCGTAGATCAGCACCTGGATGCCGGCCACAAACTCGGCCTGCAGCATGACATACAGGCCAGTGACGCCCAGGAACGTGGGCACGAGTGACAGGGCGGCGCGCACAATGTTGCTGGAGGTGACGACCACGACCGCCGGAATGAGCGTCACCAGCGACAGGATCATGAACGCCGCGAGTTCACCCACTGCCTACCGCCCCCACGCCGTCAGCACGAACCCGGTCGCCACCAGGTTGAGCAGCCCCAGCGGCAACAACACCTTCCAGGACAGGTTCAGCAGCTGGTCCAACCGCAGCCGCGGGTATGTCCAGCGCATCCACATCAGGAAGAACACCAGGGCGAACAGCTTGCTGAGGAACCAGACCGGCGACGGCAAGACCGGCGACAGTCCGGCCCGCGATCCGAAGAACATCACGAGACTGAGCAGGAATCCTAGGGACGCCAGGATTAAGATCGGGCGGACCAGCAGCGTCTGGCGCAGACCGGTGAAGAGGATCACCGCCACCACCACGAGGGAGGCCAGGGTCACCAGAAGCCACATCCACGGCTGCAGATGCGGCTCGGTCCAGCCGCCGAAGAACATGATGGTCGCCACCCCGGCCATCCCAAACATTTCGCCGTACTCACCCAGCTGGAACAAGGCGAACCGCATGCCCGTGTACTCCGCGAAATACCCCGCGACCAGTTCCGACTCGGCCTCCGGCAGATCAAACGGGACACGGTTGACCTCGGCCGTGGCGGCGGTCAGGAAGGTCAGGCTAGCCAGGATTCCAAACGGCAGCCCGAACCACCCGATCGGCGGCGGCAGCTTGAACATGAACCAGCTGCCCTGTTTCACCTGGGCGTCGACGATGCCCACCGTCGACAGGGTTCCGGCCACCATTGCCACCCACAGGATGCCGAGGGCCAGGGGAATCTCATAGCTGATCATCTGGGCGGCCGAGCGCAGCCCGCCCAGGAGTGCGTATTTGTTGTTGCTCGACCACCCGCCGGAGATAATGCCGATCACCGTGACCGAGGCCATGGCTGCGAAATACAGGACGCCGATGTTGATATCCCGGACCACCAGCACCCGGCCGCCGAACTTTCCGAATGGAATGACGATCCAGTCCAGGAGGGCGGCCACGGCGACGATTACCGGCGCCGCGTTGAAGATCAGGGCGTCGGCGTTGCGCGGCGTAATGTGTTCTTTCTGCAGCAGCTTGACGGTGTCGGCGATCGTCTGCAGCAGCCCTTGCGGCCCGACGTGCTTGGGTCCCAACCGCGCCTGGATCCACCCACTGATCTTGCGCTCCAGGTACACGCCGAACATGGCGCTGACAACGGCGAGGAAGGTGAAGATCACGACCGCCAGACCGGTGGCTTTGAGCAGCTCGATAAACCAAGCCATAGGTGAACCCGACACTCCAGTCAGCAGTCGGCAGTCAGCAGTCGGCAGTCAACTTCCAGGACCCGCGTTACCGGTCGTGGACTGCGGACTGCAGACTGCGGACTGCTGACTAATTCACCCGTTACACCCACTCCAACGCACCTTTGCGCCAGGCATAGGCCAGCCCTACGAGGAGGATGAGCACGAAGACCAGCATCTCCGCGAAGGCGAAGGTGCCCAGTTGCCGGAACACCACCGCCCACGGATAGAGGTAGATCACTTCCACGTCAAAGACGACGAAGACCAACGCGAAGAGGTAATAGCGGACGTTGAACTGGGCCCAGGCCTGCCCGAAGGGGATAACCCCGGATTCGTAGGTGATGTTCTTCTGCGGAAGGTCGGCGCGGGGCGCCAGCAGCCACACCACCCCCAGCGGTAGCACGGCCATCAGTGTACCGACGACCGCGAACACGGCTACATAAAACCAGTCCAGCAGCACCTTGGGCATCGACGATGGGCCTTTAAAAGCCCCGCCAAAATCCCGGATTCTGACGGGGCACCGGTCCTACAAATTCGCGCGCTGGCGAGTGGACCCCTTCCCGGGAACCAGGGAACCACTGGACCAGGGGACCATGCAATCAGTGGACCAGACAATACGAAACCAACAGATGCTGCTAATGGGAATTGCGCAGGCCTGGTCCCTTGGTCCCCCGGTATCCTGGTCCCGCAGTTACAGCGCCGCGACTCGGGCGTCCGTAGGAACGGCTTCGAGGACCTGCAGCAAGGCGCGGGCCAGCAGGCGGGGTTCGTGACGGACCAGATGCTCTTCGCTGATCAGCGCTTCCCCCACGGGCAGCACACCCTGCGCGCGGATGGCATCCAGATCCGGCTCCACCGGCCGCGCGCCTTCGGCTTCATAGCGCGCCAGCAGCGCGCGGTTGCGGGGCCGCTGAGTATTCACCAGCACGTGGGTGAATAATCCCGGTCCGATAAGATCGCCCAGCACACGGACGTGATCGCTGCTGGAAAATCCATCAGTTTCCCCCGGCTGGGTCATCACGTTGCATACGTAGACTCGCCGGGCCTGGCTGGACCTGATGGCGGCGGCCACGCCGCGCACCAACAAGTTCGGTATGACGCTGGTGTAGAGGCTGCCGGGTCCCAACACAATCAACTCGGCTTCCCCAATCGCCTCCAGGACCTCCGGCAACGGTGCTACATCCGCGGGCTTCAGGCCGACGCGACGTATTCGCTTGCGGGTCCGCGTAATCTGAGACTCGCCTTCCACCATGGTCCCATCGGAAAACTCCGCCCACAAGACCACATCCTCCGCGGCGGACGGCAGCACCCGGCCCCGGATGTTTAGGACCTTGCTGGTCTCTTTGATCGCACTCTCCAAATCACCGGTCACACCGGTCAAGCTGGCGATGAACAGGTTGCCAAATGCGTGGCCGTCCAGCGCCCCACCCTGGAAACGATACTCAAACAGCTGAGTCATCAGCGGCTCGGATTCTGCCAGCGCGACCAGGCAATCACGGATGTCCCCGGGAGGCAAAATGCCCAGCTCACGCCGCAGCCGGCCGGAACTTCCGCCGTCGTCGAAGACCGTCACCACCGCGGTGAGGTTGTCGGTGGACCCCTTCAAGCCACGCAGCAACGTGGAGAGACCCGTGCCACCGCCGATGACGACGATGCGTGGACCGCGGCGCCGCTGGCGCTGTTGCGCAAGGACGTCGACCAGTCGCTGCTGACCGGGCGGGAGGAGCGCGCCGACGACGGCGCGGACCGTCCCCCGCAGACCCGCAAACACAGCCAGCAACCCGCCGGCGACGAGCGCCACGCCAAGCCAGGTGGGGGAGAGCGCGCCGCGACTCAGAGTCAGCGCGGCCACGGCGAGACGGAACATCGAGAACTCCAGCCAGCCCAGCGGCCGCACGTTCACGATCAGCATGACGCCCGCGGACAGCAGCAAGATGCCGGCGGCCATCAGCACGACCCACCGCTTCACACCGAGTCCCGGGGCCAGCCACTGGGCCAGGCTGCGGAGCCTCGTGGGCACTGGGCTACTCCTTCCCGACGTCGCGATGCCGCACCGTAATGCGGTAGCCGCCGCGCGAGAGGTACTCCGCCAGTTCATCCGCCAGGACCACCGAGCGGTGTTTGCCTCCCGTGCACCCCAGCGCCACTGTCAGATGCGCCTTGCCCTCCTCCACGTATTGCGGCAGGAGATAATCCATCAGCTGGGTCAGATGACGCATAAACTCTTGCGTCGCCGGCGCCCCGAGCACAAAACTGCGGATCTGCGGGCTGTTTCCGGGCAAGGGACGCAGCGATTCGTCGTAGTGCGGGTTAGGCAGGAACCGCACGTCGAACACGAGATCGGCGTCGAGCGGGATGCCGTACTTATACCCAAACGAGATCACAGTGATGGTCAGCGTGGCCGCATCCGGTCCCCGCACGAACGCGTCCACGATGGTGTTCCGCAGTTCTCGCACGCTCAGGGCAGAGGTATCGATGATCTTATCCGCTTTCTCTTTTACCGCCTCCAGCCTGCGCCGCTCCGCGCGGATGCCATCCATGATACCGCCGGCCTGGGCCAGCGGGTGCTTCCGGCGGGTCTCCTCGAAGCGGCGGACCAGCACGTCATCGGCGGCATCGAGATACAGAATGACATAGTCCAGGCTCATCGTCTCCAGATGGCTCAGCGAGGTGAAGAGATCGTTGAAGAACTCACCCCCGCGCACGTCGATGGCCAGGGCCGCGCGCCGCACGCGGCCCTCGGACTGCAGACAGAGTTCAGCGAATTTTGGCAGCAGCGCCGGGGGGAGGTTGTCCACGCAGAAGAAGCCGAGGTCTTCAAACACTTTCATCGCGTTCGACTTTCCGGCGCCGGATAGCCCGGTGATGATCACGAATTGGAGGTCGGCGATCGGCCGCAGCCGCCGGACCGCCGATGGCCTGGCCACAGGAACCCTCCTGACTACGTGATTCGTGACTTGTGAATCATGGCGTGATTCGTGAATCGTGATTCGTGACTCGCTGCGCGACCATCCATCCATTGCCGACGCCTGCGAATCACTAATCACCAATCACTGCTCTCCTCAAGTGTATCATCTCTAGCGGATGAGGACGTGACTCAACAGCGTGCTGATTAGAGCGATCAACAAGGCGCCGACCAGCGCCGACCAGAAACTCGTCACGGACAGGGCGGTCACCGCGGCCACAATGTAGAGCATGAGAGCGTTGACGACCAGCGTAAACAGCCCCAGGGTCAAGATGTTCACCGGCAGCGTGAGGATGAGCACGAGGGGGCGGATGAAGGCGTTGACGATGCCCAGCACCAGCGCCGCGACGATGGCGGCGGTGAAGTCGGGGATGCGGACGCCGTGAATAATGCGCGTCGTGAGATAGATCGCCACCGAGTTGAAGAACCAGCGCAACAGAAAACTCTGCAAGGTCTCACCTCCTCATGGGGTGGTTCATAACATCCGTTATCGTTGAACCGTTGAAGCGTTGAAGCGAACCTCCTCCGCCGTTACGTTTCAACGTTCCAACGCTCCAACGTCACACCACTCCCCGGACCAGCGCGGCGACCTCGCCCGCCAATGTCGCCACTTTCACGCCGGCGGCCTGCAGCGCCTCGATCTTTGAGCCGGCCGTACCCTCCGTGCCGGAGATGACCGCGCCGGCATGCCCCATGCGCTTGCCGGGCGGAGCGGTGCGGCCTGCAATGTATCCGACCACGGGCTTGGTCACGTGGGCGGAGATGAACCGCGCCGCCTCCTCTTCCGCGCTGCCGCCGATCTCACCAATCAGAATCATCGCCGCCGTCTGCGGGTCGTTCTGGAACATCCGCAGCGCATCGGTGAAACTGATCCCCACCACGGGATCCCCGCCGAGCCCCAGCGCCGTACTTTGCCCGATCCCCTGCCGCGTCAGGGCCGCCACGATCTCATAGGTCAGGGTCCCGCTGCGGGAAATGACTCCAACCGGCCCGGGCATAAACAGGTGGTTGGGCATGATCCCGATCTTGCACTGCCCCGGAACAGTCAGGCCGGGGCAGTTTGGTCCGATCAGGTGCACATTCTGCCGGCGGGCGAACTCGACGATCTGCAACACATCGTGCACCGGGAGGCCCTCCGTGATCACCACGACCGGATCAAGCTCCGCCTCGATGGCTTCCAGCGCGGCATCCTTCGCGAACCTGGCCGGCACAAAAATGCACGCCGCGGTGGCGCTGGTCGGCGGGATGGCCTCGGCGACGGTCTCGAACACCGGGACGCCGTGCACGCGGATTCCGCCTTTGCCCGGTGTGACGCCGGCGACGACCTGCGTCCCGAACTCGAGCATCCGGGCGGTGTGAAACTCGCCCTGATAGCCGGTGATGCCCTGGACGAGGACCCGGGTATCTTTGTTGATCAGAATGCTCATCGACGATATCTCCGAGTGAGTCACCAGTCGGCAGTCTGCAGTCAGCAGTCAACAACCTCAGGACTGCGGACTGCTGACTGCTTACTGCCTACCGGCGTCCGGCGGTCAGCGTCACCGCCCGCTGCGCGGCTTCCTCTGGGTCGACGTAGGCGTGAACGCCCGCCGCCTGGAGGATGCGCCGCCCCTCTTCCTCATTGGTGCCGGTGAGACGCACCACCATGCCGACCGGAGGCCGCGCGTCCACAATGCCGCGCGCGATGTCATCACAGCGGGTGATGCCGCCAAAGATGTTGATGAATAACCCGCGGACGCCAGGCTTGCGGACTACGATCTCGATGGCTTGCTTCATATTCTCCGTCGTCGCGCCGCCGCCCACGTCGAGGAAGTTGGCGGGCCGGCCGCCGAAGTACGCCACCATGTCCAGCGTGGACATCACCAGGCCCGCGCCGTTTCCGATGATCGCCAAGTCCCCTTCGAGCTCCACATACGACAGCCCCTCCGCCCGCGCCGCGGCCTCCAACTCGGTCAGCTCTTCATTCTTCGGCAGGCTGGGGTGCCGGTAGACGGCGTTGTCGTCGATGATCACCTTCGCATCCACAGCCAGCAGCCTGCCCGCCACGACGGCCAGGGGATTGATCTCGGCGAGTTCGGCATCCTCGGCGACGCACAGCCGGTAGAGCGCGGTGGTGATGCCGACGTAATCGGATAACAATGAGCCGCTCAGGCCGATCCGCCGGCCCAATTGGCGAGTGTGATAGGACTGCACGCCCAAAAATGGATCGGCGGTGCTGCGGACGATCTGGTCGGGGGTGGTGCGGGCGACTTCCTCGATGTCGATGCCTCCTGCCGCGGAGGTGATCACAGCCATGCGCCTGGCCGCGCGGTCGACCGTGAACGCCACGTAGTATTCGGCGCCAAGCTCGGCCGCTTCCGCGACCAATAGCCGGCGGACCTTCTCTCCTTTGATCTCCATCCCCAGGATGGTGGCGGCGTGCCGTCTGGCCTCGGCGGCCGTGGCCGCCAGCTTGATCCCACCGGCCTTCCCTCGGCCACCTACCAGCACCTGGGCCTTGAGCACCAGCGGATATTTCAGCGCGAGCCCATCCACCTGCTCGGGGCGATCGATGACGACCCCCTTCTGGATGGGGATGGCGTATTTCGCGAACAACTCCTTGGCCTGGTACTCGTGGAGTTTCATGCGCCCCCTGCGCCCGGGCGGGCAGGCTGGGCCAGTTTCGCTTCCAGCATCGCCTTCACCGCCGGCCACTCGCTGTCGAGAATGCTGTAGTACACCGTGTCACGGATGCGGCCGGTCGCCGTGATCATGTGAGCGCGGAGGACCCCCTCCTCCTTCGCGCCCAGACGCCGGAGGGCGGCGCGGGACGCCTCGTTCAACACGTCGGTCTTCAGCTCCACCCGCACGCACCCCCACTGTTCGAAGGCATGCCGCAGCATAAGGTACTTGGCTTCAGTGTTGACGGCGGTCCGCTGCCAGGGCCGGGCGATCCACGTCCAGCCGATTTCCACCCGCCGGTTGGCGCGATCGATGTTCCCGAAGCGTGTGCTGCCGACGGCGCGGCCGGAGGCGCGTTCACAGGTGGCAAACGGCAGCTCGCTCCCCCGCGCCTGCGCGTCCAGCGCCGCTTTCATGTACTCCCTCATCTGCTCGGGCGTCTGGACGAGGCCCAGTGTCCATCGCCACAACTCCGGATCGAACCCGACCCCGCACAACGCGGCATGGTGGTCCATCGACAATGGCTCGAGCCGGACGACTCGTCCTTCCAGGATAATCGGGCGGATGTCCATCCCCGGCAGCCGGGCGCCACTCACGGCTTCACCATCCCCCGCTCGAAATTCAACGGATAGGCGCCGCGCAGCGCCAGAGCGAACAGGAGTGTCCACATGAGCAGCGTTGCAACGCCGTGGTCCTCGAGGGATGCCTTCAGAGTTTCAGGGCACCCAGCTGTTCCCGCACCGCCGCAACCGAGGCCCCAAACGCCGTCCGTTCGCGCTCATCGAGCGACAGCTCGATGACCCGCTCCACCCCGCCCCGCCCCAGGACAACCGGGACGCCGATGCAGACGTCGCGCTGTCCGTATTCCCCGTCCAGGTAGACGCTGCAGGGAATCATGCGCTTCTTGTCGCGTACGACCGCCTCCACCATCTGGGCAATCGCCGCCCCCGGCGCAAAGAAGGCGCTGCTGCCCACCAACTCCGTGATCTCCGCGCCGCCGCGGCGTGTGCGGGCGACGATACTCTCGATGCGCTCGGAAGAAAGTAGGTGCGCCAGCGGAATCCCGCCGGCGTGGGCGAACCGGGGCAGCGGCACCATGTCTCTGTCGGTGTGCGCGCCGATGACCATCCCGTGCACGTCCTGCACCGAGACCCCGACCTCCATGGCGATAAAGGCGCGAAAGCGGGTCGAATCCAGGGCCCCGGATTCGCCGATCACGCGCTGGCGAGGAAAGCCGGCGACCTTGTAGGTCAGGTAGGTCATCGCATCCAACGGGTTGGTGACGACGATCAGGGTGGCCTGCGGGGAGCGCCGGCTCACCTGCTCGACGACCCCACGCACGATGCCGGCGTTGGTGTCCAGCAGTTGTTCCCGCGTCATGCCCGGCTTCCGGGCCACGCCGGCGATGATGACGACGACTTCAGAGTCCGCCGTCTCCTCATACCCGTTGCTGCCGGTGATACGAACGTCCACGCCACGAATCGGCGCCGCCTGCGTCAGGTCCAGGGCCTTGCCC
>Ga0209236_1002155_pt1 | contig 12042 bp, 10 predicted proteins | sample GraSoi013_1_40cm_FD_185819 | JGI IMG/M metagenome (GOLD analysis project Ga0209236, IMG submission 185819) | Grasslands soil microbial communities from the Angelo Coastal Reserve, California, USA - Sample 09_27_2013_1_40cm (SPAdes) (version 2) | ecosystem: Environmental > Terrestrial > Soil >... | reverse complement strand
AACAGGCCTTTGGAGCCCGTACTCGGCTCAAAGGGTCAACCAACCGAATTTCTTTGGCAGCATTCTGAACTCGTCATAGTCATCTGTCACGCAATTGAACCTGTCACAACAGTCCCTCGCCAGCCCGGAGAAGGCGGGCCAAAGCAAGAAGAAGAGGAGAAAGTCGAGAAAATCGGAGATGCTCGAGGCGACTTCCAGCAGGCTTCTGTCGCGAATGACGCAGAGAGAAGCAAGAGAGCGGGGAGAATCAACATCATGATTCCTTATTTTGTCGGAACCCGCATCATTTTCGGGGTCACCTCGAGCCAAAAAGTATCCGTGGCCACGGCACATAGAATATGTTGAGCGAAGAACCAATATGGACCCTGGAGATTCTCTATGTTAGATTGATTCTCCCGATTCCCAACGCTTGAAGCTCGAAATCCAGATTCAGGGTTAGCTGAAGGTGCGCCACTCACTCATTCGACGGAGCTGGGTGTGAGGAGGTCTTATTGGGCACCCGAACCTTTCGCTTGAGAAGTCTCCTCTCGAACTTCAAGATGGGTAGGATTACCTTGCTGAAAAACCCCAGACCACTGATTGCGGCATCGAGGCGCTCTAGGTCCGGCACCCCCACGCCACCCAGGAATGGCATCGCGGTCAAGTAGACCGATAGATAGACGACAATGTCGACCCCGAGCGCCTCAAAAGGCTCCGCGACGAAAAGCTGTACCGCGAGTACCGCAATCAGGGCGAGGAGCGCGCTCCCCAACGTCGAGAGCATCGGCTTGAAGAAGACGATGGCGCGAGCCCGTCGGATCGCCAGCGCGAGCCCGAGCGGCGCCATGAGCAAGTTCGAGGCGAGCAAGGCATAGATCAGTCCGGGGATTCCGAAGCCCATCACCGTCGAAAGCAGCGGAGCGAGGACGAAGATTGCAGCGGCCCCCGCGATGTTGACGTACATGAGTTCCCTCGTCAGACCCACCCCGTTGAAGAACGGCGTCTGAGCGGACAGCCCCATCATCAGAGGAAGGTAGGCGACACAGAGCAGGACAAGGTACGCGGACGATGGGACGAACGCTGCTCCGAGGAGCACTCGCGTCAGCGGCCCCGCCGCTCCCAACGCGAAGGTGAGAGAGGGCGCTATGAAGTACCCCATGTACTGAACCGAGTAGCCGAAGGCCAGCCGGGTGTCGCCCTTCACGCCCTGAAGAGCCGCGAAGGCCGGGAATAGGGCGGTGGCTATCGCGGAGATGAAGTGGTTGTTTATGACGATGATGAAATACATTGCTGCCTGGTAGTAGCCCACCGAAACGTTGTTCGCGATGGCCGAGAGAACAATCGTGACGTACTGCGCCGCTACCGTGATGGCGAGACCTCCGATGTAGACAGGCACACCGTAGCGGAGCATCTCGTGAATGTCATTCCCGAAAGTTCTCCGGCTCGTCGCAAGGCGCTTCGGCATCCGAAGGTAGAGCACCCCGCCCGTCACAGCTCCCGCCACTAGGAGACCCACAATCTGTCCGAGGAGCGCCCCCAGGACTCCCAGCCCGATGAGAATTAGCGAGATGGAAAACACAAGCTTCAGGGCCGCTTGCGCGATCGTCGAGAGACCAATGGGGCGCATCGCCCCGAACCCCAGCAAGGCCGCATTGACAGACTGAAAGAGGGTCTGGACGAGAATTAGGGAGGATGCGACTTCACTGAGACCGGTCAGGTCAGGCCTGTGCAATACGAAACTCGAAAGGTAGGAAGACCCACCGAGAGCCACGAAGAAGAGAAAGATTCCAGAAACGAAGATGAAGATCAGGCCGTGAAAAGTCAGCCTCCTGGCGACTTCGGGTTCACCCTTGGACAGGTGCAGGGCCGCGTACCGAGTGATTCCTGTGTTTATCCCGAGTCCGACGAAACTCTGAAGCAGATTGGGAAAAACGAGGAGAAGGGTGTAGGCGCCGGTACCAGCGGGACCGAGAAGCCTCGTGACGACAATGACGGTCACTGTCAAAATGGCGGCTGAGATGATGTTTCCGGCGAAGAGAATGAAAGAGCCGCTGGCGGATCGTCTCGCTACTTCAATATCCGCCAACGGTCCTACCTAATCCGCTCCGCCTTGGGAGGGCAAAACGTTCAACGCATACCCACTTCGGAGCCTGCATTTAGTCAGTAGCGTCAAGTTCCCCGATATTTTTCGCAAGGAGAATAGAAGTGATCTCTCCAGTCTACCCAAATTTCACTGTATCGCAAATGTGGCACGTTTTCGAGAAGATTGAATGCCCCAACCGTGGTACCTCGGTTCCTTACTCGGCAAATCCATGACGCAAAATAGGTCGCACGAGACGAGAGAACAGAGAAATTCAAGAGAAGAAAAATCCGTAGAGTACGGAAAGCTCGAGCCTTGCCCGCTGGGTGAAGAGAGGAGAACAGCCGAGGGGAGATGACGCGGCACCTCCTCCCGTCGTTCGGCCTGACAACTTCCGACGCCGTCCCGACCATAGCCTTCGCTGCTCTTGCAGCGCCATCTTCGAAGACGCTGTCTTGTATCTCTACTACTAATCTTCGTCGCTGATGATAGCCCCGCGTATTTCGCCGCCAGGGTGGGCGGTCGTGTGGATGTTGACGTAGGTCACACCCGCGCGCATCGACGCAATAAGGCCAGCGAAGTTGCCGGCGGCAATTCCTTGGCCCGCTGGGCCGATGACGTTTGCGGCCGTTATGGTTCCGGTCACGGTCCCCGAGGACTCAGGGCAGGCATCTTTGCCGCCTCCTCCACAAAGGAAGGCCGAGACTCCTCCCGCTATGCCTGGTGCGCCTAGGTGGATGTGAGCAGCGGATGCTCCGATGAGGCCGGTATACGAAAGAGTGTAGGTGAGAGATGTCCCGTCATCGCTCAGGGTGGCAGTGAAGGTGCCGCTTCCGCTCGAGAAGAGCGTGGGAGTTTCCTGGAATCCGCTAATTCTCGCCCTGAACTTTCCGTTGTTATCTTCTTCATCTTTTCTGTCGGCTGATTGAGGTGCTCCGAAGACGGTGAGAGTTGTTGCGGTCGTCAAGACCGCGATCACCAACGTTGCGAAGAGAGCTTGGTAAAGTTTCTTCAACAGGCACACCCCGGCCGACAACTTATTTAACCGTGAATTGCCCATCGTCAAATTCTCCCGTCTGTTTGAGAGCTCACTTGCGGCTGTCTCCGACCTTGAAGACGCTTGCGGCTATAGAGAGAAGAGGTCTCGCCCTGCCAGTGAAGATTGGTCTTCTGTTTCGTATCTGTCTCTAGGCAAATGGCTTTCTTCGCATGATGAGGACCTTTGGAATCGAAGGGCCGGAGCGAGGAGAGAAACCGGAAGAGAGGGAGCATGTAAAGGACAGCGGGAAGGCAGTAAATTGAGGGCGTCCCAACTCCTTGGCTTCTTCTGCTCCCCGACAGGTGAGCTTTAGACGACGGTGAGTGTCCTGAGGACGCCCCCAGCCAGTCTCAAACTTCAGGCAAAATTTTGTTTACTTGGTGACGCCTGGCGACCAAGTAAGTCTCAAAGGACTCCGGGTATCCGAAGACGCGGCGCAAAGCGATAGCTAGGTGCAACCAAGTCATTTTTCTTTACTTAGTAGCCGGGGCAGCTTCCTCACTATCGAGGTTGTGATATTAGGCGCAAAATGTTGAGCACTTTGTTAAAACCTTTCCCCATAAGTTTATATACCTCTTCCTCACCTTATGTATTGTAATAAATCGCTTTCGGTAGTGAAAAATTTGTTCACAGAAAGAGACTTTTCGCGGCTGTTGAAGCTCCAGAAGGCACTTGACAAGTGCCCTCGTTGCGGAAAGGGTCCGATGGTAGTGGACACTGCCGGCGGGGAGCTATTCTGCTCCAGTTGCGGTTTCGTCGTCAAGGAGAAGATCGAGGAGGCCGGGCCTGAATGGCGCGCCTTCTCGAAGGAAGAGAAGGATGACAGGAGCAGGGGCGGCATTCCTACCTCGATTGCGATGCACGACATGGGCCTCGCGACGGTGATAGGGGGGGTCAACAAGGACGCTTCGGGCAAATCTCTCTCCGCCTCGATGAAGGCGACGGTAGAGAGACTCAGGACGTGGGACAGCAGGAGCCAGGTGCACGAGCCAGTCGACAGGAACCTGAGGCAGGCGTTCAGCGAGTTGGACCGGCTATCCGACAAGCTCTCCGTCTCAGACGCGGTAGTGGAGAAGTCTGCTTACATCTACAGGAAGGCCCTCGAGAGGGGGCTCGTGAGAGGAAGGTCGATCTCTGCCATCATCGCCGCCTCACTCTACGCCGCCTGCAGGGACACGCAGACGCCACGGACGCTGAAGGACCTCGCCGCAGTCAGCAACGTGAAGAAGAAGGACATCGCCCGGTGCTACAGGCTTCTCCTGAAGGAGATGGACATCAAGATGCCGGTAGTCGACCCGACGAAGTGCGTTTCAAGAATCGCCTCGCGAGCAGGCCTCTCCGAGAAGACTAAGAGGAGAGCGCTTGAGATCCTGAGGAGGGCGGAGGAGACTAGGATTTCGGCCGGGAAGGACCCGATGGGGCTCGCGGCAGCCGCACTCTACGTGGCCTGCACCCTAGAGGGCGAGGACAAGACCCAGAAGGACGTCGCGGAAGCAGCAGGCGTCACGGAAGTCACGATAAGAAACAGATACAAGGGCCTCCGCTCCGCACTGGGCATTTAGCGTCGCATACACCTCACTTTTCACCCTGTGAGTGAACAAGCTGAATATCACTTCTCGATCCTCCCGGAAATGAGGCGAGCGAGCGAGAGATTAGAAGCTAAGGAGATTCGTTGATGATTCGTGTCCTCAGTCTTGTCATGGTCCTGCTAGCGAGTGGGACGGCCCGAGAGGCGAGAACAAAGTCGAAGGCGACCAACGGTGCAAGCGACAGCATCTGTGTCAGCGTCATCAGGTTGACGCCGAAGAATACGACGGCGATGTCGTTGAATACGTCGAGAAAGGTCACGATGGGTAGTAGCAGAGCGGAAAAATCCAGCCCGAGCTTGACGAACCCCCCAAACCCCATCAGGCCTTCCGCCCGCTGACTCTTTGCAACTCGAAAGATAGCCACGTAAATCAGTACGATGACGGCGAAGTTCCAGATAGGGGCAAGATTTCCAAGCAAGGCGATTGATGATCTTGTTACGGGGTTCGCCTCTACTATCGCCCCTGCGCCGGCGTAGCGAATCGTGAGCGCCAACGCCACAAAGTTGAAGATGATGGAGGCTGACATCAGGACAAGTAGATGCCGTCTACCAAGCATCAGCCATTCACTCGCCGCTTTCGTATATAAAACGCCTAGAATAATCATAGGTCTCAGTCGGATGGCTAAATTTAGAGGGACTTCCGAAATTTCAATTGCCAGAAACCGGAAGGAGGAGGGTGGTCCGGGGAAGGAGGAGAGGGTTGGCCTAGGTTGGAAAGATTACCTCGCCCTCGCGATCGCTTCGCTTGAGACTGTACTACTGCCCCTCGTCCTGTTGGTCGTCGTCATTCTGGCGCTCGTTCTCCTCCTGAGATGAGGCCCCGCTCGAGGTCGGAGCGTTTCATGCTCGGGAAGTCGATGTCATAGTGACACTCGATCCAGTGGGATGGAGCGATCTCGACGAGGGGAGGCGTTTCTCTTCTGCACTTCTCAGTGGCGTAAGGGCAGCGAGTGTTGAATCTGCAACCCGGTGGAATGTTGACGGGGCTGGGGACGTCTCCCTCGAGAGCGGCCAGCTCCGTCCTCCTCGAAGGGTCTGGTATGGGAACCGCGGAGACGAGGGCGCTGGTGTAGGGGTGTTTCGGCTCGCTGTAGATCTTCTCTGTCTCCGCGATTTCCACCATCCTTCCCAGGTACATCACAGCCGTCCTGTGAGAAACCTGTCGTATCACCGCAAGGTTGTGCGAGATGAAGAGGTACGTGAGCCCAAACTCCCTTTGTAGGGACTTCAAGAGATTGAGGATCTGGGCTTGGACCGAGACGTCTAGGGAGGAGGTCGGTTCGTCCAGGACGAGAAAATCGGGGTTGGTCACGAGCGCCCTCGCTACCGCGATCCTCTGCCTCTGTCCTCCGCTGAACTCGTGGGGAAACCTGAGGAGGTGGTCGGGGTTCAGCCCCACCTTCTCGATCAGGTTCTCTGCCGCCTCCTCGCTCTCCCTCCTGCTGGTCACAAGCCCGTGAACCCCCATCACCTCGGTTAGGCATGAGCGAACCGTCTGGCGCGGGTCGAGAGATGCGTATGGGTCCTGAAAGACTATCTGCATCCTCCTTCGAAGCCTCATCGCCTTCCTTCCCGAGAGGTCCGTCACGTCACTCCCGTCAAAGATTATCTTTCCCTTCGTCGGCTTGATAAGCTTCAGGATGGTCTTTGCCAGGGTTGTCTTGCCGCAGCCGGACTCCCCCACGACGCCGAGAGTCTCCCCCTTCATCACCGAGAGAGAGACCCCGTCGACGGCCCTTAGTTGTCCAACGGTCTTCCCGAGCAGCCCGCCCTTGATCGGGAACCACTTATGGAGGTCCTGTACAGTCAGCAGGTCTCCGTCTCTCCCCTTCATTCATCAACCTCCGTAGAGGAGGCAGGCGACCAAGTGTCCCGGCGATACCTCGACAAGGGGAGGGGCCACCTTCGGGCACCTGTCGAAGGCGAAGGGACACCTAGGATGAAAGCGGCACCCGGTCGGTGGAAAGAGGAGGTCGGGGACCGAACCAGCGATTGACTTCAACTCAGACCTTGAGTCAGGCCTCGGGATGGCCTCGAGGAGGCCCTTCGTGTAGGGGTGGAGGGGGTTCGCGAAGAGTTCTTTCACTTCAGCGACCTCCACGATGTTTCCCGCGTACATGACGGCCGCACGGTCGCAGAGTTCAGCGACCACGGCGAGGTCGTGAGTGATGAGTACTACAGACGCATCAATCTTCTCCTTCAGCTCCTTCAGCAGCCTGAGAATCTGCGCCTGAACGGTCACGTCGAGCGCGGTTGTGATCTCGTCCGCGAGGAGGAGCTTCGGCCTCCGCGCGAGAGCCATCGCAATGATCGCCCTCTGCCTCATCCCTCCAGAAAGCTCGAAGGGGTACATCTTGAAGACGCGGGCAGCGTCAGGCAGCTTCACCATTCTCAGGTAGGAGAGCGCCAGCAGCTTCGCGAGCCTCTTCACCTCCCCCCTCCTCATCCTCGAAGAAGGTGTGATAGAGCGGAGTCTCCTCCCCTCCTTCTCCAGTGCCGGGGAGAGGGGTTTCCCCTGTACCCTACCCTCGAAATCCTTCAGGCCTGCGCTGACGAGTTCAACTTGGAACCTTCTCCTGTCGCTCGTCAGTATCTCTGTTATCTGCGCGCCGATGTTGATCACGGGATTCAGATATGTGGCCGGGTCCTGGAAGACTATCGCTATCTCGCCCAGCCTGGCCAGCCTCATTTCCTCTTTCGTGAGCCGGAGAAGGTCCCTCCCCTCGAGCAAGATCTCGCCGCTCACCACCTCGGCGTTCTGAGGAAGGAGGCCGACGATCGAGAGAGCCGTCACTGACTTCCCGCATCCGCTCTCCCCGACGAGACCGAGAATCTCCCCCCTCTTGACCGTGAGTTCCACTCCGTTCAGGGCCTTGACGTCACCCGCATAGGTGTGGAAGTCCACTCTGAGGTCCTTCACCTCAAGGACCGCATCCTTCGTGACGAGGGCCCGGGACATCACGGCCATCGACCTATCTCCTCAGCCTCGGGTCGAAGATATCCCTGATCCCGTCTCCGAGGAGGTTAAACCCGAGAGAGACTATGAAGATTGTCAGACCGGGGAAGATGATCAGCCAGGGGGCGGTGAAGACAAACTCGATGCCCTGGTTGACCAGGTTTCCGAGTTCGGGGATGAGAGGGCTGGGGGAAAAGCCGATGAAGGTAAGAGCCGAGAAGGTGAGAATCACGCTCCCTATGTCCAGCGTGCCCTGGACGAGGATGGGGTAGATTGAGTTGGGAACGATATGGCGGAAGAGGATCCTGAACCTCCCCGCTCCCACCGCCCTAAGCGCCTCGACGTACGGCTTCTCCTTCTCCGTGAGGACTTGAGACCGCATAAGCCTCACATAAGTCGGCCACCAGGTGATCAGCACGGATAGCGTGAGATTCTCCAGCGTCCTTCCGAGGATGGTCGCGAGCACTATCGCGAGGAGGAGAGACGGAATCGCGAGAAAGATGTCTGTGAGCCTCAGAATCAGCTCATCGAGCGTCCCCCCCGCGTACGCGGCGATCCCTCCGAAGACCGTGCCGATGAGGACAGCCGAGAGCACTATCTCCAGCGAGATTCGAAGGTCAAGCGGAATCGCGAGGATTATCATTCGAAAGACGTCTCTGCCGTAGTTGTCCGTTCCGAGGGTGTACGTCGTCGGGCCCGCGCAGTCGTAGACGTTCCTGAGATTCCAGTTGACTATCGGGTTATTCCAGCAGAGCCTGAGGGCTATGTGGGTCGTCTTCCACGAGTTCTGGTCGACGACTAGACCCGAAGAGAGAGACAGGACGATAGAACCGAGCGCGACGATCGACCCGAGGAGCACTATCGGGTTCTTCCGCAGAAGGTGAATGCCGTACCTCACCTCCCGTCTGAACCCGTGGGAGCTCTTCCTCTCCTCTTTCGACGGCGCCGACGACGACGATTCGCGTGTCATCCTAGTACCTGATCCTCGGGTCGAGCTTGGCGTAGATGATATCCACCAGAAGGTTGGTGAGCACGATGATGAACGCGGTCACGAGGACGTAGAGCTCCAGGAAGTTGACGTCCACGACCGTCGAAGCAACGACTGAGGCGGCACCGACTCCCGGCCAGGAGAAGACGACCTCGACAATCACTACACCACCGAGGAGCAACGCGAAGAGAAGTCCCGTGATCGTGATGGAGGGGAGGACGGCGTTCTTGAGGGCGTGCCGGTATATCACAACCCTCTCCTTGAGACCCTTCGACCTTGCGAGGAGGATGTAGTCCTGCTTGAGGACCTCCATCATGCTCGACCTGAGTATCCTCGTCAGGGCACCTATCGAGGTTATCGCGAGGGTCAGGGTCGGGAGGGCGAGTGCGACGAGCGAATCCCAGAAGTAGGCCGGGTTGAGAGAGAGGAGGGCATCGAGAATCGGGGTCCCCGTGTACCCCGTCACTTGCCCGGGTGAAGACAGGCATAGCGCGCAGGAGGTGTCGAGAACCCCGTTGCTCGGGAGAAGGGCATTGCCTCCCACCCGGATGTAGAGGACGAAGAGGAGCTGAAGGATCAGCCCGAACCAGAAGGCGGGCACCGAGTACCCACCCAGGGAGATGAACCTGGATATGTGGTCGGGGAGTCTGTTGTTCCGGGTGGCCGAGATGATTCCGAGCGGGATTGCCACCAGAGCGGTCAGGATTGTGCCCGCGACCGCGAGCTCTGCTGTGTAAGGGAATCTCAGCCAGAAGACGTACCACGTCGTCTGTGTCCCGGAGAGGCCTGGAAGGAGGCTGTAGCCCCAGTTACCAGCGAGGACGTTCCCCAGCCACGAGAGGTACTGCCCCCAAATGGGGACGAGGCATACACTCTCGTGGGATGCGAGGGCTGACCAAGAGGGGCAGGAGATCGTCGCGACTCCCAAGGACCTCGCCAGCTGAAGCTTTGTCCCATCGTTCATCCTGGGTGTGATGTAGGGTGCGAGAGCCGACTCAGGAGGGAGGAGGCCACGCCCCAGATAGAAGACAATCAGAGTCACCCCTAGGAGCACGAAAACCATCAGGATGATTCTTCTCAGGACATACTCATACAGCCTCAAAATGGTTCGAAACTCGCCGAGTGATAGTTAAGTCTTCGAAGAGGAATTGGGTACGGCTCTGCCGTCAGTAGAGTGTCGCGAAGTACTCGGGCCCGACACCACCCGCCGCTGCTGTGCTGAAAGAGGGGTTCCAGAAGAAGCCCTGAACGTTCGAGGTCATGACGATGTAGGTGTACGGGTAGTTCGTCCAGAGAGAGATAACCTGGTTATTCGCCAGCTGACTCATCTGGGTGCTGATCGAGACGAGTGAGGAAACGTCACCCTTGGCGCTGGCATCGACCGCCTTACCGTAGAGCACCCCTTCCTGCGGGAGGTTCCATCCGTCCGGACCTGTGTAGGTGCCAGAGGGAGCGTACATGGGGCTGAGGAAGTCCGTGACCCATGGATAGTCGTCAATCCACCCGAAGGCGTACGAATATACGTGAGAACCGAAAGATTCAGTCAGGAGTTGCCCGGAGGGGAGGGGGACAACCACAGCCGTGAGTCCCATGTTGTAGGTCGCGCTCACGTTGTTGACGACACTGGCGATCTGTGTAAAGATCTGTTCATGGAAGGTGTCCCCAGTCGGAAAGTACATCTGGATTGTCTGCCCGACGGGGCTGTCGCACTGGTTCTTCGAGTTGAGGGTGGCACAGCCAAAGCTGTTGTCGAAGGTCCCTGTCTTTGCCAGAGTTCCGTTCGACAGGCGGAACTTCGTCAGCGGGTTCTTCATGGCATCGAGGAGCAAGTTCTGAACGGCAACAGGGTCGAACTTGTACGCGGGCTTCACCTTCGTATCGTATACACCCGAGGGAGGTAGGTCGGGAGGGATGGCTGAATTCGCCACGACTCCCAAGTTGTTGTTGAAGAGCTTGTTGACGTCGGTCATGTTCACTCCGTCAGAAAAGGCGAGTCTGAGTCTCCTGTCGGCGAAGGGCTGGAACTTGTAGAACTGTCCCGTGAGAGGGTTTGTGACGTTGGTTACCCAGTGGATGAACTGTACGTTATACGTGGTGTAGGGGCCGAAGATGCTTACCCCGGGGACGTCCGATACGAGTTTTTTCTGATTTACCCAGGTGCTTCTGTCCGCCACGTCGTAGATGTTAGGAGCCTCAAGGTCGATCGCCAGCGCCTGCCCGGACTTGGCGGCGTTCTGGAGGTCGATTTCACGCGTCGTCTGGTCAGGAACGTACTTGAAGACAACAGTCTCTATCTTTGGAGCTATCTTCTGCCCTCCATAGAACTGGTAAGGACCTCCCCAGTAGTCCGTCTTTGATTTAAGGGTGATAGTGTTGGTGGTCGGGTTCACGCTTTGAATGGTGTAAGGCCCGGTGCCTGCGGCAGAGCCCTGAGGGGAGCCATCAAGGTAGGTCGATCCACAACCACTCGGCGTATCACCAGCGTCGCAGGTAGCCATCATATCGTAGAAGTATTGCTTGATCTTGTCCGTCAGGCTCCCTGTAAGGGATGCGAAGGGTAGTTTGTAGCCTGAGCTCGCGGCGTTCCAGAGGGTGAGGTCGTGCTGCATCACATAGCTTGGGGGGAGAGGCACGGAGTTCATATCTCCCGCGAAGATGAGCGCGAACGCAAGGTTGGGATGCGTAACATGAATAGTGAAAGTTAAGGGTCCCGTCACCTCGACAAAGTTCTGCGCGAGGACAGCGTCCGCGAATTTCTGATTGTAGGTCTGGGTGCAGGCGCAGAGAGTGGTGCTGAGGCTCGTATTCAAGAGCTGTTGGACGAGGAAGGATGCCTGAGTCCCGTGTCCCACAGTTGTGCTGCCATCCTCGAGGAGGATCCTGTTGAGTGCGAAGTAGACGGAGGTAGAGTTCAACGGTTCACCGTCCGCGAACTTTATCCCGCTTCGAAGGGTGAAGGTGTAGGTCTTCAGGTCAGAGGACGGGGTGTAGCTGGCCGCGAGCCAAGGGAGGACGCAGGTCCCGCAAGTCCCGTTGAACCAGATAAGAGGTTCGTAGACGTTCTGCATTATGTTGTAGTCGTACGAGAAGAATGACACGCTCGGGTCCAGGAACTGAATCGTCTCGGCAGCCTCGTACGTAAATAAGCTTGGGGTCACGTGCGCGGTCGTCGAGGAACTCGAGGAAGTCGAAGTCCCACCCACCGTAACCGTCTTGGTAGGTGCCTGCTGGGTGGAAGTCACCGCGAAGTAAACACCCGCTCCAGTCGCGAGGACAAGAACAAGCGCGACTACGCCCGCCCGCACAGGCGTGACGGCGCTTCTCCTGTGCATCGTGTGAGCGGCGCACGGAATTTATTTAAGGATTCTCGGGTCGTCGTTGTTCTGAACAGCTGACCTTTTCGAGAGACTCA
>Ga0209236_1002153_pt1 | contig 12044 bp, 9 predicted proteins | sample GraSoi013_1_40cm_FD_185819 | JGI IMG/M metagenome (GOLD analysis project Ga0209236, IMG submission 185819) | Grasslands soil microbial communities from the Angelo Coastal Reserve, California, USA - Sample 09_27_2013_1_40cm (SPAdes) (version 2) | ecosystem: Environmental > Terrestrial > Soil >... | reverse complement strand
TAGGTTCTCGGTCCCAGCCAGCGCTGGTGGAGGGAACCCGCTGGCTGGACGGGCGCGGCGCTCTGGGCGACGACCCAGAGAAGCGCCAGATAGAGGTACAGGAATGAGAGCTTCGCGAAAGAGCCCCAGACGCCGGCGACGAGAAATGCCAGCAGTCCGAGCTCGAGATACTTCAGCTGCAGCGCCAGGCGGGGCTGCACCCGTGCGCACAGGCGCCTCGCTCGGTCTGCCTCACGCATTGCAACCCAGATCAGCACCAGAAACAATACCAGACCCGGGTAGCCCGTTTCCGCGAGGACGTTCAGATATGTGCTATGAGTATCCCGCAGCCCAAATGCGCTCGGGTCGGCGCCGCTGAGCGGGGCATACTGCGCATGCGCCAACGGATACGCACCCCAACCGACTCCAGTCCATGGGTGATCGCCGGCGATCCTGACCGCCACACGCCAGATCTCGAACCGAGCCTTTGCCGAGCCTTCAGGGTCCACTAGACCCAGATTCTCACCCACCTGGGACAGACCTTTGACCCGCGTCCAGACACCTGACGGGGCCACCGCAACCAATGCGAGGGCGAGGCTGGCCAGGGTGAGCGTGGTCCGCAGGCGCCCGCGCCGGCCACGCACGGCGAGAGCGGCGAATACGCACAGCCCGATGAAACCTCCCCGTGACTGCGTCATGAGGATCAGCAGCGGAAGCAGCGCGATCCCCGCGAGCGCGCCAAGGCGGACCCAGCCGGGGCGCTCGGTCGCCAGCACTGCCGCAGCGATCGACAGGGCCAAGAGGGTCATGGCCGCCAGGTCGTTGGGATTCTTGTAGATGTAGTTCCAGAGGGCGCGGCCGAAAAGGGTCTCGTGATACACGAAGTAGTTGACCAGCGTCCCGCGCACGGGGAAGAGCGCATAGCACGCCAGGAAGAAAATCATGAAGAACCGGACTTGCGCTGGCGAGCGCAGGGCGTTGGTGGCGACCAGCGTGATCAGGCATAGCTTGGCCAGGACAATGATGTTGTTCCAGACTGCGTCTCGGAAAGCGGTCTCCAAGTAGCCGAGTGCGCACCACCCGAGAAATAGCACGGACCAGCCGAGCAATGCCGGCAGCTGCAAAGACTCCCGTTGGAGGAGCAACCCGATCAGCGCGGCGATCATGGATGCCTCGCCGATCGGGAGCTTGTAGGTCGTGACGGCGAACACGTAACTCAGAAACGCGATATAGATGAAGGTCCAAGCGACCCGACGGTCGGGCGCAGGTGGTGCCGGGGCGCTGACCCCCTCGCGGCTAGGCTCACGCCACTGAGCCGTCTGAGTGAGCGTCAAGCGCGACACTGACCGACTAGGCTCGTGTAGAGTGCCTCGAGCGAGCCGATGACGCTATCGGCGCGGAACCGATCGCGTACGTAACGTTGCCCTGCGACGCTCATGGCTCGGCCAGCCGAGTCGGGTCGGATGCTGGTACTAGGAGGCCCGTCGTGCCGTTTACTACCGCGTCGCGCGTACCGCCGACATCCGTGGCCACGACCGGTACCCCTTGAGCCATCGCCTCGATGAGCGTGTTCGGAAAACCTTCACTGAGCGAGCACAGCACGGATACATCGAACAATTGGTGGAGCTGTGGCCCGTTGTCCCGCGAGCCGGCGAAGTGGACACGCCCGCCGAGGTCGAGCCGACAAACCCAGTCCTCCAGGGTGGGCCGACATGGCCCCTCTCCAACAAGTACAACGTGAAGATCTGGCCAACTTGGCGTCAGCAAGGCGACTGCACGCAAGAGGGTTACGTGATCCTTGATCGGACTCAGATTGGCCACGGTTCCGATGACCCGGGCGTCCGGCGGTACTCCCAATCCACGGAGTAGCGCCGCGCGCTCTTGAGCAGTTAGGGCAGTGACCGATTGGTCGTCCACGAAGTTTGGGATCACGACCACTTGCTTGGGTGGAAAACCCTCAGTCGCGGCGAGCATCTCACTAATCGCCCGGCTGTTCGCCAGAACCCGGTCGGCGAACCGCGATGCTATGCGGTTCAGGATCCGGTGGGCGCGCCGAGGCGGCCACGCCCACCACCGCCTGCTGGCGATCACCACGGGCGTTCCGGCCAAGCGCGCCCAGGTACTCCCGAAGATGTTGCTGTAGAAGTCGTGGGCGTGGAAGATGTCCACGCGCCTCTGCCGCAGCAGGGTCGCCAACCTGAACCCCTGGCGCACCGCGTTGAGGCCGTAAAGGTTCTTGAGCGCAAGCGAAATTACCGGAATCCCGGCGGCCTCGTATCGCGCCATGAGGGGGCCGTCTCGCTGCAGGCAGATGACGGACAGGTCGAATCGCGTGCGGTCTAGACGCTCCGCAGTGCGCACCGCATTCAGCTCCGTGCCGCCGATCTGCATGTTGTCGATGCAGAACATCACGCGCGTGCGTTCGCACGGATCAGCTCGTGATGGCTGCAGTTCAGCGACCGAGGCGTGCGCGGGTGGCATCCTCGCCTATCCCCGAAAGTGCCGCGAGCAGCCGACTCATCTGATGCTCGGTGGTCCACTCGCGCAAGACCTCCTCGTTGGTGTGCCTGCCACGGGCCATCCTTAGGTCGCTCAGTGCTTTCTCGAGGACCGTTTCCGCAACGGATGGATCGTCCTGTGTGACCAGATAATGCCCGCCGACCCGGTGCAACATTTGCGCAACCTCGCCGTCCGCGTCTGCGAACGCGAGGACAGGTTTCCGAGCCCCGAGGTAGTCGAACAACTTATTCTGGACCGAGGCGGGCTCGTGCTGAGCGAAGAGCAGCAATAGGTGTGCTTGCTCGACGACCTTGTGATGGACATCCTGCGGCACCCAGCCCCGGCAATGAACCCTGGCCGACAAGCCGAGATCCAGCGCGACCTGCTCAATGGAAACGTGATGAAACCAGCGGTCTCCCAGGAATTCTACCTGAACGTCGCCTTCCCCAAGTCGGCCCCTCCGGTGCAGAGACGCGAGGGCACGGAGGAAGGGGCGAGGGTCCCGCCGGTGGTAAATACTCCCCGAGTGAACGATCCGGAGGAGTCCCGGGAGCGGGGCCGACGGGCCTGGGGGCGTTAGTCGGTCGATCCCATTGCGCACCATGACGAACTGCCGGCTGCGGTGGGGAGTCACCTTCCGAGCCAGGAGGTCGTGAGCCGCATCTGTCACGGCCACGATGTGATCGGCGTTCCTGAGACACAAGCGCTCCAGCCGCCGGTCGACTGCGTCGCTGAACCGTGTGCGCAGTCGCGCGGGTTTCGCGGGGTTGTCGGTCCACGGATCTCGAAACTCAGCCGCCCACGTCACCCCCGTCATCCGCTTGAAGATCAGGCCGGCCAGATGGGCGGAGAAGGGGGGCGCGGTCGTGTACAGCAGGTCAACTTTGCCACAGCGACGGTGGATGTCCCAGCACGCCCAGACGGCAGGCGGGATGAACCCCTGGTGCTCGTCCGGGAGCCAAAGCAACGAAAGCAAGTAGCGCGTTAAGACAGACGTCGCACTGGGAGGGACGTCCGGTGCGGACAAGTGCGATGTGCCGTTGCGACCAAACCAACTCTTCGCCAGCTGATAGGCCTGCCGGGGATGAGGGAGGGCGCGGACCGTGCGGAGCGTGATCCCGTCCCCAGGGGCACGAATCGCCTCCAATTCGCCCCCCAGGCGAGTGGTCACGACATGGACCTCGTGCCCGGCAGCAGCGAAGGCTTCGCTGACCTTGGCCGCTCGTAAGGAACCAACCTCTCCGTCGGGGGGGAAGCTATGGCTCAGGAGCAGGACTCGCATTGCGCGCCGTTAGTGCATCAATAGGGCCAGCATTGTTGCGGAGGGGCCCTGCGTAACTAGTGTTGATTCAAAACCTTACACTGTGGTGACGGACAGGGTGCAAGTGGCTCGTTGGCGGGACCGGTGTCGCACCTACGTTACAGTTTTCACCGGCAGAACCTTTGTGCCCGCAGCGGATAGGCCAACTACTCCAACCGCAGGCGGTGGCGATGCGCTTCCTCAGCATCACGATCTGGCGGTCACCAGAAAGTGTTTTCCTCGTCTGATAGAGAGGTCCTGAAACCCATTTCCTATCAATGCCTTTGTGATGCCCCTTTCGGTCTGAAATGATTCGTACCTGCCCAGGAAGGGAAACTGCTTCTGCGTAAGGTGAAAAAGGCCGCTGTTGAGTACGATATAGGCGAAGAAAATCCAGCCCTTGTAGTTGCTCGTCTTCGCCTGCGCCCACGGGACCGAGAAAGGGTGCAACGTCATCCAGAGTTCCCCGCCTTTCGTCAGTACTCGATGGATCTCGTGTAAGCTGGAGCTGAGATCTGTGTATGGCAGTGATACCCGTGCGATCACCATATCAAATTGGCCATTCGGCCACGGCAGGGACTCGGCCTTGCCGCAGACGAAGCAAACATGGTCCGTAAGAGATCTCCCCAACTTGAGAGCATCAAGATCAATATCGATACCGAAGGAGCCACGATCCGAGTAGGCGGCTATGAGAGTTTGTCCCGCGCCGCACCCGATATCGAGCACTCTCGCGGACCGAGGCAGTGGAGGGGGCAGCACATGAGCGGGGTGGCTCGGATCGAATGCGATCTCTAGCTCTGCACGATGATGACGATGCTCACTCATTTTTGTCTTCGTCCGCGGCGTTTTGTGGGTGGCCGGGCGGCCAAGGATCGTGCAACTGCCAACGCTGCTCAGTGGGCTAGTGCGACCAGATAATGCCCGCCGACCCGGTGCAACATTTGCGCAACCTCGCCGTCCGCATCGGCGAACGCGAGGACAGGTTTTCGAGCCCCGAGGTAGTCGAACAACTTGTTCTGGACCTGGGCGGGCTCGTGCTGTGCGAACAGCAGCAATAGGTCCGACCAAGCCAACGCTTCGCCAGCTGATAGGCCTTCCGGGGATGAGGGAGGGCGCGGACCTTGCGGAGCGTGATCCCATCCCCAGGGGCACGAATCGCCTCCAATTCGGCCCCCAGGCGAGTGGTCACGACGTGGACCTCGTGCCCGGCAGCAGCGAAGGCTTCGCTGACTTTGGCGGCGCGTAAGGAGCCGACCTCCGGGTGAGGGGGGAAGGCATGGCTGAAGATTAGGACGCGCATTGCGCACCGGTAGTGCATCAATAAGGCCAGCATTGTTGCGGAGGCGCGCGACATAACTACGTTGGATAAAGGCGTTACGCCGTGCCGACTGGTTGAGCGCCAGGGCCTCACTAGCCGGAGGAGTGTTGCAGTTAAACAACACCGCGTGTAACGGGCAGACTGTGACGCCCCACCTGTTTGTATGGGAGAAAACGCTTGCACCTGGTCTCGCTGGAGCAGTGAGGATCAAAAACTGCCCGCTCTTGCGCGTCAATTCTCATCCCGGCTTGTCGAGGTCACGTAGGCCAGAATGAAATCCACAGTATCCAGGGCGCGCCGACTCGCCTCGGGCTCTTTTTTGCGGACCGTCAACCTCGTCGCCACCGCGATTGTCTCCTTTCTCATCACGCCTTTCGTAATACACACGCTGGGCGACCGCCTGTACGGCATCTGGGCGTTGGTCGGCGCATTCATTGGCTATTACGGCTTGTTGGAACTGGGCTTGTCGACGGCCATCAGCCGCTACCTGGCGGCGGCATTGGGCGCCGCAGATCACGCGGAATGCAACCGCGTCTTTAACACCGCGCTGCAAATCTACCTGGGCCTTGGGGTCATCGTCTTGGCGGTGACGGGCGTTGTGGCGGCGTTGGCTCCCCACGTTGCGAAGAATCCTGAAGACGCGGCGCTGTTCTGGAGGGTCATTCTGATCCTGGGGCTCAGCCTGGCTTTGATGTTTCCGGTTAAGGTATTTAAGGGAGTTCTCGAGGCCCACCTGCGCTTTGATCGAACGGCCACCCTGGAGCTATTGGAGCTCGGTTTGCGTACGGTGCTGATCGTCACGATGCTGCTGGCGGGCTTCAAGGTCGTGGGTTTGGCCTGGGCGACGTTTCTTGCTTCGCTGCCCTCCCTGGTCTTGATTGTGTATTATTCCTTTCAGGATCTGCCGTTCCTCCGTCTCGAACGCTCGTCGTGGGCGCGCGACACGGCCCGGAAGCTGTTCTCCTATAGCGTTTTCAGCCTAGTCTCGAACGTCGCGGACGTGCTGCGGTTCCAGATCGACAACCTGATCGTCGCGGCCTACGTTGGCCTGGCGGCGGTGACACACTACACCATTGCGGGGCGCCTAGCGGACTACTACATGGGGCTCATTGTGGCCCTGTTTGGCGTCTTCCGTTCGGTCTTCAGCCAGCAGGAGGGAGCCAAAGATTACGAAGGAATTAAACGGACATTTCTCTTTGCTACAAGGATTGCTATTTGCGTCTCAAGTTTCGTGGGGTTTGGACTTATCGCGTGGGGGAAGCTGTTCATTGAGCGGTGGATGGGGCGGCCGTACCTCGATGCCTATCCGTGCCTTCTGACTCTGGTCCTTGGCTTGATGTTTGCTCTGTGGCAAGCGCCCTCTATCGGGCTCCTTTACGGAACTTCAAAGCACAGGTTCTTAGCCTGGTCATCGATGAGCGAAGGCCTCATCAATGTCGTCCTCAGTATTTTGCTGGTGAGAACCTACGGGATACTCGGGGTGGCATTGGGCACTGCGATTCCCCTTTCCATCTCGAAGATCATCGTTCAGCCGGTGTATGTGTGCAAGGTCGTGGGGATCAATTACTGGGAGTACGTGCGCAAAGTCGGAAGGACAGTGGCAGTGGTTGCGGGATCGCTCGTAATTCCTCTGTTCCTAACGATGAAGTTTGCTAAACCCGATTACAAAATGCTATTCCTGGGCGGCTTGCTTTCAGCGATTTTTTACACGCTGTCTCTTTGGCTCCTAGAATTCAGTCGGCAGGAGGCCGATATGGTCTGGCGGGCAATCCGGCCGCGACCGACTGCAAAGACGAACGCTGACTAGACAGAGCGGCTATCAGTTCAACAAGGCAAAACCGTAAGTCGGAAAGCACTGAGGGCGATAGGGCTGATGAGCGAAGGAACTGTGGAGAAAAAAAGAATCTCTCTCTTTCGATGCCCAGAATGCCTTAGCGAACTCACTGACCTGCCTGGCCATTTGAGATGCGACAAGTGCCAGAAGCAATTCCCGGTCGTGGACGGATTACCTGTTTTTTCGCGCGATCGTGATTTCTATTATGGGGAAGTCTCGAAAGATCAAATGCAGAAGATCCTCGCCAGAGCTTCGCTGGTTGGTTGGCACACCTCCATATTGGAGTATGCCGATGCCACAGGGACGATGGACTTCCACGATTACACAGCCTCTCCGATACGCGCTGGTTTCAAGTTCTTGCTCGACAGATTTGAAACTGGAACCGCACTCGATTACGGTTGCGGCTCGGGGGCAATCGCAACCAGCCTTGCTCGCAATTTCGCGAAGGTTTATGCAGCGGATCTTACGCTGGAGCGCGTTAGATTTACACAAATACGCGCTCAGCAGGAAAAGCTTTACAATGTGATCGCATTTTGTTCTGGCGACACGCCTTACATCCCCCTGAGAGATAATTCAGTGGACGTGATCGTCCTAAACGGAGTCTTGGAATGGGTGCCTGACCACCGTTCTGGCGACCCACGATCCGTACAGATCGCGTTCTTGAGGGAACTGCGGCGAATCCTGGTCAAGAATGGCCTTCTGTTTATTGGCATCGAGAACCGCATTGGCTTCGGGTACGTGCTCGGCAAGCACGAAGAGCACGCGGGTTTGCGATTTGTCTCTCTGTTACCCAGAAGGATTGCGAATCTTTATTCTCAAGTTATGAGAGGAAGGCCATACCGGAATTACACCTACTCACGGAGTGGCTACCGATCCTTGCTCGAATCAGGTGGGTTTCCGCGAACGGACTTTTGGGGCCTTGTCCCGGATTATCGCGGGATAGAGAAGGCAATCCACCTTTCTGAGACGAGAATGATACGAGAGTCGATCACAGGGGAAACGGTGTTCAAGCGGGCAAGGAACCTTGTGATACGTGCGTTCTTTCCGTGGATGAGCGAATCGTTCGGAGTTCTGGCGGGAGACACGCCGTTCTTGTCATACGTAGCGCGACTTACTAGCCATATTTCTGACGCCCATCTGAGCGGGACGCCACTTGAGATTCGCCGCTATTCGGTGACCAATACCGGAATGGTACACGTCCGTGCTTCAAGCGACAAAACAGATTACATGATCAAGCTTCCACTATCAGCCAGAGCGGATCAGCGAACAGAGGCAGCCCTCCATAATCTGGAGGAAATTGCTGCGTCAGCTGGGAAGTACCAGGACGCCTGCCTTATGCCGCGGCCAATCGCCCACGGCAGGTTCCTTGGTCAAACCTTCCTTCTCGAGCCGCTTGTCGGAGGGGACAGTTTGGATCAGCTAATGGCTAGGATGACCTTGACCAGCTTCTTTCCTAGCATTTGCGATTACCTGGCGAACCTCTGCATGCGTACTCAGCAGAAGGGCGGGCCATGGTCGGAAGTCCTGAGCGACAGTGCGAGAAACTACGGATTACTTCTCGCGGAGTATTACGAACACCGAGGTCTTTCCAATAGTTTGTTTGAGCGTCAAATCAGTGAGGTTGCCGATTATCTTGGCAGAGGCGCTCCCCGGCGTGAGGGCTTCCGATGCGCTATTCACGGCGACTTCTGGCACGGGAACATTCTTTTCGATGCTTCGCAACTGCGGATTACGGCAGTCCTGGATTGGGACCACTTCGAGAAGAGAGCTCTGCCTTTCCTCGATTTGTTCAATCTTATTGTCAAACACGAGCAGTACTTCAATCGCAAGGGCTTGGGGCAGAGTGTAGTAGCGCTTCACAAGGCGCTCGGTGCTGGATCGCCAGCAATTGCACCCCTTCGAGGTTATGCGATGCGAATCGGTGTGGAAGAGAGAATGATTTCTGATTTTCTAGTTGTGTATTGGATAAGGCAGAGTCTGCTCCTTCTGAAAGTCGACGGTCCTCACACGACAGCAGTCATTGAAGAAGCGATTGGTGAGCCGCTGCGTTACTTCCATGCGCTTGCGGAGACCGCGTCGAGGTAAGTTCTGAAGGACCGCGTCGCTATCGATCGCGACTCGGCCAATAGTTGATGAGACCCTGATCTAGTCTTGCCAGCCGGGCCCTTTGAGTCTCAGCGGCAAGGTTACAAGCAACAGCTTTTCCCAGGCCTTGGCGGCCCATCTCGTCAAGTTTGGAGCCACCTTGAGCCCGAGCAACGCGAGTCGAAGCTTCTTGCTCCGAAAGTAGGCGTTGGCCTTCACGAGCGATCCTCGGGCTTCCTCAAAACGGCGCTCGAGTATCTTTTGGCGACCGTGTTCTAATTCAAAGTAGGCTTTTGCGCGCGTGATCGTGTCCTGCAAAATGGAACGGACTCCAGGATCGAGCCGAAGAGTCTTATCAAGCTTAATCAAGACCTGCGCTCGGCCGGCGCTCATTGCCGTAATGTGCGACGACAAACTACCCGAGCGCACTCGACTTCCCCACAGAACCCTTCGCTGATAGGCGATCCTTCCACCCCGGTAGGCCACGCGAAGCCAGAGATCGTAGTCCTCCGCGCGTGAAAAGCCTTCATCAAAAAGCCCCGCTTCGATCAGAACTCTCTTGCGGGCCACGGTACCGGATGTAGGCACCTGACACTTTTCGACCAACAAGCTCTCGAAGGTTGGGGTGCCGCTCGATGGACGTATCTTCATCACTCGCTGGTCGGAGAAAGGGGTGTCACCAATGATTAGACCGTCCGTGTACACGACGTCAGGCGGCGGACTCTGCTGAAAGAGCTCCATCTGAAACGCGAGGTACTCCGGCAGCCAGAAATCGTCACTGTCTAGAAACGCGACGTACTCGCCGCGAGAGCGCAGGATGCCCACATTGCGAGCAGCGCTTGGGCCCCGGTTCTCCTGCTCGACATAAACGATGCGCTCGAGAAATGGCGTGATTACTTCTTTCAATATCGGCGTGTCGGAAGAACCATCGTTAATGACAATGATCTCGACTTTCGGATAGCTTTGTCGAACGACAGAACTCAGCGTCTCGTTGATATACTGCGCAGCGTTGTAAGCAGGAATGATTACACTCACGGTCTCCGGCGCGACGTCGGGACTATTCATGGATGGACCTGCCTTTCTACCGCCGGAGCTCGGGCCGAATCTGTCTTTCCAAATCTGAGTCGCTGACTAGTATTGTCGCGTACTTGACGGTGGCAAAGCCGGGATGCCTCGAGCATTTCCCGGGCTTCATTCTGAGCAATTTCACCCCAATAGTCACTCGGTACCTGAAAGAATCGTGGAATGCCTCCCGTGACTGGCCACTCGGCTCCGCACTGGGGGCATGCGCACCGGTCCGGGTGAACACCGAGTCTGTTCCCGCATTTAAGGCACTTCAGCAGCATCATCGGGGCATCGTCTCCAGGGCCTCTCCCCTTGGCCAATTGTCGGTCTCGTCAATGGCCCAAGGACTGATGCACGTACGCTGCGAACCGGGTCCGCACTTTCACGCCCATCGGATCGCGGGTGAAGAAGAAGCACAGCAAGCCCGCAACATAGACCGTGCCTCCCGCCAATAGCTGGACCAGCAGTTGGACATAGTTGTGCGCGTAGAAGAGCTGACGCATCAACAGGAGCACGACGACCAGCGGTGCGCACAGTCCGAAAGGAAGCGCGTACGCCTGGCTCACGAAATCCCGCACGCTAACCCCGAGCAGACGGCAAAGGTAGTACGGCAGAAAAATCAGGCTCGTACACAGCATGGGGACGGCGGTACCGACGGCAACGCCAACGATTCCAAAGCGGCGGATCAGCGTGATGCTCAAGATCAGGTTTGCCACTCCTTCAATAAGCAGGGCGATGGCCAGCGCCTTGTGCCGCGCCATGCCGAACAGGATTCGCGACGACGCCGCCTGGCAACGATAGATAGTCCGCGGAACAATCAGCAGCAGCAGGATGTTGTAACTTGAAACGTACCTGGGACCTACCCAGGCCTCGATGATTGACGGGCCAAGAATAATGAGCATCGCAGCAATCGGGAAGATGACGATGGCGCAAGCACGGTTGCCGATGATGAAAAGTTCACGCATCCGGCTGGCATCACCCGTCGCGTCGAAGTGGCTCGACATGGGCATGAAGGTGTCGGCCATGCTATCCACTACGTTGCTCGCGTAATCCACCAGCTTCGCACCGATCGAAAAATAGGTGATGGCCGACGCCGACAGAAAAATCCCGATGACCATGGCGTCGGACTGGAAGCGAAGCTGTTCCGCCATGATAATCATGAACGTGATGAGTCCGTAGTTGATCAACTGACGCCACGTTGCACGGTCAATGTATTGCCTGCTGAAGGTGACTGGAATCAGCCGCCGGACGATCAGGATGTAGACCCCCGAGGCCAGCAACGGCGTCACTACGGTAATGAGAGCCACGGTCAGGAGTCCGCGGCCAAGGTCTAGCGCGACGACAATCAGCACGGCTCGCAGCAGGTTCGCCGCAACCTGAATCAGGTTCATCGAGTGAAAATTCTGCAGCCCTTGCAATACGCCGCTGAATACGCTGAGAGGAAAACCCACGGCGAGGGCGGTGCCCACCATCAAGAATAGCAGCCGCGCCGTTCTCACAGACGCTGGGCCGATGTGGAAAATCCGATCGATGTACGACGAGCCTATTCCGGTCAGAACTAGCAGGGCCACCGCCAGGCAGGTGTAACTGAAAAGGCTGGTATTGATCAGACGGGTGAGACGGTCGTAGTCACGAGTGGCTGCATACTTCGCGACATACTTGATGATCGACGACCGGATGCCCAGGTCAAAGAGTCCGTAATAGCCTGTGACGGAGAATACCAGAACCCAGAGCCCGAAGGCATCATCACCGAGTTTGTGCAAGATGATGGGCGAAAGAAACAGCCCGACCACGATCGACACTGCGAGCCCGAACCAGTTCGAACTGATGTTCCGCAGTGCCTTGGGTGTGGTGAGCATCGGTGGATGAAGGTCAATCTGATCGGGTGACCGCGACGATTCGGTGGCGTGTTCCGCCGGCACCCCGGTGGTCGCGGCCACCGCGTCGAACCGTGACAAGTCGTT
>Ga0209236_1002152_pt1 | contig 12045 bp, 4 predicted proteins | sample GraSoi013_1_40cm_FD_185819 | JGI IMG/M metagenome (GOLD analysis project Ga0209236, IMG submission 185819) | Grasslands soil microbial communities from the Angelo Coastal Reserve, California, USA - Sample 09_27_2013_1_40cm (SPAdes) (version 2) | ecosystem: Environmental > Terrestrial > Soil >... | reverse complement strand
GATCGGGTTTTATGATTCCTCGGCCGTTCGGTAGGTTGAATCTTTCTTGGGACGCGATGTTCTCGAGGGAACTTCCCTCATTAACCAAGTAGTTGAGACCTGCACCTTCGGCCTGCATTCCAAGCTCGACTTGCCTAGCCCCATATAGTCCTGTGTTTGTTCGGATAGTTGTCGGTTGTGTTGTGAACTGGTCGAGTGTGGTCTGGGCGCTGGTTGTGGGGGCGATTCTTGCTAGTGCTGGGTTCTCTGACTCTACCAGGTATTCTGTCTCCAAGTTCTGCCAGAAGTCTGCTGTTATGATCGGTGGCTCTACCGGTAGAAAGGCTGGTCCAAGCTCTCGCGCTGGTAAGAGTATTCATCATAGGCACCTGTAGGATCTACGAGACTCGTGGGAGTATTCTCAACATACACATACGGGTTAAGGCTCTGTGGGTCTGAGGCGTAGCCTGGTAGCGGATCCTGGTTGATGAAACGACCAACAGACGGGTCGTACCAGCGCTGGAAGTCATAGTACAAACCTGTCGTTGCGCTAACAGGTTTGCCTGTAAACCTGTCAAACGACCTGTCCGGTGCCGGCTTGAATATCTGGCGTGGGGGGACCGCAAAAGAGAACAAGTTCTTAGTTTCTCGAGTGAGTGGCTCGTCAACATTGAGAATTCAGGTGATTGACTTCTTCCCTGTGTCTTTCGATATTGCAAGCGACACGATTGCCCGCGATGCCTAATAAATGTACAAGTATGCCTGCAATTTTTAAGGGAATTCCGGCAGTTTGAGATGGGAACAGAATGTTCTCGGCGGATCCGCGGTTACGGCGGCTCCTGCACCACCATAAGCTGCCCCTTCTGCAACGGCGGCGCGCCTGCCCTGTCAGTCATCATAACTCCTGCGGTCTACCAAATCCGATCTAACCCGCGTTTGGACTGAGCGGCTTGGGCCTCGATATCACAATTAAGATGACAAAGGCCCAAACGCTTCCCAGGCATGCTATCCCACCACCCCAAAAGAGAACCGGGGAAGCCGGAAACAATGTCGAGAATAGTTCAAGAATGGTGCTCAATGATATTCCCAAGGCACCCACTAACATTACCCAGAGGCAAAGCAGGAGTTTTCCCCGAGCAGCTAGAAAGCGTGGGTTTTCGGTGAGAAAGCCTCTAAATGCAAGGTAAGCCATGAAAGCCAAGACCCCGTTCGCAACCAACATCTGGTAGACAATACTTCCCGAGGTCTGATTCACCACTATTCCGGAGAACATAAGACCCGCACCTACTACCCAGAGAAGGTGCACCTGCGGACTATTCATGACATCACCCTAATCATTCGATCGAAAATGATCCCGCGGTAAGGGTCACACAGGCAGCTCCAGAAAGTAGGATTCCTCCCACAGTCTCACCAGCACCATGCGCCCAAGCCATTTGTGATGCTGTGTCTATGAGCAAACCTTCAGTCGCGACCTCCTCGGCGCCTACCTCCATTGGTGCAGCTTCTGGAGCGAGCACAAGAGTCGCGACAAACCCTACTGTGATTCCGCATGCCAACATCCCGACCAAGAACTGGGAGGGATTAGTTAGTCGCAGATGCGAAACATCGTGTTCAAAGGTTTGGAAGTCTTGGTTGATCGAATGATACAATGACTGTCGGAAGTTGTTGTCGGCTCGTTGGAAGCTTTGGTATCCATTATACAAATAATTTCCTGCTTGGTATAGTTGCTGATTGATGTAGTTGTTGGCCGCAACATAGTCGAGAACCAACGGTACAACTACGTTGTTCAAAAGGGGAACCACGACATTGTTCACGATGGGTTTGACAAGGTGGTTGTTGACGAAGTTCTCAGCAGGCTGAACCACTAAATTGTTGACAGCTTGAATTCCATTGTTGAAGCAACCACCGTAAGTGAAGGGATTCCATGGGTCACAGCTGTCCAAACCAGTCGGGTCCACCACGGATGTCGGCCGGTCAACAGCGTAGACGTACATGTTGAGAGTCTGAGGGTTCGACAACTGGCCCGGTGCCGGGTCCGCCGATATGAATCGTCCAGTCGACGAGTCGTACCAACGGTGATAATGATAGTACAAACCTGTCGTCTGACTGACAGGTTTGCCTGTGAACTTGTATGTGTCTGATCCTGTAGGTGTTCCGTTGTCTTGACCAAAGGGCTGGTAGTTGTCGCTAAACTGAACCGCCTGAGTAGCCGATGTCACCAGCCGAGTGCTGCCAAGGGCATCGGTGTGATAATAGTTGACCGTGATCCCGGATGCTCTTCCAATTCTCATCCCGCCAGCGTATAAGTAGTCGGTGGTAGCTCCTCCTGAAACCAGCTCTGACAGCGTCTCTGTGCCATAGCAAGCGTAGAAGGTCGTGGAGGACACGACCGATTCGACTCGTCGACCAAGACCGTCATAGGCATAGGTTCCCTGGGTGATGCCGTTGCTGCTAGCCTTGACGAGACGGTTGGCTGAATCCCACATGTACGTCGAGTTTGTGGTGCCTTGGGTCTTGACCATGAGGTTCCCGTTGCCATCATAGGAGTAGGAAGGACCTCCAGTTAGGGACATCAACTCGTTGTTGTTCGGGTTGTAAACATAGGTCGTTGATTGGCTGTTCAGGACCTGCTGGAGACGATTTCCAAGATTGTCATAGGAGTAGGAGATGGTGTTTGTCGTTCCTCCGCTCTTTACGTAGGAGCTGTTCAGGCGCTGGAGGGGGTCGTAGCTGTACTGCTCCTTCAACGTGAAGAGGCCTCCAGTCGTGCCGGTGGAGTTGCCTACCACGCTGGCCACCGTCGCCGCCTTGTTGTATTGATAGTTCAGAATTAGGAAAGCCGTGGGAGGATTAGTGCTCGTGTTGTTCAGGGTTTCCCTGGCTAGAAGGCCGAGCCTGTTGTAGGTGTAGTTGGCCAAAAGACCGTTTCCGTACTGAACACCCTTCACCTCGTCGTTCTGGTAGTAGCTGAACCGAGCGTAGTAGGTAGTGGTTCCCGATTTGGTCACGTTGAGAACCCGGCCCAGCAGGTCAGAGCCGTACTTGGCCACAAACCCGTCTGGGTAGGTTATCGTGGACAAGACCTCTCCGCTATAGACGTAGCTGACACTGTACGAGCTCGAGACTGCACCGGAAGATGGGCTTGTGGGCCCCGTCTTGTGGGGGTCCAAGTAGCCGTTGGCAATATAGTCGCCGGGAGCTGTGGTGTAGATATCGTACATGATATGGATTCCCGACGGTGCCAGTTCGATGCTGGTCACGATTGTCCAGTGCTGGTCAAGGGCATTGTAGAGGTAATCCCCGACTCGTAGCATGGTCACCGGTAACCAGCCAGTCCAGCCTGTGAATGTCTTGACGTAAAGCCTCTGGGCAGTGGCGTTGTCAACTCTAAGCGGCAACGGGTCTTGCGTCCGAATGACTAGCATGTTCGTCGTATAGACAATGTCGAGCCGAGTTAACGTGGACACATCGTACTGGCTCGTGGCCGTATCGTAAGAGAGAAGGCTCATTCCCACCCGGAGGTTCTGAACAGGGATGCCCGTTCTGTTAGCCAGGGTTATGAGTGTACCGTAGGCGACGCTGCCGCCTCCCGAGGGCGGGTTGACTGAGTAGGACTCGCTGGTAACCCTGTTGCGGGAATCGTAGCCGTAGGTCAGGGTCGCGTTCTGGCTGTACAGTTGGTGTAGGTTGCTGTCACCGTCATAGTAGAACGTATCCTGTTCCGCACTGGCGTAGGTTACGCTGGTCACACGGTTAAGAGAGTCGTAAGCATAGCTTGTCTGGGCACCCTTCCGGTCCGTCTTCACGAGTACGTTCCCGTTGTTGTCGTAGGCATAGGACTCGAAGGACCCGTCCGCATACGTTGTCTTCGTCAGACGGTTCAGGCTGTCGTAAGAGTAGCTGGTGGATTTGCCGATGGCATTGGAGACTCTTGCCACGTTGCCCATTTCATTGTAGTAGTAGTTCGTCACGTAGGTCGAGCCTGACAAGGCAAGTGGGACACAGCTGGTATCTGAGTACTCTATCACGGAGATCAGCCTGCCCAGGAAGTCGCTTATGCTGCAGCGGTTGTTGCGGTTCTCGTCGGTATAGACCACCCAAGAGTGAAGGTCGTCATACGTGACCCTCGTTGTGTTCCCGTCAGGCCTGGTCGTCAGGACAAGTCGACCGACCGCATCAAACTGGTAGTTGTAGAAGTTGCCCAGGGGGTCTCGACTGCTTGTCTCCTTGTCCTGCAAATTGTAGATGTAAGTCTCGTTGGAGTAGGAAGCACCACCTAGGAAACGGTCGGTGATTGACAGCCGACCGAGTCCATCGTAGATCTGGCGAGTCTTCCAGCCATTTTCGTTGATAATATCAACATAGTTAGCCTGGTCGTTGTAGCTATGGGCCGTGAAGTCTTTGTTCGGATATGTGGCGTTGATCAGACGGCCGAGAATGTCGTACTTGTAGGTAACATTGTTGAGGTTGGGATCCCGGGCCCAGATCATCGTCCCGATGGTCAAGTTGTAGCCGTAGAGGCTTGTAACTCCGCTTGAGATGACAATACGAGTCTGGTTGGTAAGATAGGCTGAATCGTATTTGGCAGAGTAGGAGTAGTAGGTCGTATAGCCTTGACGGTCTGTTGATGTTGAGGGATTCCCGTAGGTGTCGTATTTTGCGGACGTCGTAATCCACTGTACTCCGCTTGAGGAGTTGTACATGCGTCGGGTCTGGTTCAGACCACCCCAAGCGGTGTAGCCATAGTAGGTCTCGACGGGAGCACTGGCTGTCCCGTTCTGAAGTTCGGCTGAACCTGCCAGGGCATCGTGGACGTTCGGGCCTGGAGTCCCGTTTTGGATGAATGAGTTCGAGAAACTTGTCCCGGTTATGCCGGGAGCAACCGTTGTTACTGTCACATTGTCGAAAAGGGCTCCAATTCCACCGGCGTAAAGGCCAAGTCCGGTAGCCGAAGTAATATCATTCGAAGTGAACGAACCTGATACACTGCATGGGGAAGCTCCCGGGGCAGTTGCCGACCCCCATGCCTGGTTACCGTTGATAGTGAAGTTGAACCGGTACCATGTATTGTAGCTCAAGGTGCATGGGGTCTCTCTCCAAGCGACATACTCGTCGAGCAGAGAAAGGTTCGTGCTTCCGCTGGGCAAGATGTGGAAAACGAGTGCCCATTTCCTCATTCCATTGCCCGGGTAGTGCGCTACCAGTCCTACTCGCGGGTCCGACGAATACGTCCTTCTTGTAACATAGATGGAGGCGGCCATGGAAATGCTGGGACTCGTGAAGTTGGTCCAAGCGAAGAAGCCTTCTTGGTGGGTCGGGTTGACGACGGGGGTTGTACCGTTGTAGACACCGTTACTCACCAACCAGGTTCCATTGAACGTGGACCACTGGTTGTCCGGTAAAGTTCCCTGGTTCTGGCTGAAACTGTCCTGGAACGCGTTGAACCCGGGAGGAAGACCGTCGTTGTAGTAAGCGTTGAAGCTTTCATGGTACAAGTTGGGGGAAGGATTGACTGCTTTGCGACTGTAGATCTGGTTGCCCCAGAGGTCATAGCGATAGAAGTTCGTGTAGCTCCCGATGGTAGACCCATTTGTCACAAGCACTATCTCTCGGGGGACTTCGCCCTGAGCCCCAAACCGCTGCTGGAGGCCTCGGATAAAGTGACGGCTTCCGTCCGTGACGTTCATTGTCATCCCCGCGAACGAGAAGGCGTAGATGGTATCGCTGGCGGGGACCGTTGAGGTCCCGTTGTACGCCAAGACGAACGAGTGGGTCACTTGGTCCCCTGGCCCTCTAGTGTAGTTGTATTGAAAGCGGCGTATCGTCATGCCGGGGATTCCGGCAGTAGCGTTTACGCTCTGAAGGTAGACACGATAGGTCGTAGCTTGGGTCCCGAGTGTAAACTTTGTGTAGCTGTAGCTTGAGAACCAGTTTGTTGGATAGGTTATCCGCGAGAGAAGCCACGGTGCAACGTTCGGATCGCTGACCGCACTGTATGCGTAGCTGGTAACCCGTCCGAGAGGATCGTAGACCGACACAAGGTTCTGACCATTGTACTTGTAGACGACCCCCCTTATCGACCCGGCGTTGCTCAGACAGTTGCCTGTTGTCTGGTTGATGCTGGCTAGGAGCCCATTGTTGTAGCAGAACAAGAAGACTCTCCGCACAGTATCACTGATCGTGGAGATCCGATTGTTCGAGTCGTAGCTGAAGGTGATGTTGTTTCCGAGCGGATCGATGATCTGAGTAAGCCGGTTCCGGTTGGTAGTGTCGAACCTGTACGCGACCCCTGATTTCGTATATAGGAATATTCCAGTGCTGTTTCTCAGAAACAGAAAATGTTCTCCCACATGGTTCTCGAACGAACCGCTGACTCCGTTCCAGAAGCTAGATGGCACCCGGTATCCCTCGCCATTCCAGAGATGGACGTAAAGGGGTTTCTGAATATTGTTTAGCCAGGGAAAGTTGACCTGCCAGCCATCGCCCAAGGGTGCCCAAGGATAACTTTCGAAGTTGATGGTCGTCCCATTGATGAAGCCGGATGGCTCGGTGTACACTCTTGTTATTGCGAGGTCCAATCCACGGCCGGGGAGGCTAAGATCTGTCTGACGTACAGTCAGCATCCCGGTGCTGGTCGAGACATACTCGCCCAGGTTCGAGAAATACTGTCCGTACGGAGCAAGTCCATTACCATCCCATGGGTCGCTGGGCGTAGAGTATGGAGACCAGACTGTCTCAATTGGTATAGAGGCGAAGGTTACGTTGTAGGGTCCTCCTCCTTCGGTCCAGACAATTTCGACTTGGCTGGAGTTTGTGCTACTCGCCGATGCAAAATTGGAGCTGAGAAAGGCCGGGTTCTTCCGGCCTACCACCGCTGCGTATGCTGAGCTCCAGTCATTGGCGAACGGCTTGATCCGCATGGCTATTGAGGATCCTTCAACAGCGAAGGCGTACAGATCATTAGTCGAGTCATCCGCGGTCAACGCAGTCGAAGTAACAGTCCCTGGAAAGATGTGATTTTGAAAGGTCCAGCTGGATGTAGGCGTTGCCTGATACGCGTAGGTAGTATCTCCGCTTGTGATGGAAGAATAGAGGACGTGTACTCCGTAGTTGGGATCTGATACCGCGGAAAACTGGTCTGTGTCAGCTACGCTGTCGAGAACCTGCTGGGTTCCGTTGCGAACACCATCGTACCACTGTGCTATAAGAGAGTCGAATCCACAAGCGAGGATTGGGCAGGTCCAAGCCTGGTATAATGCAAGAACTCTCCCTTGGGACTCCGGAACGATCACCGACCTCATAGCTAGAGGACCATAACCAGAACCACCAGGAATCGGGTCGGAAGTCTGCCCAGCATGCGAACCTGCTACGAGGACTCCCCCACCGTAGACCAAGGTGAGGTTGCTCCAATAGGATGGGTAAACAAAACTATCAAAGAGCCATTGGTTGAAGGAGAAAACGGCGTAGCCAGTCGAGCTCATCGTAACATCTACGTATCGGACCCCAAGTCGACAGACTTGACTGCATGTGTAGGAGTAACCTATCACTGTCTTAGTATTCTGCCATAAGATACTCGACCCAGATATGGTCCCAGTCGCGTAATACAGGGACGCACTAACGGTTCCCCCGGTGATGCCTGAAGTAGAACCCTGGGTCCCGCCGGCTATCACGACGGTCTGCCCATTGAAGACAGCCGAGAGGTCCGTTGTCTGAGGCCAGCCGGTGGGCATAGACTGTTCAGAAGACCAGTTGCCGCTACCCCCCCAAGACCTGTATCCCTCTGAGACTCCATCATAGTAGAAGACGAAGTAGTTACCTGCTTTCGGCTCGTAGTACACTCTCCGCTGGAAGCTGTAAGCCGTCGCCTGTGGTGAGGTACTGGTCCCCACTATGCTCGGGTCAACCTTGACACCCCTACCCGAGGTCAAGCTTCCCAAGTCAACTGTGAGGGCGAATCGTTCTCGGACGAGAGTTGTCGCCGTGTTGAACATTCCTGGGACATCGTTCCAAACGAGGGTGTAATCCGAGGACGGGTAACTGACGCGAAATCGGCTCAGAGCAGGAGAGAGTTCGTACCGTGCGGAAACATTCTGCCAGACATAGACGAGCCGATATTGTCCTGAAGAGAATGGAACGAAGCCCAAGTCCCACTTTAGGGGACCAGCTGACGTGGCCTTGTATGCGACCCTGAGCGTCCCAGAAAAAGGGCCCCCGCCGACGGTCATGGTCCTTACAACGAAGGTACCTGTTGCATTCGTGCCCAAGACTGTAAAATTGCTAGAGGATGGAACTAGTGGAAGAGAGGAGTTTCCAACAATGGCCTCGACCTGCCAGAAGGACCACGGACTCTGAACCTCCAGATTTGGTCCGAGAAGCTCGTCATGAGGCAATGGCCCGCCGAGAAGTCTCATTCTAACTGCCAGATTGTACAGCGTGATATTGTCAGAAGAAGTCTGTATCATGTCTCCAGCCCCGATGAGATTGTCAATGCTTGAGATGACAGTGTGGGGGAGAGCAAGATCAGGAACAGGGCCAGCTCCGATGCTCTGCGGAATCTGCGAGCCATATGATCCAAGAGCATTCGAATCCCCGCTACCCGTCGTAGGAATCGCTGGTCCGGGATGAAGCGGAATTCCCATGACGAAACTCAGAATGGTAAGCAAAGCGAGCAGGAGCCCCTTTGAGATTCGTGTCGCCATTCTAGTTCGACGGCCTGGGTAAGGCATTCCGACTGGACAATCTTGACCCAGGCTCAGTTGACCCTATCGCCTATCGTGGGAACTGGAGATGATTCCCAACGCTAAGATTCAGAGTCGCCAAGCCCTAGAGTATTTAGCACTTTTCAGCATGTCCTCAACGAAAAGTAGGCAAAAGGCGACGCGCTCGATAGTTTCGCTATGAACAAATCGTTCTACGTTTTTCGTGGATTAGGAATCCACACTGTGAGTAAGTTGCAATGGCTTGGCGCAATCGACTAAGTAGTACTTGGGAGCAAGAAGGAAGGACAGTTCTCGTTTCAGCTTATCGATTGAAAGTGGCGGTACACATCAAGAAGATCGTCAGTCTCCATGTGGTGGGAGGCTGAGGCCTTGACCCTTTCAACTTTCGCGTTCAGAGCAACAGAATAGCGTACTGTCCGGAATACTGGGATATCGTTTATCCAATCACCTACATGGGCGCATCTGGATAGCGGAATGGAAAGCCATGCACAGTATTTGCGAAGCCCAAGTCTCTTGTCAGGTAGCGGTTCTATTTCGCCGGTGACGATTCCATCCTTTATGCTGACCTTGGAGGCGACGTAGCCTTCGAACCCGAACCTTTCGACCAAGTACGCGCATAAGAAATCTGGATTATCGGTCAAGAGAACAACTCGAATCCTATGACCTTGTAGTTTCTCTACTGTTTCCCTGACGTTCTTGATGACCTCGACCTTCGAGACTTCTTGGAGAATGTCTGCTAGCTTCATTCCTTGGAAAAGCTTGTACTCGGACACCAGGCACTCTCTGAGGGTGATTCTTCGATGGTGGTACATTTGGTCGAGAGCGTCCCATTTCTCTCCAATTCCTAGTGATCGTGCCGCTTGGGTTAGCGCTGCTTTGCGAAAGATGGTTCCATCGACGTCGAAGGAGACCATTGACAGGGAGGAGAAAGGCGACGGCACCACCTCGTTTGGCTCCTTCGAGGTCAGGTGTATTCGATGGTCTTGAACTCTTTCCGTAGTCTTGTCGCGGCTCCGCGTACGCTACTTGGTTCTTCGCCCTTGTAGATTCTGGTGATCAGTTCTGCAATTCTTTCCATATCTCGTGCTTTCATTCCGCGTCGAGTGGACTCGTTGGTTCCAAGCCGGATGCCATGATCCACTATGATGTTGGCCTCTTCCAGCTTCTCGGAAAAACGGTTCACGTTCTCTTCGCCCCTTATGTCGAGGAAAACTTGGTGCGACTCGGTAAACCCATAATCTGCGCATTTGACAGGTAGACCTCCTTCGTGAAGCGCCTTGGCCAAGGCTTTCGCGTTCGCAATTACTTGAGGCGCATATTTCGTTCCTCTCCTGCGAACCTCGTCCAACGCCCATGTTAGAGCTGCGATCCTGTTCCAGTGGGCATTATCGACTAAACCCGGGAACTGTTGGTCCTTGACCCGCGTCTTCAGTGAAGCGGTTCCGAGGATTATTCCTCCTTGGGGCCCGAAGAAACTCTTGTGAGTCGAGCCAAGCATCAGATCCGCGCCCTCGTTTAACGGACGCTGGAACTCGCCGCCGCCTATCAGGCCCAAGACATGGGACGCATCGAAGGCGACTTGAGACTCGGCTGCTCGGCAAGCTTCGGACAATTCCTTCACCGGGTGAGGGAAGAGGAAATAGGACTGGCCAAAGACTACGAGCGAAGGCTTCTCGTCCTCGATGAGTGCCTCGGTCTTTTCCACGTCAATATTCATGCGTTCGGAATCATATGGGAAAAAGAGATTCTTCACATTGACGAACGGGGGATAGCCCCGATTTCCAAGTCCATCATACCCACCGTTCGAAGGATTGACGGTGAGGATCGAGCCTCCAGGTTTCGTAAGGGTGGAGACCATTATCATGTCGGCAATATGCCCGGAGAGTGGTCGGAGGCTTGCCCAGTCCGATCCGAAGACCTCGGACGCCAACTTCTCTCCTAGGTCCTCTAGCTCGTCGATGAAGCGTGTCCCCTTGTAGAATCCGTCCCAGGCAGTATAGCGATGGCCCATATCGCCGGTGAGAAGTTGGCGAACAGCGTGACTAGTTACGTTCTCAGAAGGAATGAGATTGAGGCATTCTTCTGCCCGCCAGCGTTGATGCTTGTCAACGATCTTTCGGATCTGAGACGCGTAGGACGTTGAAAGTCTACCCTAGTTGGTTAGACTCTTCGACCGCGTCGACCGCCGGGCCTTCGGGTTCCATCGTGCGGGACGGGTGTCACGTCTTCTATTCTTCCAATCCTGAAACCGTGGCGGGCGAGCATTCTGATAGCGGCTTGTGCTCCGGGACCAGGGGTCCTAGCGCCATGTCCGCCTGGAGCTCTTACTCGGATGTGAAGTGAGGTAATTCCCTTGTCTTTTGCTGTCTTAGCAGCGGCGGCTGCGGCCTGCATTGCAGCGTACGGTGTTCCTTGGAGCCTGTCGGCTTTCACGTGTTGTCCCCCGGCGCTTCGGGATATTGTCTCGGCGCCTGTGAGGTCTGTTATGTGGACCATGGTGTTGTTGAAGGATGAGTAGATGTGGGCGATTCCCCATCTGTCCGCCGGTGCCTTAGGCTTCTCCGCCATGCAGAATTACCTGAATGATTGGGGCTTGAGCCTTACGCGAATTTAAACTCTCCCCGGCCGACGTTCAGGACACTAGGGCAGTAGGGCAGTAGCACAATTACTCGAATTCAAGTCTTAGACCGCAGTGGGGACAGATCAAGGGCAGAATTTCGCGCGTGTCGACGTCCATCATTCCTGTAGGAACCATCGACTGAGTATCGCATCTTGGGCAGTGAAACTCCACGAGCTTAGCCAAAGTCATCAACTGTGGGAATAGGCAAGGAAGAGATAAGGGTCTGAGAGAGGCGAAAGTCACAAACTATTCGTCGGTTCCAAGCGCCATTTGAGGTCAAGATGCAAAAATTGCGCAAGACACTTTACAAAATCCCGGCAGAGATCATCCCAAGTTGAGACTTGACTTCTGGCTCTTAGACCTCAACCATGAGGCTCACGAGGGCAGGTCCGCGATCTGGCTCTGGGGAGTAACACATGACAACAAGCGGGTCCTAGTCATAGACCCTAACTTCCGATCCTACTTCTATCTCCTTCCCAAGAAAGGTCAGGACATCGATCAACTCAAGGAAAGAATTGAAACAGAGAAACCTCATCCGTCTGTAGAAAGAGTTGTCATTGAAAAGAGAAAACGCCTCGCTGAAGAGAGGCAGGTTCTCAAAGTATTCTGCAAAGACCCTGATACATTGGAGAAGTGTGCCAAAGAGTGCGTAAGGAAGCTCGGTGTCGAGACGAGCTATGAGGACAAGCTTCGTTATTCGATAAAGTACCAGAACGAGTTCGAGAT
>Ga0209236_1002151_pt1 | contig 12051 bp, 9 predicted proteins | sample GraSoi013_1_40cm_FD_185819 | JGI IMG/M metagenome (GOLD analysis project Ga0209236, IMG submission 185819) | Grasslands soil microbial communities from the Angelo Coastal Reserve, California, USA - Sample 09_27_2013_1_40cm (SPAdes) (version 2) | ecosystem: Environmental > Terrestrial > Soil >... | reverse complement strand
CCGCGCTGCTGTAACGAGCGGCGGCCCGGCTCCGGCTCCCCCCATCCCCCAGTGGGGGTTCTCCGATCCGCTTCGGCCTGGGGCGACAGCCCGAAGCGGTCGGGCCTCGCGCGGGCGGCCGCTGCGCACACCAGCGGGGCTCGCCCGCAAGGTCGCGTCCTCCTCGCCCCGCCGGCCTCGCTCTTGCTTCCTGGCTCAGGCCGAGCCTGGAAGGAAGGGCCGCGGAGGGTCGTTGCCTTCGCGAGACTCATGACAGGGGTGGCCTGGCTGATCCCCTATTGCGCGCGTCCAGCGAGCACCTTCTTAGGTGCGCGATGCGCGAGCACGGGGGATTAGCCTGGCCGCCCCACCACTCTGCCCTTCGGCAGCCGAGATGAAGGGAGCGGGTCCATGGAGCTTGGTGCAGCAGTCGAGGGTTAGGGTCCCATCCAACGATGCCACATCCGACCCAGGTTCCGGCGTTCGGAGCCCAGCATGGAGGGCCCGACTCGAACAGGCTCCGGCAGATGCTCCCGCGCGGTGTGGATTTCCATGGATGGCGAGGAGAGCGTCGCGCTGAACCAGACCGCCCCGTCTCGGTCCGTTCTAAGGAGGCGCGCTCCAGTCCGTTCGTAAGCGGCAACGACATCGGCCGCGGGATGGCCGTAAGGATTATAACGTCCAACCGAGATCACCGCCGTTTCCGGCCGCACCTGGCTGATCCATGGCGCATACAGAGAGCTGCGTGCCCCGTGATGAGGGACTTTGAGGACGCGCACCCGCAACGAGCTGTCCGCCCGACTCAACCGCGCTTGAGCCGCCACCTCGATGTCAGCCGTAAAGAGGAACGAATGCGGGCCGCATTCGAGCACCGTGACCACGGACTCATTGTTCAGCGCGCTGCCGCTTGTCATCCCCGATGCCGGATGGCCGGCCGCGCGACCTCCGGTGGGGTGGCTCGTGGCGGGTGGATTCAGCACCCGGAGTCGGCATAAGCCCGAATCAAGAATCATCTGCCCCTCCTCCGCACGGGACTCCGCCAGGTCTCGCGCCTGCATCGCGGCGCGCAGCCGTTGGTAGAACGGTTCCTCACGTTCTATGCCGTTGCCCCAGTACCGACCGACCTGGAATGTCCGGATCACCCACGCCAGTCCCCCCACATGGTCAAGCTGCGGATGGGTGCCGATCGCATGATCGAGGCGTCTGATGTGTCGGTCCCAGAGATACGGAGCCAGCACGGCGCGCCCCATATCCAACGTGTCGTATGTCGCCCCGCCGTCGATGAGGACCACCTGGCCATCGGGCAGTTCAATCACGGAGGCGTCGCCCTGGCCGACATCCAGAAACGTCACGCGCAGGGTGTCCCCGTCCGCACGCCCACGGGGCGACCAACCCCACCATCCGAGAATCAACAGAGCGGCGATCATACAGCCCCATCGCAGCGTGGTGTTCCGTTGGGACCGGCCGGCAACATAGAGCAACGTGAAGAATCCGAGCATAGCGGGGACGGTCGGCGACGCCACGTGCCATTCGGCCCCCGGGACACGCGCCATCAGCGTCACCATGCCGGACAGGAGGTCCAGGATGACTTGATTGAGTGGGCCAGCCGGAAGCGAGTCCCCTCCCGCCAGCAGCAACCAGACGGCGGACCCCAGTCCCATCGGGACGAGGAGCAACCCCGCCAGCGGCACCACGAGCAGGTTGGCCAGGAGGCCGAGCCACGCGATCTGGTTGAAGTGATAGGCGACGAGTGGAATAGTAGCCAGCGTTACGCCCCCGGTGATCCACACGTATTCAAGGAACCAGGTCAGTGCCTCCCGGCCTGGCGCATCAGGGGCAGGGATCCCCGTCGGAGCCTCGCTGGTTCGCCAGCGGAGCACCAATGCGATGGCGAGCACGGAGAGGTAGGAGAGTTGAAAGGAAATCTCAAATAGGGCGTGCGGATCATGGAGCAGGATCAGCAGCGCCGCACTCGCCAAGGCCAGGAGCAGGTTTTGCTCATATCCCAGCCAGACCGCGAGCAGAAAGATCAGAATCATGACGAGCGACCGAACGGTGGCCACCTCCGCACCCGCGAGCAGCGTGTAAAATGTGACCGGCGCGATCGTGACTAGCGCCGCCAACCGGGTCGGGGTGATTCGCCGCGACAGCGCGAGCAACCAGAGCGGCGGCAGGCGACGGCACAATCCCTTGATCACAACGAACGAGAGAAAGGCGATGAGGCCCAGGTGCGATCCGGAGATGGACAGGATGTGCACGGTGCCGGTCGCCATGAAGGCGTCCCGCACCTCGGGATTCAGGTACCCGGAGTCTCCCACGATGATCCCCAGGTAGATGCCCAGCGCCGGCCCGGTAAGCGTCGCAACCGCAGCCCGGCGGATGCGGTCCCGCCAGGCGTCTATGACGCGCCAGGGTGTCCACCATGACCAATCCGTGGCCGACCCGAGGACCCGCAACGCACCCGGCCCGGAGACTGATGCCATCGCGTCGATCTTCCGACGCTGCAAATACGAGGCGTAATCGAATCCCCCAGGGTTCAGGGTACCTGACGGCGCGCGAATTCTGGCGGTCACCGCCACCTCGTCGCCCTGCTCGACCGCGCGATCCGCGTTCCGCCACGTGAGGCGGACTCGGCCCTCCACCGATCCGGCGTGAGGCTCTTCCCCGAGTTGTGACACCGCCAACATGATGACGGAGCGACCCGGAGCGTACCGAACGGGTTCCGAGACGGTCCCCACGATCCTCGCGGGATCACGTCCGGCCTGCTCGACGAGTCGGCTTGGGGGGTGAGCGGCGAAGGCGGTCCAATACAAGAGGCCCGCCAGGAGGCTCCCGTACGCCAGACAGCCGCGCTGAATCGTCAGTCGTCCTGCCTGTTCAAGGCGCAGCGGGACCAGCGCGGCGAAGGCCAGGATCAGGAAGATGACAGACGGAAGAAAGGGAAGGTAGGAGCCGAGCACCAACCCGAGGAGGAACGCAACCGTGATCCAACAGAACATGCGAGCCCGGGGACGGCGCCGGCGCGGCTCTCAACCCAGGCGAGCACGAACCACCACCGCCAGCTCGTCGGCGACCGACCGGATCAACGCGTCCCGTTCCCCCTCGACCATGATCCGAACCAGCGGCTCGGTTCCGGAGTATCGAACCAGCACCCGTCCGGTTCCGTTCAATTTGGCCTCTCCATCCCGGATGGCCCGTTGCACGTCCGGCAGACCGGCCAGATCCGGCTTGTCCTTCACCCGAATACTGAGGAGTACTTGCGGGACGGCGGTCATGCACCGAGCCAGGTCCGACAGCGATCGCCCGGTCCGCTTCATCAGGGCCAGGATTTGGAGCCCTGAGATGAGGCCGTCGCCCGTGGTGTTGTGTTCCAAAAATATGAGGTGTCCTGACTGCTCGCCTCCGAAGTTGTAGCCTTCCGAGATCATTCGCTCCAACAGATACCGGTCGCCGACAGGCGTTCGCACCAACGTGATTCCGGCCTTCGCCATGGCCAGCTCGAGCCCGAAATTGCTCATCACGGTCCCGACCAGCGTCTGCTGTTTCAACAGACCGCGCTGCTGCATGTCAAGCGCCGTCATCGCCATCGTGTGGTCGCCGTCGACGAGACGACCTTGCTCGCACACGAAGACGGCGCGGTCGGCATCTCCGTCGTGGGCGATTCCCACGTGGGCCTGGTGGTGGAGCACCGCCTCCTGCAGCCGTTCGGGATGCACGGTGCCACACCCGGCATTGATGTTCATCCCGTCCGGCTCGTTGCCGATCACCCAGACGGTCGCGCCCAACTCGCGCAGGACTTTCGGAGAGACCTTGTAGGCGGCGCCGTTGGCGCAATCGACGACGACCCGCAACCCTTGAAAATCCAGATCCCTGGGCAGGGAGCGTTTCACGAACTCGATGTACCGCCCCTCGGCGTCGTCGATTCGAAAGGCCTTGCCCACGTCGTCCGCCGTTGGACGCAGGTGTTCGATTTCATCCGAGACGATCAACGACTCCATTCGCGTCTCGAACTCGTCGGGGAGCTTGAACCCGTCATTAGAAAAGAACTTGATGCCGTTGTCCTGATAGGGATTGTGCGAGGCTGAAATGACCACTCCGGCGTCCGCTCGGAGACTTCTGGTCAGGAACGCGATCGCCGGCGTCGGCATGGGGCCGACTAACAGGACGTCCACGCCCATCGAGCAGATGCCGGACGTCAGCGCTGACTCCAGCATGTAACCCGAGAGCCGAGTGTCCTTCCCGATCACGATTTGATGCCGGCCGGAGCGCCGTTTGAACAGGTACGCGGCCGCGCGCCCCAGCTTCATGGCCGTCTCGCTGGTCATCGGCTCGAGATTCGCGACCCCGCGCACCCCGTCCGTCCCGAAGAGCTTCCGCATTCGTTTGCCCTCAGCTATCGGCTATTAGCTCTTGGCGCTCACGATCGCCTCGATCATCTTCACCACATCCCGCAGCGGCGCCACGTCGTGCACGCGGATGACCCTGGCCCCGCGCAAGATGGCGACCGCCGCCGCCGCCGCCGTTCCCATCAGCCGTTCATCGACCGGCCGGTCCAGCACCTGCCCGATGAACGCTTTGCGGGAGACCCCCACCAGAACGGGGTACCCCAGCGCGACAAAGGCATCCAGTCGGGCGAGGAGCCTCAGGTTGTGCTCTAGATTCTTCCCAAAACCGATCCCGGGGTCAAGCAGGATCTGCTCCGCGGCAATCCCCGCTTCGAGCGCCGTCCCGATCCGTTCGACAAAGAACTGCCGGACCTCTTCGATCACATCGCGGTAGGACGGCGCCTGTTGCATCGTCTTGGGCGTGCCCTGCATGTGCATCAACACGAGCCCGGCGCCCGTTTCCGCGATGAGCGGTTTCATCCCGGAATCGTAGCGAAGCGCGCTGATGTCATTGACGAGGGCTGCGCCGGCGTCGAGCGCTTGCCGAGCCACGGCGGCCTTGGTGGTATCAACCGAGACCGGGACCGACACCGCGCGGCAAACGGCCCTGACGACCGGGATCAGCCTCCGGCGCTCCTCCTCCTGGTCCACCGGATCCGCTCCCGGCCTGGTGGATTCTGCGCCGATGTCGATCAGGTCGGCTCCCTGCGCCGCCATTTCCGCCGCGTGATCGACCGCCGCCCCCGGATCGAGATAGCGACCGCCATCTGAAAATGAATCGGGTGTGACGTTGAGCACGCCCATGATCAAGGGTCCCGCATTCAGCGGGATGAGCCGGCCGCGGGCCTTCAGGGCCACTGGGCCGGGGACGGTGTTGGGCTTGAGCGTGGCGGTGGTGTTCATCGGCGGACCCCGCGAGGCGGCGAGGGAGAATGGAGACGCTCGCAAGAGGAGGAGACCCTGACCCGGAACTCATACCCTGAGCGGTCGGACCGAACACCCGCGTCGTGACGACCGGGAGACTCTGGCGAGACCCGGTATGAGTCTCTGCGAGACGACATCTGACGGGACGTGATCAGTTTGGGGAAGCGACCCTTGCTGGACGATCTGGTCGATTTCGGGTGCGTCGAGCACCTCCTTCTCCAGGAGCGCTTCGGCCAGCGCCTTCAGAACGCCCATGTGCTCGGTCAGCATCCGCGTCGCCCGTTCATAGTTCTCGGTCACCAGCCGCCTGACCTCGTGGTCGATCTCAATCGCCACCTGCTCGCTGAAATCGCGGCGGGTCGCAATCTCGCGTCCGAGGAAAATCTCCTCGTCCTTCTTACCGAACGTAAGCGGTCCCAGCCTCTCGCTCATTCCCCACTCGCACACCATTTTCCGTGCCAGATCCGTCGCCCGTTCGATGTCATTTCCGGCGCCCGTCGTGATGTGGTGCAGCACGAGCTCTTCGGCCACTCGTCCGCCCAGCAGGATGGCCAGCGTGTTGTACAGGAATTCCTTGGAATAATTGTGGCGATCGTCGGTCGGGAGCTGCATGGTCATCCCGAGCGCGCGGCCGCGCGGGATGATCGTGACCTTGTGGACCGGGTCCGCGCCGGGAAGCAGCTTCGCCATGAGGGCGTGTCCCGCTTCGTGATAGGCGGTGGTCCGCTTCTCCTCGTCGCTCAGGATCAGGCTCTTGCGCTCGGCTCCCATCAGCACCTTGTCCTTCGCGGTTTCAAAATCGACGACCTCCACCACTTTCTTGTTCTGACGGGCGGCCCACAAGGCCGCTTCGTTCACCAGATTCTCCAAGTCCGCCCCTGAGAACCCGGGTGTCCCGCGCGCGATTTTCTCCAGCTCCACATCGCCGGCGACCGGCACTTTCTTCGTGTGGACTTTGAGGATCTCGGCCCGACCCCGCAAGTCCGGACGATTCACCACGATCTGCCGATCAAACCGTCCGGGCCGCAACAGGGCCGGATCGAGGACATCCGGCCGGTTGGTTGCGGCGATCAGAATGACGCCTTCGGTCGTATCGAAGCCGTCCATCTCCACCAGGAGCTGGTTGAGAGTCTGCTCGCGCTCGTCGTGGCCGCCGCCGAGGCCCGCGCCGCGGAGCCGGCCCACGGCGTCGATCTCATCGATGAAGATGATGCACGGCGCATGTTTCTTGCCTTGCTCAAACAGATCTCGGACGCGAGAGGCGCCGACCCCGACGAACATCTCGACGAAATCGGACCCGCTGATGCTGAAAAACGGCACCCCGGCTTCTCCGGCGATCGCCTTGGCCAGCAGCGTCTTGCCGGTGCCGGGAGGCCCCACAATCAGAACCCCTTTGGGGATCCGCCCGCCCAGTTTTTGAAACTTGCGGGGGTCCTTCAGGAACTCGATGATCTCCGAGACCTCCTCTTTGGCCTCGTCGATCCCGGCCACGTCGGCGAAGGTGGTCTTTTTCCGCTCTTCGGTCAGCATCCGCGCGCGGCTCTTACCAAACGACAAGGCCTTGTTCCCGCCGATCTGCATCTGGCGCATGAGAAAGAACCAGAGCCCCAAAAACAGGATGAAGGGACCCCACGTCACCAGGAAGGTGATGTACCAGGGATTCTCGTCCGGTGGCTTGGCCTCGATCTGGACGTTCCGCTCCCGCAGCACTTTCACCATGTCCGGGTATTCGGCGGAATAGGTTCGGATACGCGTGCCGTCTTTCAGGATCGCGCTGATGTGGCTGGACTTGATGATGACCTTGGTGACCTCGCCCTTGTCCAGTTGCGCCATAAAGTCGCTGAAAATCACGTCATCCTCGGGAGTATGGGTCGGGACACTGAACAGGTTGAACAGGAGGATCATGAACAGACCCACCACGACCCAGAAGAGCAGATTCTTGACCTTCGAATTCATCCGGCAGACTCCTCAGCTCCGCAAGAAGCCAGGGAAACGTCCCAATGATACGGGGCGGATTCTAACACAGATGGAGGAAAGCTGACAACAACGGGACTAGAATCCCTGCCCTTCGTCGTCCACGGTATCCAGCACCGCGAGGTACGGAAGGTTGCGGTACTTTTGCTGGTAATCGAGACCGTAGCCCACCACGTACCGGTTGGGAATTTCGAACCCGACATAGTGGATAGGAACGTTCACCTTCCGACGCTCCGGCTTGCTCAGCAGCGTACACACGCGGATCGATTTGGGCTTCCGCTTGGACAAGGCGCCGGTCAGATACTTGATCGTCAGGCCTGAGTCCACGATATCTTCCACCAGAATCACATCCCGACCGGCGATGTCTTCCGTCAAGTCGGACATCATCTTGACCTTGCCCGACGTGTTCTCCTTCGAGCTGTAGCTGGTCACGACCAGAAAATCAACCCGCATCGGGATGCGGATCGCACGGGCCAGGTCCGCGTAGAAGGCGTACGCGCCTTTGAGGATGCCGACCAGGATCAGGTCCTTGTCGGCATAGTCGGCGGTGATTTGCTTCCCCAATTCTCTGATGCGCGCACGCATCTCCTCTTGCGTCACGATCGGGCGTCCGAAGATACGCTCCATGGCTGTTCAGTCTCCTCCCTTCGGGCTTGGATCCAACAGCTCCGCGATCACGATGCGTGTGGAAGCGGCCGTCGCACAGAATCGGTGATCCGGCCGAAGTCCCCCCACCCAGAGGATCCCCTCCGGCGCAACCAGGAGAGGTACGCGTCGCCGCGCTGCACGGGGCAGCTTCATGTCGGCAAAGTAATCTTGTAGTTTCTTTCGCCGTCCGTGCATCCCCAGCGGACGGAACGCATCGCCGGCCGCCCAGGACCGGACCACAAGCTCCATCGTGAACAGGTCGGCGTCGAGGATCGCCATGCAACGTGACGGAGTGGGAGTGGCGGGGGGATGGGCTGAGGACGCGTCTCTCAGGCTGACCCGGATCGTCTGGCCCGTGAGCGGCCAGCGAATCGTCGAAGGGACCGGCAGTGGCAACGAGACCGCCCCGGTGCCTTCCGGCACGGAGGATCGAAAGCGAATGGAGCCGTATTCACGCGCGACGAGCGCGCCCGGCACTGCAATGGCGGCGCCGGATCGCCCCTGGACGACCCGATCCAGCACGGCCGCGACGGCCCCGAACCTCGGCCCCTGCAGGAGCCCGCTCGTTCGTCGAATCAGCGTCCTGACCATCCGCCTCCGCAGCGCCAACGGCAACGCGAGGAGGGCCGCGCGATCCACGACGAACTCCCCGGCGCTATCCTCTCGTGTCAACCGAGTCAGATGCTCAGAGACGAGCTGGTCCAGACAGAGGTCCTCTTCACGAAGGATCTCGGCTTGTCTCTTCAGCACCCCCAGGAGACCCGGGTTGAACCGCTTCAGAATGGGCAGCAGTTCGTGCCGGACCCGGTTCCGTAAGTACAGAGGCTTCGCGTTACTCGAGTCCACGCGAAACGGCAATCCCTGGGCCTCAAGGTAGGCGATAATCTCGGCCCGACCAACGTCCAGAAGGGGACGGATCACGAGAGGCCCACGGGAGGGTGGGATGCCGGCGAGCCCGGCCGTTCCCGATCCGCGGAGCATCCACATCACGAGCGTTTCCGCCTGATCGTCGGCCGTATGTCCCAACGCGATCTTATCCATCCGCAGGGCGGTGGCCACGCGCACCATCGCGGCGTAGCGGGCCTCGCGCGCCTGCTCCTGGAGCGACCGTCCCCTCCGCCGACCGGCCGGGCCAGCGAGCGTGACGCGTTCAATGGCCAAGGCCACGCCGAGCCGGTCGCAGAGACCGGCCACGAAGGAGGCGTCTTCGTCAGACTCCGCGCCGCGCAAGCCGTGGTTCACGTGCACGGCCCGGAGTGTCAGATCCCAGGATGGGGCCAGGGCCGCCAGCACCGAGAGGAGAGCCACCGAGTCAGGGCCTCCCGAGACCGCGGCCAGGACGCGATCCCCCGGCCTGAGCAATCCCCTGGCTCGCGCAGTGGCGGCCACGCGGCCCGCGAGCTGCGGTCGGGCGGTCTGTGGGTGCACGGATTGGCTCATGACGACCACGTCCTCATGCGTCGGTCAGGCTTTGGGACACAGCCTTGAGCGTTTCACGGGCCCGGTCCACGTCCTGGTGAATGTGAGCGGCCAGCTCCTCCGGCCTCGCGAACGTGAGATCGCCGCGCAGCCGCTCGACGAACTGGACGCGAATGTCCTCTCCATACAGGGACACGTGCTCATCCAGCAGGTACACTTCCAGAAGCCGCTCACCGGGACCGAAGGTCGGGCGCGTGCCGAGGTAGGTCACCGAGTCGAAGTGGCGCGCGTTCCAGACGACCGTGGTGGCATACACGCCGTCGGCGGGGATAACGCGGCCCCGGGGAAGGCGAAGGTTGGCGGTCGGCCAGCCTAACGCCTGGCCGCGGCGCTCCCCCTGCACGACTGGTCCCGTCAGCGCGTACAGACGGCCGAGGCACCGAGCGGCCCCGCCCACGTCCCCGGCCTGCACGAGCGTGCGGATCCGGCTCGAACTGACCACTTCGCCGTCCACGCGCATGGCCGCGACCGGATGGACCTGGAACCCCCACCGCGCGCCGAGTCGAATGAGATCCGCCGTCCTCCCGGCCCGTCCCTTTCCGAAGGCAAAATGCTCTCCGACGAACAGGTCGCGGACCCCGATACCGTCCTTGAGAATTCGGAGGACGAACTCATCGGGGGTGAGTTCGGCAAAGGCCTGGTTGAACTCCAGGAACAGCACTTCCTCGATCCCGGCCGCCTCAAAGCGCGTCAGTTTTTCATCCGGAGCCGTCAGCAATAGGAGCTCCGTCCCGGGCTTGAGGACGGTGATCGGATGAGGATCAAAGGTCAGGACTATGGGCGTCCCGCCTTTCGAAGTGGCAGTCTCGACGACGGTCTGCAGCAGCGCGAGGTGACCGCGGTGCTGTCCGTCGAAATTCCCGATGGTCAGCACCGGATGCGCTGCGCGCTTATGATCAGCCAGGCCGCGAGTAATCTTCATGTGGCGATCGCCGTACGCTTACTCGTTCAAAAGCCGGGTGGCGTCCTTTGCAAAGTAGGTCAGGATCAGGTCCGCTCCCGCCCGCTTGATCGAGAGCAGGCTTTCCAAGATTGCGCGCGGCTCGTCCAACCAGCCGGCGCGGGCCGCGGCCTTGATCATACTGTATTCCCCGCTCACCTGATACGCGGCGATCGGGAGAGACGTCCGCGCCCGAGCCGCGGCGATCACGTCGAGGAAGGGCAGGGCTGGCTTGATCATCACGATATCGGCCCCTTCTTCCACGTCCAGGTCGATCTCCCGGAGTGCCTCACGCGCGTTGGCCGGGTCCATCTGGTACGACTGCCGGTCGCCGAACCTCGGGCTCGAGTCTGCTGCCTCCCGGAACGGGGCGTAGAAGCAGGACGCGAACTTCGCCGCATAGGCCATGATGGGGAGTTCGGGAAAGCCCTCGCGGTCCAGTTCCTCCCGGATGGCGGCGACCCGGCCGTCCATCATATCGGACGGCGCGACGATGTCGGCGCCCGCCTGCGCATGGGTGCGGGCCATGGCCCGGAGGCAGTCCAAGGTCTCATCGTTGAGGATCCGACCGTCCTTCACCACTCCGCAATGTCCGTGCGTGGTGTACTCGTCGATGCAGACGTCCGTGATGACGAGCAGCCCCGGGACCTTATCTTTGAGGTCCCGGACGGCCCGCTGGACGACGCCGTTCGGGTCGTACCCCGCGGTTCCGCGTTCGTCTTTTCGGTCGGGGATCCCGAACAGGATGACGGCGGGAATCCCGAGCAGCTTGACCTCTGCCGCTTCCTTGACCAGGAGGTCGGCCGACACTCGGTATTGGCCGGGCATCGAGCTGATCTCCTGCCGCCGGTCCCGCCCTTCCGTCACGAAGAGGGGGTAGATCAAGTCAGAGGACGACAACCGGGTCTCTCTGACCATGCGCCGCAGGGGCTCGTTCTGCCGCAGTCTCCGCATCCGGTGACGGGGAAAGGCCATGCGACCGCCTCTCATTTCCTCGGCAGGTTCGTGAGAAAGACCACCAGGTCTCGCACCGAGATCATCCCCACCAACCGGTTGTCGCGCGACACGCCGAGGTGCCGGATGTGCGCACGTGCCATCAGGTTGTTGGCGTCGAGCAGGGTCTTGTTCTCATCGATCATTACGATCGGGGCCGACATGATTTGTTCCACCGAGGTCTTCACCGCGTCCACCCCCAATGCCACGACCCGTCGCACCATGTCGGTGTCGGTCACGATGCCGATGAACTCCTTCCCTCGCGTGACGATCAAGCTGCCGATCCCCTGATCGCGCATGATGACCGCCGCTTTTCTGACGTCCGTGTCGCGGTCCACGGTCACGAATTTTTCCACGGGAATCATGAAAGACTTCACAGGAACCATGCTGGTCTCCTCCGTTCTATGAGCGCCGTGACGCGGGTCTCGAACAATGCTGGACGATCGCCTGGACCAGGGCCGGGATGGTGTTCTTGGCCGCGGTGATGGTCACCGGCACGCCCTGCTCGACGGCGGTCCTGGCGGTGATCGGCCCGATACAGGCCACCACCGCGTCTCCGATCAGTTTCGTCATTTCCTCCCGGCTGTCGAACAGCCGGCGGAAGTTCCGGACCGTCGAGGAGCTGGTAAAGGTGATGACATGAATCGCCTGCCGGCGCAACTCATCTTTCATGAGATGGTCGGCCTCCACGGACGGGAGGACCGTCCGGTAGGCGGTCACCACCCGGAC
>Ga0209236_1002147_pt1 | contig 12060 bp, 12 predicted proteins | sample GraSoi013_1_40cm_FD_185819 | JGI IMG/M metagenome (GOLD analysis project Ga0209236, IMG submission 185819) | Grasslands soil microbial communities from the Angelo Coastal Reserve, California, USA - Sample 09_27_2013_1_40cm (SPAdes) (version 2) | ecosystem: Environmental > Terrestrial > Soil >... | reverse complement strand
TGAAGATCGACGGCTACATTCGTGGAGTCTTCGAATGTTGTGGACCTTGGAGCTATGCTTTCCGTGTAGCTAGCGGCCATGATCCGGTTCCCACATGATGTCGTTACTGAAATCGAGGTTTCGGAGCTAGGATCTTGGACTGTTGTGAACGTTCCGTTCTGTCCTGCTGCGACTGCTATGTTGATGCTGTACAACTGTGTCCCAAGTGTGTAAGACGCGAGTGTAACCGTTTGTGATTGCCCATTATGGATGTTAATAGTGTAGGCGAAGGACGAGTCTTGACCTGCCGTGAAACTTCCCACTAGAAGGTTCGGGTCTTCAGTATTGCAGTAGGATGTGGAGGCTTGCTGAGGGCTGAGTGCTCCAGTTGAGAGAAGTGCGATTGCCCCTACAGAGATTAGGCCTACGAGTATTGCAACTAGCTTGGTGTTCACCGTTGAGCCTCTTCTGGCTCGTGCACTTAGTATTCAATTGTCATGTAACCGGGCACTGCTCTCCGGTCAATCAGGTCTGTCAAAAAGTCCGGATCAGGACAATTCTAAGTTAGCAGCTTTGACTTACCCCAAATCCTGTCTCTCATAGGGTCTTCCTAATACCATCGAGTCCCGCGACTTCCAGCGCCAAACGACCCATTTCGATATGGTCTTGTTTATCCAGATTTTTCTTCTGCCTTCAAAGCCATTTCTTGCTTGTGTTCGATCTGCTTCTGTTTGATCTCCTCGTAGAGGTTGCACCAGTCGCGGCCAGAGACGACGAGCTGGTAGATTTTGAGCTTCGGATGAATGCATTTTGCCCGGTCAAGCAGATCGGCGTTAAGTGGATCGGTTGTGGCAAACCAGATGCAGGATAGACAGTTTCCGTTCTGCCACTGTATGCCCTTCAAGCGCTTCTGTAATTCAGACTCACCGTGATCCATGATGTTTCAGGGCAAATATGGTTTCGATTGAGAATATCAAGATTCACACACAATTTAGAAGGACGAGATTTTTCGACAATAACGGCCTTCAAAATGGAGAAAGAGAAGAGTATTAGGATCTAAGAGGCAAGACGTGCTCGTCCTGTTTCTCGGCCTCGATCAACCCGGCCGCAACCAGCGACCTGTACAACTCGACTACCTGCGGTCTAACCTCGATCGGAGAGAGCTGCAACTCCATCCCGACAAGGCTCGTAAGTTCGTCCACAGTTCTGGTACCTTCGCTCCTTTCCCACAGACTGGCAATATCATCGTTGACGCGGAATCTCACGTTCGCCAAGTTGATGAGCAGCATTGTCCCATCCGGATTCTTTACTAGATGTCCCTTCTTCTTCGGTTTGAAGGTCGAAGGATCGAAAGACTGATCTACAGACGAATTCTCCTCCTGTATCGCCTGAAGCCGCTTCTTTCCTTGGTCCGTCATCTTCTCTGGCGTCCAGGGAGGATCCCAGACAACTTCCACCTCAGCACTCGTCACGCCAGCAACTCGCTGGACCGCGGCCTTCATCTGTTGGCTGAGAAGCTCGTGAGCTGGACAACCCTTAGCCGTCAGAGTATATTTGACGTGCACCGTGCCTTTGTCCACTGAAACGTTGTAGATCAGGCCGAGGTCGACAATGTTCACAGGAATCTCTGGATCGTAGCATTCCCGCAACGCCTCCATAACACGGTCGACAGTGACGGATTGATCCATCGCAGGATAGTGATCAATCCCATGGGATTAATGTGCTTGCTTTCACCGACGACCGTCCCATGGTGACAATTAGGCTAGATCCGAGAATCCGCCAAGTTAGGGGTAGTCCACCGGAACATCAACCAACGCCACCTTTCGAGAAGTGAGTGCTTCCCGTAGCATTGGCTGCAGTTCGTTCACGTTTTCTGGGCAGTATCCTTTCGCTCCGAAAGATTCCGCCAACCTCACCAGGTCCGGGTTCTCAAATGAGACCCCAGTAGCCCTGCCAAACTTTGCAAGCTGCTTCTTCCTTATCGAACCGAAGGCATTGTCTCTAAAGACAACCACCACAATACCGGTCCCGAGCCTCTGAGCAGTTTCTAGCTCGTTGCATGTCATCAAGAACCCACCATCTCCACAAGCAGCCATCACATTTCTCTCTGGATGAACGAGTTTGGCCGCGATTGCACCAGGGACGCCAATTCCCATTGAGGAGTATCCGTTGCTGATCAGAACCGTTCGCGGTTCATATGTCGTGAACAGTCGCGATATCCAATTCTTGTGTTCACCTACGTCAGAGATCAAAATGTCGTCCCGCCTCAACGCGGCACGAATCTCATGCAGAATCCTTCTCGGCTTCATCGGATAAGACACATCGTCACTGCCTTCCTCAACTTCTCGCAGAATCTCTCCCCTGACAGACTCGTCATAGTCTCCTCCTCTTGTTTCCAGGTAGCCTGTCAGGAGTTGGAGCGTCTCGCTAATCTGGCCAATGAGCTGAATACGAGGCTGATAGCTCGCGTCTACTTCCGCGGGCGTACTGTCAATATGGAGAATCTCTCTATCTGTTCTCGTGTTCCATCCACCTGGAGGATACTCGACAAAATCATACCCTATCGTCATCACAAGATCTGCCTTGTCCAGTGCGATCGCCGCCGGTCCCTTCCGGTCGATTCCGATCGCATAGAGAGATAACGAATCATCGTCAGGGATTGAGCCCTTGCCCATGTACGTGTGGACAACAGGGATTCGGGATTTAGCCACTAACTTTCTTAGACTGTCGCTTGCCTCTGCCCTCGCGATTCCCGCCCCGGCAATGATGACCGGAAACTTGGCCTTGTTGACGAGTTGAGCTGCCGCCTTCAAGTGATTGGTCGAGGGTCTTGTTAACTCGATGGTCGAACGTATCAGAGGCTTACCGTCTGCCTTTGCCTCCGCAATATCATCCGAGACTTCGAGATGACAGGATCCGGGCTTCTCTGTCTCAGCGATGTTGAAGGCTTTGCGGACGGATTCGGGAATTGTCTCCGGCTTCTGTATCCTAGAATTCCACTTGGTTATCGGATGAAGAACGTTGACGACATCAACATACTGGTGGTACTCCTTATGCGCGTATGCAAGAGCCGCCTGGCCAGTAATCGCGATTAATGGAGCACGGTCCATGTTAGCATCTGCGATCCCCGTTGCGAGGTTGGTTGCTCCTGGTCCCAGGGTCGCGACGCATACTCCGGCTCGACCGGTCAGCCTGCCATAAACACCGGCCATGAACGCGGCCCCCTGCTCATGCCGAACCGTGACAAGTTTGATCGATTTGGACTGACCGAGCGAATCTGTAATGGCCAGAGTCTCCTCGCCCGGTAAATGGAAGACATATCGGACCTGTTCGTTCTCCAAGCATTCTACAAGGAGGTCCGAGCCTCTTGTTGACGCCATCAAAAACGCGATCGTAGCTCGGTGGTTAAGCCTTAGCCCGGAACTCGACGCCCGACTGATTATGCTATGATTCTCTTTTTATCCCGCTTAGAAACGAGACCAGAACCATGAATTCGAAAGACGGCAAGGCCAAATTATCTGACTCAGAGATACAATATCTTGACAAATCGGAAATCTGCAGATTCGCCACAGCAGCCAAAGATGGACAGCCACACGTCGTCCCTGTCTCACATCTTTACAATGATGGCTACATTTACGTCGCCGTTGATTATGGGACGAAGAAGTTGAAAAATCTCAGAGAAAATCCCAAAGCCGCAATGATCGTCGATAGTTACAGTCCTATGAGGGCAGTAATGATCCAAGGATCGGTAAAGCTCCTAGAGAAAGGGGAGGAGTACCGCGAGATCTACAAACTGTTCCATTCTAAGTTTGCATGGGTCCGCCGAGATCCATGGAAAGAGGGTGAGGCCCCGTTCGTGAAGATGACACCAACCCACAAGGTATCGTGGGGTTTCAGAAAACAATAAGATCAACTTCGCTGAGTCGTCGTGATCGGCTCTTCAACCACAGTCTTAGCTGGGCTCTTGATTTCCATTTTTCGGGACCTGTAGGTAGTGATAACAACGACTGCAGCTATGATTATTCCAGCAGCGACTATCGTTCCAATAGTCACCGCTTCCCCTGCCAGTGACCAGCCTAGAAAGACGGCTACGACGGGGTTGACGTATGCGTAGGTCGAGACTTTTGCGGCAGTTGTCACACGTAACAACCAGATGTATGCGGTGAATGCCACCAGTGAGCCGAAGAATATCAAGTATGCAACCGAAAGGCTTGAGAGAAGAGAGACGCTCGCGGGTTTGAAGCCAGCCCATTCGTTCGAAATGATGCTGGCAACGAAGAATATTGCACTACCCATGAGCATCTGCATAGCCGTAGAGAGCTGGGAAGATTTGGGCAAAGGAGCACTCCTAGAGTAGAGCGAACCTATCGCCCAAGACAGGGTTGCGCCCACAACTATCAATGCTCCGACCAATGGCACAGGATTGCCTCCGGAGGATAACCCGCCTTGCCCGACCAGTAGAATTACTCCGAAGAAGCCTATTGCTATCCCAACAACGACTCCTTTCGTCGGTCTTACTCCTTTTGGTCTAAGTGCCTCTATTAGGACCATCCATAGCGGAACCGTCCCAACCAGAACTGCTGCGATTCCTGAGGGAACTGTTTGCTCCGCCCACACTACTCCACCGTTTCCACCAAAGCAGAGAAGCCCTCCTACTGCCAAGGCAGCTTTCCAGTTAAGGAACGATGGGCGTTCAGCACCGCGAGATCTGGCCCAGAGGTAGAGTATCGATCCCGCTACCAGAAATCTGGTTCCTGCCATGAGGAATGGTGGGATCGTTTCGATTGCGAAGCGTATTGCGAGATATGTTGACCCCCAGATTATGTATACGGATGTAAGCGCTAGAGCGATCTGCCAACGGAGGCTGGGCTGTGGGAATTGCAGAGTCAGATCGCTCCCGACATTCTCAGGAATTTTGTTTTGACACTGAATCCGTGTAGAATAAGGTTGATGCCGTCGAGGGTTGGCACGGCAAACTCCGAAATACTCTTAGACCCCGTCTCTTGCCCTCTCTGGAAAGGAGCAATGCAACTCACATGTCACAGGGAGAGCAGCCTCAGAAACTAAGGTTCCGTATTCGTCGCCGGGATTACGAGGTAGAATTAGAAGGAAATTTCGATTACGTCAAAGAGAAATTTGAGAGTCTGTCCGAGACATTTCAGCATCATCTGAAACAGGAACTGCCGTCGAGTCCCTCCCACGACACATTAGAGCCAGTCCTCTCATCCTTGCCGTCGCAGCCTCCAGAATCATTGACAGGGATCATCCAGTTCTCCGGCGAAGGTAAACCCCACTTGACAGTCCAAGCTGACCGTCTCACTGCGAAGGAGGCTCTCGCTCTAGTCCTCTTCGCGACTCATCCAAAACCGATCGGGGACGATGACCTTAGCGGCTTGCTGGGCTCGTCATGGAAAACGACCAGTGGAGCCGTTGTGAGAGCTAGGGCTAGTGAGTTGAAGCGGGAGGGAAAGCTGATCGCTGAGAAGGGAAGCTATGTCCTCTCGGGTGCCGGGATTCAGTGGGTTACTGGTGACCTGATTCCTGGCCTTAGGAAGACCGTCTAGTTCATACAGAAAGGGAATCAGAGAGACAGAGTACTCTCTTTGGATCTGAATCTGTGACCCTACAGCCCCGCGCCACGCCACCCTGCTACGAATATAGATCGGTCATAGTGTCGTGATGTGCGTCTAACCTACCGCTCACTGCTCAAGACACTTGTAGGGGCCAGCTTATGGGGTCTCTCTGGAACCGCAGCACAGGCACTCTTCCAAATCTACAAGTTTCCTGTAGCCGGCCTATTGACAATCCGCATGCTTGTTTCAGGGGCAGTCCTCCTAGCTGTTCTGCGACCGCCAAGACCCACAAGACCAATACTTCCACTGATACTATTGTCAATCTTCGGTTACGCCGGCTCCCAATTTCTCTATCTCGCAGCCATCCAGTTCTCCAACGCTGCAACAGCAACGCTTCTACAATTCCTGTTTCTTCCAATGGTCGCTGGCTACGAAGCAGTCACTAAATCGCTCAGTTGGTCCCATCGGTGGACCCTCACATTGTTGCTAGCCGCGACGGGAACTCTTCTACTTGTAGTAGGGTCCACCTTCAATATACTAGTTACTCCAATTGGGCTAGCCACTGGACTCGCGGCTGCCGTTGCAGCTGCATACTACACTTTGGGCTCTCGACACTATGTTCGTACTCTAGGGTCCTGGTGGATAACTTGCTGGGGCTTCTTGATTGGAGGACTCGTCACATTGCCCTTTGGATTGGCTTCTCTAAGCGATTACTCTTGGCCATCGAGTCTGAATAATCTGGCGGAGGTAATCTTCCTAGTTGGTTTTGTCATCGTCTTCGGCACTATCCTTGCATTCGGCCTGTACGTCTCTGGCCTCCAACATTTGTCAGCTACCGAAACAGGTATTGCTTCATCCGCAGAACCCATAATGTCCACCCTCGCAGCATACCTCTTCCTCGGAGTAGTCCTGATCCCAACCCAATATGTCGGGGGCGCACTGATGATATCCGCAGTACTGCTAGTCGCAACAAGACGTAATCAAGTCAAACAATCAGTGCTTGGTCCCACTCGGGACATGTAGACCGAACAAGCCCAATGATCAAGCAGGCGAAACCTGCTTTTCGTACATTATCATTTCAATCAACGCTTTAACCCGCTCCCAGGCTCAATCTAGGCGGATGTCGCTTCAGCAGGGCTCCGTCACCGACGCACGCCCCTCCTATCGAGGCATGGAACTAGTCGATGTTTCAGATTATCGAAAATTCGTCTCTGTCCGCGATCGGGTCGTCATCGGAAATGTCAGCGTGAAGATCGGCAAGCCCTGGAGCATCAAAGAATATAGTCCACCGCAAGAGTACAAGCCGGAGGATTCTACTGTCTGGAGTTTTCCTACCCTTGGAGATTGGGCAACCCATTCCGGCAATTATCGGGGAAACTGGAGCCCCTACATTCCCCGCAACCTGATCAACAAGTACACCAGTCCTGGTGGCTTAGTCTTGGATCAGATGTGTGGTAGCGGGACTACTCTGGTCGAGTGCAAGCTTCTAGGAAGGAACGGGATAGGAGTCGACATCAACCCGGACGCGGTGATGGTTGCTCGTGATAGGCTCAACTTCGACTATCTTCCACTAGAGAGAACCGACAATGTGAGTATCCGAACCTACATGGGAGATGCTAGAAACATGGACAAGATAAAGAATGAAACAATCGACCTAGTCGCAACACATCCTCCCTACGCCGGGATAATTCACTACACCGGCCAATACGTCCCAGATGATCTATCGCGGCTCAAGCTCCCGGAATATCTGGCCGCAATGCGGGTTGTCGCCGCAGAGTCCTATCGCGTCCTGAAGCCAGACCATTACTGCGCGGTCCTGATAGGCGACACCAGGAAGGCACGACACTATATTCCGATATCGATCGGAGTCCTTCAAGCATTCCTGAGCGTCGGCTACACATTGAAGGAAGACATCATCCATCTTCAGCAAAGAGCAATGAGAAATCCTCAGAAGTGGCGGGGCAGATCATTTGACTTCTACCTACTGGGCCACTCTCACATTTACGTCTTCAGGAAACCCAAAATTGGCGAGGACCTTTCTAAGCTGAAACATAGCCGAATGTGGTGGTCTGGCTGATTTTTCGGTGCATCGCGTTTTCCAGATTCGGAATTAGCTAAGACGGGACTGAGAAATTCTGGAACCTCGGATCGCGAATTCCCCGGCAAATTTCTGTTGCCTCTCTAATCTGACGACATCTTTCTGGACGGATATGATTCCACTATACTTGTTGACCCATCTCAACCAAGCCATTATGGTCTGGGCTCGCCGCCGGATTGTCGGTTCTTTCAGTCTTGAGGTCACTCGAATGAACTCCTCGAGGTCTTTTCTTGTTGTGAACTTAACCACGTTGGCAAGCAGTCCCGCTAGAATTGTCCGAATAATTGGCGATTGAAGAACCGCACAGGTCATCATTCTGATCCGAGCCTGATGACCTGCCATCAGAAAATCGATTCCTAGATCAGTGAGCACGTATTTTCGGTGGGTACTCAAGAAGCCGAGGATCTCCGCTGCTTCTCGATAGTAGGAACTTTGCCTTGTTCCGAAGTGCATCCTTAACGCTAAGCGGCGCGACGTGCTGTCACCCTTTCCAGCTAAGTCCACTAGCTGTCCGATTCTATCCACTTCGTTTGCCTGTGGGATTTTGAACCTCTGAGTAGCAACTAATGCAAAGAGTGGAGAGACCGGCTTGAGGGATTTCTTGGCGCTGCCATTTTGCGCGTTATGATGAGGAAGAGACAACTAATTCTCGAAATCCTCTCCGTCTTTTGCCAAGACAACTTATAGGTCTACTTACTTCAAAACTCTCACAGTAGTACCCTCGATATAGCATGCGGATGAACGGAGTATCCGAGTTCGAGAGAAGAACAATACACCCCCTTTCAACCAAGTCTGCAAATGCATCGGCCAGCTCAGATTGATCATTCTTCGAGAATCCGGATATGGTATAGTCAGTAAAACCTGCGGTCTTACTACTTGGATCGTACGGGGGGTCCAAGTACACGAAATCCCCTCGACTGCAACTCTTGATTGCTGTCTTGTAGTCGGGTGAGTCGATGACCGCATGGGTGTCGCGGAGTGCTTTGCTTGTCGCTAGAATATTGTCTTCAGTGAAAATCGTCGCGTTCTTGTTATCTCCGTAAGGAACGTTAAACTCACCTCGACTGTTAACGCGATAAAGTCCATTGTAGCAAGTCTTGTTCAAGAAAATGAATCTAGCCGCCAAGTCGGTATTGTTCGTGGGTTTCCATTTTCGAATTTCGTAGTAAAAGGTCTTCTTGTTCCTTGATTCCCGAAACTGTTTGTGTAGTCTTGTGAGAGATTCTATCAAATCATCAGGGTCTTTCTTGATGACGCGGTACGCATTGACAAGTTCTTCATTTGAATCTGAAAGATGGGCGACGAAACCTGTCCGCTTGTTGCAGATTGCAAAGAACAGTGCACCACCACCCAGGAAAGGTTCATGATATGTGTCGAGTTTTGGCGGGACAGAACGAAGAAGTTCCTTGAGGCTGTGTCCCTTGCCACCTGCCCATTTCAAGAATGGAGAGTATCGAACTCGTTCAGCTTCACTGGCCAACAGAGACTGTTGAACCGATCGCAGTTTTCTAGGAAACTCCGGAACCGGATGGTTAAGCACGCGATATTAGTCTTATTGGCGTAACCGAACAAACTTCTGCACGAACTTATTGAGTCTGAGGCAGCTTATGTTTTTTCTTGAATTTCTCGTAAGGAATTAACCTACCGCGCCGAACATCTTCGTCCGCATCACGAATATCCTGGATCAGCTCTTTATCGGAGAGGATTTCGGCCGTTTCAGCTTCTGCCCCTTGTGACGGAACCAATTTTCGCCGCGACTTTTTTTCCATGAGTTTACTTGGCCTTGACAATAATTCGGTTAGCCGCGCTACACATGAATAAATCCCTCGTGTCCCATGAGCGCTCATTAAACCTGTTTCAGATGTAGTTCGACCCTAGAAGATGGATGGGGCACGCAAACAGCCAAACGGAAAGCTTTTTATCTGAACAATGCGGCAATTTGCCGCAAGACGCAGCATGAAATCACTCGAAAGGAGAATATCCATTGGGGACAGAACTCTGACCGTGCAAGGAATGATGGTCAAACTGTCCTCGATCATACCCAACCCTAATCAGCCTAGAATGGCAAACCTACTAGACTCGAGCCTCCGAACGAGCCTACTAGAGACCCGAGGATTGACAACCCCCCTACTGGTAGAAAAGCTGGCTCCTGATGCCGCCGCTTCCTACATCAAGAAGCTAGAGCAACGCTACTATGGCAGCACGGAGATTCTCGACTTCCTGAAAACAACCGAGCCCCAGTATGTAATCATAGACGGGGAACGTCGTTGGTGCAACTCGGTCAACTTGATTCAGGAAAACCCCGAGGTTCGTGAGTTCCTGAGCGAAGTACCGACCGATATTATCTCTGAGGATCTATCGGAGAAGGAGCGGTACGTCGTCTGGGTCAGTATCCACAAGATCAGAAAAGATTGGAAAGCCATGGAGAAGGAGACGGCCGCCTTTCGTCTCGCTCAACTCATGGATCCTATGAGCGCCGCGAACGTTCTAGGCGTGTCTCTTCCGCAACTCCAGAGGTTCATCGAAACATACAACCTCGCTCAGCGTATGAAAAAAGGTGCCAATGAACGGTCAATTTCGTATGCGCGAGAAATCATGAGTCTTGCCAAGCGTATGCGTCCGCAGGAAACAGTGGATGCCATCGTCGAGAAGGTAAACAGGCATGTCATAACTGACGCGGTTGATATTCGATCATTGCGCGGGGTACTAGATGATCCAAACGGTCGCAAGGAATTTCTCAAGTCCGATGAAACTATCGCGGCAGTCGTGGCTAAATCCCAAGCTCCAGCACAAATCCAAGTACAACCCGGAGTAGGCTTGAAGCAGGACCTCGCAACTTTCAGAATGTTAATTGAGAAATACGGATGGCGAGACACTGCTGCACTGAAAGGAGACTTAGAGACAATGAGAGAAGTAGATAACACAATGCAATTACTCGCGGACATAAAGAAGGCGCTGTCATAAACTTCCACTCTTACGCACTTTCTGCGGTTGTGAGTCTCCCTTTGGTTATCGTAAAAGTCACGGACAAGTTCGACAAGCAGTTCTCAAAGATCGACCGAGCCAGCCAAAGGCGCATAAGTTTGGAGTTGGAGAAACTGACAAGCGACCGTTATGCCGGAGAGAAATTGGTTAGGGATTTGAAGGGGTACTATTCGTTGCATTGTGACGATTTCCGTGTGATCTACCACGTTGACGACTCCGATGAGGTGATTCTAGTAGCCGTGGGTCACCGGAATCGGATCTATGCGAATGTTTACCGGTGCGTACAGATAGCACGTAATTGAGCATGGGATTCACAGGTTACTCCGAGTCCCCGCCAGTATTACCCGTTGCAGTCTGAGCCAGGCATATCCATCGTCTTCCCGTATCTGGAACGCCTTGAGAAATCTTGGATTTGCTCCAAGCATCATACGTCTCAATACGTCCGTTCTCTCCTTGTCGCATCCAGCCCTAGCCGCCCAATCCTCCAATTGAAGCAACACCGGAGAATATTTCCTTCCCTTTGCCGTCACTCCAGCCTCCTTGAAGAGATTGTTGAGCTCTGAGAGCTTCAAGGCCTTCTGGTGGCTCGGATCCCGGAACCGTTCGAATTCATCATGAAACCTTGCTGCCTCCTCGTCCTCGGGAGATATCTGATCCGCGATTATGATTCGTCCTCCCCGTTTTACCAGCCTAGCCATCTCTTTCACCACGGGTCCTGGGTCTGGAATATGATGCAGCGCCAGTCTGGAGACCACATTGTCGAAGGATTGATCTGGAAATGGTTGTCTGCTGCCTTCTGCAAGCAAGAAGGCTGTGTGATCGTTGACAGCTTCTTTCTCAGCATGCTTCCTGGCCCAGCCAAGCATTTCCCTTGTGATATCGGTCCCAATGACAAGACCCTTCGTCTTGCGAGCGAATTCGACCGCGACGAATCCCGTCCCGGAGGCAACGTCGAGTACAGTGCCGCCCGGTTCTAGTTTTGCGAGACTGATTATCTTGGACAAGAATTCCTTGTCGGAGTGGACCTTACTCTTGGCGAATTGCTCGGCGATTCCAGCTTTGCTGAATTGATCTCTAGATAACGCCAACAATCATCGCCCCGCCAGTGATTATGCCAATTCTTCCTTTTTCCAAAACATTCGTCACAGCGGAGCCTCCTTGTGATAGCGGAAAGATAATGTTGTTTGCTCGCCGACAACTGACGACTGAGCCTTACTTTTGGTCGAGCCAGCGAGGTCTGGCACAAGACTTTCGTACTTCGAAGTCAATCCGAAATAGACCGTTCCTGAGTCGTCATCATCTATGGATAGCCCTGTGGTAATCAAGGAATTGACTCCAAAACACCTAGGAGACTTCCTGCACTTCTTTGACCATGAAGCGTTCGCTGACAATCCCAAGTGGGCCGGATGCTACTGCATGTACTAC
>Ga0209236_1002146_pt1 | contig 12061 bp, 8 predicted proteins | sample GraSoi013_1_40cm_FD_185819 | JGI IMG/M metagenome (GOLD analysis project Ga0209236, IMG submission 185819) | Grasslands soil microbial communities from the Angelo Coastal Reserve, California, USA - Sample 09_27_2013_1_40cm (SPAdes) (version 2) | ecosystem: Environmental > Terrestrial > Soil >... | reverse complement strand
AAGCTCGATGATGTGATCGGAGGCTTCGCGCGCGAGATGATCTCCCGTGGTGACAATGGAGATGACGATGCCGTCGCGCGCCTTCACTTCCTTGATGTTCGAAACGCTCTTCTCGTAGCGCGTCATTGCTTCGGGGTCGGAATCGTCGCGCGTCGCCAAAACCACGACCGGCAGATTTTCGTCGATCAGCGCATTGGGTCCGTGCTTCATTTCGCCAGCGGGATAACCTTCCGCATGAATATAGGAAATTTCCTTCAATTTGAGAGCGCCTTCGAGCGCGATCGGGTAGTGGATGCCCCTGCCGAGATAGAGAAAATCGGTATAGCGGAAGAATTGCCGTGCCAGGTTTTCGTAGAATCCCGTTTCATCTGCTTGTAAGACTGTTTCAATTTTGTGGGGGATGCGCGTGAATTCCTGCATCAGAGTTCTAGCGGCGCTTTCGCTCAATTTGCCGCGAACCTGGCCGAGATAGGAGGCGAGCAGAAGCAGCGCGGTCAATTGCGAAGTGAAAGCCTTGGTGGAAGCCACGCCGATTTCCGGGCCCGCGTGGGTTGGGATCGTACCGTTGGCTTCGCGCGTGATCATGGAGCCGATTACGTTGCAGATGGCCAGCGAGGGTGAGCCTTTCGATTTCGCTTCGCGCTGGGCTGCCAGCGTGTCCGCTGTTTCGCCCGACTGGCTGATACACACGGTCAATGTTTTAGAATCGATGATAGGGTCGCGATAACGAAATTCGCTTCCGTAATCGACTTCGACCGGGAGACGAGCGAGACGCTCAATCATGAATTTTGCGGCCAGCCCGGCGTGCCAGCTCGTGCCGCAAGCGACGATACGAACCTGCTGAAACTCCCGGAACTGTTTTTCCGTAATCGCCATTTCATCCAGAAAGACTTTTCCGGTATCCTGCGAGATGCGGCCGAGCAGGGTATCGCGTACGGCGCGCGGTTGCTCGAAGATTTCCTTTTGCATGAAGTGTTTGTAGCCGCCCTTTTCCGCCATGATGGGATCCCAGGCGACATGGTGCGCGGGACGTTCGACGGGACGGCCGTCGTGGTCCATCACATGCACGCCCTTCGCGGTGAGAACAGCAATGTCGCCGTCCGCGAGGAAAAACATTTCGCGGGTATGCTGGAGCAAGGCAGGAATATCGCTGGCGACGAAATATTCTCCATCGCCGAGGCCAATCACCGACGGCGGGCCCAGGCGCGCGGCGACAATCTTCTGGGGATCATTCGCGGAGAGGAAAACCAGCGCGTAGATGCCGCGCAATTCCTTCAACGACCGGCGCACTGCTTCTTCCAGGGGAACACCGCCCTGCGAGTTTTTTTCGACGAGGTGCGCCACAATTTCAGTGTCTGTTTCGGTGGCGAACTTGTGTCCTTCCTTCTGGAGCTTTTCCTTGAGCTCGAGGTAGTTTTCGATAATCCCGTTGTGGACGACGACGATCTGGCCCGTGCAGTCGCGATGCGGGTGGGCGTTTTCTTCGGTTGGCCGGCCGTGGGTGGCCCAACGCGTGTGCCCGATGCCATAGGTGCCTTCCAGCGGGGTCTTGGCGATGACCTCTTCGAGATTGCGAAGTTTTCCGGGCGCGCGGCGGATTTCCAGCTTGCCGGAGTGCGGCACGACGGCGATGCCCGCGGAATCGTAGCCGCGGTACTCGAGCTTACGCAGGCCTTCGATGATCACGGGCACAACTTTTTTGGGCCCGATATAACCAACTATTCCGCACATGCGCGGCGTCTCCTAAGAGGGTTTCTAGCAGCGTAGCACGCTGGCAGTTTTATCAAGGTGAAATTCCGGGAAGCTTGTCACAAATCAGATTACGGTGAATAGGAACTCTTCGCGACATGCAGAAATCGGTTCATGAAAGTGGCAGTTCAGTCGACGATCTCAAAGCGGTATTCTTCGATGACGGTGTTTGTAAGCACTTCCTTCGAAATGTGCTCGAGCTGTTTCTGCGCTTCGTCGCGGCTCCAGCCATCGAGATTCAAGACGAAGAATTTCCCCTGGCGGACATCGCGCACGGCGGAGTATCCGAGGCCGGAGAGGGCGTGCTGGATCGTCTGCCCCTGGGGATCGAGTACGGTGCGTTTAGGCATTACCCAGACGTGTGCTTTCATGCGGTCAGTATAGCATTGCCATTGATTGCTTTATGCTCCGTGTCGCTCTTCGGCAGGCAGAAAGGAGTGCTCGAAACCCATCTCGACGATGCGGGCTAGCTCGTGCTCCTGAAGCCCCATGCGAGCGGCGTTGGCATACTCTTGCTGCAGGGTGGTGTGGAACATAGCTGGGTCATCGGTGGAGAGCACAATGGGGATGCCGTGACGAAGGAGTTTGGGAAGCGGATGATCTTCGATTCTTGCATCCTCGCGACGGAGTTGCCGGGCGAGGGCGGCGGTTTTCATATTGCTCCCCGGACATATTTCGAGCGGGATCTTTCGCTCTGCGAGCAAGTCCATTAATTCCGGATCGTTGATCGCGGCGATTCCGTGGCCGATGCGCTCCGCACCAAGCCATTCGATGGCTTCGCGAATTTTCTCCGGGCCGCCGACCTCGCCTGCGTGCATCAGCTTGTGCAGACCGATTTGTCCGGCGCGATCGTAGATGGGACGAAATTCCACGCTCGGCACGCTGAGCTCGTCGCCGCCGATGCCAAATGCCACGATCGCTTTCGAATTGCATCGCTTAGCGGATTCGACGACTTCCATGGCTGCGTCCGCGCCGAATTGGCGCGCCGCATCGAATATCCATCGGAATCGGAGCCCACAGCTTTCGAATGGCTCGGTGGCGCTGAGGAGGGCTTCGAAGTTTGCCTCGGGCCGCTGCTTTCGCAGGAGCATCACGCCGATGGAGAGGGTTACTTCCGCATAGATCACGCGTTGCGCGAGCAAATGTTCGGCAAGGTCACGGGCGATGAGTGCATAGTCCTGAGGATCGCGCAAAAACGAAGTAACCCATTTGAAGGCTTCAATGAATTCGGAGAAGTCACGGTAGGCGTATCGCTGGCGCACTTCCTCCTCGGTCATGACGACCCCGTGACGGGCCGTCAGCGCGCAGACGGTTGCAGGCTGGACGGAACCTTCGAGATGAAGGTGCAACTCGGCCTTGGGAAGGGAGGCGATGCGGTCGGAAAGCGAATGCGGTGTCATCCGCGAAAGTTCAGTGCGGCAATTGTGGGCTGCCAGCATTTTTCCACGCCGTGAGCCAGAACGAGCCGACATCGGTTGCCGCATCAGAAAGCTGGCGAATTAAGATTGCCGCGGCTTGATTGTAAAAGCGGTCATAGTATTCGTCGTTGAAAGAGTTCTCCCCATGACGCGCGTGGCGGTCAGCTAGAAGAATGTTCTCGAGCCAGCTATGGGAGCTGAGGCAGGCTTCAAACGCGCGATCCGTGGGATCGTTAATAAATGTGGCATCGTTGGGGCGCATGGGGAAGAACGACGAATACCGGTCGATCAAGGCAGTCCCGAAGCGCTCGTTGACTCCCGCTTGGTCGCTCTGGCGACCGTCAAAGTTATCGGTTGTGTTGAATGGATCATGCGCTTCTGCCACGTAATTGGCGAGTATGGCGGCGTCCAGTTTGGCCTCTTCCCACTTCCCGTCCTTCAACGCTTCGGTCAGTTTTTTACTGTACACACCAATCTGCCAGGGAAGGAGGCCGTTCGCATCCAGCTTGGATTTGCCAAATTTCGCGGCCGCGGACTTGTAGTCACGGGGCAGAGCCCCGAACGGAAATCGACCATATTTCTCGAGAAGAATGAAATGGTTGCGCCGCTCGGCCGGAGTTTTCGAGATTACATCCAGTGGATCGGTAACATGCTGCAAGAGAAAGCCGCGGTTTGCGTCGAAGAACTCCCGGAAGCCCTGCGGCAGCCTCTCGGGCAGTGTCTCGATGGCCTTATTGACGACCAGCCTGTGTCCGTTCCTTCCCCACGCTCGCGAATTCTCGGGAGAGGAAAAGAAGAAGAACAGGCAAGTGATCGCGATGACTGCGCGCCTCCCTTTATGTTTTAGAGACAAGCCCTGCATTCTGTGATTCCTCTTACGCGCGATTCGCTGCTCTCAGAGTGCTGTGCTTCCGGCCGTAAAAAGAATAAAGCACCAACCCTAAGGTCATCCAGACAAAGAAGCGGATCCAATTCATGATCGGCAGACCCGCCATGAGTAGCACACAGGTGATAATCGTAAGGACTGGCGCCAACGGCCCGCCTGGAGCGCGGAAGGCGCGTGGCCTGTCCGGCTCCCGATACCGCAAAATCAGCACGCCTCCCGCGACCAGGGCGAACGCGAACAGAGTGCCGATATTCGAAAGATCAGCCAGCGTTCCTATGTCGAGCAAGCCCGCTGGAATCCCGACCACGAATCCGGCCATCCAAGTCGAAAAATCGGGCGTCTGAAAGCGTGGGTGCACGCGACCAAAGATTCTGGGGAAGAGGCCGTCGCGCGACATAGCAAACCACACCCGGGCCTGTCCGAGCTGGAACACGAGCAGGGAAGAGATCATGCCCATCAGCGCTCCGATCAGCACGACCAGGCGAACTCCCGTGAAATGAAGTTTTTTGAGCGTGTTTACGACCGGGGCGGCGTCGTCCACCAAGGTGTCCCACTTAACCAGTCCCGTGAGCACCACAACCACGGCGATGTAGAGCAGCGTGCAAATAACGAGCGTTGCAATAATACCGATCGGCAAGTCGCGTTGCGGATTCTTACATTCCTCGGCAGCCGTGGAGACCGAATCAAATCCGATGTAGGTGAAGAAAACGATCGATCCGCCGGTCAGAATGCCGGGCCAACCGTTCGGTGCGAGGGGGTGGTAGTTTGCAGGATGGATGAGTTTGGACGCAAAAGTCACGAACACCAGAATGGCGATAATCTTCAGCAACACCATAATGTTGTTGGTTCGCGCGGACTCTTTGATGCCCCGCACCAAAATCACCGTCAGCAGCATCACGATGACGAAAGCGGGCCAGTTAAAACCAAAATGCCAGCCTGCGCCGTACAGCATGTTTCCCTGCAGGTCGGAGAGTCCGCTGGGAAGGTAGGCTGGCGAAATCCAGCGGGGATTCGGATTCACGCCGAACCAGTCCAATAAGTTGACCAGATGCTGCGAAAACCCGACGCTGACGGCCATGTTGCTGACAGCGTATTCCAGGATCAGGTCCCAGCCGATAATCCAGGCGATGAGTTCGCCCATGGTGGCGTAGGTGTAGGTGTACGCGCTGCCAGCAATCGGAATCATGGCGGCTAGCTCGGCGTAGCATACGGATGCGAAGCCGCAGGCGATGGCGACCAGGATAAATGAGAGAGCAATGGCTGGCCCCGCACCCGGGCGTCCAAACGAAGCGGAGTGGTGAATCAGATATTCAAGAAGAGGGGCGTTCAAGATCGAAGAGGCTTGAAACTTTTGACCCGCGATTGCCGTGCCAACAATGGTGAAGATGCCCGATCCTATGACCGCGCCGATGCCGAGCGACGTCAGGCTCAGCCATCCCAAAGACTTTTTTAATCGGACTTCAGCATTTTCGGAATCCGATAGCAGTTGGTCGATACTCTTGCAGCGGAAGAGTTCTGATCCCACCCATGCTCTCCGATCGCGTCCGGGCAAACCGGAAGCCTGAAATCACCGCTACTCATTTGAGGAGTGAACGCGCCTCAATGTACCGCGAGAAGGCCCATCACGCAACCTGCTTGGCGCTCTATGCCTGTTCGAGTTGCGCGTAGCGCTCGACAAACTTTTTTGTGCCGCGTCCGGGGAAGCTCACGGATAGGCGGCGGTCTTCGTCGTCGCCCTCGACGCCAACGATGGTTCCGACCCCGAAGCTCGGGTGACGGACTTTGCGCCCCAGCATGGGATTGGCGTCGCCACCGCGCTTCGCAACGGGGCGCCCGAAGGAACTCCGGGCTGGCTGGCGACGCGGAGCCGCTTCCGCCTGCTTTGATCCGCCGCGCACCCGGCGCAGGAATTCTTCTGGGGAATACGAATACTCCGGGTCAGGCTCGTAGCGGCGCGTCTCGCCAATCTCCGCCATGGATCCGCGGACCGTGTCCACCAGTTCACTGGGAATTTCCGCAAGAAAACGCGACGGCAGGGAAGCGCGCAACTGCTGCTCATTGCCGAAGATGCGCCGATAGACGGCGCGCGTCAGCGTAAGCGACTGCCGTGCCCGGGTCATTCCGACGTAAACGAGGCGACGTTCCTCTTCGATTCCTTTTTCTTCGGTAATGGACCGGCTGTGCGGGCAAATGCCCTCTTCCATGCCCGTAAGGAACACATGATCGAATTCCAGGCCCTTGGTGCTGTGCAGGGTAATGAGAGTCACGCCGGGCTTGCCCTCAAATTGATCCGCGTCGCTCACCAGCGCGGCGGCATCCAGAAAATCGGTGAAGGTCTCTCCCGCTTCCATGCCTTCGGCGAGAGCGCGCGCAAGCTCTTCGACGTTTTCCAACCGCGCGACGTCCTCGGGAGTGTTGCGGTCCTTAAGCATAGCCACGTAGCCAGATTCCTCGAGAACCACATGCAAAAATCCGGGTGGTTCCCGGGTGGCAAGGGCATCCTGCAATTTGCGGATGAGTTCCTGAAATGCCCGCAAGGGGGTTACCGCCCGGCCCGCTGCTGTGCCGGAAACAAATTTTTCAATGGCCGCCCAAAGGGATATTCCGTCAACACGAGCGGACTCGCGGAGTACGTCCACGGTTGTCTTACCAATGCCGCGCGGGGGCACATTCAATACGCGGAGCAGCGAGATGTCGTCCTCTGGATGCATTGCCAGACGTACGTAGGCCAGCGCATCCTTCACTTCGGCGCGATTGTAGAAGCTGAAGCCGCCTACAAGCTTGTAGCGCAGGCCGCGGCGCCGGAAAACCTCTTCGAATGCGCGGGACTGGAAATTAGTGCGGTACTCTACCGCGCAGGTCAGGTCCGAATCGTCGTTGAGAATGCGCTCGAGCTCACCGGCGATGAATTCCGCTTCGGCTTGCGCATCCCGCCCTTCAAAATACCTCAGATTGCCGCCCGGGCCCTTTTGCGCACTTAGCGACTTGCCGAGCCGTTCCGGATTATTGGCGACGACCGCGCCGGCGGCGTCAAGGATATTCTGCGTCGAACGGTAATTTCGCTCCAGCTTGACGATTCGGGCGGCAGGGAAATCGCGCGAAAAACTCAAGAGTATGGAAACATCGGCTCCCCTCCAGCGGTAGATCGATTGATCTTCGTCGCCGACAACACAAACGTTTTGCTTCGGCCCGGTCAGCAGCCGCATCAGCTCGTATTGCACGCGATTGGTGTCCTGATATTCGTCCACGTGGATGTATTGGAAACGAGCTTGCCACTTCTCGCGCGTCGTCGTGGATTCGCGCAGTAAACGCGCTGACCGGAGGAGCAAGTCATCGAAGTCCAAGGCCTTGCTGTCGCGAAGAAGTTTTTCGTACGCCGCGAAAATATCGGCGGTCCGGCGCCCGTCTTGATCGAACGCTTCGACGCGCAACTGCTCCGCGGTCTGGCCGCGATTTTTTGAGTAACTGATCCGGCTCAAGACATTTCGTGGCGTTAGATCTTCCGCGTCGATCTGCAGCTTGTTCATGGCTACCTTGACGGCTGCGAGCTGATCGTCGTCATCGTAAATGGCAAAATCCCGCGGCAGGCTGGCCGCAGCCGCTTCGCGCCGCAGAAGGCGGGCGCAGAGCGAATGAAACGTAGAAAGCCACGGCTGTGCGAGAGGTACGCCGGCGCGCAACAGCAGGCCCGAGACCCGATTGCGCATCTCTTCGGCGGCTTTGTTGGTGAATGTGACAGCCAGGATGGCTTCGGCAGGCACGCCGTTGGCAATCAGATTTGCCATGCGAAATGTAATTGCGCGCGTCTTGCCAGTGCCAGCGCCGGCGAGAATCAGCACCGGGCCATCGGTGGTTTCGACGGCCAGCCGTTGTTCAGGGTTCAGTTCATCGAGAAGAGCGAGCATCTGTCCGCGGTGGTTGGAGAAAGTTTGCACACGTCATGTTAGCCGACGGCGACGACGGGCGCAAACTTATGGAATTCAACTTCTAATTCGAGCGGTTCAGCGTTCGGCGGACCGGCTTAGGTCAATTTCGAAATACAGAAGGCCGTGATTCTTTTCGATGGCCACGATTTCAGGCACGTAGAGGTGAGCGGTGTTCAGTAGCTCGAATTGGCTCCGGAGGTCGAAATAAAGCAGTCCCTGCACCGAGCTATGCGGCGCGACAACGCTCGCCTGCACGCCTGCATTGCGTATGGATTGCTCCACTTCGGTCCATTTCTTGTCCTTTCCGACCTTTGGACCACCCAGGGGGATAGGCAGTCTTTTAGTGGTTAGGTTTTTCGTGGAGGGACGAGTGACTGCGTCGGCTGCTTCTCCTGACGTGAGGGGATACAACGCCTGATGATCTTCCTCCGAAAGTGTCAAGTTCAGTCGAATGCGCTCAAGATTGATTTTCATGCTGTCGTCAGAATCGTTTCGAAAAATGACGTGGATGGCGATGATACCTGCAGCAAATGGCGACTTCTTGGGGAACTTCTCCTTATAGAGCGCGGCGTCGGTCCACGGCCGTGCTGTGATGGTCATGCCTTCGTGGGATTCCAGGGAGGTCGTCTTGAGCGAAGACGGCTGCTGCGTAGCTCCCGGTTCGGAAGCTAGCAAGTAGAAGGCGAACAAGGGAAGGATGGGGGTTAGTTTTCGCATCGGGTTATAATAGACTTTTCGCATCTTTGAGGCCTTCGATTCCTGGGGGCTGTGCAGGGTTGCCATGCGTCGCGCTGCTTGTTACTGGCGGAGCACGTACAGACCGGAGCCACGCTTAGTGTATTTCATTTATAGCTTTCTCATGGGCCTCGCAGCCCTCTTGCTGGCGCCCTATTGGGTTGTGCAGGGACTCCGCCGCGGAAAATACCTCTCGAACCTCGCGGAACGCTTAGGGCTTTCCTTCCCGGCACTTGCCAAGCTTCCTGTGACCTCCACAGGCGCGATCTGGATTCACGCTGTGAGTGTCGGCGAAGCGCTTTCCGGCATTACTCTCGCGCGACGGCTGAAAGAAGGGTACCCCAATCGGCCGCTCGTCATCTCGACGACCACCCAGACTGGACAAGCCCTGGCCCGCGAACGCATGCCGTTCGCTGATGCCGTCATTTATTTTCCGCTGGATTGGGCCTTCTGCGTCCGTCGTGCGCTCGACGCTGTGCGTCCTTCGGTCGTGCTGGTGCTCGAGACTGAGATCTGGCCGAATTTTCTGCGCGAAGCCGGGCGGCAGAGGGTTCCCGTACTTTTCGTCAGCGGACGCATTTCGGACCGCTCTTTTGCGCGCTACCAGAGCTATCTCGGAATCCTTGGTTTTTTCCTGCGTCCGTTCCTAAAGAACGTGCTTTCCAATGCTGGCGCTTTTCTCATGCAGAGCGAGAAAGATGCGGATCGCATCCGGGCCCTAGGCGCGCCTGCAGATCGCGTGCGAGTCAGTGGAAATTTGAAATACGACCTGGAGCTTCCTGCGCCCACGCCCTTGTCGAATTGGCTTGCAACCGAGATCAAGCGCAGCGGCCGTTCGCCGATCATTGTCGCGGGAAGCGTTGTGGCTACGGAAGAGCCGCACGCACTCATTGCCTTTGGAACCTTGCAAGGCGAGTACCCGAAAGCACTGCTTGTGCTCGCGCCCCGCAAGCCAGAATGTTTTGATGAAGCTGCGGAGTTCATTGATGAATCGCACCGCAAGTTCATCCGGCGGTCCCGATTGCCGATTCCCGGGCCGGCACAGTCGCAGGACATCCAGCCGTCCGATAACTCCATCATCCCCGATGACGTGACCGTTCTGCTGATCGATAGCATCGGTGAATTGGCGTCCCTTTATGGACTAGCGGACGGCGCCTTTGTGGGAGGTTCGCTTGTTTCCTCGGGCGGTCACAATATTCTGGAACCGGCGGCTTTCGGTAAGATTCCTGTGTTTGGTCCATCGATGGAAAACTTTGTGGAGGTCGCGTCGCGCTTCGTGTCCGCAGGAGCCGCCATTCAGGTGGAAAGCCCGGAAGACGCCGGCGTCGCCTGGATTGAACTGTTTCGCAATCCGGAGCGCATGAAAAAAATGGGTGAGACGGCGCGCCAATTGGTGACCGACTCGCGCGGAGCCACCGATCGAGCAGTGGCGGAAATTGCAGCGCGTCTGGACGGCGGCGGGCGATGAACGCTCGGCCGCTGTTGCGAACGCTTCTTTGGCCGCTTTCTATCCTGTATGGTGCCGGCGTCCGCGTGCGCGTCTGGCTTTACGCACACGGTTGGCTGAAGCAAAAGCGGTTGAAAGGAAGGGTCATCAGCGTGGGGAATCTTACCGTCGGAGGCACGGGGAAGACGCCGATGGTAATCTGGCTCGCTGAGAAGCTTCTCGCGGAAGGGAAACAAGTTGCGATACTGAGTCGTGGCTACCGCGGCGTAAACGGAACCAGTGATGAAATCGAGTTGATGAGATCCCGCCTCCAGAATCTAGTCTCATTTGGAGTAGGCAAAAACCGGTTCGCTGAGGGCCAGCGGCTCGAATCACAACAGTCCATCGACGTTTTCCTCTTGGACGATGGTTTTCAACATCTTCAGCTCGCGCGCGACATCAACATACTCCTAGTCGACGCATCACGCCCGCTGCACAACGAATCGCTACTCCCAAGTGGCCGCCTTCGCGAACCACTTTCTGCGATTCATCGCGCGGACTTGGTAGTTTTCACCCGAGTGAATGACCAGCTTTCGGTGAAACGTGCCATTCAAGAATTCCCGGAGTTCCCGATCTTCCCTGCGGCGACTCGCCTGCGTCGTTACAAACGGCTGGCCGCGGGCCAAGATGCTATGGCACCCTGCATTGAGCTGCCACCGCAGCCCGTGTTCGTCTTTTGCGGCATTGGTAACCCCGAAGCTTTCCTCGGCGACGTGGAGCGATGGGGAAACTGTGCTGTGGGCCGCTCCTATTATCGCGATCATCACTCTTATAGCCCGCATGATGTGCGTCGGCTGGAAGACGCTGCGAAGAGCGCCGGAGCGCGTGCATTGCTCACCACGGAAAAGGATGCGCAGAATCTTGGCGACTTAAGGTTTTCCTTTTTGCCGGCGTATTACAGCGAGATTGAGATAAAGATTGCGGACGCACAAGAATTTCAGAAAGCGATAAAGTGCAAGCTCGAAGAGCGCGGTGGAGAGGCCGCGTGAGGATTCTTGTCCGAGCCACGAACTGGGTAGGCGATGCCATTATGGCGTTGCCGGCACTGCGTGCAGTACGCAAACGTTATCCCGATGCAGAAATCGCAATCGTCGCGCGGCCCTACGTCGCGGATATCTATCGCGATCAAGAGATTTGCGATCAACTCATCCCCTACGATCCGAAAGCACTGCATGCCGGACTCTCTGGCCGCGAGCGGCTGGCGTCAGAACTTCGCGAGTTGAAGTTTGACACCGCCTTGCTGCTGCAAAATGCGTTTGACGCTGCCTGGCTGGCATGGCGCGCGAAAATTCCCGAACGCATCGGCTATGCGCGCGACGGCCGGAGCTTTCTTCTGACGAAAGCTGTGCCAGTCCCCGGCAACGGAGAAATTCCTGCGCATGAGAAGTTTTATTATCTGGAACTCCTGCGACGCGCCGGATGGCTGGATTCCGTGCCGGATGAATCATTCATCGATCTGCGTGTTCCAGAAGAGAAGCGCAGGATTGCCGAAGAGTTTCTTCGCGATTCCGGCGTGCGTCAGGGCGCAGTGCGAATTGCCATTGGGGCTGGCGCCTCGTACGGGTCGGCAAAGTGCTGGCCGCCATCGCGGTTTGCCGAAGTGGCAAATCGATTGCAATCCGAGGCAGATGCCGACGTGATTCTGTTTGGAACGGCCGCCGAAGCAGCTGTCGCGGCGGCAATCACCAGCGCTATGCGCCGGCCTCCAATTGATCTCGCTGGAAAAACTGCAATTTCCCATCTGGCTGCCCTGCTATCCCGGTGCCATCTCTTCATCGGCAATGATTCTGGCGCGATGCACGTTGCCGCTGCCGTGGGGCTGCCTATCGTCGCGGTGTTTGGCCCCACCGATCCATTTGGA
>Ga0209236_1002143_pt1 | contig 12062 bp, 10 predicted proteins | sample GraSoi013_1_40cm_FD_185819 | JGI IMG/M metagenome (GOLD analysis project Ga0209236, IMG submission 185819) | Grasslands soil microbial communities from the Angelo Coastal Reserve, California, USA - Sample 09_27_2013_1_40cm (SPAdes) (version 2) | ecosystem: Environmental > Terrestrial > Soil >... | reverse complement strand
CGAGGAGAACCAGCCGCAGTTCGCCGGCGCGGTGGCGGTGGGGGAGCCGCGCAGCGGCAAGTTCGCCACGCGCACCGCCGTGACGCTGACGCTGCCCGTCCCGCCGTCCGGGGACTTCCGCTACGATGTGTACGCGGGACCGCTCGAATACCGCCGCCTGGCGGCGCTCGGCCACGATCTGGCCGACGCCAATCCGTACGGCTGGGTCTTCCGGCCCATCGTCAAGCCCGTGTCGGTCCTGGTCGTGAACATCCTGCTGTGGATGCACGAGCGGCTGCACATGGCGTACGGTTGGGTGCTGATCCTGTTCGGCGTGCTGGTGCGGCTGTTACTCTGGCCGCTGAACCAGAAGGCGATGGCCTCCCAGCTGCGGATGCAGGCCGTGCAGCCGTTGGTCAAGGAGACGCAGGATCGGTATAAGACCGAGCCGGAAAAGCTCCAGAAGGAGATGATGCGGATCTACAAGGAGCACAAGGTGAATCCGTTCGGCGGCTGCCTGCCGATGCTCCTGCCGTGGCCGGTGCTGATCGCGTTGTTCTTCGTATTCGCGAACACGATCGAGTTCCGCGGCGAGCCGTTCCTGTGGCTGCCGGACCTGTCGCGTCACGATCCGTACTACATCATCCCGATCGTGATGGGACTGTCGATGTACGCGCTCTCCAAAGTGGGTCAGCTCGGGATGCCGCCCAATCCCCAGACTAAGACGATGCTGTACGTGATGCCGGGGTTCATGACGTTCTTGTTCCTGCGCTTCGCGTCCGGGGTGAACCTGTACTACGCCGTCTCGAACCTGATCAGCATTCCGCAGCAGTACCTGCTGGCCCAGCGGCGGCTGCGGGAGCAGGGGAAGAAGTGACGGGGATGGAAGACGGGGAACTCGGGACGTGTGCTGACTGATCCCATCGTCGCGCTCGCCACGCCCCCGGGTCGCTCCGCCGTGGCGTTGATCCGACTCTCGGGCCGCGGGGTGTTTGCCCTGGCGGCCCGTTGTCTCGCTCCGTTCCGCGCCGAGCCGGCGCGCACCGTGTTCCGCGCCCGGTTGCGCCATCCGGCGAGCGGCGAGGCGATCGACGATGCCCTCGCCTGCTGCTTCCCCGGGCCGCACTCCTACACCGGTGAAGACCTGGTCGAGATCTCGACGCACGGCGGGCTCGTCGTCCCCGGGGCGGCGGTGGCGGCCCTGGTCGCGGGCGGCGCCCGGCCGGCCGAGGCGGGCGAGTTCACGCGCCGCGCCGTGCTCAACGGCAAGATGGACCTGCTCCAGGCCGAGGCGACGGCCGACCTGATCGACGCGGGCGCGCCGGTCCAGCGGCGCCGCGCGCTCCAGCAGCTCGAGCGCGGGCTGTCGGGACGGCTCGAGGCGCTGCGCGGGGAGATTCTCGACCTCGAGGCGTTGATCGCCTACGAGATCGACTTCCCGGAGGAAGACGCGGGCCCGGTCGCTCCCGACCGGGTGCGTGGCGCGTGGTGCGTGGCGCGTGAGCGCGTCGCGGGACTCCTGGCCACGGCGCCCGAGGGGGAGCGATTGCGCGAGGGCGCGTTGTGCGTGATCGCCGGCCGCCCCAACGCCGGGAAGAGCTCGCTCTTCAACGCGCTGCTCGGCACCGAGCGCGCGATCGTCACGGAGATTCCCGGCACGACCCGTGATGCGATCGAGGCGCCCGCCGTGATCGCGGGGTTTCCCTTCCGCCTCGTGGACACCGCCGGACTGCGGGACAGCCAGGATCGCGTCGAGAAGATCGGGATCGAGGTGAGCCGGAGGTACCTGGGCGCCGCCGACCTCGTCGTGTTCTGTGAAGAGGGCGTGGTGCGTGGTGCGTCGTCGGATCCGGTACGGGAGGAGTTCCTCGCCCACGTGCGGGCCCCGGTCGTGGTGGTCCACACGAAGGTGGATCTGGACCAGTCCGACGGTCCGACCGTCCGACCGGCCGTCGTGTCAGTGTCGGCGGTCACCGGCGCAGGGCTCGAAGAGCTCAAGCGTCGTCTGGCGGCGGAGGCGTTCGGGCGCCTGCTGGCGTTGGGCGACGTGGAGCCGGTGGTGACGCGGGCCCGCCACCGGGCGGCGCTGGAGCGGGCGCTGGCGGAGCTGGACGGCTTCCAGGCGGCGCGCTCGGCCGGCGTGGACGCAGCAGCGGCCGCCACGCACCTGCGCGCCGCGGTCACCGCGCTCGACGACCTGATCGGCGTGGTGACCCCGGACGACGTGCTGGACCGCGTGTTCGCGAGCTTCTGCGTGGGGAAGTAACGGAGAACGCCTCAGATACCCGTGCGCTTGAACTTGCCGCTCGGCCGGAACGGTGCCCCGGCCTCAAACAGCGCCACCTGCTCGATCTGCCGCGCGAGCTCGATGTCCTTCGCGGTGATCCCGCCCGCGCTGTGCGTGTTGAGCGCCACCTCGACGCTCCCCCAGCTCACCTGCAGGTCCGGGTGGTGGTCGGCCGCTTCCGCGTAAAAGCCGATCGCGTTCACCAGCATCAGGGTCGTGGGCCAGCCGTCGGTCTTGAAGGTCCGGCGGATGGCGCCACGCTCGTAGCGCCAGCCCCGCAGCGGCTTCAGCTGCTCGGCGATCTGGCTGTCGGTGTAGGGGGGGGGTTCCGTGGGGCTCACAACGTCTCCCGGTAGGTGGCCGACTGGCCGAAGTTCTCCTCGACCTCCATCTCGATGAGTTGCAGGTGCGTCACGCCGACGGCGGTCAGCTCCTGGTGCAGGCGCCCCGTCAGATGCCGCGCCAGCATCTCGACGGTGGTGTTGGGGATCGGAAGGAGGACGCAATCGCGGTCCGGAAACACATAACGCGGATCGCCGCCGACTGCGACGGTCACGCGGGCGCCGTCGCGCGCCACCGTGACGATGGGGTTCTGGGTAGGCAACAGCACCTTGTGGTCCAGGTCGTCGGTGAGCCGCCGCATGATCTTTTTCACGACGGCGAAGTCCGCCACGTACCACGTCTCGGCCTCGAGGGCGCCCTGGAGCATCACGCTGGCGCGGTAGTTGTGGCCATGCAGGGTCTCGCAGCGGTGCCCGGCGAAGGTGATGAAATGCGCGGCCGCGAACACGAGGTCTTCTTTGGCGATCGAAATCCGAAAGTCACCGCGCGGGCTCATAGGGAGGGGAAGATAACACCCGGTCCGGCGGGCTACTGCGGTGGCTGAGGCTCCTGCCCGGTGGCCGCCTGCCAGACCTCGTCCGCCAACCACTCCAGGCGCTGCTGAGCGTAGTCCAGCTCCGCGGGGTTCATGTCCCGCGCCCGTCGCGCCAGCTCGCGGGCGTGGGCCAGGAACTCGTCCAGCACTTCGCGCAGCGGGCGATTCGTGCGCCGCTCGAGGACCGTCTTCTTGCGGGGGCTCACGCCGTCTGGATCCCGAGTATGCGCCCTTCGACCTGCTGGAACTCTGCCGCGGCGGCCCGCACGGTGGACGCCGCGCCCCGCTCCGCGAGGTAGTCCTCGACCAGCCGCAGACCCAGGTAATACCCCGAGCGCTCGGGCAACACCTTGCCACCCACCAGCCGCGCGGCCGGACTCATTCCGCCGGAGAGAAACCGCAGCCGCAGTCCCAGGCCGCTGACGTCCAGGTCGGGGGCGGCGACTCGCCGCAGGAACGCATCGAGCTCGCGGATGCGCCGGTACTGACGTCGCGTGTAGCCGAAGTATTCCCAAGGCTCGAAGCCAGGCGCCACGGCCTGGGCGGCCGCCACCGCGGCGCCCTCGTTGACGAGGAGCTCCCGCAACGCCGCCCGGCTGCCGGTCTCCCAATAGTCGTAGTATCCGCCCTGCTCGGCCACGAACCGCTTGAGCATCGCGCGGCTCGTCGGGGACGTGTAGCGCACCGCGTGGGCGACCTCATGGGCGATCCACAACGGCAAGAGGTGCGGGGCGAGCCCGAGACCGTTGGTCTGCGGGTTGCCGCGGCCGGTGAAGTGCTCCAGGCAGACGAACGCGATGCCCCGGCCGCCCACGACGAGCTCGCCGGCGTTCGCGGCACCCACACCCACTGTGAGGTAGAGGTCCACGGGGCAGTCGGTTTCGAGCAGCTCGAGGGAGCGGCGCAGTGCGTCTTCGGTGATCTGCCCGATGTCCACGTCCTCGAGCAGCCGCCGCAGGTCGGCGCGGTCTGCCCGGAGCGCCTCTGTGATCACCCGCTCCGCGTGCGGCGAGTCCGGGTCGAGCACGTAGTTGTGCCAGTAGCTCTTGAGGACGGGTGCGTGGCGGTCGAGATACGCGCCGTACGCCGCGACGGGGTCGGGCGCGGACACGCAGGCGAGGAACTCCGGGACGAGATCGATGAGCATGGAGCCGGTGGCCGGCCCCAATTTGGGAAGCTGCTAGGCGCGAGACAAGCCTCGCTCAGCGGATGGTGATTTCGAGGGCGACGGTCTGCGACTTGACATTTGGGCCGAGGTCGGTCACGGCGAGCGTCACGCGATAGCGACCGGGCGGCACCCGCCCGGGCTCGATCACGATGCGCTCGGGCCGCATGCCGCGCGCAGGCGCTTCGCGCGTGAACTCGAACACGACCGGTGCCGCGCCCCTGAGCAGGCGGCCCGGAAGCGAGCGGACCGGCGCGAACGTGTAGCGCACCTGATAGCTCGCGTGGCCCTCCGCGTCGGGGGAGAGCCCGTAAATCTCGGCATAGGCGGCGAGGGGGCGGCCGGCGGGATAAACGAGGTCGGCGGGCATCCCCTGCAGCACCGTCTCACGGTCGGCGAGAGAATCGCCGGGGGCGAGTGCGAGGCTCGAGAGGCCGAGCGTGAACCACGAATAGGCCGGGAGACGAACGGCCTCACGCAGCCGTCCCAGCGCCCCGGCCGAATCCACGTCGAGCCCCAGCCGGTAGACGCCGGGCGGCGCGGCGAGCCGTAAGAATCCGGCCCCTGCCACGTGCCCGATTGCTTCGCCGCGCTCGTCCCACAGCACCGCTGCCGCGCTCTCGGGAGCGGCGCGAATGTACAGGTCGGTCCTGCCGGCTGCCTCGCTCTTGAAGAAGGCGGACCAGCCGCGGGCGACGAGCGGCGCGGCGATGCTCGTGCCGTCGGTGGTGAGCAGGATCTGCGCCTGCCGCGCCTCGCGGCGGTTGTGCGGCGGCGCCACGAGGTAGTCCCCGTGATCCCCGTAGGCTCCCGGGATCCCTCGGAAGCGGATCGTGAGCGGGCCTTCCGGCGTGTCGTAGGTCCAGGCGTGGACGGCGAAGAAGTTCCCCTGCTCCCGGTCCCAGAAGTCCGGGCGGCCGTGCCGCAGCCACACGATCCCTCGCGCGCTCAAGTTGGCGCGGGCGTAGACGGTGAGCCGGCCGACGGTGTCGTTGACCGTCAGCAGGTCCGGGAACAGGAATCGGTCCGCCGCCAGCGCGTCAAAGCCCGTGTCGGACGCGGCGATCGCCAGCGCCGAGTCGTGGAGATAGGTGGCCGCGAGAGCGCGGAAGGTGGGCGAGCGCTGGAACCGCGCGAAGGGATGCAGGAGACGGAACAGCCGCCGGACCTCCGCCAATCGTCGGTAATGCTCGGCGAGTCGTTCGTTCTGCCGGGTGACCAGATTCGGATCGCGCTTCGACCAGAACCAGTCGAAGAACCGGCGCGCCTCGCCCGGGCCGATCGAGTCGTGCCGCGCCACCTCGGCGGGGGAAGCGATCATCCACACCTGGTCCCACAGGACTCCGGCCGTGTCGAGGTCGGCGAAGGCCAAGGCGGAGTCGTACCAGGCCTGGCCGGCGCTGTCCCGGTGCTCGAGGAAGGCGGCCTGGGCCCGCACCACGTAGGCGGACACGTCGGGTGCGCGGCGCGCGAGCACCGCCGCGCTGAGGGAGTCCGCCCGCGACGGCTCCTCGAGCGCGAGGGCGATCTCGGCGCGGCGGGCCGCCGCCGTCGGGTCGTCGGGGTAGCGTGCCAACGCACGGTCGGTGCGACGCCAGATGCCGGCATCGTGATAGAGCTGCCCGAACAACGCCCAGCAGTCGCGATACGCGGGCGTCAGGGCGAAGATGCGGAGCAGCGCCTCGCGCATGATCACCTCGCCCTCGTCGCTCCCCAGGTAGTCGCCCACCCGCACCTGCCAGTAGAGCGGCTCCGGATCCGCCGGCGCGAGCCGGGCGGCGGTGCGGAATTCCTCCAGCGCCTGATAGCGGCCGACCACGGGCCAGGCGAACCAGCTTCGGCCCAGGAGGAGGTGCGCCGTGGGATCGCTCGGGTGAGTGCGAACGAGCTGCTCGGCGATGACGCGGGCGGCACGCAGATCCTGACGCACTAACAGAGACTCGGCCCGGGCGAACGCGGCACCCTGTTGCAGGAGGGCCAGAACCAGGGTGAGCACCGGCTCAGCGCCGATCGCGCATCTTGCGGCTCATCTCCGCGAGGAACTTGCGCTCGGCCGGCGTCAGGCTGCCCATGCCGCGCGCCGAGATCTTGTCGAGGACGCGGTCGATTTCAGCCTGGACGCGGTCGCGGTTCGCCGCTCGCGGCTTGGCGCCGGCATCGCTGCCGCGCGCCTCGCGCGCCGCCGGATGGACCAGCACCCCCGGCTCGGCGGTCCGTCCCCCCGCTGCACCGCCACGCAGCCGCCGTTCCGCCTGGCTCAGCCGCCAGTCGCCCGCCTTGAGCCACAGGAACCCGGTCGCGATGCCGCCCAAGTGGGCGAGGTGCGCCACCCCGTCACTCGTGCCGACGAGCGCCCCCAGCCAAGCGAGCACGAGGTCGATGGCGACGGCGAACGTCACCAGCCACTTGGCGGGGATCGGTGCGGGGAACGGGAAGATGAAGATCGGCTCGTCCGGCCAGTACCAGGCGAACGCCAGCGCCACGCCGAGGATGGCCCCGGAGGCGCCGATCACCATGCGCACGGGGACGACCAGCATCATCAGGTAGGACAGCGCCGCCCCGCCGATGCCGCACAGCAGGTAATAGCCGATGAACGCCCGGCCCCCCAGTCGCTCCTCCACCGGCGGCCCGAACACGTACAGCGCCAGCAGGTTGAAGGCGAGATGCGCGACCCCGCCATGGAGGAACATGTAGGTGACGAGCGTCCACGGATGGGTGAGCGCTTGCAGCGGGGCGAACCCCAGCTCCGCGGCAAGATGGAGGAAGACCGTCTTCTGCAGGAGGAAGACGAGGAGGTTGGCGACGAGGAGGCGTCTGACCCAAGGGGTCATGCCGTACATCCGCTGCGGGCCCATCAGTAGTCCTTGGCGTCTAGGCGCCTAGACGTCCAGCCTTTGGGCGTCTCGGCGTCTCGGCGTCTAGTCTTATGTTATCCCCCGCGAGCCCCCCCGGTGTTCCGGGCGAGGTGGCACAGCCGCTCGCACAGCTCCGGAAACTCGATTCCCGCCGCCCGGGCGGCTTGAGGATAGAGGCTGGTTCTCGTCATTCCCGGGAGGGTATTGGCCTCGAGACAAAAGATGTCGCCATCCGGGCTCAGCCGGAAGTCGATCCGCGAGTACCCGCCGAGCTTGAGCGCCCGATGCGCCGTGAGGGCGAGCGCCTGCAGCTGGCGGGCGAGCTTCGTGTCGAGCTTGGCCGGGAAGGTTTCTTCCGACATCCCGGGCGTGTACTTGCACTCGTAGTCGAACAGCTCGTGCTTCGGGACGATCTCTCCGACCGGCAGCGGCACGTCGCCCAGCACGCCCACCGTGAGCTCCCGTCCCGGGATGAACTGCTCCACCAGCACCTCAGCGTCATATTGGGCCGCGTAACGGACCGCGGCGTCCAGATCCTTGGCCTGCTTGACCAGCGTGAGCCCCACCGTGGAGCCTTGCTTGGACGGCTTCACGATCACGGGCCAGCCCAGGACGGTCGTGACGTCTCGGGGGCCGACCGGCGTCATGAACCAGGCCGGGACCGGCACGCCGGCGTCGCGGAACAATCGCTTGGAGAGATCCTTGTCCATCGCCAGCGCGCTCGCCAACGCGCCGCTGCCGGTGTAGGGGACGCCGATGACGTCGAGGATCGCCTGCAGCGTGCCGCCCTCGCCCGTGCCGCCGTGGAGCGCGAGGAACAGCACGTCGGCGCCCTGCACGACCGGGAGCTCGGCGAGGCCGGTGGAGAGCAGCTCGCGCTCGCGCGCCTCGAGCTCGGCCACGGTGGGGAGCTCCTTCCCGACGGCGCCGCCAAGGAGGCTGGTCTCCTGCTCGGTGGTGAGGAGGCCCGCGACTGTGTCGACCACGTAGACCTGGTGCGCGCGGGAGCGCAACGCCGCGACGATCTGCGCCGCGCTGGCGAAAGCGACCGCGCGCTCGGCGGTCGCTCCGCCGGTGAGCACGGTGAGGCGCATCAGCGGATGCCGGCCAGCTGATGCAACAGATCGTACCGGGTGACGATGCCCGCGAGCTTTCCTCCCCGCCGCACCAGCGCGGCGGGCGTCTCCCGGGACAGCATCGCCGTGAGCCGCTCCACCGGCCACTCCCCGTCCACGACGGGGAACGGCGGATCCATGAGCTCGCGCACCGGACGGTCGAGCGTGGCCGGCTCTTCGATGGCCCGGGCCATCAGGCCCTGCTCGGACACCGCGCCGACGCCGTCGGCGCCCTCGAGGACGGGCAGTTGGGAGACGTTGTAGGTGCTCATGAGGTTGAGCGCCTGGCGCACCGTGGCCTGCGGCGCGACCGAGATCAGCGGCGGGGCGCCGTTCTCTTTGGCCGCCACGAGCCGCCCGACCGTCAGCCGCTCGGCCTCGAGGATCTGATTCTCCCGCAACCACTCGTCGTTGAAGACCTTGGAGAGGTAGCGCTCCCCCGTGTCGCACAGGATCGTGACGACGAGAGCCTGCGGGTCGTTGACCTTCCGGGCCACCTCGAGCGCGCCGACGACATTGACCCCGGTCGAGCCGCCGCAGAACAGCCCTTCTTCCCTGGCCAGGCGTCGCACCATGAGGAAGGCGTCCTTGTCGCTGACGAACATCCACTCGTCCACGACCGAGAAGTCGAGTGCCGTGGGGATCTTGTCGCCGCCGATGCCCTCGACCTTGTAGGGCGCCCCCTCGGTTTTCCGGTGCGTGCGCGCGTACTCGGTGTAGATCGAGCCCACCGGGTCCCCGGCGATCACGCGGATCTTGGGGTTGCGCTCCTTGAGGTAGCGCCCGGCGCCGGTTACCGTGCCACCGGTCCCCGGCGCGCACACCAAATGGGAGACTTTCCCCGAGGTCTGCTCCCAGATTTCGGGGCCGGTGGTGCGATAGTGCGCCTCGGGGTTGACCGGGTTGAAGTGCTGGTCGGCGAAGATCGCGTTGGGATGGGCAGCCGCGATCGCACGGCCTTTCATGATGTAGTTGTCGGGATGGTCGGGCGCGACGGCGGTCGGCGTAATGATCACCTCGGCGCCGAGGGCCCGCAGCAGCCGCGCCTTCTCCTGGGACATCTTGTCCGGCATCGTGAAAATGCAGTGGTAGCCTTTCACCGCGGCGGCGATGGCGAGGCCGACCCCGGTGTTACCCGAAGTCGCCTCGACGATCAACCCGCCCGGCTTGAGCCGCCCCTCGCGCTCGGCCGCCTCGATCATCGCGACCCCGATGCGGTCCTTCACGGAGCCGCCCGGGTTGAAAAACTCGGCCTTGGCGTACACCGGCGTGCGGATGCCCTGCGTGACCGCGTTCAGCCGGACCAGGGGGGTCCAGCCGATCGTCTCGAGGACATTGGCATAAGGCTTAGTGTGCGACGGCATTCGTGTCCCGTGGCGGCTTGCCGGAGTCCGGCCGGGCCTTTGCGGTGTCGGCCCGACCCTTCGCCGTGTCGGCCCGCGGCCGGGCAGTGTCCGTCCGGACCCTCGGGACCGGCGGCGGCGCTGGCGGGACGGCCGCTGTCGCAGGGGGGCGAGGACGGGGGGTGATTGGGGTGCCGGCAGCCGGGGTGGTGGCGCCAGTCCCGCCGTGGTGGAACTCGATCGGCTGCAGGAACAGCGTCGAGACGGGGATGCCGTGCCGCTTGGCCGGCGCGAACTGCAGCTTCCCCGCCCCGGCCATCGCCGCCGAATCCAGGGCTGAATACCCGCTCGACTCGGCCACGCGGGTGGACTCGGGGGCCAGCTTGCCGGTCGAGTCCACGAACAGCCGCAGCACCACCGTGCCTTCGACCGTCTGGTCGTACAGCCTCGGCGGATACTGGATCGGGGGATCCGGGTTGAGCGCTACCGGCGGCTCCTCGGCCGGCGGCGGCGCCGCCGCGGCGTCGTCGGGCGGGGGTGGGGCGCCACGCCCGCAGGCAAGTGCCGCGCCGAGGACGAGTGCCGGCCACGACCGCCGTCCCCTCACAAGCGCTCGCCCTCCTCCAGGCGCCGTTTCCAGGCGGCGAGGCGGTTCAACGCCTCGAGCGGAGACAGCGCGTTTACGTCCAGGCCCTCCAGCTCGGCGACCAGCGGGTGCGAAGCGAAGAGGCCGAACTGCGTGGTGTCGGGGCTCGCCGGGAGCTGACGATCGGCCACGTGATGCCCGGCCTCTAGCAGCTTCAGCACCTCCCACGCCCGCGCCACCACCGGCGCCGGCAGCCCCGCGAGCCGCCCGACGTGGATCCCGTAGGAGCGGTCCGCGCCTCCGGGCTCCAGCCGGTGGAGGAACACGATTTCGTCGCCGGACTCGCGAACCGCCACGTTGAAGTTGCGGGCGTGCGCGAGCTCCTCGGTGAGCTGCGTCAGCTCGTGGTAATGGGTCGCAAAGACCGTCTTACAGCCGATCCGGTTATGGAGGCACTCGGTGACGGCCCAGGCGATCGCCACCCCGTCGTAGGTGGACGTGCCGCGCCCGATCTCGTCGAGCAGCACCAGGCTGCGCGCGCTGGCGCCGTGGAGGATGGCGCTGGTCTCGCTCATTTCCACCATGAACGTGGATTGCCCGCGCACCAGGTTGTCGGATGCGCCGACCCGCGTGAACAGTCGATCCACGACGCCGACGACGGCGCGCTTGGCCGGAACGAACGCCCCCATTTGCGCGAGCACGACGCACAATCCCACCTGCCGCAGCAGCGTGGACTTGCCGGCCATGTTGGGGCCGGTGAGGAGGATCACCCGGCCCGCCTCGTCGAGCAACACGTCGTTGGGGATGAACGCCTCGCGGGGCATCATCCGCTCCACCACCGGGTGGCGGCTGCTTTCCAGTTGTAGCGTGAAGCCGGTGGTCACCTCGGGGCGCACGTAGCGCTCGCGTTCGGCCAAATCCGCGAGGGCGGCCCACACGTCGAGCTGGGCCAGGGTCGCCGCGCTCTGCTGCACGCGCGCGATGGCCCCGCCGATGCGATGCCGGACCGCATCCACCAGTTCGGCCTCCCGCGCCGCGATCCGCTCCTCGGCCCCCAGCACCTTGGCCTCGTACTCCTTCAACTCGGGGGTGGCGTAGCGCTCCGCGCCGGTCAGGGTCTGACGACGCTCGTAGTCGGAGGGGACGCGGTCCTTGTGGGTGTGCGTCACCTCGATGTAGTAGCCGAACACTTTGTTGAAGCCGACCTTGAGCGAGCCGATCCCGGTGCGCTCCCGCTCGCGGGCCTGCAGCCCCGCGATGTAGCGCTTGCCGCCATCGCGCGCATCCCGGAGCTCGTCGAGCTCGCGGTCGTAGCCCGGCCGGATGGCGTCGCCGTCGGCCAGCTGCGGCGGGGGCCGGTCTACGAGGGCGCGGCCGAGCTCCTCACCCAGATCGGCGAGGAGGTCGAAGGTGGTGGCGGCGGTCTCGAGCAGGGCGCTGAGCTGGCGCTGCTTGAGCCCGTCGAGCCCGGCTCGGATGTCCGGGAGCCGCCCGATCGAGTCGCGCAGCGCGCCCAGGTCGCGCGGGGTGGCGCGGCCCAAGGCGGCGCGGCCGGCGAGCCGCTCCAGGTCACGCACGCCGTCCAGCGCCTCGCGCAGCCGGTCTCGTCCCCGCGCGTCGCGCACCAGCACGTCGACGGCGTCGAGCCGCGCGGTGATGGCGGCGGGATCGACCAGCGGGGCGAGCAGCCAGCGGCGCAGCAGTCGCGCGCCGAGCGGGGTGCGGGTGCGGTCCAGCACGGCGAGCAGCGTCGCGTCCGCGGCGCCGGGGCGCAGCGGCTCGACCAGCTCGAGGTTGCGGCGCGTCATCTCGTCGAGGGGCAGCACATCCCCACGGCGCACGATGCGGGGGCGGG
>Ga0209236_1002139_pt1 | contig 12075 bp, 12 predicted proteins | sample GraSoi013_1_40cm_FD_185819 | JGI IMG/M metagenome (GOLD analysis project Ga0209236, IMG submission 185819) | Grasslands soil microbial communities from the Angelo Coastal Reserve, California, USA - Sample 09_27_2013_1_40cm (SPAdes) (version 2) | ecosystem: Environmental > Terrestrial > Soil >... | reverse complement strand
CCGCCGCGAGGAAAGCTCCGCCACCGTGGAATTCAAGGACCTGCGGCTCGAATCGGTGCAGATCTCCGGGCTGTCGGCGGAGTGGGTCGAGGTGAACGGCGGCGACGTATACCCGGGGCGAACGTTCACGCGGTTCGAGGATCTCTCCAACGCAGCCGTGGCGGTGATCAATCGCAAGCTCGAGGATCAGTTGTTTCGCGGGCGCGACCCGATCGGGCAGACGATCCATATCGCCGGCGCACCCTTTACGGTCATTGGCGTGTACACGCAGCCGCCGAGTCTCTTCAGCGGCGCCGCGCCACCGTTCGTCGGGATTCCACACGGCGCGTTCGTGAAGAGTGTGCCGTACTTGAAGGGATGGATGCGGCTCGCGGTCGCGCCCGCGCCGGGATACACGCAGCAGGAGTCCATGGACGAGGTCGTCACGACGCTGCGCTCGATCCGCGGGCTCAAGCCCAGTCAGGATAACACCTTTTCGATCGTGACCCAGGACAAGCTGCTCGACTCGTGGAACCAGGTGACCGGGATGTTCTTCCTCGTCATGCTGGTGTTGTCGTCGATCGGCCTGATGGTGGGCGGCGTCGGCGTCATCGCGATCATGATGATCTCCGTGACGGAGCGCACGCGGGAGATTGGCGTGCGCAAAGCGCTGGGCGCGACGCGCCGCGCCATCCTGTGGCAGTTCCTGGTCGAGGCCTCGACCCTCACCCTGGTGGGCGGCGCAGTCGGCATGCTGTGCGGGGGCGCGCTCGCGTTCCTCATCTCGCACGTCACGCCCATCCCGGCCAACGTGCCGCTCTGGTCGGTCGTGGCGGCGCTGCTCGCCTCGGCACTGACGGGCGTGGGATTCGGACTCTATCCCGCGAGCCGGGCCGCGCGCCTGGATCCGGTTGAGGCTCTGCGATACGAATAAGCCGGCGATAGCTTTGTAGCCGTGCCTCTCCTCGAAGCCGTGATTCTCGCCGTCGATACGATCTGGAGCCATAAGCTCCGTTCGTTCTTCACGCTGCTCGGCATCATCGTCTCGGTCGCGTTCCTCGTCGCCGTCGTCGCCGTCATCCAGGGCATGAACGCCTATGTCCGCGAGCGGCTGGCGGGCGCGATCGTCGGCGTCAACGCGTTTCAGATCCGGCGCGATCCGATTCAGGTGGGATTCATCGACGACGAGGCCTGGAAGCAGATCCAGCGCCGGCCGATCATCGCGCCGGAGGACGTCGGCTTCATCGCGCGCGCCGTCCCCGATGCGGAAGCCATCGCCCTGCAGTCGGGTTGGCCGACGCCGATGGCCGATGTGCAATGGCGCAACCGCACGACCGGCGACGTCTTCATCTTCGGAGTCACCGCGCCCTACGTGCTCGTGCAGGACTACACGTTCGCCGCGGGAGAGCCGATCAGCGACATCGACCTCCAACAGCGGCGCTACGTCGCGGTGCTCGGCTACGACGTCGCCGACAAGCTGTTCGGCAACATCGAAGCCGCCATTGGCCGGAGCATCCGCGTCCGCGGCGTTCAGCTGATGGTGAAAGGCGTGATCGCGAAGAAGGGCACGGTCCTCGGACAATCATGGGACGGTTTCGTGATGCTGCCGCTGACGACGTTCGAGTCGATGTACGGGCGCCGTCAGACGATGGTGATCTCGGTGAAAATGCCCACGGCGGAGGGTGTCGCGCCCGCGATGCTGCGCGTCGAAGAAGCGATGCGCATTGCACACCGCTTGCGCCCGGGCGCAGACAACGACTTCACCATCGACACCGGTGAAGGACTGATCGCGTTCTGGGCCAAGCTCACGCGCGTCATTTTCACCGTCGTGCCTGCCGTCGTCGTCATCGGCATTGTGGTCGGCGGCATCGTCATCATGAACATCATGCTCATGAGCGTCACCGAGCGCACGCGTGAAATCGGGATTCGTAAGGCGCTCGGGGCCGCGCGCCGCGACATCCGGCGCCAGTTTTTTGCTGAGGCGCTGACGCTCTCGGTGCTGGGCGGGATCGCCGGCCTTGCTGTGGGCGCCGGGCTCGCCGGACTGGTGCAGGTCCTGTCACCACTGCCGGCGCGCGTCACGCCGTGGTCCATCGGCATTGCGCTGGCGCTCGGCGTCGTCGTAGGGGTCGCGTTCGGCGTCTACCCCGCGCATCGCGCCTCGCGGCTCGATCCGATCGAAGCGCTGCGCCAGGAATAGATGGCCGGGCCCGCTCCACTCCACTCCGTCCGCGAGGGCTGGCGCATCGCCCTCGACCAGCTGCGCGCCAACAAGCTGCGCTCGGCGCTCACGGTGCTCGGTGTCGTGATCGGGATCGCCACGGTCATGGCGATGGCCTCCATCGTCGCCGGTTTCCGCGAACAGATCGTCAATACACTCGAGGTCGTCGGGCCGACGACGTTCCGCGTGCTCCGCTATTTCTCCACCACGGGCGTGAATCCTGACGCAGTGCCGCGGGAGGTGCGCATCCGGCCCAAACTGCTTCCACAGGACGCCGAGGCGATCGCGCGCCTGCCCGAAATCCACTATGCGGCGATCTGGACGCAGGTCTTCCAGCGGTTCGAGTACGGCGGGAACCACACGCGTATCCTGGGCGTCTTCGGTGCCGATGACCGCTTCATGGAAATCCTCGGCGGGGGCATCACCTCCGGGCGCTCGTTCACCGCGGCAGAGCTGCGGGGCGGTGAGCCCATCGCGATCGTCGAGCAGCGCACCATCGACCGGCTGTTTGGCGCCGTCAATCCGATTGGCCGCGTCATCCGGATCGGGGGGCATCCGTTCAAGGTCATCGGTGCGTGGCAACGACCCACGAATATCTTCGAGGTGCCGGGGACGCCCGAGATCGCCGCGGTGGTGCCGTTCGAATCCGCGCGCCGGAGCTTCATCATCGACGAGTGGAATAGCCTGATCATCCTCGTGAAGCCAAAGCCGGAGGTCAGCGTCAGTCGCGCGATGGATGCCGCAACCGTGACCCTGCGGCGGCTGCGCGGCTCGCGCGTCGGCGACGCCAACACATTCGATTTGCTCACGTCCGATCAGGTCCTGAGTATCTTCGACAGTCTGACGTTTGCGTTCTTCTTCGTGATGCTCGTGCTCTCCAGCATCGCGCTGATGGTGGGAGGCATCGGAGTGATGGCCATCATGATGGTTTCGGTGACGAGCCGGACGCGGGAGATCGGCTTGCGCAAAGCGCTCGGCGCGACGCGTCGAGCGATCCTGTGGCAATTTCTGGTCGAAGCCGCCACCCTGACGCTGCTGGGCGGCATCATCGGTATCGTGCTGGGGGTAGGCGTGGGGGAGGCCCTGAAGCGGTTGCTCGCGTTCAGCACGACGATACCCGTCGTGCCGGCAGCGGTGGCGACCGTCGCATCGATCCTCGTTGGCCTGGTCTTCGGCATTGCGCCCGCGGCACGCGCGGCGAAACTCGATCCAGTCGAGGCGCTCCGGTATGAGTGAACAAGTGGACCTGCTCGCGATCGCCGCGCATCGCGACGACGTCGAGCTCACCTGTGGTGGAACACTCGCCCGGGCCGTGCGCGCGGGACATCGCGTCGGCATCCTCGACCTGACCCAGGGCGAAATGGGCACCCGCGGTGATGCGGTCACCCGCGCCGCGGAGGCGGAGCGTGCGGCGCAGACGCTCGGTGTCGCGCTGCGACTCAATGCCGCAATGCGGGACGCGCATCTCACGAACGATGAAGCGTCGAGAAAGCAAATCGTCGAGATGATACGTCGAACGAAACCCCGGGTCGTCATTCTTCCCTACTCGGTGGGACGGCATCCCGATCACCGCATCGCGGCGGAGCTGGGCCGCGATGCGTGTTACCTGGCCGGCCTCGCGAAGTATGCGCCGGGCAAGGGTGGCGAGGCCCATCGGCCGTACAAGCTGCTCTACGCTCTCGCCTATCGCGAAGACCCGGTGAAGCCGACGTTTGTCGTGGACATCTCGGACGTGTTTGACGTGAAGATGGAGGCGATTCGCTGTTACGCATCGCAGTTCACCGGCGCGAAAGCCGCCGGTGAGATCCATCCCACCGGGCAGGATCTGTACGAGCTGATCCGCGTCCAGTCGGCTCATTACGGCTCGCTCATCCGGCGCCGCTACGGCGAGCCGTTCTACACGGCGGAGACCCTGGAAGTGGAGGACGTGCTGAAGCTTGGCGTCCAGTCCATCTAGTTTGTAGATTGCGCCTTCCATGACGAAGCGCGTCACCTATCTCGACAACGCCGCGACGACTCCGGTGCGGCCAGAGGTGCTCGAGGCGATGCTTCCCTATCTCGGGAAGGAAGCCTTCGGAAATCCCTCGTCCGCGCACCGATTCGGACGCGCCGCGCGCGCGGGCATCGAAGAGGCGAAGCGCGCGGTCGCTACCGCCGTCGGCGCGGAGCCGAATCAGGTGGTGTTCACTTCCGGCGGTACGGAGGCCGACAACCTCGCGATCATCGGCGCGGCGCTCGCGGCGCGGGACCGCGGCGGGCCATTCCGCGTCGCAGTCTCCGCCACGGAGCACAAGGCGGCCCTCGCCGCGGCGCATGCCGTGAAGCACCTGGGCGGCGACGAGATCATTCTCCCGGTCACCGCCTCGGGGCAGGTCGACGGCGCGGCGCTCGCCAAGGCACTCGAGCACGGCGTCGCGATCGTGAGCGTAATGTGGGTCAACAACGAAGTCGGTACGGTGCAGCCCGTGGCCGAGCTGGCCACGCGATGTCGCGAGGCCGGCGTCCTGTTTCACTCGGACGCCGTCCAGGCATTCGGGAAGCTTCCGGTTTCGATCCACGACTCAGGCTGCATCCTCCTCACCATCTCCGGCCATAAGATCGGCGCTCCCAAGGGCGTCGGCGCCCTGATCGTGCGCGACCGCAAGGCGGTCGAGGCGATCATCCACGGCGGCGGTCAGCAATTCGGGATTCGGCCCGGTACCGAGAATGTGCCCGGCATCGTTGGGTTGGGTGTCGCGGCCCGTTTGGCCGCCGAGGAGCAGCAGAGCCTGGCGGCACGCCTGGACGAGCTGCGCAACGAGCTGGAGCGGCGCCTGGTCGCGATTGTCCCGGATGCGCTGATCAACGGCTGGCAGGGGGCGCGCGCGCCGCACATCTCGAACGTGTCGATTCCCGGAACGGACAGCGAAGCGCTGCTGATGCACCTCGACCTCGCCGGGATCGCGTGCTCTTCAGGATCCGCCTGCAGTACGGGCGCCGTCGAGCCGTCGCATGTGCTCACCGCGATGGGCGTCCCACGCGAGCTGGGGGTGGCGGCGCTGCGCTTCTCCTTCGGGAAGGACAGCACGCTCGAGGACGTGGAGGCGGTCAGCGCGGCGCTCCCACGAATCGTCGAGAAGGTGCGGTCCCTCTCGACCGTCTTGCACCGATGAGAGTCCTCGTTGCGATGTCGGGTGGCGTAGACTCATCCGTTGCCGCCGCGCTACTTGTCGAACAGGGTTACGACGTCATCGGCGCGACGATGAAGCTGTTCTGTTACGGTGACAGCGTCCCCGACCGTCCCTGCTGCTCCCTCGATTCGATCACCGACGCGAAGCTGGTGGCGCACAAGCTCGGCATTCCGCACTACGTCCTCAATCTCGAGGACCGGTTCGGCCACGACGTGATCGACAATTTCGTTTCCGAGTACGCGCGCGGGCGCACACCGATTCCCTGCGTGCGCTGCAACTCATTTACCAAGTTCCGCGACTTCCTCTATCACGCGGATGCGCTCGACTGCGATGCGATTGCGACGGGCCACTACGCGATCGCGGACGGTGGCGCGCTGTACCGCGGGCGTGACCGCCAGAAGGATCAATCGTACTTCCTGTGGGGGATCGATCGCGCCGTGGTGCGCCGCATGCTGACGCCCGTGGGCGATCTCACCAAGGAGCAAACGCGCACGGTCGCGCGGCGGCTCGGATTGGTGACGGCGGACAAGCAGGAATCGGTCGAGATCTGTTTCGTCCCAGACGACAACTACGTCGCGGTGCTCGAGCAACATCTTCCCGCCGATGCGCCGGCGCTGGTGCCGGGACCGCTCGTCACCACGAACGGTGATGTGATCGGCGAGCACGCGGGGTTCGCGCGTTACACCGTCGGCCAGCGTCGCGGGCTCCCCGGCGGATCACGCGAGCCGCTGTACGTCGTCGCGATCCGGCCCGAGACGCGCGAGGTCGTCGTCGGATCAGGCGCGGAGTTGTTCGGACACGACGTGTCTCTCCAAGAGGTCAACTGGCTGGCCGATCCGCTCTCGCCAGGTGACGCCGTGTGGGTGCAATGCCGCTATCGCGCGCGTGCCGTCCCCGGCACGATTGCTGCGCAGGCGGACGACCGCATCGCGCTCCGGCTCGCCGAGCCGGTCCGGGCGATCGCACCAGGGCAATCGGGCGTGCTGTACGACGCCAACGATCGATTGCTCGGCGGCGGTGTAATCGCCTAGCCTGGTGAAGCGTGCGGGAGGTCACAGCACCTCCGGCCGCCGCGCGTGCAGAATTCAGGTTCGCCCCCACAATTTCTCTTGGAGGTAGTATGCGGTTGCTCCTTCGTGCCGGAGTCGCGGTCGGCTTAGCGGCGATGGTGGCGTGCGGCAAAGACGCGCCGTCCCCGGTCGACTTCAACGATCCGGCTGCGGTCACGGCCAATCTCTCGGCGGTCGACTCCGCGTTCGATAGCGACGTATTCCGCAGCTTCTCCACCGCGTCGATCATGCTCGATGTCGCGACCGCGCCGGCATTCCGTCCGGCGGCGACCGTACTCGAGACGCTGCGGCCCAAGCTGGTCCGGACGGGCGCCCGCATGTTCCTCCCGACCCTGCAGCAGGCGCAGAAGCTGCAGGTGATGGTGCCGAACCTCAGCATTTCCGCCGCTCAGGGCCGGATCATCCCCGACACGATGTACGGCCGAGTGTTCGAGTGGGATACCTCGCTCAATCAGTACACGTGGCAGGGCGCGACCGTCGCCAACCTCACGGGCGTGCGGTTCGTGCTCTATGCGACCGGCCTCGATGGCCAGGTCGTCGAGCCGGTGAGCGCGATCGGAACGCTCGACATCATCGATCAGAGCACGCCGACCAAGCTGCAGCTGCAGATCCTCGTCAAGGGCGGCGCGACGACGTACGTCGACTACACCGCGTCGTTCACCAGTGGCGTGTCCTCTGCCAACGCAACGGTCACCGGCACGATCACGAACGGGCTGAGCGGCGGCGATAACAAGACGCTCTCCTTCGACGAGACGCTTTCGGTCAACGCCGCGGGCGCCAACGTGCACGCGACGTTTGCGCTGAACAACCCGGCGATCACGCTGATGCTGAACGAGTCGGTGGCGTTCGAAGACCCGAACATCGTTATCAACGCCGACTTCCGGCTGATTCAAAACGGCGAGACGATCCGGGCGGTGGGCCACATTACGCTCAACACCGCGACCAACGCGGTCACCGTCAGCGTCACCGTCTACGTGGACGGCCATCCGGTGGCGTCGATCAGTGGCGATCCCGCCGCGGCGCAGTGGGTCGATGCGGGTGGTCAACCACTGACGGCCGCGGACCTGATCGCACTCGAGAAGCTGTTCGACGCGTTCGAGAACTTCGGCAACACCCTCTCTAACCTGATCGCGCCGGTCGGCACGTTCGCCGGCCTGTAATCGCGCAGCAGCAAGACCGACTCCCCGTCCGGCTCTGGCCGGGCGGGGAGTTTTGCTTTATTACCTACAGGCGGTCTGTCGACTCACCCGACGCTCTCGAGGCTCCCGATGCCCACACGCCGTCGCTTTCTCGGTTCGTTGTTCGCCGCTACGGCCACCCTGCCCGCGTTGAAGAGTGACGCGCTTGCGCGGATCCTTCCGGCCGCGCGGCACGTCGATGGCAGGAGTCCCGAGGATATCGCGCAGGACGAAGACTTCTGGCGTGAGATCCAGGCGGCGTTCGACATCGATCGCGGCATGATCAACCTGAACAACGGCGGCGTGGCGCCTTCACCGCGCGTCGTGAACGCGGCCTTCCAGCGCTACCTCGCCGTCTCGAACCAGGCGCCCGCGATCACGATGTGGGCCTGGATCGAGCCCGAGATCGAGGCCGTGCGCCGCCGGCTGGCGGCGAACTTCGGGTGCGATCCCGAAGAGATGGCGATCACGCGCAATGCGAGCGAGGCGCTCGAGATCGTGCAGCTCGGCCTGCCGCTGCAGCGGGGCGACGAAGTCCTGACGACGACGCAAGACTATCCGCGCATGATCACGACCTGGAAGCAGCGCGAGCGGCGCGACGGCATCGTGCTGAAGCAGATCACCTTCCCCGTTCCGCCGCCGTCGCAGGATGATCTCGCCCGCCGGATCGAAGCCGCGATCACGCCGCGGACCAAGGTCATCCACATCTGCCACATCACGAACCTCACCGGACAGATCTTCCCGGTGAAGCAGATTTGCCAGCTGGGCCGAGCGCGCGGCATCGAAGTGATCGTGGATGGAGCGCACGCGTACGCGCACTTTCCGTTCATGCGCGACGAGCTGGACTGCGATTACTACGGCACGAGCCTCCACAAGTGGCTCACGGCGCCGATCGGCACGGGGTTCCTGTACGTCCGGCGCGCGAAGATCGCGAAAATCTGGCCGATGATGGCGGCACCACCCGAGATGAACGACAACATTCGCAAGTTCGAGGAAATCGGGACACATCCGGCGGCCAATCACAACGCGATTGTGGAAGCGCTGGATTTTCTGGACGGCATCGGGCCCGAGCGGAAGGCCGCGCGGCTGCGCTTCCTGCGCGACCGCTGGGCCAAGCGGCTCGAGCGGGTGCCCGGCGTGAAGATCCTGACGCCCTACGATCCCGCGCAGTCGTGCGGGCTGGCGTCGTTTACACCCGGCCAGCTCGACGTCGGGAAGCTCGCAGGGTTCATGTTCGACCGGCATCGCATCATCGTGACGCCGATCGCGCATCCCGAGTTCAACTGCCTGCGGATCACGCCGAACGTCTACACGACGCTGGCGGAGGTCGATCGCTTTGCGGATGTGATGGAGGAAGTCCTCCGCAAAGGACTGCCGACGTCCTAGGGAAGCAGCGCCACGATCCGCAGTGGCCCGCCGCTGCCGCCCTTGATCTTCATCGGCAGCGCGATCACGAACGCCCCGGTGAGCGGCAATTCCTCCAGGTGCGCCACATTCTCAAACGCCGGCACGTTCGAGGCGAACAGCCGGCGATGCACCTGGTACGTCGTGGACTGACCGTAATCGATGCTCGGCGTGTCGATCCCCACCGCACCGACCCTGCGGCGCACCAGCGCGCGGGCCGCATCGAGGTCCAGACCGGGAAAATGCAGTTGCGCGACGCCCACCAGGCCCGTTTTCGTGGTGCCGAGGTAGCGCGCGCGATCGGGCCAGCGCGTACCCCAACCCGTACGGATCAGCACAATGCTGCCCTCCGGGATCTCTCCGTGCGCCGCTTCCCAGGCCATGATGTCTGACTGGTGCACGCGGTAGTCGGGACTGGAGTCGGCTTTCCCACGGACGTCGATGACCACGGCAGGGGCAATCAATTGGCTCAGCGGAATCTGATCGGTGGTGCGTTTCTGTTCGATGAAATGCACTGGGGCATCGAGATGTGTACCGCCGTGTTCGGCCGCGCTGAAGTTATTCGCCGCGTAGTACCACCCGCCGGGCGTCCGCCGCGCCGAGACGACCGTGAGGTGAAAGGGCTGAGCGGTCGGCCAGTAGATGGTGGTCGAGTCGAAGTCGTATGTGAGGTCAACCCATTTGCCCGCCACGAGCCGGTCTGCGATGGATGGCTGGCTACATGATGTGAGCACGAGGAGCGCAGGGACGATCACCAAACGTCGCATGGTCTCTCCCTCTGGAAGCACGTGGAGTTGCAACCGCCGGGCAGATTGTTAACGTTGCGAGCCATGAAATCAATCCTCTGGCTGGTTCCGCTCTGCATCCTCGTCGCTTGTGGCTCCGGCAAATCGAGTCAAACCGTCAACCGCGATACGCTTACCGAGCGCCAGAAGGACAGTATCCTCGCGAACTCGAAGATCCCCAACGCGCGCGCGGTGGGACGCGCGATGAAGGCGGCCGACTCCATGAGCGCGCGCATCCGCAGCAGCGACACGGTGGCGAGGGATACAACGGAGCGCTGATGCGCGCAGTGATGTGCGGCGTGGTGCTCGTGGTCGCCGCGTGTGGACCTCCCAACCCTTGCTCCGGCCATCAGTTCGACCGCCTGCGCCGGTACTCCCTGCCCTATGCCGGCCACTGGGTGGTTGCGCGTGGAGACACGATGACGTTTCCCACCGCCCCCGGCATGAGCGATCGCTTCCGGCTGGGCGACATCACCCTCGATACCGCCACGCGTGTCGTCGGCCGTGAGTGTGTGTTCCGGGGCCGCGTCGTTTTTCGCGCGCCGCGCGCCGACACGCTCGCCGTCACCTGGTTCGGCCAACCGGAGCAGGCCATTGTCAGCGGCTGGCCCGCGGACCTGGGCCCCTTTGCCGGGCTGTCGCTCGCCTGGGCCGGCCGCGATTCGCTGAGCGGGTCGATTCTCCTCGACTCCAAGCTGGGTGTGCAGGCACGTCCCGGGATGACAGCGCGATTCGTCGCGGGCCGCTCCCAGCGGTTATCTTCCCCTCCATGAGAGGCTTCCTTGTCAGGTTCCTGATCACCGCACTCGGGCTGTGGGTCGCCGACCGACTGCTTCCGGGGATCGCGTTCACAAGCACCGGCGCGCTGATCGTATCGGCGTTGGTGCTCGGCTTCGTCAACGCCGTGATTCGGCCGATTCTCTTCTTCGTCACGCTGCCGCTCACCGTGCTGACACTCGGCTTTTTCATCCTGATCGTGAACGGCATTTCATTGGCCATCGTCGCGTGGCTGGTCCCGGGATTCGTCGTCTCCGGGTTTGGCTCGGCGACGCTCGGCGCGATCATCGTCGGACTGACGAGCTGGGCCGCGTCACATTTCATCGGCGGCTCGGGTCGAATCGAGCGCATGAAACGGGTGGAGGTTAGCGGCCGCCGCATCGATGCTTGAGTTAGAAACCCCGGCGCTGCTGCTCTATCGCGATGTGATGGAGCGGAACCTCAAGAACATGGCCGGCCGCGCCAAGAAGCTGGGCGTCTCGCTGCGGCCGCATATCAAGACGCACAAGTGTCTCGAGCTGGGCCGTCGCCAGCTCGCGCTGGGGGCACAAGGAATCACCGTATCCACGCTGTTCGAAGCGCAGGCCTTCGCGCGCGGCGGCTTCACCGACCTGACGTGGGCGTTTCCGCTCGATCCGTCACACGTTCCACACGTGCAGCGCATCGCGCGGGACGGCGTGACGCTGCGCGTGATTCTCGACGATCTCGACACCGCTAAAGCACTGGCAGGCACTGGGCTCCATGTCTGGCTCAAGGTCGACTGCGGCTATCACCGGGCCGGGGTCGACCCCTCATCCCGCTACGCACTCGAGGTCGCGCGGGAGCTGGGGGCCGAGCGCGGTCTCACCTTCGACGGGATTCTCAGCCACTCGGGTCACGCGTACCGCACGCGTAGCAAGGAGGAAGCGGCGGAGGTCGCCGAACAGGAACGCCAGGTGATGGCATGGTTCGCGGAGCTGCTCCGCAAGGACGGCCTGCCCATGCGCGGTGTCAGCGTGGGGTCGACCCCCGCGATGGCGGCCGTAAAAGACTTGACGGGCGTCACAGAAGCCAGGCCCGGGAACTACATCTTCTATGACCGGACCATGGTCCTGATCGGTTGTTGCGAACCGGGCGATGTCGCGGTCTCAGTACTGGCGACGGTCGTGTCTCATCAACCGGGCGCATCGCACTTCGTCGTGGATGCCGGCGCGCTTTCGCTTTCGAAGGATCTTGGACCCACCCATCTGGGTATCGAGACGGCGTTCGGCGCGGTGCGGGACCATCCGGAGCTGACGGTCGCATCGGTCTCGCAGGAACACGGTCTGATCCGCGCAGCAGCGCCCGCGGCGATCGAAGGAAAGTTCAAGGTCGGGCAGCAAGTCGAGATCACACCAAACCATTCCTGCCTGACTGAGGCGCACTTCGACGAATACGTGGTGATCGAAGGAGATCGGGTTATGGACCGCTGGCACATCGAGCGTGGCCGATGATCGCGCTCCGTCATTTCTT
>Ga0209236_1002135_pt1 | contig 12086 bp, 12 predicted proteins | sample GraSoi013_1_40cm_FD_185819 | JGI IMG/M metagenome (GOLD analysis project Ga0209236, IMG submission 185819) | Grasslands soil microbial communities from the Angelo Coastal Reserve, California, USA - Sample 09_27_2013_1_40cm (SPAdes) (version 2) | ecosystem: Environmental > Terrestrial > Soil >... | reverse complement strand
CCTGCGTGAGCCCGCAGAGCTATAGCGGCCTGGCCGACGGCAGCCACAGCTTCCAGGTGCGCGCGACCGATCCGGCCGGCAACACCGACCCGACGCCGGCCAGCTACACCTGGACGGTGGATACCACGCCGCCTGACACGAGCATCACGGCCGCGCCGCTGGCCGTCAGCACCAGCAGCAGCGCCAGCTTCAGCTTCACGGCCACTGAGGCCGACAGCACCTTCGCCTGCCAGCTCGACGGAAGTGCCTTCGCACCCTGCGCGACCCCGCAGAGCTACAGCGGCCTGACCCTCGGCACCCACAGCTTCCAGGTGCGCGCCACCGATCCGGCCGGCAATACCGACCCGACGCCAGCCAGCTACACCTGGATAGTGGTTCCTATTCCTGGGCTTTAAGCCCCGCCACGAGAAGTGGAAGAAGGTATATCACGGTAATGCACGGTTCAGCCTTCAGTGTTTCAGTCACATCCGTAGCCGTCTTCTCAACTACCGTCGCGATCTCGGGCTTCGTATAACCGGCACGACTCAGACGCAAATCTTACACACCGTTCCCGAACTACGCGACGTAGCGCATACGCTGAAAGGACTACGCAGAACACCGACGGCCGTAAACACCGGTAGTTGACCATGCCGACAAAGCACCTATGGAAGTGTTTCTACACACGGAGGCGTCATGTCGGTCGTCGCGTTCAAGGAAAAGTCGCAGATGCTGGCCGATCAATACGGATGGCCGCTCACCATTGCCAAAGGTTATGCTGATGGCGAAACATTCCGCAAACAGCGCAGGGAGCCGCCGATAATTGCCATGGTCGGAATCGATGACTATTCGGAGGCCTTCCGAGCCGGGTTCTTCCATCGGCCGCTTTCCGACTATGCGCTTTCAAGGGGACCCTCGGCACAGTGGGGAGAGCTTTCTTCTTTCCCTTCCGCTCCCCCCACACTGCGAATGATCTCCGAGGAGTAGGGGCCGGATATTTCTCGGCGCAATCACCGGCCCGGTATCCCGAGGCGGGCTAGAGTTCCTTCCTTGCCTTGGCGAAGGATTGCCTCAGCACCTCGTAGCTTTTCACGAAGCCGGCCTTGACCTGCTCCCATGATTCCGCGGAGCTGTGCTTGAGTCCGCCGTACCATTCTGCAGCCTCGTTGCGCTCTCTGCGCAGCGCGTCCAAGGTCGCCCGGGCTTTCTTGCGGGCGCCCTGGTCCATCCCTTCCCACTCGCTGTCCACTTTCCCTTCCATGCGGCGGATGCGCGTGTCCAGATCATCGAGCGCGGCTTTGGCCTGCTTGAGGGCCTCGTCGCGCTGCGCCACCGTGTAATCCTTGATCGCCCGGCCGGTCTCGTCGGCTTTCCTGGACACGTCCTTTGCCGTGGTTTTGCTGCCCGAGGGTTCGGCGGCAAGAGACAACGGCGAAACCGCGAGCAGCGCTGCGAGTGCCGCGGCCGGAAAAATAAATCTTCGAACTTTCATTTTTTTCTCCTTGCCCGAGAACGAACCGCAGAACGCAACGATCAGGGACAAATGGGGTCAGACCCCCTTTGCAAATTGTCCAGGAAAGCGACGCGCCGCCTAGCGCCGCCGGTACTGTGGCCGGCGTACGGGCAACCGTGCCGCCGGGTTCTCGTCCTTGTGCCGGAAATTGATGCGCCCTTTCGTCAGATCGTAGGGCGTCAGCTCGAGGCTCACCCTGTCCCCAGCGAGAATGGTGATCCGGTGCTTTCTCATCTTGCCTGCCACGTAGGCGATCACCATGTGTCCGTTCTCCAGCGTTACGCGATAGCGCGTATCGGGGAGCACCTCGCTGACGGTGCCTTCCATTTCGATCAATGCCTCTTTTGCCACGCCAATACTCCTTCCGGCTCAGGATCTTCCTGCAATCGGAGCCCGCGACTGCGGGAAACCCGGGGTGAATGCGTAGGCGGAAAACACCGCCTTCCGCGACGGGGAATCAGACGGCTTTCAAATCGACTGCGGACGTCTTGCCGTTCTGCCCTTGCTCGAGCTCATACGAGATCTTCTGGTGCTCGCTCAAGCTTCCGAGTCCGGCGCGTTCGACCGCCGAAACGTGCACGAACACGTCCTTGGATTTGTCGTCGGGCTGAATGAAGCCGAACCCCTTGGTGCTGTTGAAGAACTTTACGGTACCGGTAGGCATGGAATCCCTCCATAGATGACGTCGCCGCGCACGAATGTGTGCGAGGCATCAAATTATCCGTGGGAGAAACCACAAGCGGCCCCGAGGGGATGCCGCGGACTGACCCAAATCGAATTCGACGTTGCTAATATGAGGGTTACGGGCGTCGTTGGCAAGGGTCTGGAGAAAATACTTCTGGCGCATCCACGACCCCTTCATAGGATTACCGGATCGGCTCAGACATCATTTACTCGAAAAAATCATGAAAATCTCCATCCTCGACGATTATCACGACACGCTGCGCACGCTGAAAGCCTTTAGCAAGCTGGCCGGGCACGAGGTCGAGATCTGGAACGATCACGTCCAGGAGGTCGATGCGCTGGCCGGACGCCTGAAGGACGCCGAAGCGCTGGTGCTGATCCGCGAGCGCACCAAGATCCGCGCACCCCTGCTCGAGCGCCTGCCCAGGCTCAAACTCATCAGCCAGCGCAGCATCTACCCGCACATTGACGTCGATGCCTGCACGCGTCTCGGCATCGTCTTGTCATCGAACCAGCATTTCGGCATGCCGTCTTATGCAACCGCTGAACTGACATGGGGGCTCATCATTTCTGCCATGCGCGAGATCCCCAAGCAAATGGCTTCCCTCAAGGCCGGAAAGTGGCAGGCCGGCGTCGGCAGCACAATGCGCGGAAAGACGCTGGGGATCTTCGGCTACGGCAGGATCGGCGCCGTCGTGGCGGGATACGGAAAGGCTTTCGGCATGAAAGTGCTCGTCTGGGCGCGCGAAGCGTCGCGGCTGCGTGCGCGCGAGGACGGTCACGCGGTCGCGGAGAGCAAAGAGGCGTTCTTCGCGGAGTGCGACGTCATCTCGCTGCACATGCGCCTGATCGAGGCCACGCGCGGCATCGTGACCGCGCGCGACCTGGCGCGAATGAAGCCGACTGCCTTGATCGTCAATACGAGCCGCGCCCCGCTGATCGAGCCCGGCGCGCTCGTGAATGCCCTCAAGGCGGGGCGTCCGGGCAAGGCGGCGGTCGACGTCTACGAAGAAGAACCGCTGCGCGACACCGGCCATCCGCTGCTCAACATGGACAACGCGATATGCACGCCCCACCTCGGCTACGTCACCCGCGAGGATCACGAGATCGCGTTCGCCGAGATCTTCGACCAGATCAACGCGTACGCCGCGGGAGCGCCGATCAACGTCGTGAATCCGGAAGTTCTCGGAAAGGCGAGAAACGTCCGACTCAGCTGAGCCGGGCTCGGCGTGGCGAGCTCATGCGGTCAAAAAATGACACCGACGCCGATCAGGTTCCATCCGTCGTTGGATGCGTCCTTGCTGATTCCAAGCTTCCGTCCGTGCGAATGATGCCTGTATTCGACGAAAACCCGGCCCGAAAGATCGTATCCGAGCGAGACATCGAAATCCCAGTGGGTGCCGTTGAGATCCCGCCACTTCGAGTAGGTCCAAACGCGATCGATACCGGCAAAGAAATTGGCCGCGCTCGGCTCAACGTTCGACTCGCGCGCCCAGACCCCGAGCCTCGCACCCCAGCTGCCGCCGTAGCGCGCCGAAACCACCATGGCACCGCGCGCATGGACGAAATCCTCGGACACGGACAACCGCAAGTCCGCTCTGGTTTCGTCCAGCGCGTAAGACGGCGCGCTGAGGAAAAGCGCCGCACCCAGCAAAAAGCCCGTGATCGCCGCACGGCCCACGGCGATGGGAACCCTTGAAAGATTCGAGCACCTCACGAGCCGCTTCCTGCATCTTGCGATGAGCTTCTGAGTTACGCGCTCAAACTACAGGGGGCTCCAAACCGGTTCGCGGAGACCGTCGTGCCCATGATGCGGTCGCTTATGACCACACTCCGCCCAGCGCCTTGAACAGATCGGCGATCGCCGCACGCTGCGCGCGCAGCGCGTCGATGCGGTTCTGCTCGGCGGCGAGCAGGTTGCGCTCGGCGTCGAGCACCTCGAGCTGGCTGGTCATGCCGTTCTGATAGCGAAGCCGGGCAAACCGCAGCGTCGTCCTGAGCGCCGTCACGCGTTCGCTCTCGGCCTCGAGGCGCTCGCGCGCCTTGGCTTGCGCCACGAGCGCGTCGCGCACCTCGCGAAAGGCATTCTGGATCGCGAGCTGATACTGGGCGAGCGCTTGGCGTTCGCGCGCACCGGCAGCCTGCAGCTGCGCGTCGAGGCGTCCGCCCGCGTAGATCGGCTGGCCCAGTGCGAGCGCCGCCTGCCAGATTCCGGCCGGCCCGGTAAATAAATCGGACAGCGCCACGCTCTCGCTTCCCAGATAGCCAGTGAGGGACACCGTGGGAAAGTAAGCGCCGCGCGCCACCGCGACGCGGGCGTTGGCGGCGACGAGCGTCTGCTCGGCCTGAACTAGGTCCGGCCGACGCAGCAACAGGTCCGAGGGCAGACCCGCCGGCACCACGATCGCAACCGTCTGGCCTTCGGGGTCGCTTCCTGCCTCGAGCGCGCCTTCGTAGATCGCCCGGGGGCTCTTGCCGAGCAGCACGGCAAGCACGTTTTCCTGCTGTGCGCGCTGCAGCTCCAGGACCGGCAACAGCGCGCGCTCGGCGGCGACGTCGGCTTCGAGTTGTCGGTAATCGAATTCGGAGATATCGCCGACCTCGAAGCGCCTCTTCTGCATCCCGAGTGCTTCGCTGCGGGCGGCGAGCGAGCGCCGGGTGGCAGCGAGCTGCCCGTCGAGCGCGCGCAAGGCGAAATAGCCCTGCGCCACGTCCGAGGTCAGCGTGATGAGCACCGTTTCGCGCGCGGCTTCGGTGGCGAGCAGGTCGGCGCGCGCGGCCTGCGTGGCGTTGCGCAGCCGGCCCCACAGGTCGATCTCATAGGAAACGCCCACCGCTGCCCGGGTGTCGTTGCTCTCGGGATTGAAGCCGGGCGACAGCGGCGCCGGGCCGCGCTGCGAGATGCGCGTGCGGCTGCGGCTCGCGCTCGCGTTGATCTGCGGCCGCTGATCGGCCGCTGTCGCGGAGAGTGCTGCGCGCGCTTCGTCGACGCGGGCGACCGCGAGCATGACATTCGCGTTGTGGGCGAGCGCCTCGTCGATCAGGCGGTCAAGCACCGGGTCGCCGTACACCTTCCACCAGCGCGCATCCCCAGCCTGCACTCCGTCGGCCGGCGCATCGCGCCAGCCCGCCGGCAGATCGGTCGCAGGTTTCGCGTAATCCGGTTTCAGGCCCGCGCAGCCGGCCAGGAGCAACGCGAATCCGAGAATCGAGAGCTTACGCATGGCCGTCCTCCGTTTTCAGCGGAACATGGTGCGGAATGTCGGTCGTCTGGTGCGCGTGCTCGCCCTCGATCTCGGTGCGCAATTCCGACGCGATGCGGCGCTCCGAGAGTCTGCGGTCGGTGATGAGCTTGAAGAACAGGGGCACGAAAAAGATCGCGAGGAACGTCGCCGCCAGCATCCCGCCCATGACGCCCGTACCGACGGAGCGCCGCGCGCCCGCGCCGGCTCCCGCCGAGATCGCGAGAGGCAGCACGCCGAAAATGAACGCAAGCGAGGTCATCAGGATCGGACGGAATCGCAGCCGCGCCGCTTCCAGCGCCGCCGCCGCGGCGGACAGGCCCTCGTTGTGCTTGAGCACCGCGTACTCGACGATCAGGATGGCGTTCTTCGCGGCGAGGCCGAGCAAGGTCACCAGGCCGATCTGGAAATACACGTCATTGGTGAATCCGCGCAGCCACACCGCCGCGAGCGCACCGAAGGTGCCGAACGGCAGCGCCAGCAGCACCGACAGCGGCAGGGACCACTTTTCGTACTGCGCCGCAAGGATCAGGAACACCATCAGGGCGGCGAGCGCTAGCGCTATGCCTGCAGTGCCGCCCGATCTCTTCTCCTGGAACGAGGCCCCGCCCCAGTCATAGCTGAAATCCGGCGGCAGCGCTTCGTTCGCGACCCTTTCCACCGCCTGGATCGCCTGGCCCGAGGAGATTCCCGGTGCGCCTTGCCCGATCACTTTAACCGCGGGCAGGTTGTTGAAGCGGTCGAGCGAATCCGGACCCGAGGAATAGCGGACATTGGCGAGCGCGTTGAGCGGTACCATCTCGCCCTTCTGGGAGCGCACGTAGATATCGCCGATCGAGTCGGGGCGCTTGCGGTAGGCGGGCTCGGCCGACATCAGCACCTGCCAGGTGCGTCCGTACTTGTTGAAGTCGTTGACGTAGTAGGTGCCGGAGGTCGCGGCGAGCGTCCCGTAGAGCGCGTCGATCGGCACGCCGAGCGCCCTGGCCTTGTCGCGGTCCAGGTCCACGTAGAGCTGCGGCACATTTGCGCGCCAGAAAGTATTGACGAAGCCGAGCTGCGGCTCCTTGCCCGCACGCGCGAGGAACTGCTGCAACGCCTCGGCGGTGCGTTTCGGATCGCCTGCGCCGCGGTTCTGGATGTAGAACTCGAAGCCACCCGCGGTGCCCAGGCCGAAGATCGGCGGCGGGTTGAAAGCGAGCACCAGTGCTTCCTTGATGTGCGCGGTCTTCATGAAGAGCTCGCCGACCAGCTGCGAGGCGGTGACGGAGCGCTCGTCCCAGTGCTTTTGCGTGATGAAGATCGTCGCCGCGTTGTTGCGGTAGCCGCCGCCGATGAAATCGAACCCGGTGAACGCGATCGCGTTTTCGTTGGCCGGGTTGGACCGGATCGCCTGGACCACTTCGGCCACCACGCGGTCGGTGCGCTCGAGCGACGCGCCATCGGGCAGGATCACTGCGGCGATGTAGTAGCCCTGATCTTCGTCCGGCACCAGGCTCCCCGGCGTGACGCGCCATAACCCGGCGGCGAGCGCAACCATGCCGGCGAAGAGCGCGACCCCGATCCCGCCGCGGCGGATCATCCACGCGACGCCGTCGGTGTAGCGCCCGGTCACGCGGTGGAACCAGTCGTTGAACCAGGTGAAGAAGCGCCCCGGCTGCTTGTGCTCGCGCTTCAGAATGAGCACGCACAAGGCCGGCGTGACGGTGAGGGCCACCGCGCCCGAGATCACCACCGCGATGGAGATGGTGACGGCGAACTGGCGGTAGAGCTCGCCCGCGAGGCCGCCCAGGAACGCGATGGGCACGAACACCGCGCACAGCACCAGCACGATGGCGATGATCGGACTGGTCACCTCGGCCATCGCCTTGACGGCGGCTTCGCGCGCGTTCAGGTGCTCCTCGTGCATGATGCGTTCGACGTTCTCGAGCACCACGATGGCGTCGTCAACGACGATGCCGATGGCGAGCACCATGCCGAACAAGGTGAGCGTGTTGATCGAGTAGCCGAGCAGATAGAGCCCAGCAAAGGTGCCGATCAGCGATACCGGCACTGCGGCGAACGGGATCAGGGTGGCGCGCCAGTTCTGCAGGAAAAGGAAGACGACGAGGAACACCAGCGCCATCGCCTCGACGAGCGTCTTCAGCACTTCACGGATCGATACCTCGACGAAGCGGGTCGTATCGTACGGAACCGAGTAGGTGAGCCCGTCGGGAAAGCGCGCTGAAAGCGCCTGCACCGTCTTCTTGACGTTGTTCGAGACATCGAGCGCATTGGCCCCGGGCTGGAGGAAAACGCCGACCAGCACCGCTTCCTTGCCGTTGACCCGGCCGATAAAATCATAGTCCTTCGAGCCCAGCTCGACGCGCGCGACGTCCTTCAAGCGCAGCGTCGAGCCGTCGGGATTGGCGCGCACGATGATGTTTTCGAACTCGCCCGGATCGGCGAGCCGGCCCTTGGTGGTGATCGTATAGACGAGCTCCTGCGGGCCGCCGGCAGGTGTTTGCCCGACCTTGCCCGCGGCGAACTGCGCGTTTTGCTCGTTCAGCGCCGCGATGAGATCGGCGGTCGTGAGCCGCAGCTGCGTCAGGCGGTCGGGCTTGACCCAGATCCGCATCGCGTAATCCTTGGCCCCGAAGATCTGCACGTTGGTCGTGCCGGGAATGCGCTTCACCACGTCGAGCACATTCATCGTGACGTGGTTGCTGATGTACAGATCGTCGTAGCGCCCGTCGGGTGAGTAGAACGCTGCCACCAGGAGGAACGACGAGGAACTCTTTTCCACCGTGACCCCGAGCCGGCGCACGTCCGCGGGCAGCCGCGGCTCGACCTGCCTAACGCGGTTGTTGATGTTGACCGTAGCCTGGTCGATGTCGGTGCCGATATCGAAGGTCACGTGAATCTGCACCTGGCCGTTCGAGGTGGAGGTCGAGCTCATGTAGATCATGTGCTCGACTCCGTTGATCTGGTTCTCCAGCGGCGCCGCCACCGTCTGCTCGATCACGCCGGCCGAGGCGCCCGGGTAGTTCGCCGTGATGGTCACGACCGGCGGCGCGATCTCGGGATACTGGGCGATCGGAAGGTTGCGCATCGCCGCGAGGCCGGCGATCACGATGAAGATCGAAAGCACCGCCGCGAAGATCGGGCGATCTATGAAAAAACGAGAAAACATGTGGAAGCTCCCTTACTTTTGCGCGAGGACGGGAGCGCGGCCTTCGGCCTTGGGCGTCCCGTTCTTCGCGGGGTTGGTTTCCCGCGGCTGCAACTCCGCGACGGCCACGGGCGCGCCCGGGCCGATTTTCATCACGCCGTCCACGATCACCCTGTCTCCGGCGTTGAGCCCCGCCGTGACAATCCAGGCATCGCCCTGCCAGGCGCCCAGCTCGACCGGCCGGGGCTCGGCCTTGCTCTCGGCGCTGACGACATAGACGAACTTGCCTTTGGGGCCTTCGAGCACCGCGCGTTGCGGCACGAGGATCGCACCAGGCCGCTCGGCGCCTTTCAGGGTCACGCGCACGAACTGGCCGGGGTGCAGGAAGCCCGCGGGATTGGGTAGCTCGGCGCGCGCCTCGCTGGTACTCGTTGTGCCCGAGACGCGCACGTCGGTGAAGTTGGGCTTGCCGGATTCGCTGTATACGCTGCCGTCAGCGAGCTTCACCGTCACCGCGAACCGCCCGTCGCGGGGCAGCACCAGGCGTCCCGCGTCAACCTCGCGGGCGAGCCTGACGCGCTCCTCGTCGGAGACGCTGAACAGAACGTAGATCGGGTCGATCTGCGACACCGTGGTGAGCAGCACGTCCGGGCCGGATACGTAGTTGCCTTCGGAGCGCTGCGCGCGGCTGGCGATGCCGGTAATCGGCGCCTCGACCCGGGTGTAGCCGAGGCTGAGCCGTGCATCCGCGAGATTCGCGTGTGCGGTCTTGACCTCGGCCTCGGCCACCTGCTCCGCGGAAGCGGCGTCGTCGTAATCCTTCTGGCTGGCGGCCTTGATTTCGAACAGCGGCTTCAGGCGCGCGCTGTTGCGCTTCGCCTGCGCAAGCTTCGCCTCGGCGCTCGCGAGCGCGGCTTCGGCTCGCGCAGCGGCCACTTCAAAGGCCGCGGGATCGATGGTGAACATCGACTGCCCCTGCGCGACCGGCGCGCCTTCGCGGTAGTTGCGTTTCAGGACGATGCCCGTCACGCGCGCGCGCACTTCGACTTCGCGGGAGCCCGCGGTCTGGCCGACGTATTCGAAGGTCGCCGGCACCGACTGCGGCTGCACCGTTACGACCGCGACTTCAGGGGGTCGCATGGCTCCATGCGGTTGCGAATTGGCGGGCTCGCAACCGGAGAGCAGCGGGGTAGCGACTGCAATTGACAATGCCGAAACAGCAGCCAAATAGAGGTTTTCGACCTTCATAGTCTTGCTCCCTTCTTTCAGTTGGGTGGGCGTGTGGCCCGTTTCGTTAAGTGTTGACGGACGCGGGCCGCGCGTCGTTCTGGCGATTCTTGTTCGAGAGAGAATCGATCAGGCCCCCGATGCCGCGGTTGCGGATTTCCTCGGCAAAGGTGTCGCGGTAAGTGGCGGCGAGGCTCGCGCCGCTGATCTTGACGTCGTACACCTTCCAGCCCGAGGGGGTCCTCTCCATCTCGTAATCGATGGATATCGCTTGAGCCCCCGATTGCCTGACTTCGGACCTGACGGTGACTTGCGCGTCGCCGGGCTGGGTCCGCAAGGGCTTGAACTCGATGACCTGGTCGCGGTAGTTGACAAGCACCCCGGAATACGTGCGCACGAGAAGTGTCCTGAATTCCCGAACGAGCTGCTCGCGCTGCTCGGGGCTGGCGCGGCGCCAGTTGGCACCCATCGCGATTCGGGTCGTGTGCGCAAAATCGAAATGAGGGAGGATCTTCGCCTCGACGAGGCTCGCGATCTTTTTCGGATTGCCACCCTGGATGTCCTTGTCCTTCTGGATCGCGGCGAGCACGTCCAGCGAGATGGTCTTGACGAGCGCGTCTGGGGCCAGTTCCTCGCCGTGGGAAGCCGATGTAGTCAGCGCGAGCACGAGCGCCGCGGTTTTGAGGGGGTTGCGCATGGAAATCAATTCCTTTCAATAAAGCCATCAACAGTAAGTGCAGTGAGCTTGCGCCAGCGCTCCTGACAACGTTGTGTCAGGAGCATGCTTTCCACGTCGGTTGCTGCGGCGTCTTTCGGCGATGACCGAGCCACCAGAGGATAGGCGCGCCGATCAGAGCGCCCGGCAACAGAAGGATTGCGGCGAGATAGAGCCCGCTCCTGAGAAAGTGGCGGAGGAAGGTCGTCGTCATGATTTGTTTACCCGTGTTTGAGAGTTAAATGCGTCTTACCTGCACTTTTCATATATGTACTATTCAGTCAAAAAAAAGCCTAGCTGATCGCCGACAGCACGCGCTCGAGCGCGCCGCGTTCGACACCTGAAATCGTCTTGGTGAACTCCGCCTGCACCTTCTCGACCTGCCGCACGCCTGCGGCATGGCGCTCCTTGCCGAGCGGGGTGACCACGGCCCTCACGGCGCGGCGATCCTCGGGATCCTCCACGCGGCGCACCAGCCCGTCCGCCTCGAGCCGGTCCACGAGCTGCGTGATGTTCGAGCGGACGCAGGTCATTTTCATGGCGCATTCGCTCAAGCTCAGCGGCTCGCCCTCCTTGATCAAGTGCGAGAGAGCGCCGAATTTTGCCAACGAGAGCCCGACCTGCTCCAAGGCCTCCTCAAGGCGCGACTCGAGCACATGCGCGGCCCGGACAAGCGAATACATCATCTGGCCGTCGGCGGCATCTGGGCTGCGGGAACGCAGCTTGGCGGGCTTATTCATATATGAATAATATAGTCATGACACTTCGCTTGTCAAGCCCCGGGGTTGTCCCTCGACTAGCTCAGGCAAAAGTGCCCCTCGTCCCGAAACGGCAGGATGGCGGTAAAGTTCGACAAGTGCAGGAGAACCTTATGAAAATCGGAATTCCCGGATCACGCCTCTCGCCTGACTTCCTATACCCATGAGTGCCCTCAAGACCAAGCTGGTCAACGTCATCTATATCCGCACCTCGCCGCGTGCGCTTTGGAAGGCGCTCACGCAGCCCCAGTCCACGCGTCAGTACTACGTGGGGCTCGAGCTGAGGGCCGAGCTCAAGCGAGGGGGAAGGTTCGACTATATGCACCGGGCCGAGCTGCACGGGCGGCCCGGCGCGGGCGTGGAGGGCGTCGTGATCGAGGTGATTCCGCGAAAGAAGCTGGTGCATACCTTCGAGCCGAAATTCATCGAGGACAAGCCCTCGCGCGTGACCTACGAGATCGAGCCGATGGGATTGGTGTGCAAGCTCACCGTGACTCACGACCAGTTTCCGGAGGGCGGTCCCACTCTCGAAACCGTGAAGGAAGGCTGGCCCGAGATCTTGAGCAGTCTCAAGTCCCTCCTCGAAACCGGCCAAGCGCTGGCCATTCCGCGGAACTCTTAGCAGGGACCGCGGCAGCCTTCCCGATTGCTTTGCGCCGGTATACTGACTGCTTCGGCGCTGTGATTCGAGGAGTGCATCATGGAAGCGGTGAAAGACGCGAGTCATCTCTACGAAGTCGAGCGAAGGGCCACGCATGCCGAACGCCCCGGCTTTCGGATCAACGAGATTCAGATCTCGTCGAACCAGAAAGTGCCCTGGCAC
>Ga0209236_1002134_pt1 | contig 12086 bp, 8 predicted proteins | sample GraSoi013_1_40cm_FD_185819 | JGI IMG/M metagenome (GOLD analysis project Ga0209236, IMG submission 185819) | Grasslands soil microbial communities from the Angelo Coastal Reserve, California, USA - Sample 09_27_2013_1_40cm (SPAdes) (version 2) | ecosystem: Environmental > Terrestrial > Soil >... | reverse complement strand
CCGCCCGAAATTACTGCTGGTCCATGTGACGAATGCGGTCTGCTGTGCATTCGTCGTTCCCCCGTCACCGGGGCCGTAAAAGTTCGTATGGTTCAGAACGTTCGTTGCTTCGGCGCGGAGCTCGACTCGTTTCGTCTCTTTGAATGTAAAGGTCCGCGACAGACCGGCATCTATGTTGAAGTATCCGGGACCACGCAGCATGCCAGGCCTCATGTTTCCGACCGTGCCGGGAGCAGGCCTGGCGAAAGCATTGCGATTAACCCAGTAACACGTTGGATTCGGGCCAATCAGATCGCTCGTGCATTTGTTGCCATACGTATTCGCTGATATCTGATTCGCGCGTTGAGCAGTCACGTTGATACCCGACAGCATGTCGTCAATACCGGTATACACGTCGAAAGCACTTCCGGACTGGAGCTTCACAATCGACGACAGTCTCCAGTTTCCCGCCAACATTCCGAGCAGGTGATTGGAGAACTTCGGCGAGTTGACCAAGCCCGTCATATTCACGGCATGGCGGCGGTCTTCTCCGATGGCATTTATTCCGGGTATCCTCAGGCAATCACCACGGTCACCGTCACGTGTCGGTGCAATATAGAGTCCAGTGCCCCCGGCTCCAGCGTTGAGCAGCGTGTTCGCTGGGTTTCCGATACAGTGCGACCACGTGTAATTCGCGCCGAATGAATAGCCCCGGCTAAATCGTTTTTCAACGCTCAGCAGCATGCCGTTATAGCTTCGCGTCCCGCCATCATCCCAGGTATCCAGAATCGACATCTTCGATCCTTCGGCGGGATTGATCAACCTGAGCAAGCGCCGCGCATTGGTGTTTGCAACAGTTGAGCAAGCTCCGGACGCGACCTGCAAAGTAAAACCTTGTGCCGTGCATACACCATTTACCGGGTTGCCTGGAAAAAAGATGGCTGGGTCCAACTCGCGGGCGCCAGTCATATGTGTGAGTTCGTTCCCAATGTAGCTTGCCGATACGAGCCAATTGGTTCCGATCTGTTTCTGTATCCCAAGATTCCACTGTTGCACGTAAGGGACGCGGGTGTTCGGGTCGAAGGTATCGTAGACCCCATCTGCCGCGTACGGCACGTTTTTGTTCAAAACAAATGGGAATGGTATACCGCCGGGATAATCACGATACGGATTGTCCAGCCCGCCTGCGGGATTGGTTACTATAACCTTTCCGCCCCACGGCGGTCCTTGTCCGGTAGCCAGGTTGAGTTCAACGGTGTTAATGTCGTAAAAAATTCCGTAGCCTGCGCGGATCACCATCTTGCCGTCATTCGATGGATCCCAAACCAACCCGGCGCGGGGTGCAAAATGCTTCCATTGTTTGTAGATTCCGGCGTTGCCGTTGGGACCGAACAAGGCGTCGCCTGGATAGAACGAGCCGGCTGGAGCGTTCACAAATACGCTGCTCTTGATTCCTTTCCCGAACGCGTCCATGTCGAAGTGGTTCATCATGTTCTCGCCATAGTGTTGCGGAAAGTAAGGTTCCCAGCGAAGGCCGTAGCTCAGAGTCAGGTTTGGAAGAAGCTTCCAACTGTCCTGCGCATAAAGCCCGATATACCTGTATCGCACGAGCAACTTGTTAGGAGCGCTCTGTTGAATATTTGTAATTCTGCCGGCCATAAAGTCCGCCAAAGGCAAACCGGTAACTCCGCCGGCTATCGTGATCGGGCCGGGGGTGAAAGCGTTTCCCGCACTATTCGATTCGAAGCCCATCACGCTGCCCCCGAAGGTCATCTGATGTTTGCTTTTGACGACGCTCAAGTCATCGCTGAGGGTTATGACTGTCGTGCGGAATTTGGCGGGCGTGGCGACCAACCCGCCGGTTACGTATCCACCGGTCACATTGATACTGGTTACACCGGACAGGTACTCGAAAATGTTCAGTCCAACGTCGGAAGGCCCAAACCAGGGTTCAACGACTTTTCTGTTCGCAGTCCGATTCCAGGTCGCTCGAAACGCATTGATCATGTTCGGGCCGAACAAGTACGTGTCGCCGTACGTGAGTGACTGAAGCAGATCGTCGGCGCCCGGCACTCCACTGCTCAAAACATTTTTGGAGATTGCAAGGGGAGGCGTCTGCTTGAACGATGCCGCCATATACCGCCCAAACATGGAATGCGTAGAACTGATCTGATAATCGATCTTCCCAATCGGGAAATATTCCTCGCTTGCGACGGGATTTCCCCAACTGGTTCGCCCGCACTGGTCGACCGGCGCCGGAAGGCGTTTGCTGATATTCACCGCCGCCTGACTGATCAGTGATGGCGCCAGGCGGTTGTTTTGGTCGAATGGCGCGCGCAGAACCATATCCTGCCCTTGACAGGTCCTGGAAGCGAAGGTCGTAAAATCGCCCGCGATCATCTGCGGGGTTGGAACAATTGCGAATGTGTTCTGGGGGCTCTGACGCGTAATCGTGCCCTGATAGCCGGCGAAGAAAAACAATTTGTTCTTCTTGATGGGACCACCGATGGTTCCGCCGTATTGGTTACGTTTCAAACCGTCTCGCGTCGGTGCAAAGAAATTCCGGGCATTGACCGCGTAGTTCCGGACGAACTCGAACAACGAACCGTGGAGGTCGTTGGTGCCCGAGCGGGTAACGGCATTAATCGCACCGCCGGAATGGAACCCATATTGAGCAGGCAGCGAGCTGGTTTCGACCTTGAATTCCTGCAGCGCATCCGGAAATGGCAGTGGCAGGCCGTAGTTGGCATACACATCGTTGTGCATGCCGCCATCGAGTGTGTACGAATTTCCGCCAATCACACCCCCAGCGATGCTGAAGGCTGTAGTGTTCGGGTACGAGCCGCGAAACGTGGTATCGGTTGTCAGTACCGGCAGAGCCGCGCCAATTATCCCGACTAGATCGGTAACCTGGCGGCCGATGAGCGGCAGTTCCAGGATCCGCGTGTTTTCGACGACCTGCCCGATACCGGTCGATCGCGTTTCGACCAGCGACGCGTTCGCTTGAACTTCGACTGTCTCGGAAACCTGCCCGACATTGAGCACTGGGTTCACAACCGTGCTGCTATTGACCTGGAGAACAATCCCCGATTGAAGGAAGGTTCGAAATCCGGGAAGCGATACTTCGAGCTTGTATGGACCAACGGGCAGGTTCGGCAAGACATACGAACCCGTCTCATCGCTCAAGGTCATGCGGGCCACACCGGTCTCCGTTTGCGTTGCCGTGATTTCCGCACCGGGCAAAACCGCACCGCTTTGGTCCTTAACAGTTCCGCTGATTTGCGCAGTTGCTCCCTGTCCCGCTGCTGTGACGCAAGTGACAGCCGAGAGCAACACCAGAAGCGTCAGAAGTACCAGAATGTGTTTCATAGACCTCCTACCGAGAGGAAAACCCACCTCATCATTTCCATTTCGATCAGGCTTCAATAATCGGCCGGAGTATAGCAGGTCACGTTATGTCGGCGCGACATCGCAACCGTTGATCTCTCAAAGGAGGAAGCGCCAACCGAAGAGGAGTTGAACGCCATGGACTGGCTAGGTCCGCCGTTCGGAAGTGTATTGTTTTTCGAGTTCTCGAATTTCCTCAAAGCCCAACGAATTCACAAAATCTTTGAACGGCGTCATATAAGCCATAACGGACATCGGCGTTCCCTGTTGCTTAATCACCTGTAGAGCTTTCGTGATCGCTTGCGACGCGATTAACAAAGTGGAAATCGGGAAGATGACAACCCGAAAGCCAAACTCGCGCAGGCGCTCCAGTGAAACGGGCGGCGTTTTGCCTCCCTCAGCCCAATTGAACAGCAGCGGGGTGCCTCGAAGGCGTTCCGCGATAGCTTCGACTTCCTGTTCGGTTTCGGGTGCCTCGACGAACAACACGTCGGCGCCGGCCTCTCGGTAGAGATACGCACGCTCCAAGGCGCGGTCGAGACCCTCGACGGCCCGCGCATCCGTTCGCGCAATGAGGGAGAAATTCGAAGAATTCCGCGCATCCACCGCAGCGCGGATTTTTTGTACCATCTCGGCAGCCGGCACGAGTAGCTTGCCTTCCAGATGGCCACATCGTTTCGGTGCGACCTGATCCTCGATGTGAATGCCAGCGACTCCGGCGTTTTCGTAAGCCCGAACTGTACGGATGACATTCATCGCGTTGCCGTAGCCCGTATCGGCATCAGCAATGACCGGGATTGCCACTGCGTCGACAATTCGTTTGGCGTTGTCGACCATCTCACTCATGCCAAGCAAGCCGACATCGGGCCTGCCAAGGTAGGCTGCGGAGGTGCCAAAGCCAGTCATGTAGACGACTGGAAAACCGGCGGCTTCAATTAAACGAGCGCTCAGACAATCGTAGGCGCCAGGGGCCTGAATCAGATCGGATGCCGACAGCAGTTCGCGCAATTGTCGCGCGCTGTTCGTGTTGCGGTTTGATAACAGCGCCATGGTTTCAGCTTGCAAAGGATACCACGTGCATCTGCGGGTTCTAGGTTTCGGGAGGAGACTCGTCTTGTCGACGTCTCACTTTTTCTCGGACGGTTTCAACAAACAAATCAACGCATTTCGGGCACTCGGCAAGATGCACGGATTCTTCCGGTGAGAGGATTGCCGTTGCTTCAAGATCATACCCGGCACTGGGCCCGGCGAGTTCTTCAAGTCGTTCGCGCGTGATGTGATCCATTGTCGTCTCAATCGAGAGTAATAACGTCAACGCGCGAGCTGTGGATGTGTACGAGCCAAATTCTTATCCTGGAGCACGCGCCGTTAAGCCTTTACGTTGATAGAAATAGTTCGATCGCGGAATCCATCCGGCGGCATTTGTCGTACTAATTTAGAGCATGAACGCAAAAGCGAACTCTCAAGCTACGGCCCACGTGCATTCGCCGCCCAAAAACATGATGGAATACTCCACTCATCTGCAGTCCCGTCGTGGAATTCCGTGACGGTACTCGATCTGAATTTTGGTCAGTCCAACTAATTCCAGCCGATGGGTAGTATTCGGATGTGCGCGAAGCAGGTTGATCTCGGCCCTCGTCCCAATTTTAACGCTTTTGATCAAATTCGGCGAGGAGGGAATCCGTCCGAGCGATTGTAGGCTGGTGACGTCTCGTGTTATTTTCCGGGCCGGATGTTATCGGTGGCAGAGGATAAGAACAACATTCCCGCTGTGCGCCATACGCCGCCGGTTTGGCTCGCGTTACTGCTGTTTGCGGCTGTATTGGTCGCATACTGGCCGTCGATTCGGGGTGGAATGATGCGCACATTACGCGGCCTGCCCTCCAATCGGTTCAAGGATTGTGGCGAATATGGTTCGATATCGGCGCCACACAGCAGTACTATCCCCTGCTTCACAGCGCGTTTTGGCTGGAACACCATTTCTGGGGAGACTCGACCACCGGATACCGCCTGCTGAATGTTGTACTTCACGCCACTGCGTCGTGTTTGTTTGCGCTAATCCTGTCCCAGTTATCCATCCGGGGAGTTTGGCTCGGAGCATTTCTGTTCGCATTGCATCCGGTGGGTGTGGAGTCCGTCGCATGGATTTCCGAGCAGAAGAATACACTCTCGACCGTCTTCTATCTCTTGGCGATGTTGTTGTATCTCCAAAACGATGAAGAAACGAACTCCGGAAGTTCGCGACTCACGCAAAAATATTTCATCGCGATGTCGCTTTTCGTCGCCGCGATTCTCACCAAGAGCGTGACGGCAACGTTGCCTGCGGCGCTGCTTGTGATCGTTTGGTGGTCGAGAGGCAAATTATCGTGGGAACGAGATGTGGTGCCGCTGGCCCCCTGGTTCGCTGTAAGTATAGGGGCCGGTCTCGTCACCGCCTGGGTGGAACGCCGGTATATCGGCGCTATGGGCTCCGATTTCTCGCTAAGTCTGATCGAAAGATGCTTGATTGCTGGGCGTGCGATCATCTTTTATCTTGGCAAGCTCTTATGGCCGCTCAACCTGATATTCATTTATCCGAAATGGACTGTCAGCGCTCGAGTGTGGTGGCAGTATCTTTATCCCACCGCCGTCATTGCGCTCATGGTTTCGGCGTGGCTCGTCCGCCGGCGGGCGCGCGGCCCCCTGGCGGCGTTGTTGCTTTTCACCGGTTCACTTTTTCCAGCGCTGGGATTCTTCAACGTTTACCCGTTCGTTTATTCTTTTGTAGCCGATCACTTTCAGTACCTCGCCAGCCTGGCATTTTTCGGTTGGATCGCTGCCGTCGCTCACGGTAGATGGCAAACGCCGATAGGGATCGCAGCGATCGGCGTACTGGGCACGCTCACCTGGTTTCAATCCGCGATGTATCGCAATTCCGAGACCTTGTACAGGGCGACAATCGTGCGAAATCCGGATTGCTGGATGGCATACAACAACCTCGGCTTCGTCATATCTGGAGAGGGACGGGTTTCCGAAGCCGGCGCTCTGTATCAGCAGGCATTGAAGATCAAGCCGGATTATGCCGAAGCACACAATAATCTCGGCGCCGCCTTTTATTCAGAGGGCCGAATACCGGACGCAATCGAACATTTTGAATACGCTCTGCATGTGCGGCCAACGTATCCGGACGCGCTGAATAATCTCGGCAACGCCTTACTATCCGCGAATCGCTTGCAAGAGGCCATGACTCACTTCGAGCAGGCGCTGCGCTTGAAGCCGGATTATGCCGAAGCCAAACTGAACCTGGGAACTGCGTTGTACAAAGCGAATCGAGTTTCCCAGGCGGTCACGAACTTTACGGAAGCGATTCGCTTGAACCCGAATTACGCCGAGGCCTACGACGCTTTAGGTGTTGTTTCCTATAGTTCCGGCCAATTGGCGGATGCGAAGACGCAATTTGAGAAAGCCGTTCGCCTGAAACCAAATTATGTACCGGCCCGGAGGGATTTGGCTGAAGCCTTGTGGGAATCCGGTCAACCCGACGAGGCGATTTCCCAACTCGAAGCGGTGTTGCGGCTTTCCCCGCAAGACGCGGAGGCGCTTACCGGCTTGGCCAAGCTTTATTCTGCGAGAGGCCGCTTCCCCGAAGCCGCCTCACGTTATGAAGAGCTTTTGCGCCTCAACCCGAATGACGCGACTGCGCATCACGAATTGGCTCTGGTCCTCGAATCTCTGAAACGGCCCCAGGATGCTTTTGCACATTTTCAAGAGGCTATACGGCTTAGGCCCGATTACGCCGATGCGCACTATAATCTCGGCCTGCTGCTCGTTTCCGCCGGCCGGCGCTCCGATGCGATCACTGAGTTCAAAACCGTTTTGCGATACAACCCCAATCATGCCGAGACCCATGATGCGCTTGGCGCTGTGCTTTATGAGTCTGGAAGATTCGCCGAAGCGGTCGCCGAGTTCACCGAGACTTTGCGGATTAAACCGGATTTGGCGGGCGTGCGCGATAATTTGGAACTTGCACGCCGTGCGGCAGGCATTACGAGATAAAGGCTTTTCAAATCCTGCGACCCTCACCCGGCCCTCTCCCAGAGGGAGAGGGCATTTTCATTTTCGCATCCACTTCATGGTGCGGGGATCGTAGGCCCAATGAAATTCCAGCTCGTAAGCCATCGAGCGCGCAAGTCCGTCCAGGTCCGGGAAAAGCGTGGCCTGGGTGATATTCATGCGATACAACTCGCGCATGCCTTTGACTCGAACCTTGTCCGCGGGAAGAATGAACTTGATCAATGTGTTCTGCGGGTTCGGGTAGGCCTTCAAGATCTCTTCTATGGATCGATCCAAAACCGACGGGACAAGAAACGTTCCTGATTGCGCGATCAGCCGGCGGTTCATCGCGTAAGGCTCTCCCAGCCAGACAAACGCTCCGTCGCCGGAAAGGAAATATTTTCGAAAACTGCCCGGTTTCTCGAGATCGACAGCTTTGAGTTTTTCGATCTCGACCGGATTGCACGCCCAGATGCCTCCGTCATGAGTCGTGCTCTGCAAGGCGAAAAATGCAGCCACGTATGGTGACCACGTGAAATCCAGCAAGCGAGTAGGAGCACCGTGGTCCTGCATAAGAGCGAGCCACTGGAAATCATCGTCGCGGTCGGGGACGTGTTGCAGAAAATGAATCGCCTTGCGTTTGAAGATCCGTAAAATCCGTTTCTCCTGCTCCGGCCATGCACGCGGATCGACTTGAAACGCCATGAAGTACCGAGACAACGCGCTGAATAGGGGAGCCGAGGCGTCGCGTTGTCCTCGAAACGCCCAGTTTTGATATGGGGAATCGCTGATGATGGAAAGATACTCCTCCCAGGAGTTCAGCGTTATGACCTTGTAAGGAGTGGCACCGGTCTTGGGACCCTCACCCGGCCCTCTCAAGAAATGGCTCCGACCTCTCCCCCTAGGGAAAGGTTTATTCCGCGAAACCATAGAGATCCCCTAGTGCGGTTTGTACAACGCTGCGCCGCCTTCGGGCCCAGCAAAAATCTTCTTCATCGGACCGATTGCGCCGGAATCGGTCACAATCATCCAGGGATGCCGTGACTTAACGGCTGTCGCAAAGGTTCGGCGGAACTCCTCGGTGGAACGTACTCGCTCTGATTCGAAGCCGAACGCGCGAGCAACGGCGACAAAATCGGGACTCTGCAGCTCGACGCCGATGGTTCGTCCTTCGAAATGGGCGTTCTGGATATTCCGTAAAACTCCATACGCGGAATCATCAAACAGAATCACAACAACAGGGGCATTCTCCTGCCGTGCTACAGCAAGCTCTCCGATGTTGACCAGCAATCCACCATCGCCGCAAAGTGCAACCACGGTTTTCGACGGTGCTGCGATTTGAGCGCCGATCGCCATCGGCAATCCCTGTCCGATACCTCCCGCTGAAGCGTGCAGGGTCGTTCGAGGATACCGGCGGATGATGAGACGGCTCCCCCACGTCGTTGCAGGTACCGTCACGTCCCGGACGAGGACGGCGTCTTCCGGCAAATGCTCTTGAATCGCGTCAAGAATGCCTTCCCATGGTCCCATGCCGTCGCGTACTTCTCCTCGAAGCTCGCGCTGCAATAAAGCCACTTCCAGGCCGTAATCGAACTTCGGCTTCGGCTGCTTCGCGTCTAGGAGCCGGAGCACCGCCCGCAAGATCGCCTTGGCGTCCCCAATGATAGCGATGGAATGAGGGAAGTTCCGGTTGATGGCCTGCGGATCGGCATCGATTCCGATATGTTCGGCGGGAGTAGTCAAACTCCAGTTCGATGTCTCGTTTCCTCGGAATCGTACGCCAACGCTGATCAGCAGATCCGCCTTGGCCACGAAATCTTGCAGCGCAGGAAACGTGGCGAAGTGCCCAATGCAAGTTGAAACCGTTTCCGGAACAATGCCTCGCGCCGACTGTGTTGTGATCACTGCCGCATTGAGGAGCTGCATCAGCTCCGTGACTTCGGGGGACGAATCCGAAAACATCGCGCCGCTGCCCGCCCAGATGACCGGCCGCTTCGCTTCAACCATTCTCTCCACTGCCGGAAGCAATTCCGCATCGGAGGGAACTCGGGGCGGATTAGCCGCCGTCACGATCGAGGGCAGGCTAATGACGCTCGCCTGGAAATCGATTGGTATTTCGACGCTGACCGGTCCAGCCGGCGGCGTCATCGCCTGAGTAACGGCCAGGCGAAAAATCGCAGGCGCCTGTTGAGGCCGTCTCACGCGGTGCGCTTCCTTACTGATGCTCTTCAACATCCCGAACTGGTCCTTGCCATCGTGAATATACCCCCGCCCAGTCTCGATATAAGCTGAAGCCACCTGACCTGTCACGTGCAGCATCGGCGCTCCGCCGTTCCAGGACTCGATGATTGCGCCGGCCGCATTCCCGGCTCCGGTACCTGTGCTGGTGAGCGCAACGCCAAGCTTTCCCGAAACGCGCGAATACGCATCGGCCATATTCACCACGGCGCCTTCGTGCCTGCCCGCCACGACACGAAATCCGCCGTGCCGCTTGATGGCATCGTAGAACGGAATGTTATGAATGCTGATAATTCCAAATACTGTATCGACGCCGATTCGCTCCAGTTCCTTCAATAGCGCATCAGCTACTGTGATCTTCACGTGAAAACTCCCGGACGTTGGTATTGACCCTTTCGGGCGGCTCGGCGTAACAGAGAGGCCCCGCAGGTATGTTGCTCCACAGAGGGGTTATCTCATCCTCGGCGCCCCAGATCAATAGTGTGGGCGTGCGGAATCGCTGTACCATATGGATCATCGACTTCGCAACTCGGTAAGGAGAACACCGTGCCCGGCACAACAAAATACATCACACTGGAAGATGCAAAGAAAGCAATGACTGCCGCTGAAGCAGAGGCGCACACAAACAATTGGGCCGTCGCCATCGCGATCGTGGATGCGGGCGCCAATCTCATCCTCTTTGAAAAGATCGACGACACGCAGCTTGGAAGCGTGAATATCGCCATCGGCAAGGCAAAGACAGCCCTGAACTTCAAACGGCCGACCAAGGCCCTGGAAGATCTTGTTGCCGGCGGACGGCAGGTATTCCTGGCGCTGGAAGGCATTACTCCACTTCAAGGCGGACTACCGGTCGTGGCAGACGGCAAGGTGATTGGAGCCGTCGGTGTGAGCGGCGTCATGTCTTCACAAGATGAACAAGTAGCCCAGGCCGCTGTGAATGCTTTGCAGGGCTGATTGCTATTGGGCGGGGATCGTCAGATTCTCGCCGAGTTGCAGATGAATCGTTTGGCCGGAGTGCAGCGTCAGATTGGGAAGACTTGAATCTTGGCCGCTTCCGGCCATCACAAACCCGACGAGCATTCCTCCTAGTATGCCCGCAAGCCGGGCTGTCTTGCCGCCTGCCACGCCGCCCGCAGCCCCGCCGGCCCCCATCAATAAGACATAGCGCAATTTGCGTTTGGGGGGCGACGCTCCAAAAGCATTTGTAATCCAGGTCGAAAGATGGCGTCCATCGGGAAGATCGATCTCACGAAATACAAGACGGACGCGGCCTTCGGCATCCCGTGTTGCAGGCTGTATGGTTTCGACCCGGCCTTTCAACGTGCTGCCCTGTGGCACAACGACTTTACCTGCCGCGCGGACCGAACTGGCTACTACAGCAATGACGTCGTCACCCACTTCGGAACTACCCGTTTTCACCCATGACTCGAGCTTCACATCTAAACCTGTGCCGGCCGGAAGAACGGCCGGCTGAAACTGCCCGGTCAGTAATATTAAACCGGCAAAAACGATTCCCATACTGGTCCGTAATGTTAACCCCGGTCGTGACTCAGTTTCTAAGATAATGAGCACCCCGGCTGGAGCGGGGGCGCCCGATGCGGCCGCAACTGAAACCGGCTTGCTATAATTCGGGACGATGATGACCTGCCGGATTTTAGTGGTTCTCTTCTTTGCCGCGTTGGGCGCCTGTTCGCCGAGGATTGTTCAACCCGGCGCTCCGGGAACGGCGAACCGGACCATCGCACGCAAGGAAGCGGTCGATTTATCCAGGGTTCAGTTCACGCCTGCCGACGTGAAATTCATCCAAGGCATGATTCATCATCACGCTCAGGCTCTGGATATGACTGCGCTGATCCCGTCCAGAACCAGCCTCGCGAGAATGAGAGTCCTCGGGCAGCGTATCGAAATCTCGCAGTCGGACGAAATCAACATGATGCGTCGCTGGCTGGAGACGCGCGGCCAGGAGGTCCCCGACATTCATGAACATCACATGCCCGGCGCGCAGTTGATGCCCGGCATGTTGACGCCCGAGGAAATGGACCGTCTGGCAGCCGCAAAAGGCGCAGAGTTTGATCGGCTCTGGCTCCAGAGCATGATCAAGCACCACGACGGCGCGCTGATTATGGTGGACGATCTTTTCTCCGTACCCGGCGCGGGCCAGGAGTCGGAAATCTTTGCGTTTGCGTCCGATGTTGTCGCCGATCAGAAGGCGGAGATGGATAGAATGGCAGCGATGCTTGAGGAGCTTCAAAATGAGAGTCCTCATTAAAACCTTTTCTTATTTCACTGCAATCTTGGCGCTCTTTGTCGCGGCTTTGATGGCCCAGGACCTTCGCGTTGGATTAAAGCCCGGATTTCGAGACGCCGGTACGGCCGCATTCAATCTGGAATTAATCTGGAGTCTGCCCAAACCGGATGGATTCTTCGATCCGAAGGCGCCGGCGGGCACA
>Ga0209236_1002129_pt1 | contig 12106 bp, 11 predicted proteins | sample GraSoi013_1_40cm_FD_185819 | JGI IMG/M metagenome (GOLD analysis project Ga0209236, IMG submission 185819) | Grasslands soil microbial communities from the Angelo Coastal Reserve, California, USA - Sample 09_27_2013_1_40cm (SPAdes) (version 2) | ecosystem: Environmental > Terrestrial > Soil >... | reverse complement strand
GAGACTGTGCCGTCCCTCCGGTCTCACGCTCGCCGCGATGTGCGGGCGATCTATTTGACGTCGTGGAGCGCAGCGACGCCCGGCCGTCTGCGCGACGCGATCCATCTGGCGCAGACCACCGAGGTCAACGGCGTGGTCATCGACATCAAGGACTACACCGGCACGGTGGTCTTCCAGACCGACAACCCGCTGATCGGGGGGCTGCGGGCCGACGTCCCCCGTCTCGACCTGGCGGCGCTCGTGGACCGGCTCCACAGCGAAGGCATCTACGTCATCGCCCGGATCGCCGCGTTTCAGGACCAGCATCTGCTCAAGGTGAAACCTTATCTGGCCGTCCGGGATCCCCAGGGCCACATCTGGTCCGATCGCAAAGGCCTGGGCTGGGTGGACCCGGCGTCGCCGGAGGTGTGGGAGTATCTGGTCGAGATCGGTCGTGAAGCGGCACGGGCCGGAGTCGATGAACTCAACTTCGACTACATCCGGTTCCCGTCCGACGGCAACCTCTCCGAGCTGCGCTACCCGGTCTACGAAGCGGCCCGGGAGACCAAGCGCCAGGTCATCCGGCGGTTCTTCGAATATCTGACGGCGCAACTGCGGCCCACCGGCGTGATGCTGTCGGTCGATCTCTTTGGTCTGGCGACGGTCCGGCCGGACGACCTGGGAATCGGCCAGATCATCGAGGACGCGTTCTTGTATTTCGACTACATCTCGCCGATGGTGTATCCGTCGCATTACGCCCTGGGGTTCATGTCGTTCGCGAATCCGGCCGACCATCCGTACCAGGTCGTGCGCTACTCTCTGGTACGGGCCGAGCAGCGCCGCGCCGCCTACGCGCGAATGCTCGCCACGATTTCTGCGGGCATCGATGCCCCGGCTCCGCTCGACCGCATCGCTGGGATCCGGCCCTGGCTGCAGGCGTTTGACCTGGGGGCCCTCTATCCGCCCCCGGTCATCCGCAAGCAGATGGAGGCCGTCCGTGACGTGGGACTCACTGCAGGGTGGATGCTGTGGAATCCGTCCAATCGCTACCAGTCCGCCACCTTCGAACCTGAACCATCCGAGCGCACCAGCTCCCGATAACCTCCGCAGGAACCACGGCATCGGCCGCGGAACTGTTGGCCCCATTTGGTCGCGCGCGCTACGGGGGGATCCACGTTGCCGCACCGCGCAGTTCGGCCGGCCATCATCGTGCATTTGCTGTGGCTGACCATCGGCCTGATGACTACCCCGCTCGTCGCCGTGGGAATCGCCGCCGCCGAGCCCCCGTTTCCCGTGATCCACAAACCCGCTCCCGACTTTGTCCTCACCGATCAGGATGGGCGGCAGATCCGGCTGACCCAGTTCCGTGGGAAACTGGTCCTCCTGACCTTCTTCTACGCGAACTGCACGGACGTGTGTCCGCTCACCACCGCCGCGCTGGCCCGCGTACAGCGTGAGTTGATCCGCCGGGGCTGGTGGGCAACTGACGTCGTGTTCGCCTCGGTGACCACCGATCCGCTCCGAGACACCCCGGCCGCGTTACGAGCCTATGCGAAACGGTATCAGGCCGACCGGCGCGGTTGGCATTTCCTCACCGGGGATCCGCAGGCGGTCGCGGCCGTGCACCGGCGCTACAGCATCGAGGTACGGCCTCTCGCCGGGGGCCTGCAGGACCACGCCGTGCCGACGTTCCTCATCGATCGCACCGGGGTGGTGTTGGGTGCCTACGGCGCAAATCCGGACCCGGCCGATATCATTCAGGACCTGGCACGGTTCCACTAGAACTTCCGGGGAATACCCGCGACCTGCGTGCGCACCGGGATGCCCTGCCAGCGCGGGGGCACTTTCGTCAGCACGGGGCTGGTCTGTTCCACCACCATCACCACGATCTCGTATTGGCCCGCGTCGCTCCTCGAGATGCCGGCCCCGACGAATCCAGGCTCGCCGGCCAGCCGTTTGACCAGCGCGCTCTTCGCGCGCTCCAGGCGAACCGGCAGTTCTGTGGCCATCGATCGCACCTCAGGTGGCGATGTCGACCCGGAAACGCTGTAACACGCGCCGGATGGGAATGGCGAACGTCACCGTGTCGCTTCCGGCGAACAACAGCCCCACAACTCTCCCTTGTGCGTCGACGATGGCCGAACCCGAATCCCCTGGGCGGCTGAAGCTGCCCTTGACCCCTTCAATGACCATCACGTCGTCCATCCGGACCGTCCCCTGCTCGTAGACCACGTTGAAAACGTCGAACTGCACCGCACGCACAATTCCCTCAGTGACACCCGTGGTCCGGCCGGACTTCCGGACGAGCAGGTTCAGCGTCGGATCTCCAGATCCGGTCAGCGCCCCGATAGCTAAAATCTCCTTGGTCACGGCGATCCCGGCATCGAACCGCGCGATCGCCGCATCCATCTGATTTGGTTCGTTGTTGTAGACCAGCGGGACGAAGCGGTCCAAGGCTGCCACCCGGTCGACGGGTCTGCCGCCGTCCAAGGTCGCCGGTTGCACCGTACCCGCGCCGATCGCAGCCCGGTTCTCGTTCGCCAGCACGTGATTGTTGCTCAAGGCATACAGGACGCCGGGCTGCTGCGTGTCGACCACAACCACCCCGAGCGTGCCCGCATACTGGAACCCGACCGCCTCGAAGGCCAGGCTACCCGAAACGCCGGCGGGCACCGGCCGTTGACGCTGCTGGTTGGGAAGAAGAAACTTCTTTGGGTACCCGACCCCTTCGATGTCGATCGGCACTCCGCCGATTGCGGCAGGAATGCGGTCGGTGCGGTTGATCTTCCCTCGCGGGTACTTCCTGGCCACCAGCACCTTCACGCACAGCTCGCTGGTCGGCCGGTCGTCGACGATCTTCTCTCCGATTCCGATCCCGACCAGGTTCACCCCAGGGGAGGGATGATACTGGCGCCGCTTGCGCAGGGCCAGCGCCCGCACGCCCTGACGCTCGAGGCGCGTCACCAGCCGGTCGCGCAGCTCCACTTTGGCGGCCAGCATCTCCGTCGGCACGGGCTGAAAGAGGGACTGCGTCACGCGCGCCCTCCGGTCGTCGTGGAGATGGTCGCCATTTTCTTAAAAAGCTGGATCTGGCCCAGATGATAGGCGGTATGCTGGATGGAATGCACGAGCGCCCACGCTTTGGTCAGCCGGCGCGTGCCGCCCCGCAACTCGACGTCGATTGACGCGGTGAGATCGGCCGCGGTGAGGGACCGCAACAACTCCTGCACCTCCGCGTGCGCACGGCGCAGATTCTCCACCAGCGGCGCCTTCTGCAATTGTTCGTGCTCGAATTCCGTCTCTCGCTTCCGGTGCAGAAGGCGGCCGCCCACGACCTCACCGATCCAGTAGCGCTCCGACGCGGCGATGTGCCGGAGGAGAATGCCGATACTATTGGACAGTTGTGGGTGGGTCCAGTTGATCTCCGTCTCCCCCAGCGGCTCGACGGCTTTGAAGATGTCCTCGTGCAGCAACTCCACGACCTGGCTGATTGGCTGCGTCATGGCATCCATGGATACGACCTCCTTGAGCCGGCAGTAGGTAGTTCGGCGTCGGTTGTCCGCCCTCCTCAGCTGACTCAACTGACTCACCCTGGTCAGTGTTGAATCGGGGACTGTCCCCCAAAAACACCCGTCAATCGTAGGTCTCCTTGCTGTCCCCTAGCTCAAACCGGCCATTTTCCGATTGGGGACAGTCCCCATGTATGATCCCGAAAACAGGAGGAGCCATTCCTCGCTATGGCGAACACTAGTTCGTATACCATACCGGGAGGTTCACATGACCCTTCTACAACTCCTCGACCGCCTTCAGTCGGACCCGCGACTTTCCTCCCGCATCGCCGCCTGGAAGACAATTCCCGCAAGACCTGCGAACTCGTCACCCTTCCCAGACGCGGTCAATCGGGACCTGGTGCGAGCCCTCCACCATCGCGGGATCGAGTCGCTGTACACGCACCAGGCCGAAGCGTTCAGCGCGGTGCACGCGGGGGAGCACATCGTCGTGGTGACGCCGACCGCCAGCGGGAAAACCCTCTGCTACAACCTCCCGGTCCTCAACCGCATCCTCGAAGAGCCTGACGCCCGCGCGCTGTACCTGTTCCCCACAAAGGCGCTGTCTGCCGATCAGGTGGATGAGCTGCAACAACTCGTGAAGGCGCTGAACGCCGACATCAAGACCTTCACCTATGATGGCGACACGCCGGCCTCCGCCCGCCGCGCCATCCGCGCCGCCGGCCACGTCGTCGTCACGAACCCGGACATGCTGCACACCGCGATCCTGCCGCATCATACCAAGTGGCTGCGGTTGTTCGAGAACCTGCGCTACGTCATCATCGATGAGCTGCACCAGTACCGCGGTGTGTTCGGCAGCCACGTCGCCAACGTGATCCGCCGCCTCTCGCGGATCTGCCGGTTTTACGGCAGCGATCCGCAGTTCATCTGCACGAGCGCCACCATCGGGAACCCGAAGGAGCACGCGCAGCGTCTGGTCGGCCGGCCGGTGACGCTGGTCGATCGCACTGGGGCGCCTGCGGGTGAAAAGGTGATCGCGTTCATCAACCCACCGGTGGTAAACCGTGAGCTGGGCATCCGGCGCGACACGCTGATGGAAGTCCGCGATCTGGCCTCTGAACTGATCCGGAACCAGATCCCCACCATCACGTTCGGACGCAGCCGCCTGGCGGCGGAACTGCTCACCACGTATTTGAAGGACCTCGCCACCCATCACGGGCGCGACCCGGAGACGGTCCGGGGCTACCGGGCCGGCTATCTGCCCTCCGAACGCCGGGCGATCGAGCGGGGACTGCGCGAGGGAGAAATCCGCGCCGTCGCTGCGACGAATGCGTTGGAACTGGGCATCGACATCGGGCAGCTCTCCGCGGCGATTCTCGCCGGTTATCCCGGCACGATCGCCTCCACCTGGCAGCAGATGGGGCGCGCCGGCCGTACCAGCGAGCTCGCGGCGGCATTCCTCGTGGCCACCAGCGATCCGCTCGATCAGTATCTGATGACGCACCCGGAGTACTTCTTCGACCAATCGCCCGAGCACGCGCTGATCAACCCTGACAACACGCTTGTGCTCACCAGCCATCTCAAGTGCGCAGTCTTTGAACTGCCGGTGGGCCATGATGAACCGTATGGCGCATCCGTTCAGGCGGAGATTATGCGTCATCTGCAATCACAGCAGATCGTCCACGACGACGGCAGGCGCTGGCACTACGTGGCCGACCGCTTCCCCGCGGAAGAGATCAGCCTGCGGTCTGCCTCAACGGAGAACGTGGTGATCATCGACGAAACCGATCCCAAACCACAGGTCGTCGGCGAAGTGGACCTGGCCTCGGCGCCGGCGCTGGTGCACGAGCACGCCATCTACATGCACCTCAGCCAGCAGTACCACGTCGAGCGCCTGGACTGGGAACAGCGCAAAGCCTATGTGAAACGCGTCGAGGTCGACTACTACACCGATGCGGAGATCGCCGTCGGCATCGACGTCCTCAGCGAGGATGCCGGAGCACGCGGTCCCTTCCCCCGCGCGCACGGTGACGTGGTCGTCACCTACCGGCCGACGATCTTCAAGAAACTGAAACTCTTTACGCAAGAGAACGTCGGCTGGGGCCAGATTACCCTGCCGGAGACGACGATGCACACCACCGGCGCCTGGTGGGTGCTCCCCGAGGTCATTGCGAGGCCCGCAGGGCCGAAGCAATCTCCCACATGGAGTAACGACCGCCTCCAAGGCGCCCTCGCCGCCCTCTCCCATGCGCTCCATAACATCGCCCCACTCTACTTGATGTGCGACCCGAACGACCTGGGCCGCGTCCACGAGATCCGCTCTCCGCACACCGGCCGCCCCACGATCTACCTGTACGAACGCGCGCCAGGCGGCGTGGGGCTGGCCGAGCGGCTGTTCCGCCTCCACGACGAACTCGTCAAGGCCGCGATCGATCTGGTCTCTAACTGCGGCTGCGAGTGGGGCTGCCCGTCGTGCGTCGGCCCTGTGCTCGAAGTTGGCAGTTCGGGGAAAGCGGACTGCCTGACAATACTCTCGTCCGTCATCGCGAGCCCCGAGATGTCACGTCCGTCATCGCGAGGCCCGGAGGGCCGCGGCGATCTCCTTGCCAACGAGATTGCTTCGTCGCTTCGCTCCTCGCAATGACGACATCCGATGGCTTCGATATCCGCACGCACTCCTGGCCGCTCGATCGCGTCCACGGCCTGCGCCCGCTGGGCGACGCGCTCCACCTCGGCCGCACCGCCGGCCCGGAAGGGAACTCCGTCGCCTGGCTGGACACCGAAACCACGGGCCTCGCGGGCGGGACCGGTACCTACGTCTTCCTCATCGGCATCGCGGCCGCCGGCGACGGCTGCGTGTGTCTCACCCAGTACTTCCTCCGTGATCTTGGCGCAGAGCCGGACATGCTCGAGCTTGTGGGCGATCACCTCCGCCGCTTCGACGCCCTGGTGACCTTCAACGGCACTCGCTTCGACCTGCCCCTGCTGCAGACGCGCTTTCTCCTGTGCCGCATGCGCGCGGACATCGAGGCCGAGTCACACCTGGACGTAATGAACCTGGCGCGCCGGCTCTGGTACCGGAGACTGGGTGGTTACAGCATGGCCTTGCTGGAGCAGATGATCCTGAAAGTCGAACGGTTCATCGATGTGCCGGGCTGGGTGATCCCGTCGCTTTACGTGCAGTTCCTCCACACGGGCGATTTCGACGTCCTCGAGCCGGTCTTCGCCCACAACGCGCAGGACATTCTCTCGCTGGTGGCATTGCACGGCCTCGCCGGCGAACTCCTCGCCCAGCCCGATCGCACCCCCGTCCTGGTGGACTGGTTCGGATTGGGAAGACTATTGGACGTCCGCGGAAAGGTGGAGGCCGCCGCCGGCTGCTATCGCGTGGCACTCGAAGATGAACGCGATCCTTCGGTGCGTCGACGCGCCGCAACCGCCCTGGCGCGCCACTATCGTCTGACCGGGCAGCCGGAGCAATTGCTCGACCTCTGGGATCATGAAGCGCACACCGGCATCGTCCCGGGCTGGCTGGCGCTGGAGCGCCTGGCCATGGTCTGGGAATGGGAGCTGCACGACCCGCGACGCGCCCTGGCGTACACCGACCATGCGATTGCCTCGATCAACGGTGACGGGGATCACTGCTGCGCCCGCCTCCTGCATCGGAGGGAACGATTGCTGAGGAAAGCGACCACGCGGTCATTGCGAGGCCCCGAAGGGGCCGAAGCAATCTCAGCGTCGGAGGAGATCGCTTCGCTCCGCTCGCGATGATAGGAGGGCTACGTCAGGCTGAACGGCGGATACTCGTCGCGCAGGAGGTAGAAATATGCCGTGACGCGGTAGCTCCACCGGGCCACCCCGACCAGAAAGTCGAACATGCCCCGGGGGAATTGTTCGGTGAACAGGATGGCGAACCAGCCGACTACCCACACGGCGGTGGCCGCAACCCAGAGAGCGAGTAAGGCGACGTAATGCGGCACGAGGAGCAGCCACTTGACGAAAATTAGCCAGCGCGAGAGCCGCTCGGGATACTCGACGTCATAGGTGATGGGATATGGGGCACGGTCCCAGACAAACGGAGGATACTCGTCGCGCAGCAGCCCAACATAGGCGCCCACGCGCGCCCCCCACCGCGCGGCATTCACCCACAGGTCGAACAACGCACGGGGATAGCGCTCGGTGAACAGGATACTGAAGAACGCGATCAAGGAGATCACGGATTGTAGATTGCCGAAGACGTTGATGAGCAGGTAGTGCGGTACCGCAAGTAACCACTTGACGAAGATAAGTCCGCGCGACAGCTTCCCGGGGTACTGCACATCAAACCGCAGCGGATACGTTCCAGCCTGCGTGGCCACCGGACACCTCCGGATGGTAGAGTGGGTACCAAGGTTGATTCTCGATGAACGAAGCCTTTTCCGCCAAATACATCCGCAACATCGACGCCAACCGGACGATCAAGGATGAGCTGACCACCGCCATCCGCAGCCAGTCCGCACGGCGGCGCATCTCCGTCACGGACTTGGTCAACCCGCGCCAGGCCTTCTTCCGTTGGACGAAACCGGAGATCCAGCCTTCGCCCGAACGCGCGCAGACCATGCTGGCCGGCACCGGATTCCACGCCCTCTTCGGCATGGCGATCTCCACCGAAGAGTTCGTGGAGCAGTTCGTCGAGTTTGAGGGCATCGTTGGCAAGATCGATATCTATGAAGACGTCCCGGTCGAGCTGAAAACGACGTCGTCCATCCCCCAGGGCGCCGATGCCGCGCGCCCCAGCTATGTCGACCAGCTCAGCATGTACTGCGCCATGACCGGCGCGCTCCGGGGCCGGCTCATCGTGTACGGCCGTGAGCGCTTCGGCCGGCCACCACAACTGCGCGCGTTCCGGCTCGAGTTCACCAGCCTGGACCCGATCAAAGCGGAGATGTTCCGCCGCCGGGACTTGCTGCGTCGGGCGCTAGAGACTCAGGTTCCCTCCGGCCTCCCCCGGTGCGAGTGGTTCGATCGTGGCTGCGACTACCGCGACATCTGCGGATGCGAGGCGGCAGAACCGCTCACGCGCGTGGTGCAGCCTGGTATGTTTACGCTGGAGCCGGATCCCGAACTAGAGTCGGTCTTCTCAAAGCAGCCGAATGCCGCCGCCCCAGACAAACCCACCGCATTCAGACTCAACGATCTCGTCTTTCCTCGAAAGGCTGCGTACGAACGGCTCCAGGTTCCCGAAGACGAAGAAGACGAAGTCGACGACGCGGTCGAGGGCAGACTGCGCGACCTGGAGCGCCGCGGCCTCCGCGGAAGTCTGTACAAGGCGCTCCACTTCGGCATCCCCGGGGCGTTTCGGAACGAGCCGGTGAGACTGCGCTCGCTCCTCGATCGGGTCGGCACTTACAAAGGAACGCCCACGCTGCTGCGGGTCTCACGGCTGCGGGAGATGGTCGAGCGCGACCGGCTGCCCTACGCGATGAGCCACTACTTCGATCGCCTGGCCTTCGAGTGCGCGCTGGCCGGCCACGACTACGGCCGGGTGGTGCTCTTTTATGAATATCTCGGCGACAAATTCATGGTGTACGACGTCGGGTTCAAGGAGATGAATGAGGTCTTCAAGGAGGCAGACGGCCGCCTCGGCCTCCTCGAATCCGGCGCCTCGCCCGACAAACTCCCGCCCTGCCCATCGTGGATGTATAAGAACTGCGAGTTTGCCCCGCACTGCGGATGCGGCGGCGTACCCGCGTAGTTGTCATCGCGCGGTCCGCAGGGCCGTGGCGATCTCCTTGGGTTGTCATCGCGAGGCCCGCAGGCCGTGGTGATCCTTTGAGGCTGTCATTGCGAGGGGCGAAGCCCCGCGGCAATCTCCTTGAACAAGGAGATTGCTTCGCTACGCTCGCGATGACAAGAAGAGGGGTGTACCGCTTCGCCCCTTCGGGGCTCGCAATGCCTATAGTTGTCGCGCGGACGCGGCGAGCCGGCGCAGCACCTTCGCATCCGGTCTCGCGCCCACCATCTCGAGCGCCATCAACGCCGCGCCGATCTCCGGCGGGAACTCCGGCTCGCGGATCACCGCCCGGCGCGCACGCTTCCTCATCGCCGCGCGCATGGGGTCGAGCACGGCGCGTCCAATTTCAAACACGCCTCCGACGGGAAACACGGGAAACGGTTCCTCCAGCATCTCCAGGCGCCCCGCGGCCGCCACGACCAGCGCACCAAGCTCGCGGCCGGCCTCTGCCAGGATGCCTCGGGCGACGCGATCCCCGCGACGCGCCGCCCTGGCCACAACCGGCACCAGGGAAGCCAGCAGGGTGCGCCCGCCGCCTTCCCCATACACCCGCCGGCGAATCTTCGGCCACCCTCCCAGCCGCGCGAGGAGCATTGGCAGCAGCGCCGTCGCCGGTGCGCGGCCGTCAGCGCTTCGCAGGGCGGCCTGCAACGCCGCCTGACCGATCCTCACACCGCCGCCGAGGTCGTCGATCAAATATCCGTATCCGCCGGCGCGGGTGCTGTGGCCTCTCGCATTCCGTCCGTAGGCGACTGATCCTGTCCCGGCGATCACCATCACGCCGCGTCTCCCGGCCGACGCGCCGAAATACGCGATCTCGGCGTCCCACGTTGCATGGACGACCGGCGCGCGCGCAATCTCACGGATCATCCGGGCCGCGGTGTGCGACACGCCGGAGCGCGGCTCCACGCCGGTGAGCCCGGCGACGACCGCGTGCAGTAGGACACGGCCTCTGGAGGCACGCCGTGCGGAGAACACGGCATCACGCAGGGCCCGCCGCGTCCGAACGCGTCCCGAGGATTTGTACAAGTGATCAATCGGCCCGCCACGCCCGACGCCCAGGATCCGGCCAGAAGAGTCGACCAGGACGCAGGTCGTCGACGACGCGCCACCGTCGATGCCGGCCACAACCACATCCGTCACCGCCGGAACTCCTTCGTGGCGTCAACGAAACTTTTGGTAAGCAACACCGGATCGGTGATCGCCCGTCCCACCACGACCGCGAACGCCCCCGCGCGGAGGGCCTCGCGAACCTCCGTCGGCACACGGTAGCGTCCTTCCGCTATGACCGGCACCCGCAGCGCGGCCGCCAGTTTCCGCACGAGATCCAGGTCCGGTTCCTCGGGCGTCGGCCCGCTCCCCGCGTATCCCGACAACGTGGTTGCGACGATGTCGGCGCCGAGCGTCGCGGCCCGCATGCCATCTTCCAGCGTGGCAACATCCGCCATCACCGGCCGGCCGAGGAGTTGCTTGATCCGCGGGATCAGCTGGTCCAGCCGCTCGTCAACCGGGCGAGGCCGCGCGGTCGCATCGATGGCGATGATGTCGGCGCCAGCTTCCGCGATGATCTTCGCGTCCGCGAATGTGGGCGTGATGTACACAGGGGATTCCGAACTCCACACCTTGCGCAGGCCGATCAGGGGGACGTCGACGCCCCGGCGCACTTCGCGGAGATCCGCCTCGCCGTTGATCCGCAGCCCCACGGCCCCTCCGGCCACGGCCGCCCGCGCCATCGCCGCGATCACGACCGGATCATGCAGGGGGTGACCGGCCCGCGCCTGGCAGGAGACGATCAACCCACCCCGCAGCCGTTCCTGCCATCCTGCGCTCATGCCCGTCGTCACCCCTTGACCGCGCCGGCGGTGAGGCCGCGGATGAACTGCTGGGACAGCAAGGCGTAGAGTGTCACCACCGGCAGCGCCGCCAGCGTGAGACCGGCGAACAGCGCGCCCCAGTCGGTCGAGTACTGGCCGAAGAACGTCGTCATCCCCAGCGGCAGCGTCTTCAACCGGTCCGTCTGGATAAACACCAGCGGGAAGAAGAAATCGTTCCACACCGGAATGAGGTTGTACACAGCCACGATGATCAGGGCCGGCCGTACCAGCGGGACCATGATCCGCTGAAAGATCAGCCACTCCCCCGCGCCGTCGATGCGCGCAGCGCTGTCGAGATCCGAGGGAAGCGTCCGGAAGAAACCGGTGAGAATGAAGACCGCGCTGGGCAGGCCGGAGGCGGCATAGGTCAGGATCAGCGCCCACAGCGTGTCCAGGAGATGCAAATTTCGCATCAGGATGAACAGCGGAATGATCCCGAGGCGTATGGGCAGCATGAGCCCGCTGAGGAAGTACAGATACAGCAGGTCGTTTCCCCCGAAGCGGAACCGGCCCAGCGCGTACCCGGCCATCGCGCCCAGGATCAAGATGATGATGATTGAGGCCATCGTGACGAGGATGCTGTTGCGAAAGTACAGGGCGAACTTCGCTTCGACCCACACCCGGGCGAAGTTCTCCCACCGCCACACCCCGGGCAGCCCGAAGGGATTCTGGAAGATCTCGCGTGTGCTCTTGAACGCCGACAGGCCCATGATGACCATCGGCGCCAGCACCAGGAACGCATTGAGCAGCAGCACAGCCTGGACCGCGACGCGACCGGACAACGGGCGGTTCACGCCAGCTCCACCTCGCGCCGCCGCAGCAGCACCGCGCCGACCGCCGACACCGTCAGCAACAGAGCAAACATCAGCACCGCGATGGCCGAGCCGATGCCGATGTCCTGCAGCCCGGTGTCCACTTCCCCGAAGGCCGTGCGATAGAAGAGGAGGCTGAGCACGTCGGTGGCCCGGTTC
>Ga0209236_1002123_pt1 | contig 12112 bp, 9 predicted proteins | sample GraSoi013_1_40cm_FD_185819 | JGI IMG/M metagenome (GOLD analysis project Ga0209236, IMG submission 185819) | Grasslands soil microbial communities from the Angelo Coastal Reserve, California, USA - Sample 09_27_2013_1_40cm (SPAdes) (version 2) | ecosystem: Environmental > Terrestrial > Soil >... | reverse complement strand
GGCGCATCAGTCCGGCTCCTCGCCGCGCAACGCAGTCATTCCTTTCTCCAGTCGATGCAGTGCGGCACCGAGTGCGGCCGCGACGGTGATTTCGAACAGCGCGTCGTCGGAATGACCGGCGCGCTGCAATCCGGCGACGTCTGTGTCGGTCACTTTGTACGCGTGGCGCGCAACCGTGTCGACATATGCCGCCAGCGGCCCGGGAAGTGTACCGCGTTGCATGGCGGCACGACGCAGCGACGCCGGCGTTGCACCGGGCGTATCGAGGACGGCGGCCGTGAGTCGGTCGCGAAACTCGTCGTAACGCATGCCGATAATCTATTGCTCGTTGAGATCTTGACACCCCCCGTCCCGGCGCGCCTTTTGGACGGCGTTCACCCCGTCTTACCGTTGGCTTAAGCCCGAGAGGATGCACATGAGCCGTTCAACTCATTTTGCCAGTGCGCTCCTGGCGATGTTGCCGCTATTGATCGCACCGTTGGACGCGCAACAACCACCCACCACTACAATCCGCGGACGCATCACTGACTCCACCACAAGACAACCCATTTCCGGCGTGACCGTCACAGTCGAAGGCCGCAGCACGCTGACGCAGCCGGACGGTCGTTTCGTGATTACCGGCGTCGCCTCCGGCGCGCATACCGTGCGAACGCGAATTATCGGGTACGCTCCCGCCTCGCGCGATGTGACCGTGACTGACGGACAGACCGTCGACGCCGATCTGACGATGGCACCACAGGCGATTGGCCTGTCCGAGGTCGTCGTGGTCGGCTACGGAGAGCAGCGAGCCGGCAACATCACCGGAGCCGTGACGCAAATGGATTCGGCGGCGTTCAATCGTGGTCGCCTGATCAGTCCGGAGCAGCTCATTCAGAGCAAGATCCCCGGCGTGCAGGTTGTGGACAACAACGAGCCGGGCGGGGGAATGTCGATCCGCATCCGCGGAGCCACTTCGGTCGACCTCTCGGGCGTGGGGGCGAGTAGCGAGCCGCTGTATGTGGTTGACGGCGTGCCGCTAGGCATCGCGAGTGGGCCGGGCGGCGGACTCTCCGCGGGTCGCAACCCACTGAATTTCATCAATCCGAATGACATCGAGACGATCACGGTGCTCCGCGACGCGTCGGCGGCGGCGATCTACGGCGCGAACGCGGCGAACGGTGTCGTGCTGATTCAGACGAAGCGCGGCCATACGGGTCCGCAGTTCGAGTACAACGGCAGCACCTCCGCCTCGCGGGTGACCCGCCTCCCCGACATGCTCAACGCGGCGCAATTCCGAACGGCCGTCCAGACGTACGCGACCCCGTCCCAGATCAGCCAGCTCGGCGCCGCCAGCACCAACTGGTTCAGCCTCGTCGACCAGACCGCGTACGGGCAGGAGCACAACTTCGCGATCTCGGGCAGGGGTGAAACTCAGGATTGGCGCATCTCGGCGGGTTATCTCAATCAGAACGGCGTGATTCGCGGGACGACGACCGAGCGTCTGTCGCTGGGGCTGAATTTCAATCAGCTGCTGTTCGACAATAAGCTCGACATCCGCACGAGCCTGCGCGGCTCGCGGGCCGACGATCAGTTCACGCCCGGCGGTGTGCTTTCCAATGCCGCGCAGATGGGTCCGACGCAGCCGGTGTTCGACTCGACCGCGACCACGGGCTACTACGATTGGCCCGGAAACACCCTGACATCGGCGGATAATCCGGTTGCGATTCTGGCGATGGCCAAAGACCAGGGCCGCACCTACCGCAGCATTGGGAACCTGCAGGCCAGCTACCAGCTGCCCTATGTCGACGGCTTGAAGGCGAACATTAATCTTGGCTATGACATCGCTGAGGCGACGCGGCAGACGTTCAACCCGAGCGTGCTGCACAGCCAACAGAAGACCGGCACCGATGGCACGGATTACCGTTCGGATTTCACGCAATCGAACACGACGCTCGAAACATACCTGAGTTATCTGGCGCCGATCCATGCGGTGCCCGGCACGATCGATATCACCGGCGGTTATTCCTTTGCGCAATCGCACGCCGAATATCCCGCGTTTTTTGCATCGGGTCTGACCACCGACATCCTCGGCACCAATGGCATCACGACCGCGCGAATCGTGCAGAACTTCCAGGATGTCGAAGAGAACCGGCTGATCTCGTTCTTCGGGCGCGCGAATTACAACCTCAACGATCGCTACCTCGCGTCGGTGAGCGTCCGCCGCGACGGCTCCTCGCGCTTTGGACCGGCCAATCAGTGGGGCACGTTCCCCGCGTTTTCGCTGGGCTGGCGCCTTTCGCAGGAGTCGTTCCTGCAGGGTCTCCACGGCCTGTCTGATCTGAAGCTGCGCGTGGGATACGGCAAGACCGGTAACCAGTCGTTCGGGAATTACCAGCAGTTCGCAAAATACGTCCTGGGTGACGCGCAGACGCAAATGCAGTTCGGCAATACGTTCGTGACGACCGTCCGCCCTGGCGCCTACAACCCGTTCATCCAATGGGAAGGGACGAACGCGTTTGACGTCGGCCTCGACTACGGCTTTGGCGGCCAGCGGGTAACCGGCGCAATCGATTGGTACAACAAGCAGACCAGCGGCTTGATTTTCACGGTACCCGTCTGCGCCGGCTGCGGCCTGTCGAACTTCAACCAACAGAACATCGGCAAGATGCGGAATCGTGGCATCGAGCTGAGCCTGAACGCCGCGCTACTGGATCAACGGAAGACCAGCGGCTTGAGCTGGAACGCTTCCTTCACCGCCGCGCATAACAAGAATGAAATGCTGCAGATCTATGCATCGCAGGGCGTGACGCGAGTGCTCACCGGACTCGTTGCGGGCGGCGTGGGCACGTTCATTCAGGTGCTCCAGCCCGGCCAGCCGATCAACTCGTTCTACATGCTCCAGCAGAAGTACGACGCCCAGGGGAAGCCGATCCAGGGGAGCTACGTAGATCAACCGACCGTGAAGGACACCGTGGCATGCCCCGCAAGCCCGACGTGCGGCGGGCCTGGGCGCCTCTATCGGCCGGATGGAGTCATCAATCAGGATGACCGCCGGCCCTTCCACGATCCGGCGCCGAAGTGGATCCTCGGTCACTCCTCGTACCTGACGTACCGGAACTTCGACGTCAGCTTCACGCTGCGGGCCTATCTCGGCAGCTGGGTCTATAACAACGTCGCATCGAACCTCGGGACCTACTCCGAAGTGACGCGCGCGTCGCCGTATAACCTGCACGCGTCGGTATTGAACACGGGTTTCACCACGCCGCAGTACCTGTCGGACTACTATGTTGAGGACGCGTCCTTCCTGCGTCTGGACAACATCACGGCGGGCTACTCGTTCAATTATCGCGGCCAGCCGATGCGCATCACCGGGACGGTGCAGAACGTCTTCACCATCACCGGCTACAGCGGCGTCGATCCGACCGCTGGCCTGAACGGCCTGGACAACAACATCTATCCGCGCTCCCGCACGTTCACGGGCGGGCTGAGCGTCAAGTTCTAGCGGCTACGCACACTGACTACTGGAGAAGGGACCGAACCATGAACCACCGCATTCACCAGGCGTTGTCCGTCGCCGCCGCCCTCCTGGCTTTCGCCGTCGCCGCGTGCACGAACCTGACGCTGGAGCCGAAGAGCACCGCCACCGACGCCAATATCTTCAGCGATCCCGGCACGTATAAAGCGTTCATCGCGCGCGTGTATGCCGGACTCGCCGTCAGCGGCCAGCAGGGCCCGGCCGGAAACGCCGACATTCGGGGCATCGACGAAGGATTCTCGCAGTACCTGCGTCTGTTTTGGGAGCACGAGGAGCTCCCGACCGACGAGGCGATCATCGGCTGGGGCGACGTCGGCCTGCCGGAGATGAACACCCAGCAGTGGGCCGTGAGTAACGGCTTCGTGGGCGCGATGTACTACCGCATCTACTTCCAGGTCGGGATGGCGAATGAATTCCTGCGCCAGACGACCGATGCCAAGCTCGACTCCCGCGGCAACGTCGGCGCGGCGCTAAGGGCAGACATCAAACAGTATCGCGCGGAAGCTCGGTTCCTGCGGGCGCTGAGCTACTGGCACGGCATCGACATGTTCGGCGACATTCCGCTGATCACCGAAGCCGACCTCGTCGGCGTGGTGCCGCAACCCAGCACGCGCACCAACGTCTACGACTTCATCGTCAGCGAGCTGAACGCGATTATCCCCGACCTGCCGCCCCCGGGGCTGGGCACCTATGGCCGTGCCAGCGCGCCGGCCGCGCAGATGCTCCTGGCGCATGCCTATCTCAACGCCAGTGTCTATACCGGCACGGCCCATTACGCCGAGGCGTTGACTGCGGCACAGGCCGTGATTGCGGGTCCGTACAGCATCGACCCGAGCTACAGACACTTGTTCCTGGCCGACAACAACACGTCGCCGGAGATCATCTTTCCGGTTATCCAGGATGGCGTCCACACGCAGACGTGGGGTGGCGTGACGTTCCTGGTCCATGCGTCCTGCGGTGGCAGCATGCGCGACACGACGTACGGGATTAGCGGCTGTTGGTGGGGGCTGCGTCTCAAGCCTGAGGCGTTCAATCGCTACGCCAGCGGTGACCAACGCGCGGCGTCTTTCTTCAGGGGAACCGCGCCTGACACGCAATCGGTTGCAATCCCCCAAGTCGGCACGTTTACCGACGGTATCGCCGCACCCAAGTTCCAGAACAAGACATTGGGCGGCGCGTCGGGGTCGAACCCAACGCACGTCGATACAGACTTCCCCATGTTCCGTCTCGGTGACGCGTATTTGATCTACGCCGAGGCGTTCTTGCGGGGCGGCGGCGGTTCGCAGCAACAGGCGCTGGATTACGTCAACGCGCTGCGGGTCCGCGCGTATGGCGATTCGAGTGCGGTGATCACGGCGCCGCAGCTGACGCTGGATTTCATCCTGGATGAGCGCGGTCGCGAGCTGTTGTGGGAAGGTCACCGCCGCACCGATCTCGTCCGCTTCGGAAAGTTCACCGGCGGCTCGTACGTCTGGGCGTGGAAGGGTGGCGTGCAGGCGGGAGCGGCAACCGATTCGCATTTGGATCTGTACCCGATCCCGAGCAACGAGCTCATTGCCAACCCGAAGCTGAAGCAGAATCCGGGCTACTAAGTCTCGGAGTCAAGATGATTGCAGGATATCGTCACGCCGCAACCGCGTTCCTCGCTTTCGCGGTTGCGGCGTGCGGCAATTCGCTTCCGTCGCCGCCGCCTGGCAATCCTCCACCGCCGCGTCCGTCGCTGGCGCCGACGTATCGGCCGAGCGGGCACATGGCCGCAGGCGACGTCTTCGTGCACCTCTTCGAGTGGAAGTGGACAGATATCGCCACCGAGTGCGAAACCGTCCTCGGCCCGGCCGGATTCAGGGCGGTGCAGATCTCGCCGCCCGAAGAGCACAGCATCGTTCCCACCCACGACTGGAGCGAGCGCTACCAGCCGGTCAGCTACAGCGTCGCGCGCAGCCGCTCAGGAACGGACGCGGAATTCAGGGACATGGTCAATCGCTGCAAGACGGCGGGCGTCGACATCATCGCCGACGCCGTGATCAATCACATGACCAACTACCCGAGCCCCGGTGTCGGCAGCAACGGCACCGCGTATACGAAGTATGACTATCCGGGCCTCTACGCGCCGAGCGATTTCCATCCGCCGTGTACGGTGAACAACTATCAGGACGCGGCGAATGTGCAGGACTGCGAGCTGTTCTCGCTGCCCGATTTGAATACCGGGCTCGCCTCCGTGCGCCAGAAGATCGCCGACTATCTCCTCATGCTCGCGCGCCTCGGCGTCGCCGGATTTCGCATCGACGCCGCGAAACACATTCAGCAGGTCGAGCTCGACGACATCCTGAGCCTGGTCAATAACACGCTCGTCGGCGAAGGCAAACCGCGGCCGTACTTTTTCCTGGAAGTCGCCGGGGGTGCTGGCGAAGCATTGTCGCCGCCCGATTACTTCGGCGAGGGCTACAGCTCAGGCGGCGCCGCCGACATCACCGAGTTCACGTTCACCGGCGTCGGCAACAAGTTCCGCCAGCTCAACGGCGAGCATATCTCGCAGCTCAACCCCAACGGGACGCCGGGGAATCAATTCTCAGCGGCCGCGTGGGGCCTCATGCCGTCCGACAAGGTCGTCGTATTTCTTCAGAATCACGACACGCAGCATAACTGCGGCATCAGCTATCGCGATGGGGACGTCTTTCGCATCGCCAACGTCTGGATGCTTGCCCAGGGATACGGCTACCCCTCGATCCTGTCGAGCTACGCGTTCGACTGTCCGGCAGGAAATTCGATGGGCCCGCCGTCCGATGCGAATGGATGGACGGTGAACGTCACGTGCGCGTCGAGTCTCGAGACGGCGACGATCGGCCAGTGGGTCTGCGAGCACCGCGATCCATCGATCCGCAACATGGTGAGCTTTCGTCATGTGGTGGCAGGGACCGACATCAACCACTGGTGGGACAACGGCGCGAACGCGATCGCCTTTTCGCGGGGCGACAAGGGTTTCGTCGCCATCAACGGCGGCACGGGCACGGTCGACACGGCCGTGACGACTGCAATGACGGCAGGGACGTACCACGACCTCTTGAGCGCGAACACGGTTGTCGTGGATGCGACCGGCGCCATCCATCTGACCCTCTCCGCCAGATCCGCTCTTGCCATTGATTCGGCAACACGCCAGTAGGGCGCTGGTCGCCCTGCTGGTCGGATGCGGCGCGGCTCCTGCCTCGCTGCGAGATGCGGCGCGCACGCCAATGTTCGTCGGCGGGGACATCTCGGCGTTGGAGCGAATCGAGCAGGCCGGTGGCGCGTTCCGAGACACCGGCCAGCCGGGCGATGCCATCGCCATCCTCCGCGCGCACGGCGCCAACGGATTTCGCCTTCGCATTTTCGTGCATCCCAACGGCTCCGAGGTGCAGGTCAACGACCTCGCGTACACCTTGCGCATGGCCAAGCGCGTCAAGAATGCCGGCGCCAAGCTGCTGCTCGACTTTCACTACTCAGACACGTGGGCCGATCCGGGCCGACAGACCACACCGGCGGCGTGGACGAATCTGGGCTTCGACTCGCTCGCGCGAGTGGTCGAGGCCTACACTGCCCACGTCATCGCCCAGTTGAAACACGAGGGAACGCTCCCCGACATCGTCCAAGTGGGAAACGAGATCGATCACGGCATGCTCTGGCCCGTTGGAGCGATCGGCGTGGTGGGCGCGGATACGCTGCTGGAATGGGAGCACTTCACCGGATTGATCAAGGCCGGCATCCGCGGCGTGCGAGACGCGCTCGCGCCAAACGACTCCGTGCGCATCATGCTCCACTACTCCGGCGGGGGGAACCTCGCCGGGACGCGGTGGTTCTTCGATCACATGAGTCGATACGGTGTGCCCTACGACCTGATCGGCCTGAGCTACTATCCGTGGTGGCACGGCACGCTGGGGGACCTGCGCGCGAACCTCGCCGCAACGGCCGACAGATACGGCGTGGACCTCATGGTCGTCGAGACCGCGTACCCGTGGCGGGCAGGCGGGTGGGAAGGCTTTGCGAACACCGCTGCGATGACCTGGCCAATTTCTCGCGCGGGTCAGGCGACGTTCCTGCACGATGTCCGCACGGCGGTCGTGGCAACGCCGCATGAACACGCTGCAGGTGTCGTGTGGTGGTATCCCGAAGCGATACCAGTCCCCGGGCTGTACGTCTGGGCTGGCGGATCCCTCGCGCTGTTCGACTCGACGGGCAATGCGCTGCCGGCCCTCGACGCGATGAGATAGCTCGACGACCCCTGCTTTGGTACTTTTGCTGCGGCGTTGAGAAGACCACTGCGTGGGAGGTCGAATGGATCGCTCTAAGCTTCTAGCCCTTTGCCTGCTCGTCATCGCGTCGCCGTCGACGTCGATCGTTACGGCACAGACACGGGCACGACGCCAAACCGCCTTCTCGCCCGACCGCCTGGCGCGGATTGACCGCTTCATGCAGCAGTACGTCGATTCGGGCCGCATCGGCGGGGCCGTCGCCGTGGTGCTGCACGACGGCAAAGTCGCATACCAACACGCCGCCGGTTGGAGCGACGTCGAGTCGCACCGTCCGGTGACCGTCAATTCTCTCTTCCGAATCGCCTCGCAAACGAAGGCGCTCACGACCGTCGCGATCCTTTCGCTGGTGGAAGAAGGGAAGATCGGTCTCGACGATCCCGTGAGTCGCTACATCCCGCAATTCGCGCACACGACGGTCGCATCGCGCAGTGACACCGGTCGAGTCACGAAGCCGGCCGCGCGTCCCATCACCGTCAGGCACCTGCTGACACACACCTCCGGAATTTCGTACGGCACCGACTCGTTGGTGGCTCCGCTCTATTCCTCAGCAGATCTCGGTCCGGCGGCCGGATGGGGCTGGTACACCGCCGACAAGAACGAGCCGATCTGCACGACGATCGAGCGGCTCGCCACGCTCCCCTTTGTGGCGCAACCCGGCCAGAAGTGGGTCTACGGATACAACACGGACATCCTGGGCTGTGTCGCGGAGCGCGCGTCAGGTATGCCGCTCGACGAGCTGATCCGGACGCGGATCACGCGCCCCCTGAAAATGAACGACACCTACTTCTACGTTCCGCCGGCAGCGGCACGGCGCCTGGTGACGGTGTACGCCAGCGACTCTACCAATCACGCATATCGCGCTCCCGACGGGCCGCGCGGTCAGGGGAACTACGTCGAAGGGCCACGCAAGAGCTTCGCGGGAGGGGCGGGACTGATCTCGACAGCCCCGGACTATGCGCGTTTTCTCCAGATGCTGCTCAATGGAGGCGAGCTCGATGGCGTGCGCATCCTCGCTCCCCACACGGTCGCTCTGATGACACACAATCAAGTCGGCACGCTATACGACTCGACCGGCGCGCGCGGATTTGGTTTCGGTTTTGGAATCACCGAACGCTACGGCGCGATAGGAATGACCTCAGTCGGAACATTCAGTTGGGGCGGGGCCTACGGTAGTTCCTACTACGTCGACCCGGTAGAACACCTAGTGATCGTGTTCATGGTCAATCAGCTTCCCAACGGCACGGACCTCCGAAGCGACAGGGTCCCGAATCTGGTTTATCAGGCGCTGGTGGGGAGACAGTAACTACGTCGAATCACTCGATGATCGTCTCGCCCCTCTCAGCGCAAAGCCGAGCATCACCAGTCCGAACACAAGGAGCACCAGTCCCCACCACAGGTTCACATTGATCCCGAGCGAGCGCGCATAGATCGCCTGATCTGACGCGAGCCCGTACAGCGTGAGCAAGGCGCCGAGGATCGTGAACATCCCGCCGATCGGGAACCGCACGTCCAGCCTCATCGCATTACCAGAAAACCACGTTCAGGATCGTGGAACCAACCAACACGAGCACAGCGAGAATTACGGGCCGCTTGTACCACGGCAAATAGTCTTCCTTCAGACGAGGCGTCAGGGAGTACACGAGGCCAACCAACTCCTCGTCCGTCTTGTTGCGGGTCGTCACCAACGAAATCACCAGGGTCGCGACGAAACAGCCCGTCCATGCGAACAGCGCGGTCCAGAAATTCAGCGCCATCTCGCTCGGATAGGTGTGCAGCACCGCGCCGAGGAAGCCGCCCTTGATCCCGGGCACTGCGCCTCGCGGTAGCGTCAGTCCGTAGTGCAGCGCAGCGGTCACGGTCCCTGTCAGCAGGCCATAGAACGCGCCGTGTCCGGTCGTCCGCCGCCAGAACATCCCCAGCAAGAACGTCGCGAACAGCGGTCCGTTCACGAACGAGAAGACGAGCTGGAGCATGTCGAGGATGTTGTTGAAGCGCGTGGCGCCGTAAGCAGCCAGCACGCTCGCGACGATGCCGAACACCGTCGCCGCATGACCGACGCGCAGATAGTGCCCGTCCGATCGTCCGGGGCGGATGTAGGACTGATAGATGTCGTACGTCCAGACCGTGTTGAACGCCGTGACGTTGCCGGCCATGCCGGACATGAAGGACGCCATCAGCGCGGTGAGTCCCAATCCCAGCACCCCGGACGGCATGTAATGCGCGAGCATCATCGGGATGGCGAGGTTGTAGTTCGGCTGGCCATCGCTCCCGATCGGCAGGAATCCCCCGCGCGACGCGTGCAGGCCGATCGCCAGCATGCCCGGCAGAATCACGAGCAGCGGCATGAACATCTTCGGAATCGCCGCGATCAGCGGCGTCCGGCGCGCGGCGGTCATCGAGCCGGCCGCCATCGCGCGCTGCACGACCAGGAAGTCCGTGCACCAGTAGCCGAACGACAGCGCGAACCCCAGGCCCATCACCAAGCCAAACCACTCGATCCCCATCGGATTGTGACTCGGCGCATCCATGTAGCGCCAGGAGTGTGACCACGCTCCCGGCGCGAAGCCCGCGTTCGTCGCCACCGTCGCGAGACGCGCCGTCAAGCCACTCCACCCACCGACGTCCTTGAGGCCCAGCAACACCAGCGGCAGAAAGCCGAGCACGATGAGGAAGAATTGCAGTACCTCGTTGTAGATCGCCGACGTGAGGCCGCCGAGGAAGATGTAAACGAGGACGATCACCGCCGAGAGGATGATGCTCGCGTGGAAGCTCCAGCCGATCACGAGCTCGAGCAGCTTGGCGAGCGCGTACATCGAAATGCCGGACGAGAAGATCGTCATGATCGCGAACGTGATCGCGTTCAGTCCGCGCGTCTTCTCGTCGAAGCGGAGCTTGAGATACTCGGGGACTGAGCGCGCCCGCGAGCCGTAGTAGAACGGCATCATGAACAGTCCGACGAACACCATGGCCGGCATCGCGCCGACCCAATAGAAATGGCTCGTCATGATGCCGTACTTGGCGCCCGACGCGGCCATCCCGATGACTTCCTGCGCGCCCAGATTGGCGGAGATGAACGCCAGCCCCGCGATCCATGCCGGAATCGACCGTCCGGAAAGGAAGAAATCTTCGCTGCTTCTGATGACCCGCCGCAGCGCCCATCCGATGCCCAGCACGAACACGAAATAGATGATGAGAATCGTGTAGTCGATCGTGCCGAGCTGGATGTGCTGCACGGCCTAGTGCGAGCCCTTGGTCTTGATGATGATCACCCCGTTCGCGCCGCGCACGCCCCAGATTGCCGTTTGCGAGGGATCCTTGAGCGCCTCAATGGACTCGACGTCCTGCGGATTGAGCCAGCTCAACGTGCCGCTCACTCCGTCAACGGGGACGCCGTCCACCACAATGAGCGGCGCCTGCCCCGAGTAAAAGGATGTCGGGCCTTGCATGCGCACCGTAATGCCGCCGCCGGGCGCGCGCGACACGATCACTCCGGCGATCCGGCCCGCCAGCATCTGTTCGAGTGTCTTGGCGTTCTCACGCGCCGGATCGTCGGCCCGCGCGATCGAGGCTGAAGGCGTGGGAAGTGGGGGCGGCGGTGGCGGCGGGGGATTCGGCGCTGGCTCAGCGCGGCTCGCGCCCGAGTGCGCGCATCCAACAACGAGTGTGGCGATGAGAGCGATGGACCATTTCATGGGGACCTCCCAAGCTCGAAGATGTAAGCGCGTCGGGGAGCGAGCGCGGGGAGCGCCCCCCCCGTTCGCCCCCGCAGTCGATAGCCTTGCGGCACGGCGATTCCACCGGCGGGCGTCGTGCCGAGGTTCGCAGCCACCAACACTGCGCGCGTACTGTCCCGCCGGATGTACGCCAGTACTGACTCCTTGCCGGTTTCTACCGGTACCAGCTCGCCGTCTCTCAAGGCCGAATTCGCCGCCCGCATGTGCATCAGCCGGCGGTAGAGACTGAGCAGCGACGCCGTGTCACGGCTCTCAGTGGCCACGTTGGCCGTGAATGAATCCGCTTGCAGCGCCTCCCACGGCTTGCCACGCGTGAACCCGGCCGCCGGCGCGCGAGCCCACTGCATTGGCGTTCGCAGGCGCTCGTCCGGTTTGTCCCCGGTCATGCCGATCTCTTCGCCGTAATACACGAACGGCACGCCGGGCAACGTCAGCAGAATCGTGGCGGCGAGCTTCGCGCCGGCGACGTCGTTGCCAAGCGCTGTCAGCGTGCGGGTTTGATCGTGGTTTCTCTGAAATGGCGCCCAACGATACGCCGGCACCGCGGCCTGGAAGCGCTGGACCTCGGCCAACAGTCG
>Ga0209236_1002122_pt1 | contig 12112 bp, 9 predicted proteins | sample GraSoi013_1_40cm_FD_185819 | JGI IMG/M metagenome (GOLD analysis project Ga0209236, IMG submission 185819) | Grasslands soil microbial communities from the Angelo Coastal Reserve, California, USA - Sample 09_27_2013_1_40cm (SPAdes) (version 2) | ecosystem: Environmental > Terrestrial > Soil >... | reverse complement strand
AACTCCTTCTAATTTTTGACCACCTTTGCCTGGAGTGACACCTGCCACAATGTTAGTTCCATACGCCAGCATTTGTTGAGTATGAAATGATCCAAACTTTCCTGTAATTCCTTGTACAATCACAGGCTTCTTTTTGTAATCTTTTTCGCCTTCTTTTCCAATTAATAATTCAAAAAGATCAACCATTTTTATTCACCTCAATTACAGCCGCATTTATTGCTTCTTCAATTGTATCAAACATTTTTGTCCTTGAACCTCTTAGCATCTCTTTTGATTTATCAGCTTCAGCGCCAGACATTCTTGCAAAAACCGGAACGTCAATTACTTTATTCTCATAACCCTTGATAAATGCAGTAGCAACAGTAGTAGTTTTGACTATTCCACCATACAAGTTTACAAGTATTCCCTTTACCTTCTTCATTTTGCTTATCAAGGTGAGCGCTTCATATACCGTGTCCGTAGTAGCGCCTCCGCCAACATCCAAAAAGCATGCCGGCTTGCCTCCGTTATCTGATAACATATCCAGAGTCGACATGACAAGACCAGCTCCATTTCCAACTACTGCAATGTTTCCATCCAGTTCAACTAGCGAAAATCCGCTCTTCTCTGCACGTTCTTCAAGTTCTGAGACCTCTTGGAATTTGCGTAGTTCAGGATGTCTGAACATTGCATTGTCATCAATTATCATCTTACCATCTAAGGCAAGAAGTGATTCATCTTTTAGGACTGTAAGCGGATTGATTTCTGCAAGTTCCGCTTCTTTTTCTATTGTAATCTTGGACAATTTCTGGAGTATGTCGACAAACTGGGAACAAGCCTTGTCTTTTAGTCCAATTTCTGTTCCCACTTCATCAGCTGTTTTTGCGTCTACCTCCCCAAGGCCAACTTCGCGTATGATTTGACTCTTTACTGATTCAATTTCTACACCTCCTTGGGCAGAGGCAATTATCGTATAACATCGCTTACTTCTGTTGAGAAATAACGATAAGTAAAGTTCTTTTTTGATATCTGCCATCTTTTCAAGTAAAATCGCTTTTGTCTTCTCACCTTTGACTACCTTTTGCATGATCTCAGGATACTTGAGCTCAAACTCATCTATATTATGACATTTTTGAATCGCCCCTGCCTTTCCTCTACCGCCAACTGCCATCTGTGCCTTGATAACAAACGGATAACTAAGCACAGCAGCGTCTTTACGTCCCTGTTCTATGGCGGTAGACGTAAATCCTTTGGGGATAGGGATTCCATAGTCTGCAAACAGCGCCTTTGCTTGATATTCAAGTAACCTCATACAAACTTTTCATTTTCATGGTTTTATAATCTGTTAGCTGTTAAGGTGATTTTTGCAAACTTTTGGAATTCAATATGAGGTTGGAGTCAAGAAAAAAATGACACAATTACAGTATAATTTATCATAACACTCTAGTTTTATGATAAGGTGAGTCAATAGATGTCCAAAATTTAGGCTTTATTGAGGCAGTATAGAGTGAAATTTAATGTGCATTTAGTTTGTGGCGTCAACGTACTTGTTGCAGCACAAGCAGTGATGGACTGAAGGAATTAGGTGCTCTGGTTTTGCTTTCTCCTTTGGATTTACCTGTAAAATTACCTCCATTGGAGATCCACAATTAGGGCAATCCATTGGACGATAATTTTCGCTCATCATATAAAAGAAGATATGGTTTTGACAAGTCCGTCCTAAAAAAATACTGACAAGTCGTTATTTATCTGCCTTCATGATATCAATATTGAAACTGTGGGCGGCACGCCCGTGCTCACACGGACATACAACCCCAAGATCTGCCTACAGTTTCTTTTTAAATATATGCTAGTCCAACCTGTATTTTCAAAGAATTTCCTGAGAGTTTCCAGTTTCTTCAATACTTTCATGTGCTACAAACTATCTTTTCATTTTTTTCGTAAATTTGTTGGAATAATTCCTGACTTTAGTCAGATTGTAACATTGGTAGGGTAAAATGAAATTCAGCACCCATTCCTGTTCCTTTGGATTCTGCCCAAATTTTTCCTCCATGATTTTCAACTATTCCTTTACAAATTGACAGACCAAGTCCACTACCACCACGTTCCCGCGTTCTAGATGTGTCAACTTGGTAGAATTTCACAAAGAGTTTTTCGAGATCCTCATTTCTTATTCCTGTCCCATTGTCTTTTACTATGATTTCAGCCATATCATTTTTTGAAATTAGTGTAATAGATATCTCACCGTTCTCTTTAGGTACAAAATCCATGCTGTTTAAAATCAAGTTAGTTAATACCTGATCAATTCTTATTTCATCGCATAAACACGAAGGATTATTTTGCAAAATAACCTTAACGGAAATTCTTTTTCCCTCAAGATCAGGCTGTATCTTGCTAACTGTAGAGCTGATTATCCCAGACAGATAAGTTTTTTGTTTATCTAACTTTAATTGCCCAAGTTCTGTTTTTTGTACATCTAAAAGATCTTGTATCAGTCTGATAAGCGATTTAGAGCTTGATTGAATAAGTTCAATCATGTGCTTTTGGTCATCCGTTAGGGAGCCTAGATTTTTGGATAACAAGAGATCTACATATCCTTTTATCGGAGATAGGGGTGCCTTTAGCTCATGAGTTATCATTGCGACAAATTCGTCTTTTGATCTTTCAGCTTTCTTCAAATCATAAAGGGATTTTTGCAATTGTCTTTCAAGCGTCTGACTCTTTCCAATTAGTTGTGTCTTTTCCTCGTTTTGTCTTTGTAGCATGTCACGCTCTGCCTGCAGCTCCCTAGTCCTTATGTTCACAAGTTTCATCAAATTTGCGTTGACTACAAAAATTATTGCTAATAGTGCCATCAAGGTAGCAAAGAAGATGTAAAATGGTGTTAAATCTTCGGGTGCACCTTTTTGTGTTACTTTAGAATAATGGTCAATTAGAAAGATTGAACCTATCATTATCAGCGTCACTGCCACCAAAGGTATTACAAACTTTATTATGGCAACAGAACTTTTTGTGCTTACGATTTTCTTTTCTTCTGAATCTACAATAGGTATGTGCTGTACTGATTCCATAGCACTTGTTTAGCTCGATGCATTTTAACTATTAGTAACGTCGGAAATATGACACTCACCTGTATCAAGGCGGACCAATGCAATTTTTCTGCAAATCCAGTTTTTCCCTTAAAATTGCCCTTCTAGAAGATCGACGCAATGCAATAAAAGGTCCCTGCTTTTTCGCATCAACCAACCTGGAAATTCATCTAGTGTAAATACCAGCTGTTGCTGAAAACTTGGAACTATTCCCCCTCCAGAAGTAATGACTTGAACAATCACATAACCATCAGTCAGTGTACAAACTGTCTCCTGATACGAGCCTTCCTCTTCTTCCAGCATGTTTCTATACAGCACAATAGGAGTCTTGGTTCTTGTGATGTGTGCAGAACCTTTCTTTAATAGCACCTCAAAATGAGATAAAAGCCAGCCATCAAGCGTTATCTGTTTTGCCATAACAGTGAATCTGCATTTAATTATTTAATTGAATTGATAGACATCTATTCTACCGAGATTCGGATCTTTTGACCATCAATGTCTTCATCCTTGTAACTTTTTGCTTTATCTGAAAACTCGATTCTCTTTACTCGAACCAAAAAAGCAAGCTCTGACTGTTTTTCTTTAACCATTTCAAGTGACTCATCATCCAGTCCAAACAGATAGGCAGACTCTAAAACATCAGTGGGATTGTAACCACGCTCTTTTCTTAATACCTGTAATCGTCTAGCTATGTCACGTATCAAACCACGGGCCATCATTTCACGGTTTCTTGACGTACTGATGAACACTATCATCGAATCCCGACTTGCCATGGCATAGCCTTCTTGTTCTGCAAAATCTATTACGAAATCGTCCTTTGAGAGTTCGATTTTGTTATCGCCAAGATCGAAAATAAATATTCCTTTCTTTAGCAACTCGTCTACAATGGTCTTGGGATCTGTCTGAGAAAATTTGGCTACAAGTTTTCCCATATCCTGCTTTGCTTTGGGGCCTATCTTTTTGCGTTCAAGCTCTACCTTTGGGACTATTGGCAGGCCAGCTGTGATAAGACTAGAGACAAGTTCAAGGCCTGACGATTTTTGCAATTCCACTATCTGGTATTTTTCTACATTAATTTGGGAAACTAGTCTATTTGAAAGGGATTCTATCTTTTTTTTCTGAGATGGCCCTACGCAAATAATTGCTTCATTTAACGGCCATCTTCTTTTCAACTTGCCCTTCATCCTTGCAGCAGATGCTACTGATACTGCTTGCTGCATCAAATCAAAAGATTCTTCGATTGTTTCATCTATGAGGGATTTTTGCGGAGTGGGAAAATCTTCCAAGAGTATGTTACCTTGTGTGAACATGGCATTGTACAAATACTGCGTAGTAAAGGGGCAGACTGGATGAATTATGATATCTAGAGTTCTTAGGATCTCAGAGAGTACGGCATATATGGCAAGTCTTCTTTCCCTTTGTGATTCATCTTCTGTCCAAAGTTCTTCGCGCGTGATTGGAACATAAACCTGACTTAGAGAATTTATAACAAAGTCATCAATTGCTTTTGCAGATTCGTGAAATCTGCACTTTTCTTGTGATTCAATAACTGTAGAGATTAACTTTTGAAGCTTTGATAAAATCCAGATCTCGGACTCTGTTAGTAGATTTTTCTTTTTGGCCCATTGTATGGTATACGTTTTATCATACTTGTCGTATTCACTATTTTGTTTAAAGTAAAGATGCAAATGATAAAGCGTACTTAGAATTTGGTAGGGCCTTGAAACAAGCTCGTCGGTACTAAAATTGAGTGGTTCAATTGGGCTTGATTTCCAAATAAAATAGAGTCTGACCAAATCGACAGAATACTTGCCCAGTAATTCAATTGCATCAATGACATTTCCTAGACTCTTGCTCATCTTGTTGCCGTTTTTGTCAAGCACATGACCTTGAAACAAGAAAGACTTGAAAGGTGAGACTGGGGCGTTATTGAAGATTACATTTTCTATCAAAAGGGTGTATGCCCAACCTCTGGTTTGATCAATTCCTTCTGTGAGAAAGACGGATGGGATATACTCTTTGTATTCTGAATCAGTCAGCGAAGCGTAAGGCGCAGCACCACTATTATGCCATGTATCAAGGACAAATTGTTCCCTTTCCATCTTTGAATTACACTTGTTGCATTTTATGATTACGCTGTCAATCCACGGCTTGTGCAATTCAAAGTTTGGTCCGCCTGGTAGACCAGATGATGCTTTGACTATCTCATTTCTTGAGAAAAACCACTTTTGGTTGCCACAATTCTTGCACTTCCACAGAGGGAGAGGGCAACCCCATATGCGTTCCCTTGAAATGCACCAGGGATGCTTGTCCTTGATTATCTCAAGGAATCTATTTCGCGGAGGATCAAAGAAATATTCTACATTTTCTGCTGCCTTTACTGCCTTGTCGCCAAGTCTGTCAAGAAAATAAAAGAATCCTCTTCTTGCAAGCCAGAGAAGCTTGTGCTGTGATCTCCAACATAGTGGATACTGGTGCTTTATTTTTCCGATTCTAACCAGAGCGCCTTTTTCTTTCAGTGAATTCACTATTTTTTCATCGGCATCTCTTACAAAAAGTCCCGAATAAACGCCTGCCTCTTTGGTAAATTTTGCTTCGTCATCTATTGGGTTAAACATGGGAACTAGTCTCTTGTTTCCAATCTCAAAGTCTTCTTCTCCATTTGGAGGTGACAAGTGTACAAGCCCACTTCCAGTTTGAATGTCAACAAAACTTTCAGCCACGACAAAATGAAACTGTGGAAGTGCTGCCCGCTCTTTCAATCCAGGAATCTCATCTAGGAGCGGATGCTTGTACTTTTTCTTTTCCAAAGAATCACCTTTAACAGTTTTCACTACAGTAAAATCATCGATTCTTACTTCTTTCATAAATTCCCCAAGGCGCTTCTCGCCAACAAGCCAAGTCTCACTTCCTACTTTTACGTGGACATAGTTCTCATCTGGGTTTACGCCTACCATGGCGTCAGTGACAAGCGTAAATGGCATTGTAGTCCAGACAATCAGATACAAGTCTTCATCTTGTAATTTCACCTTGTAGTAAAGAGATGGGTCTTGGACTGTCTCGTAGCCTTGGTTTACCTCAGCGTGGCTCAGCGAGGTCTGGCAGCTAGGGCAATATGCAACTACCTTGTAATCTTCTGAAAGTATGCCATTTTCGTGAGCTTTTTTTAGATACTTCCATTCACGTTCAATGTATTCATCTTTGTAAGTCCAGTATGCATTTTTTTGGTTAAACGACATTCCAAGAAGCTTGTCTGCTTCTACCCATTTTTCATTAAACCTGTGAACTATTTTCTTGCATTCTGATACTAACTTTTCAACACCAGTTGATTCCATAACTTGTGACTTGCTTCCTGATACTCCAAGTTCTTTTTCTGCCTGTAATTCTACGGGCAGTCCCTGTGTATCCCAGCCTGCGTTGAATATTATCTTGTATCCTCGTAGAGTCATGTATCTGTACCACAGGTCTTTTATTATCCTGCCTCGAAGATGTCCCGCATGAGGAGTACCGTTCATGGTAGGTGGACCTTCTATGAAAGCAATCTTTCTTGTCTTATTTGGAGAGTTGAAAATTAATTTCTCTAAATCAACTGACGATAACTGATTTTTAACTTCCTGTTCAATATCTTTTGGTTTAAACTCGCTAGAAATCTGCATTCACAGATGAAGTAAATTCTATGATATTATAAAGGTACAATCGCGATGGTTGAGCAAATACTAGGAACTTGCCCTAACTTTAGAATCTACTTTGATGTGTATTTTCTCACCTGTGTGTTGGCGGTCATTGTATATCATTTTGGTTTTGATTCCCTTCTTGTTTAGATATCCTTCAAGAAGTAAAGCCCAAGGAATTGAATGCCCGCTATTTACTTTTGATTCTATCACAAAGTGATTTCCATGAGGTTCATAACGCAGCTGACCTGAACAAGTAATATCAAGAGTAGAATCAACTAGCGATATTATCTCATCTAGGGTTTTTGCTTGCAAGTCAAGGCCATTTTTTTCTAGGAATGCTAGTAAATCAATTCCCTTGTTCTTTGAACTCAAGATAGAATTGAGAACAAAACCAAGGCCATTCTCATTGATTACCTGAATTGCCTTGAGAGTCTCTTGTGCATCGCTCTTAGTCATGTCTGCTAGATTGTTTATCTTGATTGCCCCCTTCCATATCTGGTCAAAGGCCTTTACTTGGTTTGTTCCTAAAACATCTGTAGACAGAAATATTGCCCCCTTGCCGTTATTGCTGTTTATCATAAGAATTTCTGAATCGTCAAATATGATAACATTTTGAGAAATGTCCGAAGTCTTGAGTTTAGCTCCTGCAGGAAGATCATGGAACGTCTCTGTTCCTACTAGGCTGGAAGGAACCACTACTTTTATGTCAATGTTTTTTCTAAGCTCATGAATTAGTATTTCTTTGCACTGAGAAAGAAGATTGAGCCCCCACGAGTCCACTATGGCGTGAATCGAGGTCTTTGAGCCTTCTATCATGGATTGAAGTTGCTTGAAAACATAATTTGGGGCCAGGTGGAAATATCTTTTTTCTTCTGATCCTCTTGCTTTCTTGCTGTCCTCACTTAGTTTTTTTAATTTTGTAATTAAACTATTCATTGCATTTACGTGATTTATCTGATCCTGTATTATTTCATCAAAGGCATCTTCTGGAGCTATTGCAGTACACATTATGGGCTTGCTTTTTGATATGATTGCAATTTTCTTTTTCTCAAGCTTAAGCAACGTAGGATAAACTTTTGTTCGGGGCAAATTAGAATAATATGCAAGCTCACCCGCAGAAACTGTACCCTTTGTTATCAAGGTGACATAGGCCTGTGCTTCGTATTTGCTCAAACCAAACTCTTCTAGGCTTACCGCAAGGTCCTGACCTTTTACCATGGCAGAGATTATCTACTTGCAAGGTAAGCTGAATAGCTAAATTCATTGAACAAAGGCTTGAAAAAATACTAAGCTGTATCCCTGACCAGTGTTACTGTGGTGACACAATTTGTTGTAACAAGCACTTGATAAATGAAAATCTAGTCTTTTAGTTGAAATGACAAGCCAATCAAGATGGATAATCGATGACAACAGAAAGAATCAGATAGTTCGTGCAAGTACAATTAAGCCTAGAATAGACTATGCTACTGAGATTGTAGATTCTCTTTTAGATATTCTAGTCCAAAAAAAGCAGGAGCTTACCAAGACTAACTTGGAATTTTATAGAAAGATGGATCGAAATAAAGAGTCCATAAAGACGCTTGGAAATAAAATAAGAAATGAACTTGAAATTGCATACTCGATTGAATTTCTTCGACAAGTGAGGCGCAGCATGGATTCGGTTGCAGGCTTGGGTAATGCTCCTACCGTCCTGTCACCTACGGTATCAATAGTGAGAACAATTAGGTCCAGGCTCCTTGCCCTCATGCCTGCCCTTGATTTTCAATTGGGAGAGCTGTCTCTTCTTATTGGGGGAATCATAATAGATGCGGCTCATCTGGCAAGCTCGAATCTGGATTTTTGTGTGGCAAATGCAGTCTCAAGAAGACTATTAGATGAAGCTAAATTGATTGCAGACTCTAAAATATACAAGCAGTTCCCTAATCTAGATTTCTCGTAAGGCCATCACATGTTAAATTTTTCCAAGGACGAGTCCAAGGAAGAACTATCTGGTCATCTTGTAAAAATTCGTAACCTATCTGCAAAAGTAGAGCAAAAGATCACCCAAAAAGGAAAAGACAAAGAAGATAATTTTGTAGAGACACTTTCAGTCGAAGAATTAAAAGACTTGAGACAAGTCATGCTTGCTGCCGAGTATCTTCTGACAAAATATCAAGACAAGCGTGATCTGAAGGTTTTCCTTGAGGAATTTATTGGAATAATAATGCATGCCGCAAACTCTGTAAATACACTAAAAGACGAGCTTGAAGATCTTGTCATATCAGCAGAGGTGGCCTTGCAACAAATTCAGAACCTCCATGATGAGGTAACCCACAACCTCACTCTTGGAAAAGGAAATCAAACAAAGATTGATGATTTCAAAATTTCACTTGTGAGAGCAGAGCCTGCAAAGGCTAATTCCATGAAACCAGAGCCAACAGAGCCAAGTCCAATTAATTTAACAAATCCTGCTAGACGAATTCACACCAATGATTACCTTGCAAAAACCGCAGTTGAGATATAGTTGGTGAGATTATGAGCCTAGCCCCGCAAGAATTGGAAAATAGCGCAAGCAAATTTGCCGCAGAAGCAATAAAGCTTGACTCCCAGGGAGCACGTGGCATGGCAATTGTCAACTATCAAAGAGCAATTGAATCACTTCACAAGCTAATCCAGCTATACCCTGATAACAAACTAAACAGAGTATACCAAGAACGCATGGCTGCTTACCAAAATCGTATCAAAGCACTTCAGATGAATAATGTCGAAATAGAGCCAGTAGTAGATGCCAAAGCAACCCCTGAAGAGCAAAAACAGTCACTTTCTAGAAGCGAGTTTGATTCATTACTAATGAAGGAAAAACCAAATGTGCGCTGGGACGAAGTCATAGGACTTGATGATGCAAAAAGTGCACTCCGGGAATCAATTGTATATCCAGCCAAAAGACCAGACCTTTTTCCACTTGGATGGCCAAGGGGTATGTTACTATATGGTCCTCCTGGCTGTGGAAAGACAATACTTGCAGCAGCTACTGCAAGTGAAATTGATGGTTATTTTATCAACGTAGATGCGGCTTCAATGATGAGCAAATGGCTTGGTGAAGCTGAGAAAAACGTGTCAAAGTTATTTTCACTAGCAAGAGGGATGGCTGAAAAAGAAGGCCTTCCCGTAATCTTGTTTATTGACGAAGTAGACTCTCTTCTTGGAAACCGCAACAGCGAAGTAGGGGGAGAGATTCGTGTCAAGAACCAATTTTTAACTGAAATGGATGGAATAAATGGAAAGGGAAAAGACCTCAAACTCTATGTTATTGGTGCTACAAACAAACCATGGACTCTAGACTGGCCATTTCTTAGAAGATTCACAAAGAGAATCTATGTCTCGCTTCCCACTTTAGATGCTAGAGTTAACTTGTTTGACCTTTATACAGCTCCTCTCAAAAAAGATGATAAGGTAAAATCAACTGAACTAGCAAGACTTGCAGATGGATACAGCGCAAGTGATATCAAAGACATCTGTCAGTCAGCACAATTGATGGTTGTAAACGACTTGTTCCACTCGCCAAACTTTGCCGAATCAGTAATAGGTGAGGAAAAATCACAGCCACGTTCTATTACGTTGGCTGACTTTAAGGAAATCATTACCAGGCGCAAGCCAAGTGTAAGTATGGAAATGATTCGCGCCTACTACAAGTGGAGCGAGCAGTTCAGAGCTCTGTAATTTTTGACTCCTTTTTATTTTCATCAAAACTACTACATTACAACGTTATGGACGACTCTGAGCAGCAACCTGAGAATTAAAGAAAAAACTTAAATTCTCATTAGAATGCACTTGGTGAGGGTCACAGAAATTCCAACAAAAAAGGCCAAACATGTAAACAAGTTTGGTAAAATCGTCTTGGAAGATGGCACTGTTTTTGACGGAATGGGTTTTGGCTACTCAACTACAGTATACGGCGAGGCAGTTTTTAATACAGGAATGGTAGGCTATACTGAAGCACTAACGGATCCTTCGTATAGTGGACAAATTCTTGCACTTACCTATCCTTTGGTAGGAAATTATGGTGTTCCTGACCCGTCAGCAAGGGATACAGATGGTATCAGAAAATACTTCGAATCAGACAGAATCCAGGCACGCGGCTTAGTTGTGCACGAACTTTCTCTGATGTCAAGTCACTGGAATTTGGCTATGACTCTTGATGAATGGCTCTACAATGAAAAAATTCCAGGAATTTCAGGAATTGACACACGTGAACTGACAGTGAAACTTCGAACAAAGGGGGTGATGATGGCAGCACTTCAAGTCTCAGAAAAGGAAATCGACGAACAAGATTTGAAAAAGAGACTTGAAGCAGCCAAAAAGTATAACGACGAAGAATTCATGGACACAGTTTCAATAAAAGAGCCTCAGGTTTACGGAAATGATGCTGAATCTATAGTAGTTGTGGACACTGGAGTAAAAAACGCAATATTGCGAAATGTAAGAAAGCTGGGCTATAAGGTGATTCGTGTACCTTGGAATTATTCAACTGAGAAGATTCTTTCTTATAATCCAAAAGGAGTGGTATTGTCAAACGGCCCAGGAGACCCTATCAAATGTGCTGATACTATGAAGACTGCCAAAGCACTCATTGAGAAAAATGTTCCAACTCTTGGAATTTGCCTAGGTGCACAAATCTTGGGACTAGCTGGGGGGGCTAGTACATACAAGCTAAAGTATGGCCACAGAGGACAGAACAAATCTTGTATTGATTTAGACAATAACCAGGTCTATGTCACCAGCCAGAATCATGGATACTGTATCGACCCGGACTCGCTTGAAAAAACTGATTTTAAGCTATGGTTTACAAATACCGATGATAAAACAGTTGAAGGAATAAAGCACAAGAAAAAGAAGATAATCGCGGTTCAATTTCACCCAGAAGCATCTCCTGGTCCTTTTGATTGTATGTTCGTTTTTGAAGAGCTCAAAAAACTCATAGGGGAGGAAAATGCCAAAAGATGAGTCGTTAAAGAAGATTCTAGTTCTTGGCAGCGGGGCAATTAAAATCGGAGAAGCAGGCGAAAGTCACCAAGTGACCGTCAATTTGACTACTCCGGTTCTCAATGCCTAAAGGCCATAAAGGAAGAAGGGATCAAAAGCGTCCTTGTAAACCCAAACATTGCAACAATTCAAACTGACACAAGGTTTGCAGATAAAGTATACTCGATTCCAGTAAACCCGGAATACGTAGAGTCTATAATTGATGCCGAGAGGCCAGATGGGCTGATGCTAGGATTTGGCGGGCAGACTGCACTAAATTGCGGTGTAAAGCTCGATGATCTTGGAATTCTCAAAAAACATGATATCCGAGTGCTAGGAACCCAGGTTAAAGGAATTCAGGCAACAGAA
>Ga0209236_1002120_pt1 | contig 12117 bp, 9 predicted proteins | sample GraSoi013_1_40cm_FD_185819 | JGI IMG/M metagenome (GOLD analysis project Ga0209236, IMG submission 185819) | Grasslands soil microbial communities from the Angelo Coastal Reserve, California, USA - Sample 09_27_2013_1_40cm (SPAdes) (version 2) | ecosystem: Environmental > Terrestrial > Soil >... | reverse complement strand
GCAGTGCTCTTCTACCTGCTGACGTACACGTTCACGACCGCCGGCGCCTTCGGCGTCATCACCCTCTGCGAGCGCGCGCGCGACGAGGCCGTGGAGGTCGGCGATTACGCGGGGTTGGCCGAGCGCCATCCGGTCCTCGCCGCGGCGCTCGGCCTCTTCCTCCTGTCGCTCATCGGCGTCCCGCCGCTCGCCGGCTTCGTCGGCAAGTTCTACGTTTTCGCGGCCGCGGTGCGGGCGGGGTACCTCTGGCTCACCGTCGCCGCCGTCCTCAACTCCGCACTCGCCGCCTACTATTACTTGCGGGTCGTCGTCTACATGTACATGCGCGAGCCCGAGAGCACACCGGTCGCGTACACCCCCTCGCTCGCCGGCGCCCTCGCGCTGGTCGTCGCGCTGGTCGGCATCGTGGTGCTGGGAGTCGTTCCCGCGCCGTTCGTCGACCTCGCGCAGGCCGCCGTCGCCCCGCTCGTGCGCTAGCGCCGAGGGATGAAACCGCGGGTCCGAGCCACGCGCGCCGCGTCCTTCACACTGCCGCACCGCGGCTGGCTCTTCGACCTCGATGGCACCGTGTACCGGGGGGAGGCGCTGATCCCGGGCGCCGCCGAGACGATCGCGGCGCTCCGCGCGGCAGGGCGGCGGGTCGCGTTCCTGTCCAACAAGCCGCTCGACACGCGCGCCGGCTACGCAGAGAAATTGACGCGCCTGGGGATCCCCGCCGTCGCGGACGACGTGATCAACTCCTCGCTCGTGCTGGCGCGCCACCTGCGCCGCCTCGATCCGGGCGCCCCGGTGTTCGTGATCGGGGAGCCGCCGCTCGTCGCCGAGCTCCGCGCCCACGGCTTCGAGGTCCGCACAGACGCGCGCGTCCGCTGGGTCGCGATCGCGTTCGACCGCACCTTCGACTATGCGAAGCTCTGCACGGCGCTCCAGGCGGTGCGGGGCGGCGCGCGCCTGATCGCGACCAACCCCGACCGGACGTGCCCGACCGAGGAGGGCGAAATCCCGGACTGCGCGGGCATGATCGCGGCCGTCGAGGCGGTGACGGCCGCCCGCGTCGAGGTGATCGTCGGCAAGCCGTCGCCGATCATCCTCGAGGTGGCGCTCGAGCGGCTCGGCCTGCCGGCGCGCGAGTGCGCGATGGTCGGTGACCGCGTCGAGACGGACATGGTGATGGGCAAGCGCCTCGGACTCGCGACCGTCCTCGTGCTCAGCGGGGTGACGCGTGCCGACGACCCGCGCATCGCCGAGATCGCGCCCGACGCCGTGCTAGGATCGGTCCGGGAGCTTGTTCAGACGACATGACGCGGCCCTCTGCCCTCGCCGACGGTGACTACGACGTCGTCGTGATCGGCGGCGGCATGGCGGGCGCCGGCGTCGCGCGCGACCTTGCGCTACGCGGCGTTTCGGTGGCGCTCGTCGAAAAGGGCGACTTCGCCGGGGCCACCACGTCCCGCTCGTCGAAGCTGATCCACGGCGGGCTCCGATACCTCGAGTTGTTCGACGTCGCCCTCGTGCACGAGTCTCTGCGCGAGCGCGAGACGCTCAACCGGCTCGCGCCCCACCTGGTCCGGCCGCTCCCGTTCCTGGTGCCGATCTACCGCGACGCCTCGCGGGGCCTCATCAAGGTGCGGATCGGCCTGAGGCTCTACGACTGGCTCACGCCGGGCCGGGGCCGCGAGCGGTACCGCGTCCTCCGCCCGATCGACACGCTGAGCCTCGAGCCCGCGATCCGCGCCGAGAACCTCCGGGGCGCGGGCTACTACGTCGACGATCTGCTCGTCTTCCCGGAGCGCCTTTGCCTGGAGAACGTGCTGTCGGCCTGCCGGCACGGCGCTCGCGCGTTCAACTACGCGCAGGTGGAGGAGGTCGTCCACGCGCCGGGCGGCGCCCCGGCCGGCGTCCGCGTCCGCGACCTCGTCACCGGCCGCGTCGCGACGCTCGGGGCGCGGGCCCTCGTGAACGCGACGGGGCCGTGGGTGGACGAGCTTCGGGCGCTCGCGGGCGTCCAGGAGCGCGGCCCGCGCATCCTCCGCCGGACGAAGGGCATCCACTGCCTGCTCCCCAGGCTCACGGACCACGCGGTCTACCACTCGACGAGCGACGGCCGGATGATCTTCGTGATCCCGTGGCGTGAGTTCTCGCTCGTCGGCACGACCGACACCGACTTCGATGGTGACCTCGAGCGGGTGCACGCCACGCGGGACGAGGTGAGCTACCTCCTCGGCGAGGTGCGACGGGTGCTGCCGGATCCGCGCGTCGCCGTGGAGAGCGTCGCCTACACGTACGCGGGTGTGCGGCCGCTCTCGTACGAGGAGGGCAAGCGCGAGTCCGACGTCTCGCGCGCGCACAAGGTCGTGACGGAGGCGGGCGGGCGCTTCCTGTCGATCACGGGGACCAAGCTCACCTGCTTCCGGAGCCTCGCGGCCCAGCTCGGCGATCGCGTCATGCGCACCTTCGGCCGCCGTGCGCCCGCGCGCACCGACCGGTTTACGCTCGACGGGCTCGACGAGGAGCCTGGGCGCGTCGAGGCGCACACTTGGCTCGACGTGTCCGCCGAGGTCGCGGGCTCGGGGCTCGCCCGCGAGACGCTCGAGACGCTCGTGATGCTCTACGGGCGGGCGTATCCGCGCGTCATCGACCTCGCGGGCAAAGTCCCCGGCGGCGCCGACCGGCTGTGCCCCCGGAATCCCGACATCGTCGCGCAGCTTCACCTCGCCGTGCAGGACGAGATGGCCGTGTCGCTGCAGGACTTCCTGCTCCGGCGCACGGGCATCGGCACGAGCCGCTGCCAGGGGACGGATTGCGCGGAGCCGATCGGACGCCGGATGGGCCAGCTCCTCGGCTGGACGCCGCGGCGGCTCGAGGCGGAGCTGGACGCCTACGGCGCCCACGTCGCGCGCTCGCAGAGGTTCAAGACGGCGTAGGACCGTCGCGCGCGTGTGCTATAGTGCGGCGCACTTGGCGCGTCACCTGTACCGGTGGTTGATCACGGAGGCTCTCATGGAGCGACGGGCCGGCATCGTCCTCGTCCTGACCGTGGTCCTCCTCGTGGGCGTTCCCGCGCCCGCGCTCGCCAAGACCGAGATCCAGTGGTGGCACGCGATGACCGCGGTGCTCGGCGAGCGCGTCAACGAGATCGCCGCCAAGTTCAACGCCTCTCAGAACGAGTACGAGGTGAAGGCGATCTACAAGGGCTCCTACCCGGACACGCTGAACGCTGCCATCGCGGCCTACCGGGCCAAGCAGCCACCGCACATCGTGCAGGTCTTCGAGGTCGGCACGCAGACGATGCTCTCCTCGGGCGCGGTGTATCCGGTCTTCCAGCTGATGAGGGACAACGGGATCGCCGTCGACTGGAACGACCTGATCGGTCCCGTCAAGAGCTACTACTCGACGGCCGGCAACCTCTACTCGATGGCGTTCAACTCGTCGACGCCGATCCTCTTCTACAACAAGGACCTCTTCAAGAAAGCGGGCCTTGCCGACACGCCACCGGCCACCTGGGACGAGGTGGAAGCAATCGCGAAGAAACTCACCGGCGCCGGCGCGAAGTGTGGCTTCAGCGCCGCGTGGCCGTCGTGGACGCTGGTCGAGAACATGCACGCGCTCCACGACCAGCCGTTTGCCGATCACGCCAACGGGTTCGACGGCCTCGCCACCCGACTTCAGATCAACGGTGCCTTTGGCGTCACGATGATGGAGCTCCTCCAGCGGGGCGCGAAGGAGGGCTGGTTCACCTACAACGGCCGGTTAAACAAGGCCGAGGCCAACATGGGTGGCGGCGAGTGCGGCATCTTCCTCTCTTCGTCCGCCTACATCGGCAACCTGACGCGCGCCTCCGAGGGCAAGTTCACGTGGGGGACGGGACCGCTGCCGCGGATGAGCGGCTACCCGCAAGGCAACTCGATCATCGGTGGCGCGACGCTCTGGGTGATGAAGGGCGCCAAGCCCGAGGAGTACACGGGCGTCGCGCAGTTCTTCAAGTACCTGGCCTCCACCGAGAACCAGGCGTGGTGGGCGGGAGTCACCGGCTATCTGCCGCTGACCAACGCGGCGGTGAAGGCGATGGAGTCCTCCGGCCACTTCCAGAAGAACCCGTCGCAGCGCACCGCCGTCACCCAGATGCTCGGCGGCAAGACCACGCCGAACAGTCAGGGCATTCGCCTTGGCAACTTCGCCTCCGTCCGCGACGCCATCGAGGAGCAGATGGAGAACATCTTCAGCGGCAAGAAGGCGGCGAAGCAGGGGCTGGACGACGCGGTCGCGAAGTCGGGCGAGATCCTTAAGGAGTTCGCCGCGCTCTACAAGTGAGGGGCGGGACGGCCACCCGCGATGAAGCGCTTCGTCTTCCGGAACCGGTGGCTGCCCTACGCTCTCGTGGCGCCGCAGGTCGCCGTCACGCTCGCCTTCTTCTTCTGGCCCGCCTTCGACTCGCTCCGGCTCTCGCTCTACCGCGCCTCGCCTTTCGGTGACCGGCTCATCTGGGCCGGCTTCGCCAACTTCGAGCGGCTCTTCCGCGACCCCGCCTACCTCCGGAGCGCGCTCACCAGCTTCGTGTTCTCGTTCGTGGTGACGTTCGCCGGGCTGGCGCTGGCCCTGCTGCTCGCCTCGTTCGCCAACGCGAAGATCCGCGGCCTGGCGGTCTACCGTTCGCTGCTCCTCTGGCCCTACGGCATCGCACCCGCGATCGGCGGCATCATCTGGCTCTTCATCTTCCATCCCTCCTACGGGATCCTGCCGTGGGTCCTGTCATTCGTCACGGCCTACCAGTTCAACTGGTTCCTGAAGGGCTGGGTGGCGATGACGCTCATCGTCATGGCCGCCATCTGGAAACAGTTCGGCTACAACCTGGCCTTCTACCTGGCGGGGTTGCAGGCGATCGAGGCCTCGGTCCTCGAGGCCGCCAGCGTCGACGGGGCGGGGCCGATCCGGCGCTTCTTCGCGGTGACCTTCCCGCTGCTCTCGCCGGTGACGTTTTTTCTTTTCACGCTCAACATGACCTTCTCGTTCTTCGATACCTTCGGCCTGATCCATTCGGTGACGCAGGGTGGGCCCGGCGACGCGACCTCGATCCTGGTCTACCGCGCGTGGAAGGACGGCTTCGAAGGGCTGCAGCTCGGTTTTTCGGCGGCGCAGTCGGTGGTCCTGATGGCGCTCGTCATCCTGCTCACCGCCTTCCAGTTCCGCTTCGCCGAGAAGAGGGTGACCTACTGATGGCGCGGACGCTCGCACCGCCAACCGCCCTCGCGATCGGCGCGCCATCGCGCGTGAAGGCGCGCGACTGGAGCGGGATCATCGCCCACGCGATCCTGCTCGCGGCCGTCGCCGTGCTGGCGTTTCCGCTCTACTACGCGTTCGTCATCAGCACCCAGACGCTCTCGCAGGTGACGAGCCTGCCACCGCGGCCGTGGCCGTCGACGGCACTCTTCTCGAACTACGCCGAGGCCTGGCAGCGCGCGCACATGGGTCGGCTGCTGCTCAACAGCGCGATCGTGGCGCTCGGCGTGGCGTTCGGCAAGATCGCCATCTCGCTGCTCTCGGCCTTCGCGATCGTGTACTTCAACTTCCGCGGCAAGCAGGTCGTCTTCTGGATGATCTTCGTCACGCTGATGCTCCCGGTGCCCGTGCGGATCGTCTCGACCTACCAGGTCATCAGCGTGCTCGGCTGGGTGAACACCTACTGGGGGCTCACGGTACCGCTCATGGCGTCGGCGACCGGAACCTTCCTCTTCCGGCAGTTCTACCAGACCATGCCGGACTCGTTGGCCGAGGCCGCCCAGCTCGACGGTGCTCACCCCATGCGCTTCCTCTGGTCGATCCTGCTGCCGCTGTCGAAGGCCAACATGGCGGCGCTCTTCGTCATCCTCTTCGTCTATGGCTGGAACGACTATCTGTGGCCGCTGATGATCACCAATACCCCGGAGATGCGCACGGCGGTCATCGGCATCGAGTCGCTGGTGCCGCGAACCTCGCAGCTGCCGGAGTGGAACGTTGCGATGGCGGCGGCGATGATGGTGCTGTTGCCTCCGGTGGGGGTGATCGTGGTCATGCAGCGCTGGTTCGTGAAGGGCCTCATCGAGACCGAGAAATGACGCGCTTCGCGGCCCATCGGGGTGGCGCGGCCCTCTGGCCCGAGAACAGCCTCCTCGCCTTCCGGCAGGCACTCGCGCTCGAGAGCGACCTGGTCGAGTTCGACGTCCACCAGACCGCCGACGGCGCGCTCGTGGTCATCCACGACCCGACGCTCGACCGGACGACCGACACGACCGGGCCCGTCGCCGCGCGCTCCGTGGCCGAGGTCGGCCGCGCGCGGCTCAAGGGGCTCGACGGCGCGCTCACCGACGAGCGTGTGCCCACGCTCGAGGACGTGCTCGCGCTCGTGGCGCCGTCGCGGACCGGGCTCCTCGTCGAGGTGAAAGGGCCGGTGGCGGGCTTCGGCGTCCGCTACGAGCGGCGGGGTCGCCGCTCCACCGCCGTGCCGGGCGCCCGCTACGAGGGCCTCGAGGAGCGGCTGGTCGCGTCGCTCCATCGGGCAGGGCTCCTGGCGCGGTCGACCATCATGGCGTTCAACCCCGACGTCGTGACCGCGATCCGCGCGCTCGTCCCTGGCCAGCGCACGGCGCTCCTCGTGGCGGCCCGCCACGTCAGGCAGGCGGGCGCGCGCCAGGAGAACGCGGTCGATTGGGCGTCGGCGGCCGGCGCGACCGATGCCGGCCTCCAGTACACGCTCGTCAACGAGGCGGTCGTGAAGAGGGCGCGGGCCGCCGGGCTGCTCCTGGGTGTCTGGACGGTGAACGCGGAGCGTGCGATGCGGCGGCTCGTGGAGCTCGGGGTGGACGTCCTCACCTCCGACCGCCCCGACGTGGCCAAGCGCGTGCTCGGGCGGGCGCCGTGAAGCACGCGGATCGATGACCGCGCGCCGCGCGCCCGATCGATGACGGCCCGCCGCTACGTTCTCGCCCTCGACCAGGGCACGACGGGCTCGACGGCGCTGGTCGTCGACCCCGACGGCCGTATCCTCGGGCGCGGCTACGCCGAGCTCCCGCAGTATTTCCCGAGGCCCGGGTGGGTCGAGCACGACCCCGAGGAGATCTGGACGACCGTCGAGCGAGCGGCGCGCGCCGCGCTCGGGGAGGCGCGCGTCGCGGGCGCCGAGGTGGCGGCGATCGGGATCACCAACCAGCGTGAGACGACCATCCTCTGGGACCGTGCCTCGGGCGCGCCCCTCCATCGCGCGATCGTCTGGCAGTGCCGACGGACCGCGCCGATCTGCGAGCGCCTGCGCGCCCAGGGGGCCGAGCCGCTTGTGAGAGAACGTACCGGGCTCGTCCTCGACGCCTACTTCTCCGGCACCAAGATCGGCTGGGTGCTCGACGAGGTCCCCGGCGCGCGCTCCCGCGCCGAGCGCGGGCACGTCGCGTTCGGCACCGTGGACGCGTGGCTCCTCTGGAAGCTCACCGGCGGCCGCGTGCACGCCACGGATGCGAGCAACGCCTCGCGGACGCTCTGCCTGAGCCTCAAGACGGGGGACTGGGATGACGAGATGCTGAAGCTCCTCGGGGTCCCGCGCGCCGTGCTGCCGGCGGTTCTCCCCTCCGCGGGCGCCCTCGGCGAGACCTCGGACCTCGGGTGGCTCCCGCGCGGCGTGCCGGTCACCGGGATCGCCGGCGACCAGCAGGCGGCGCTCTTCGGCCAGGCGTGCCACGCGCCCGGCGCGGCCAAGAATACCTATGGCACCGGGTGCTTCATGTTGCTCAACACGGGGACCACGCCGGTGGCCTCGTCGCGGGGACTCCTCACGACGATCGCGTGGCGGATCAACGGCCGCACGACGTATGCTCTCGAGGGCAGCGTGTTCATCGCCGGCGCGGCGATCCAGTGGCTGCGCGACGGTCTCGGGCTCTTCACGCACGCGGCGGCGAGCGAGGCGATGGCCCGGTCGGTGGACGACACGGCCGGCGTCTACTTCGTGCCGGCCTTCGTCGGGCTCGGCGCCCCGTACTGGGACATGTACGCGCGCGGGACGATCGTCGGGCTGACGCGCGGGACGACGGGCGCGCACCTGGCGCGCGCCGCGCTCGAGGCGATCGCCTTCCAGAGCCGCGACGTGCTGGAGGCGATGGCGGCCGACGCCGGGATCGGCGTGAGGGAGCTGCGGGTGGACGGCGGCGCCGTGGCGAACGACTTTCTCTGCCAGTTCCAGGCGGACATCATGAACGTTGCGGTGCTGCGGCCGAGCGTGATCGAGACGACCGCGCTCGGCGCCGCGTACCTGGCGGGGCTGGGCGCGGGCGTGTGGCGATCGCTCGACGACCTCGGCCGGCGTTGGACGATCGAGCGGACGTTCACGCCCGCGATGGACACCGCGACGCGCGCCGCGCGTTGCGAGGGCTGGCGCCGCGCGGTGGAGCGCGCGCGGGGCTGGGCGGGCGAGCGACCCCAATGAGGAGAGGACCCATGCGACGACTCCGACTCCTGGCGCTTCTTGTGATGCTGGTGCTCGGTGCCTCCGTGGGCGCGGCGGCCCAGACGCCCATCGAGAGTGAGCTGGCGCTGATCACGCCGGTGTCGAAGTTCATCCACGACGCGGCGCTCAAGGCGTTCGCCGACTACGCGAAGGAGAAGTGGAACGTCACGGTGAAGGTGAGCGCGATCCCGGCGGGAACGCCCGTGGCCTACGGCCGCATCGTCGAGTGGAAGGGCAGGCCCGAGGTGGACGTCTTCTGGGGCGGCGAGTCGGCGCTGTTCGAGAAGCTCACCGAGCAGAAGCTTCTGCAGAAGGTGGAGATCGCCAAGGAGATGTGGGACTCGATCCCGGCGGCGATCGGCACGCCCAGGCCCATCCCCCTGAAGGACCCGGAGGGGTTCTGGGTCGGGACCGCGCTCGAGCCGTACGGGATCGTCTACCACCCGAAGAAGATCCAGCGACTCGGCATCCAGCCGCCAAAGGAGTGGGACGACCTGCTGAACCCGAAGCTCCAGGGCGAGGTCACCCAGTGCGCGCCCACGCGCTCGTCGTCGTCGAACGCGACGTACGAGGTGATTCTGTCCATGCACGGGGAGGAGAAGGGCTGGGAGTGGCTCAAGAAGCTCGCCGCGAACACCGGCCACTTCACCGCGCGGAGCCGGGACGTGCCGACGGTCGTGGCCAAAGGCGAGTACAGCGCCGGCTTCGCCGTCCCGTCGTACATGGCGTTCGAGGAGAAGCTCGCGGGCTTCGACATCAAGTTCGTGGCGCCGAAGAACGCCTTCGTGACGCCCGAGCCGATGGCCATCCTCGCCGGAGCGCGCAACCCCAAGGCGGCGCGCGCCTTCATCGAGTTCCTGCTCACCGAGCGCGGGCAGAAGGTCTTCACTGAGCGCGGGCTCTTCCCGATCACGCCCAGGTACAAGGTCCAGGGAGCGCCCGGCTCCAACGCGGAGATGGCCGTCGAGTTCACGGGCGGCGTGCGCTCCTACTTTGACCGCGAGGTCTCCAACGTCTACGACGAGCGCGTCGCCCAGAAGCGCTCCGACGCGCTCAAGACGAGGTTCCGCACGGAAATCGAAGCGGTCTGGAAGAAGCCGTAACCGTGCGGCGTCTCGCGCGGCTGTGAGAATCGCGGACTCCGGTGGAATGAGAAGCGACATGCGGACCGGGGCCGGGGCGCGCCTTGTCTCAGGCCACCCACGGAGTGGGCCGGCCTCGCGGACCCCGCTAGAAAGAAATGCCCCGTGAGTCAGGCCGCGCGCACCTCGACGGTAAGGCCGAGATCGTGAAGGCGCGCGATCAAGCGCTTGGCGAGCTTGGCCTTGTCGCGCCGATCGAAGTGGTCGGCACCGAGGTCACGGTAGTCGACGTCGTGTTTGAGCATGTGGTAGGCGGCGGTCAGCATGGAGGCGGCGACGGCGAGGACGGCCTTCTTGGGGCCTCGCCGGCTCTTGATCCGCAGGAATTGGGCTCGGAGGTAGGTGTCCTTTTTCCGGGCTGCCGACCACGCGGCCTGCACGAGAGTGGTCTTCAGCCAGGGATTACTCGACCGCGTCCGATTCGAGAGGCGCTTGCCGGCGCTCTCGTGGAGCCGGGGGCAGAGGCCCGCCCAGGAGACGAGATGGCCCGCGGTCGGGAAGTGGGTCATATCGAAGCCGATCTCTGCCACGATGACCCGCGCCACGGTCTCGCTGACCCCGGGCATAGTGATCAGGCGATCGACGGCGGCGCGAAAGGGGGTGAGGGCGTCGCCCAGGCGTGCCTCCACCTCGCGCACGGCCGCTTCCAGCGCCTCGATCTGGGTCAGGTGCAGCTTGAGCATGAAGCGATGATGGGGCGTCACGCGGCCATGCAGGGCGGCGACGAGCTCGGCGCGCGACGCTTTGACCCGCTCGCTGGCCAAGTCGGCCAGTCGTTCCGGATCGCGCTCGCCGGCGACCAGGGCCTGAAGGATGGCGCGGCCGCTGACGCCGAGGATGTCCGCGAGGCAGGCGGTCAGCTTAATGTTCGCGTGCTCCAGGGTTTTCTGGACGCGCAGGGTGTGCTGGGCGATCTCACGGACAAGTTGTTTGCGGGTACGGGTGAGGTCACGCAGCTCCTGGATAGGCTCCGGGGGGACGAAGCTGCCCCGGATGAGGCCGTGGGCCAGCAAGTCGGCGATCCAAGTGGCATCGCTGACGTCGCTCTTGCGGCCGGGGATGTTGCGGATGTGCATGGCGTTGGCGAGGACGAGCTCGAAGTGGCCACCGAGCACATGCCAGACCGGCTTCCAGTACACGCCGCTCGACTCCATGGCGACGTGGGTGCAGCCGTGGGCCGTGAGCCAGTCGCTGAGGGCCAGCAAGTCCTGCGTGGTGGTCCCGAATGTGCGGACCTCGTGGTGGACCGACGCGCCGTTGACGACACGCGCGCATGCGACCACGGTTTGTTGGTGCACGTCCAGACCGGCGCACTTGGGATGAACGACGTCCATAGCCACCTCCCTGGTGAGATGGCGGCGGCGTGGAGCCCGCGTCAGCGAAGTCTAGAAGGCGCGCTCTCCGGCTTCTCGCCGGTGGCCGCAGTCCGGGGTGCTCGCGGGGCTCCGGGTCCAACTCCAATACGGGCTCTGCGCACCAATGCGGGGCCGACCTCGGTGCCGACGCCTCGGCGCGACTCTACCTCATTTCATGCGACGCGGGTCCGCGCCACGGGTGGGCAACTCCAATGAACATCTCGTTGCGCAATGTCACGAAGGGCTTCGACCGGGTGACCGCGGTCGATCGGGTTACCCTCGAGATCGCCGACGGCGAGCTCTTCACACTGCTCGGGCCTTCCGGCTGCGGCAAGACGACGCTGCTCCGCCTCATCGCGGGCTTCGGGGCACCCGACGCCGGCGAGATCTGGTTCGGCGAGCGCCGCGTGGACCAGCTGAGACCCTACGAGCGCAACATCGGCATGGTCTTCCAGAACTACGCGCTCTGGCCCCACATGACCGCGCGCGCCAACATCACCTACGGCCTCAGGCTCCGGAAGCTCGACGGCGCCACGATCGCCCGGCGGCTCGCCGAGGGACTCCGGAAGGTGAACCTCGCCGGGCTCGAGGACCGCTATCCGGGCCAGCTCTCCGGCGGCCAGCAGCAGCGGGTCGCGCTCGCACGCGCGCTCGTGCTCAACCCCGACATCCTGCTCCTCGACGAGCCGCTGTCCAACCTCGACGCGAAGATCCGCGTCCAGGTGCGGGCGGAGATCCGCAAGCTCCAGCGGGAGCTCGGCATCACCACGGTCTACGTCACGCACGACCAGGAGGAGGCGCTGTCGCTCGCGGACCGGGTCGCCGTGATGCGCGATGGCCAGGTCCTGCAGCTCGCCCCGCCGAAGACGCTCTACGAGCGCCCGGCCAACCGATTCGTGGCCGACTTCGTCGGCACCAACAATCTCCTGTCGGGCGTGTGCCGTGGACCGACGGCGGGCGGGGTGGCGGTCGAGACGGGGATCGGCGTGGTCGGTGCGAGCCCGACGGCCCGCGTGGGGCCGGGCGACACATGCGTGCTCGCGGTGCGGCCCGAGAACATCGCGCTCGGCGCTGGGCACGAGAACACGTTCGACGGACGCGTCGTCCTCGCCGCGTACCTCGGCAACACCTTGCGCTACGACGTCGAGGTGGG
>Ga0209236_1002117_pt1 | contig 12124 bp, 9 predicted proteins | sample GraSoi013_1_40cm_FD_185819 | JGI IMG/M metagenome (GOLD analysis project Ga0209236, IMG submission 185819) | Grasslands soil microbial communities from the Angelo Coastal Reserve, California, USA - Sample 09_27_2013_1_40cm (SPAdes) (version 2) | ecosystem: Environmental > Terrestrial > Soil >... | reverse complement strand
ACTCATAATGAGCGGATCGCCGTCCAATGTAACGAGGTCTGGGAACTCGACGCGGGCGCGTTTGAAAGAAAGGGATAAAATTTCAAGGTTGTGAGACTTACGCACATCGTTTAGAATCAAGACAGCCGCGGCTACGTGTCGACCAAGGTACTAGGCGCAGTGGAGCCCGGGTTGCCAGGTGACGGCTACATGAGAGAATCAAAAGACTATGTTCGAACGATATACCGAGAGAGCACGACGGGTCATATTCTTCGCCCGCTATGAAGCTAGCCAGTTCGGGAGCACGACGATCGAAACCGAGCATCTGCTTCTCGGATTGATCCGCGAAGATAAGAATCTGACTAATCGTTTCCTTCGAAATCATTCTTCTATCGAAAGCATTCGGAAGGAGATCGAAGGTCGAACCACGATTCGCGAGAAAGTCTCGACGTCGATCGATCTTCCTCTTTCGAACGAATGTAAACGCATCCTTGCCTACGCTGCCGAAGAGGCGGAGCGGCTTAATCACCGGCACATCGGCACAGAACATTTATTGCTCGGCATCCTTCGTGAAGAAAAATGCGTCGCTGCGGAGATTCTTCACGAGAGGGGGCTTCGGCTTAACGCCATTCGAGAGGAACTGGCGCGCTCCGTCGTTGACCGCCAAACGCTTATCAAGCCGAAGGAAACCCCGCTACTTAGCGAGTTTTCCCGAGATCTCACGCAAGCCGCGATGGATGGTATTCTGGACCCGCTTGTCGGCCGTGATGCGGAGATTGATCGCGTCATTCAAATCCTCTGCCGGAGGACGAAAAACAACCCGGTCCTGATCGGCGATCCTGGCGTGGGAAAAACGGCCATCGTTGAAGGTCTCGCGCAGCGCATCGTCGATGGTGAGGTTCCGTCGTTTCTCTCCGACAAGCGCATTCTGGTGCTGGATCTCTCGCTGATTGTGGCGGGAACGAAATATCGCGGCCAGTTTGAAGAGCGCTTGAAAACCATCATGAAAGAGCTCGTCGATAATCCGAACACCGTTGTATTCATTGACGAGTTACACACACTAGTCGGTGCGGGATCGGCGGAAGGTTCACTCGATGCGGCGAACATTCTGAAGCCGGCATTGTCGCGCGGCGAGATCCAGTGTATCGGCGCAACAACCCCAGCCGAATACCGCAAATCGATCGAGAAAGACCGGTCGTTGGAACGGCGTTTCCAGGCCGTGAAGGTCGGAGCACCGAGCGAGAGTGAAGCCGTGCGGATCTTGCAGGGTGTCAAGTCTCGTTATGAAAAATTCCACATGGTGAACTATACCGATGAGGCGATCGAGTCGGCGGTGTACCTGTCGAACCGGTATATTCCCGATCGGTTTTTACCCGACAAAGCCATCGACCTTCTCGATGAAGCCGGCGCGCGTGTCAAGCTTCGCCAGGCAACGCTGCCTTCGGAAATGACCGACATCCAGCGGCGGATCAAGTTCATCGTCGCGCGGATGGAAAGCGCGATCTCGAGCAAGGACTTCGAAAAGGCCGAGCATTACAAGAACCAAGAGCAGCTCGAGCGTGAGAACCTGCGCAATGTTCGGGAGAAGTTCAATATCAGCGAAACCACGAGCATGGGCGTTGTGACCAAAGCCGATATCGAAGATGTGGTTTCGCGCTGGACAGGCGTTCCCGTCAACTCGATCAAAGAAGAAGAAATGCAGAGGCTCTCGAGGATCGAAGAAGAACTGCATCGGCGCATCGTCAGCCAGGATCAGGCCATCAACGCGCTCGCGCGCGCCATCCGGCGGTCCCGTGCGGGCTTGAAATCGCCCCACCGTCCGGCTGGCTCGTTCTTATTCCTCGGCCCGACCGGCGTCGGAAAGACGGAAATGGCTCGGTCGCTGGCCCAGTTCCTGTTCGGCAGCGAAAAATCTTTGATCCGGTTCGACATGTCCGAGTTCATGGAAAAGCATTCGGTGTCGAAGCTGATCGGATCGCCTCCAGGGTATGTCGGCTATGAGGAAGGCGGCCAGCTTACCGAGCGTGTAAAGCGGAATCCGTACTCCGTCATTTTGCTCGACGAAATCGAAAAGGCCCATCCGGATGTGTACAACATCCTGTTGCAAGTCTTTGAAGATGGGCATTTGACCGACGGCCTCGGCAATACCATCGATTTCAAGAACACCATCATCATCATGACCTCGAACATCGGCGCGCGCTTCCTGTCCAAGCACACCAGCCTGGGTTTCCAGGCGCCGAGCGAAGAAGCGACGGCTCAGAAGATGGAAGATGCCGTCATGCAGGAAGTGAAGAGGCTGTTCAATCCGGAATTTATCAACCGGTTGGATGAAATCATCATCTTCAATTCACTGACGAATGAGGATCTCGGCCGCATCGTCGACATGATGATTGCGCAATTGAACGAGAACCTTGTCCACAAGAGGCTTGAGGTCTCCATCACCGATGACGCGAAACAATGGATCCTCGACAAGGCTTGTCGTGACAAAAACTACGGCGCACGCCCACTACGTCGAGCGATTCAGCGCTATATCGAAGATCCGTTGTCGGAAGCTCTCATCCAGGGGAATCTGAAGGAGTTGTCCAAAGTCGAGGTTTATATGGAGGGCGGGCAGCTCTGGTATCGTCCCATGGATCGGGACCGCGAAGAAGTCGGCGTACCACTGACCATGTAGGAAATTTGTAATTCAGGGACCCACCCCGAATTCTGAACCACAGGAATTCGGGGTGGGTCCCTGAATTACAGTAACAAAATCCCCGCTATCCAGTCTAAATCCGTCCACTTATAGTAAAATTCACGGGCTTGGAGGGTGCATGATGGCCGTTACAGTGTTGTTGGCTCTCGTTTTTACAGCTGTAGAGCCGCAGGCGCTGCAGACTCCTGATCCAAATCGCATCGAAGAAGTCCGTGTGACCGGCAATCGCAGGATACCGTCGGACACGATCAAGTACAACCTTCAGACGAAGCCAAATGACCAGTTCAACCCAAACGTCATCCGCCGGGATATCAAAACGCTCTATGCCCTCGGGCATTTTGACAATATTCGAGTCGAGGAAGATCAGGGGAAGACCGGCAAGATCATCATATTCCGGGTCACGGAAAAGAAGCTGATTCGGAGCGTGAAATATGATGGCTTGAAATCCGTCACAAACTCCGAGGTTCTCGACAAATTGAGGGAAAAAAAGGCCAGCATCAGCCAGGAATCCCCGTACGATCCCACCAAGATAAGGAAAGCCGAAACGATCATTAAGATGATGCTCGCCGAGAAGGGTCACCAGGACGCCACGGTTGAGGCGACAACTGAAGACATTCCTCCCAACTCCATTGCCGTGACATTCAAAGTCGATGAGGGACCGAAGATTCGGATTCAAAAGATCTCGATCGAAGGTAACAAAGTCTTTCCGGCTAGCCAGATCAAGAAATCAATGAAACTTATCAAAGAGGCCGGTCCTTTGACGGTTTTTACCAGTAAAGACACTTACTTCGACCTCAAGCTTGCCGACGATATCACCCGCATTCGCATGCTATACGCCGAGCACGGATATGTGCGCGCGAATGTGCTCGATCCGGTGGTCGAGACAAAACCGCAACAGCTTCATCGAACTCTGCCTTTCATCCGGCCGCCATTCCCGTGGGGCATACCGATTCCGTTCAAGAAAAAAACACTCGATCGCTACTACATCACGATCAAGATCGAAGAAAACGATCAATATCGGGTTGGAGATGTCAAAGTTACCGGGGCCAAGCAGTTCAATGAAACGGTAGTCAAGTCCGTGCTGGGTCTGGTGCCTGGAGAGGTCTTCAATGAGGAACGGCTTCGGAAAAGCTTTGAAAATCTAAAGAAACTGTATGGGGCACGAGGGTATATCAATTTCACCGCTGTGCCGGTCCAGGATTTTGATGAAGCCAAGAAGCTGGTCAATTTGAACATCAGCGTGGACGAAGATCGTCAATTTTACGTGAATCGCATCGCGTTCAGCGGAAACACGACGACTCGCGACAAGGTCATCCGCCGCGAGGTCATGGTGGAAGAGGGGCAGGTGTTCAACTCCGCACTGTGGGACATGAGCCTGCAACGCTTGAATCAGCTCGGCTATTTTGAAGAGATCAAGACGGAAGATGCAGAAGTGAAGCCGAACCCGACGCAACCGCAGGTCGACATCAATCTCAAGGTCAAGGAAAGGGGCCGCAATTCGATCGGGTTCAATGGAGGCGTGAGTGGAATCGGGGGAAGCTTCATGGGCATCAGTTACGAAACCAACAACTTCCTGGGTTTCGGCGAAACATTGGGAGTGACGCTTCAGGGCGGAACCCGGCAATCACAATACGTTCTCAGCTTCACGGAGCCGTATCTGTTCGATCGTCCGCTAACGGCCGGATTCTCGGTATTTAAATCGTCATTCCGCTACGATCAGGCACGCGAATTCTTCGGGCTGGATCCCAGCAAGCTTCCTCAAGGGTTGGGTTTTGAGAACCGGTTGAATTTCACGCAGCAAGGTTCCGGGTTCAACGTATTCAGCAGCTATCCGTTCAAGATCTGGAATCGCTTCGGTCTGAATTTTGGGATCAACCATTCCGTGACGAGCGCGATCAACCCCGCCACTGAAGAATATTTCAAATCGGTCACCACTCAGAATAATCAGTCATTCATTTCGAACACGGGTGCAGGGAGCTTTTCCGACTTTCACGCGCACACGCTCATCCCGAGCTTCACTCGTAACCGTACTCAAGGGACTCCGATCTTTCCAACTGGAGGATCGAGCACTTCACTGACGTTTGAATACACAGGCGGATTTCTGGGCGGAACTGTAAACTACGTTCGTCCTACCTTGGACTACCGTTATTTCCATCCTATGAACAAAGGACGGAATATACTCGCTGTCCGTTTCCTCGGCTCGTTTGTGCAAGGATTCGGCGGAACGGCGGTTCCGTACTATCAACGGTACTTCCTCGGCGGCGATTTCGATATCCGGGGTTTCGATTTCCGTGCGATCAGTCCCATCGCGTTCGTCGTTCGCAACGTGAATGTCATCGATTCCGAAACCGGCAACAGTGTTGCACGGCCGTTCGACGATATTGTTTATGTTGGAGGCGATACTCAGGGGGTCATGAACCTCGAGTATCGAATTCCCGTCATCGGCCGCATCTTCACGATTGCACCCTATTTCGATATCGGCAACGCCTGGGTTTTGAGAAAGGATCAATTGACACGGCAGATCATCAACAGCGAAGGGGAGATCACTAAAGAAAAAGTTACATTCCTTCCCGGCACGAATTCCGGCTTCAGGGCAAGTACGGGGATCGAATTCCAGGTGATGATGCCGGTGATCAATGCGCCTTTCCGCCTTATCTTCGCGATGAATCCGAATCGGATCGATCGTAATTTCTCCGGACAAGCGACCGGACTGCAGTTTGGCATTCATGAGAAACGGCGCGATTTCAAGTTTACAGTTGGGAGAACTTTCTGATCTTCTAAGTCCCGCTCTGGGATGGCGTCTACTCCAGGGGACGTCTCCGTGGAGTCGACAGCATCCTCAGCGGGACTTAAAATTCAAATTTCGAGATAAATGAGGGTGAGATGAGAAAAATAACCATCGTCGGTTCGATTTTGTTGCCTGCGGCATTGTTTGCGCAGGCTCCAGCTCCAGCACCGGCACCACAGGCTCCAGCACCGGCAGCGCAGGCTCCGAAGGAGACTTCCGCCGCCGCAGCCTCAGCGGGAGCGGGCCGAGTAGCAGTTGTCGATTTTCAAAAGGCTGTCGTTGAAAACGCCGAGGGCAAAAAGGCTCAGGAAAGATTCATGGCGGAAGTGAACAAGCGGCAGAAGGATTTCGAGGGGAAACAGAAGAGTCTGACCGACGCGCAAAACAAACTCCAGACTCAGGCCCAAGTGCTGACCGATACGGTGAAGGCCGATCTGAATCGCCAGATCGATAAGCTCAACACCGAACTTCAACGTATGAACGATGACGCCCAAAAAGATCTCGGCGATCTTCAGCAGCAACTTTTCCGGCCGATTATGGAGCAGACGCAAAAGGTTCTGCAGGCGTATTCGGTGGAGAACGGCTTTGCCGTCGTTTTTGATGTTTCGAGCCAGGCCAACAGCATCATTTACGTCCAGGATGTTGCCGACATCACGACAGAGATCATCCGCCGCGTAGATGCTACCGTTGCCAAAGCGCCTGCCGCCGCACCCGCCGCAGCGCCGAAACCGGCAGAACCTCCCAAAAAATAGGTGAACGAACTCCGAATTGCCGAGATCATGCGGATTCTTCCGCATCGGTATCCGTTTCTCCTGGTCGATCGTGTTCTCGAGGTCGACCCGGACAGACGGATCGTCGCGCTGAAGAACGTTACGATTAATGAACCGTTCTTCAACGGCCATTTTCCATCTACGCCGGTCATGCCTGGAGTGTTGACGATCGAATCTATGGCGCAAGCGGGTGCCATTCTTGGCTTGCTCGAAAAGAATGCCGATCTCGGCAAGGCCCTTGTGTATTTTATGGGAATCGATGAGGCGAAATTCCGCCGGCCGATCGTTCCGGGCGACCAGATGCGAATCGTTGTTGAAGTCCTCCGGCGGAAGGCGATCGTCTGGAAAATGAAAGGAGAAGTCTACGTCGGACCGGAATTGGCGGCCGAAGCGATTCTGCTTTCTTCTATAGGGCAGCAGCCGTGATCCATGCCTCCGCCATCGTCAGCCCGGAAGCCGAGATTAGTGATGATGTGTGGATCGGACCGTACTGCCGGGTTGGCCCGCGCGTTCAGATAGGAAAAGCGTGCCGTTTCGAATCGCATGTCGTGGTCGAGGGGCCGGCGAAGATTGGTGAAGGCAATCGCTTCTATCCGTTTGCGACAATCGGTCTGGATCCCCAGGATCTGAAATTCAAAGGCGAAGAAACATTCCTGACGATCGGCAATCACAATATTTTTCGTGAATACGTGAATGTCCATCGTGGAACGAGGGGCGGCGGAGGTAACACCCGGATCGGGGATCACAATTTCCTGATGGCGTATGCGCACGTCGGCCACGACAGTGTTCTGGGCAACCATATCATCATGGCCAACGCAGCTACGCTCGCCGGCCATGTCTTGATCGAAGATCATGCGACGATCGGCGCGTTTTCGGGTGTGCATCAGTTCTGCCGCATTGGCATGCATGGCTATGTCGGCGGCTACACGGTTGTCACCAAAGACGTCCTGCCGTTTTCCAAAACGGTCAGCGAGCGGAACACGAAAGCCTACGGTCCGAATGTCATCGGCCTCGAGCGGAAAGGTTTCATGCCGCAACAAATTAAGGACATCAAAAAAGCGTTTCTTTTGTTGCTGCAATCAGATCTGAACACGAGCCAGGCGGTCGAAGCCATCAAGGCCCAAGTGAACTCGCCTGAAGTTCAGATCATTTTGGATTTCATTGAGAAATCGGATCGTGGTGTCATCAAGTAAATACGGACTCATTGCCGGAAACGGAAGGTTTCCTTTCCTTGTGCTCGAGGCGGCGCGCAGCCAGGGAATCGAGATGGTCGTTGCGGCCATCAAGGAAGAGACATTCCCTGAGATTGAGCAGCATGCCAATACTGTGCATTGGATGTCTCTGGGCCAGCTTGGCAAACTGATCAAGACGTTCAAATCCGAAGGTGTTCATCACGCGATTATGGCGGGACAGGTCAAGCACAAGCAGATCTTCAGCTCCATCGTGCCTGATTTCAAGATGCTTCAACTTCTAGCCGGCCTGGCGATCAAGAATACGGACTCGCTTATTGGTGCCGTCGCGAAAATCCTCGAGGATGAAGGAATTCATCTGATCGACTCGACGCTGTTCCTGCGCCCTCTTTTGGCCGAGGCCGGTGTGTTGACGGCGCGAGCACCTTCCGCCGAGGAGAAACGCGACCTCGACTACGGTTACAAGATCGCGCGGGAACTCGGAAAGCTGGACCTGGGTCAATCGGTTGCCGTTTCCGACGGCGCCTGCATCGCCTTAGAAGCCATGGAAGGAACCGATGCGGTTATGGAACGAGCGGCTTCAATTGCAAATGGCCGGCCGCTTCGGGTCGTCAAATTGGCAAAACCCAACCAGGACTTGCGCTTCGATGTTCCGGTTATCGGTCCCCCTACTGTCCGGCTGATGGAGCGTCTGAAGGTCACGGCGCTGGCGATCGAGGCCGGAAAAACGTTGATGATCGATCGGCAGGAATTGATACGCGAGGCGGATACCGCGGGAATTGCAATCATCGCGGTGGAGTAAAAATGAAGATCGCCGTCATCGGTGTTGGGTATGTCGGAAAGGAGCACGCGCGGCTCTACGCCGAGCTCCCAGACGTGGAGCTTGCCGGTGTTGTCGACGTACTCCGGCCCCGCGCCGAGGAAGTTGCAGCGCTGTACAAGACCACGCCGTTTACGGATTATCGTGAAATCCTGGGCAAAGTGGATGCTGCGACTTTGGCCGTTCCCACTATCGATCACGGCCGAATTGGTATTGATCTGCTCGACAACGGCATCGATGTTCTCGTTGAGAAGCCAATCGCTTCGAATCTCGAAGAAGGACGAGAGCTAATCGACCGGGCGCGGCGAAACGGCCGCGTGCTGCAGGTCGGCCACGTTGAGCGATTCAATCCGGTGGTTGCGGCAGCCCGCGAGGCCGCGACTCGGCCGCAATTTTTCGAGATCCATCGGCTTGCTGCGTTCTCTCCGCGTAGTCTTGACGTGGACGTGGTGCTCGATCTCATGATCCACGATATCGACATCGTGCTCAGTCTCGTTCCCGCTCCGGTGCGTGAGATTCGAGCTGTCGGAATTCCCGTGCTGTCTCGGAAGGCCGATATCGCAAACGCCCGCGTCGAATTTGAAGATGGCTGCGTGGCGAACTTTACGGCCAGCCGCGTCAGCTTTGAGAAGACGAGGAAGTTACGCTTTTTTCAACCGCATGATTACATTTCCGTCGATTATGCGAGTCAAACTGGAATCATTGTATCGCTCCGCATGGGACGGGTGCTGGAGCGTAAACTCGAACCGCCGAAGGAGGAGCCGTTGAAGCTCGAGTTGCAGTCTTTTACCGAATGTGTCCGAAAGCGAGGAAAGCCTGCCGTCTCCGGAGAAGATGGTCTTCGTGCGCTCGAATTAGCCATGCGTATTAACGGTGCTATCACCGAGGTACTTGTGTTACGTTGAGCCTGAGCGGGAAAGCGGATTTTACAAATGCTTTTTGAGAAAGACGAAGCTGTCGAGCTTCAACCGCAGAGAACCAAGACCCTACTGATTTCTGTCGGCATTCATCTGCTGTTGCTTGTTTTTCTGGCATTGAATCCGGAGCTTATAACGTCCACGCCGAAGCGGATCATTCGGATAATGGGTCAGGACTACGACCTGAGTAAGCAACAGCTCACCGAGCTAGTCGTGCCGCCGGATAGTCTGCGGCCGAAACCAAAAGTTCCCGCACCGCCATTAGTCCAACCCCCCCTTCCCCAACCGGAGCCGCAAACGGCGCCGCCTCCTGCACCCGCTGCCCCGCCGCCACCGCCACCGCCACAGGCTCCACCACCGATAATCGGACCGGAGGATGTGATCGCCGACGGCGCCCGTCCCGATGTGCAACCTAAACCTTCGAGAGGAGACACGACGGAGCAGGCTCGTGCCGGAGGCGGGGCGCAGGAACCGCCGAAGCCGGAACCACCGAAGCCGCAGCAGCAAGCAGAGAAACCTCCTCAGATTGCGCAGAACACGAACCCCAACGCCATGCGCCTGCCCAACTTGATGGACAGTGCCGGAAAAATCGTCCAGCAGTCGATCGATGAGGCCCGCAGACGCTATTCGCAGGGTCCGCGCACGGGTGTCCCTGGTGTCCAGGAAGATCCCAATTTTTCCACAGAGGAGCCGACGATTCTTTCGGATATGCGCGGCTATGATTTTGGACCTTACATGAATCAAGTGGTCAACCGGGTTCGGGTGAATTGGTACACACTGATTCCTGAAATTGCACGCTTGGGCCGGAAGGGCCGCGTTGTGATCATTTTCACGATTACTAAAAACGGTACGATTGACGATATCCGCCTCGTCGCAAATTCCGGCACGGAGCCTCTCGACCGAGCTGCTATGGGTTCCATTACCGCTTCAAATCCATTCGCGAGGCTGCCGTCAGGATTCGACGGCGATCGCCTGGTCCTTCAGTTCACGTTTTTGTATAACATTAGATGATGCGCAAACGCATCGCTGTTGCGTTGCTTCTGATTACAGGAGCGCTCTATGAGCGTCCGGGAGGGTCGCAGACCGCCCCGACAGTAAGGATCGGACTCACCCAAAACGCACCAACGGTTTCAATCCGTTCGGCTCAGCCTTTCACGGTCCAACAGAACCAGACTCGCACCGCGAAATTCACTATGGTAGTCGCTCTCGATCCGGCTGCCGCGAACCGCGTTTTGACACGGGCTGATCTTCAGTACCGCCCCATCGTAGAGATCGACGGCGGCAGGATTGTTGTCGTTCCAAAAAACGAGAGGGTTCGAATCGACCTTCAGGGGAATGCAGGAATTGATGTCGATAATCGAACGTATCGTGGCAGCATCGAGGTATTCGGAAACAGCAGGAACACATTCACGGTTGTGAACGAACTGCCCCTCGAAGATTACTTGCTTGGTGTGGTTCCCAACGAATTAAGTCCCACCACGTTCGCAGAACTGGAGGCCTTGAAGGCACAGGCGGTCGCGGCACGGACGTACGTCGTGCGGAACATGGGTCAATCGAAGAATGAGGGTTACGACATCTGCGCCACCGATGCGTGTCAGGTTTACATGGGCCAGGGTTCGGAACTGCCGCTGTCAACGCAGGCCGTTACGGAAACACGTGGAGTTATTGCCACATATAAAGATCAGCCCATCAACGCTCTCTACAGTTCCACCTGTGGCGGACGGACAGAGGACGCGGAGAACATCTTTGATGAAAAGCTCCCCTACCTCGTATCGACGATCTGTGAATACAAGCATCCGGTCCCGTTGGCGTTTTCAACCTCGAGATCTTTTCCGGACTGGAAAGACGCGGTACTTGAAGTTGCAGGCGTGTCCAATTTTTCCGAGGCACAGCATTTCATGGGATTGGCTGTTCGAGGTGAACCGGCGTCAAGTGATCTGACGACTCTCGCAAGCTTCATTCGACAATCGTTCTTCCCCAATGTTCTGACCTCCTCCGATCTTTCTTTTCTCACTGAGCAGGGGATCCTCTCATCATCCGACCAAATTCCCTTAAAAGAAATCTTGTTTCGCCTCGTTGACAAGAAGGCCGCATTCGAGTGGCAACAGGGTGTATTGATTTCCTGGGATGGAACAACAATGAGGCTGCTGGTCGAAGGTCAGCCGAAAGATTTCAATTTGAGTCCAGACGCGCCGATCTATCAGCGCGTCGGCGATGAACGGCTGCCCATGAGCCAAGGCTCCTGGATCGGCGGCGAGCTAATGGATTTTCGAGCTGTTGGAAGCAAGATCCAGATGCTGGTTTATAGGATCAATTTTGCCAATCCCGCCGCAGATCGGTATTCCCGGCTTGCATTGTGGCAAGTTCACAAAACACGCCGTGAGTTGGATGCTGCACTTAAGGCCGTGAATATAGGCGCTATCCGAGACATGCGCGTCATTGACCGCGGTCCGTCCGAACGCCCCGTGATGACGGAGATCATTGGAACCAGCGGCCGCCGTACAGTTCGCGCGCTCCGCCTGCGAACACTACTGGGTTTGCGCGACAGCTTGTTCTCCTTTGACATCGAGCGGAACGCGCAAGGTGAAGTTTTGGGTATGATGTTTTACGGCCGCGGTTGGGGGCACGGCGTCGGTATGTGTCAGGTCGGCGCATATGGCATGGCATTGGAGGGTGCAACGTACGAAGAGATCCTGAAGAAATACTACAAAGGAATCGAATTAAAGAAGCTGTATTAAGAATCCATTTCCCTGCTCGACTGTAGCGGCGGTCCGCGAAGCGCAAGCCCGGCAGGGCGCAGCCTCAAAAGGAATGACCGCCGGTATTCCGTTGATTCCGAAAAAACCGGCGCTCATAGAGCGCCGCTACAGCACGCATTTCATGCATCCAGTTCTCGCCATAGTTGGGCCGACAGCTAGCGGCAAATCGGAGCTCGCTCTTTTTCTTGCCGAATGCTTTTCAGGAG
>Ga0209236_1002113_pt1 | contig 12135 bp, 13 predicted proteins | sample GraSoi013_1_40cm_FD_185819 | JGI IMG/M metagenome (GOLD analysis project Ga0209236, IMG submission 185819) | Grasslands soil microbial communities from the Angelo Coastal Reserve, California, USA - Sample 09_27_2013_1_40cm (SPAdes) (version 2) | ecosystem: Environmental > Terrestrial > Soil >... | reverse complement strand
ACCATGGAGCCCTGGGACGTCACGATCGTCGGTGGCGGGATCCTCGGGACCTCGTTCGCGTACTGGCTCGCGAACCGCTACGACGGTCGCATCGCCGTCCTCGAGAAGGAATCGCAAGTCGCGATGCACACGTCGCGCCGAAACACCGGCGTCGTTCATCGACCGTTCTACCTGGACCCGGTCGGGCGAAAGGTCTTCGCGCGGTCCGCTCAAACCGCCTACGGGATGTGGAAGGCGTTCGCGGCGCAACGCGGCTTGCCCTGGCTGCCCGTCGGCACGTTCGAAGTCGCGGTCCGTCCGGACCAGGTGTCCCGTCTCGAGAAATACCGGGACTGGGGCCTCGCGAACGGGATGGGAGAGGACGAACTCGCCCTTCTGACCGCGGAGGATGTGAGACGCCTCGAGCCGAACGTTCGCAGCCATGGCGCGATCTGGTCGAAGACGGACACGGCCGTCGATTACCAGGTGTTCACGCAGGCGCTGCGGGAGGACGCGGAGCGCGCTGGGGCAAAGTTCCTCTTGGGATCCAACGTCGAGTCGGTCACTGCTCTCGATGATCACCTTGAGATCCGACTCGCGCTCGAGACCGCGTCGGACCGCGTCTATGTGGACTCGCGAGAACGGATTCGAGTGAGGGCCAATCAATCGCACGAAGCGCTGCGCACACGATTTCTGATCAACGCTGCGGGGGGCCACTCGATCGACATCGCGCACGCCCTCGGCGTCGGCCTCGAGTACACGGACCTCCACTTCCGCGGTGAATACTGGGAGGTCGGCCCGGAGTGGCATTATCTGTGCGGCCGGAACATCTACACCGTCCCGCGTCATCCGGAGCTGCCGTTCCTCGACCCGCACTGGATCGTCCGCGCGGACGGACGGCGGGAGATCGGTCCCAATGCGGTCCCGGTCCCGGGTCCGTATACGTACCACGGATTCTTCGATGACCCGGCGGAGGCCGTGAAGAAACTGCTCGAACGCCCGGTCGGAAACAAACTCGCGGCCCTCTTCAATCCCGACTTCATGATGCTCGCGACGGAAGAATGGGCCTCCTCAATCTCGAAGCGGGCGATGGCGAAGCGCGTCCAAGAATTCCTCCCCGCCCTCCGCATGAAGTACCTCACGCGACCGGGGACCGCGGGCGTGCGCGCCCAGGTCGTCGACCCGCACGGGAACTTCGTCAAAGAGGCGATCGAGATTCCCGGGCCCCATTCGTTCCACGTGGTGAATTACAACTCGCCCGGCGCCACGGGATCGCCCGCCTACACTGCGTGGATCGTGAACCTCCTCGCGAACGCCGGCCATTTGGATCACCTGAAGGCGAAGGCCGCCAGGCCGGACGGGCTCTGGGATTTCGACACGGTCTGCGCCGCGATCGAGACTCCGCCGCCGTCTGGGTGATTGTCGAAATGGCACTCGCCCGAAAGGCGCCTCCGGTACTCGCCGCGAGGGAGTCCGGAGATCACGCTGAAGCCTCCGAGATTCCTGAGCGCCTGGGGCAAATTGGGCCGAAACGGTGTTAAGGCCGCAAGCATATCGTAGGAGCGGGAGGGCGGGACGCCGGTGACAGCTGAAGCGAACAAGGCCCTAATACGCCGTTACTTTGAAGCAATCGACAAGGGCGACCCCGACGTGTTGGAGGAGTTTGTCGCGAAGGACTTCGTCTCCCACGATCCGCTGCCGGGCGTATCGGGCGACCTCAAGGGATTGCAGCAAGCGTTCATGCTTTTCAAAAGCGCCACCCCGGGGTATCACACCGTTGACGAGCTGATCGCCGAGGGTGACAAAGTCGTGGCGAGGATCACAGGATACGGTACCCATGAGGCAGATTTTCTTGGTATCCCGGCAACGGGAAAAGAGATCAAGATGAGCGGGATTGTGATCTGGCGCATCAGGGGAACCAAAATCGTAGAGCACTGGGCCCAGAACGATACACTCGGTCTGATGCAACAACTTGGGGTTTTTCGCCCATAGGGTAGGCCACGGACTCGTCCAGGCGAATTGACCTCCAGGCCATGTCCCGTTCAGGAGATTCGGCGTGCCCTTTGTCAGCGCGGCATTCTGCTTGACGGTGTTTCCCGTTGGAGACCCGGTCGCGTTGACTTAGTTTGGACGTTCCATGCGAAGAAGCGATGTAATCATAATACGACGGAACGTGATGCGACCTCGGGATGGGAGCCGAGGAGGGGCGCGTTTGGAATACCCAAGGCCTTTGCGAAAGGAGGAGGTGAATCAATGAGCGTAGAAGAGAATCTCAAGGTGGTCGACGCGTCGACGAAGGCCGCTAACGATCACGACCTCGACCGGTTCGAAAGCTTCCATCTGAATTCCGTCATTCAACGGGATCCACAACATCCCGAGGGGATCAAGGGGTGGAAGGCAATTCGAGCTGGGCTGGAGCCGTTTCTCAAGGCATTCCCCGACATCCGGTTGGTGACGGAACGTCAGTTCGGCGCCGGGGACTGGATTACACAACTGAGCCACATGCGAGGAACCCACTCGGGACCGCTGGAGGTGCCCGGGGGCCCGACAATTCCCGCAACGAACAAGTCCGTCCAACTTCCGGTCGCCATGATTGCGAGACTCGAGGGCGGCAAGTTTGCGGAGATCAACATCTATTTTGATCAGGCGGGGCTGATGGCCCAGCTTGGGCTGGCCCCGCAAACGCCGCCGCAACGGAGGCCGTAACGGAAGACATGTCGCGGACAAAGATAGGGTTGACCCAGCGATAGCTTCGACGCCCGGAGTATCCTGTCGATCAACGGCCACGCTCGCAAGAGAAATACAGGAAAGGCCGCAGGACGCCAGTCGGGTCCTCCGGGGCTGTGAACGCCCGCCGTGCCCTCGGATAATCCCCGGTTGTGGCTTCGTGCCCATTCCAGATACCGGGGAGATCCGGGGGATCTAGAGGGCCGAGGAGTCACAGTTCGTCCAAATGCGGCCGTATCCTGCCGGTAGACTGATGCGGCGCACCGGAGTGACCTAATGTAAGGGTGATTGGTCCGTCGCCATCGCGTGTGGGCGGCCGCGACCACCCAAAACCTCAGATGCGCTCTCCCGATGCCCCATCGATGCCGGAACGGCTGCGGCTCACCGTACGTCCGATCGGCCGGCGGGATCCGATCGCTCTGTTTCGTCGCCTGCAACGCGGTCGATGGCCGTTCTTCCTCGATTCCTCCTTGCCGGACCCGGAGCTGGCCCGCTATTCGTTCCTCGGATCCGATCCCATCGGATGGTTCCGGAGCCGCGGTCCGAACGCAGCCTACGCGACGACGTGGGGAGAGTCATCGACCCGTCGAAATCCACTCGAAGCGTTCGGCGAATTCCTCGACACACTTCCTTGGGCCACCGCCGGAACCCCCGCGTACCCGTTCCTCGGGGGACCCGTGGGCTACTTCGCGTACGACCTCGGCCGCCAGATCGAACGGTTGTCGGATGAGAAACCTTCGGACCTTCGGCTCCCGGATATGCATTTCGCAATCTATGCGCGTGTGTACGTCCTCGACCGAGTGTGGGGCGAGACGTTCGTGATCGCACCGCGCACCCGGATCGCGTACGAGCCTCCGCCAATCCCCGACGAGCTGTCGGTGCCTCCCGAACCGCACCCGATCGAACCCCTCGACCCGGCGGAATACGTCCGCACCATCGATGAAGCGAAACAAGCGATCTACGACGGGGAGATCTACCAGGTCAACCTCGCCCATCGTGTCGCGCTTCCGCTGCGAGGAACGCCCACGGCGGCGTACGAGCGCCTCCGGGCGCGCACGCCTTCGACGTTCGGTGGATTCCTCGAGGCGGGGGATCACCGCCTGCTTTCGGCGAGTCCGGAACGGTTCCTCTGCGTCCGCGGCCGGGACATCGAGACCCGTCCGATCAAAGGGACCCGGCCCCGCGGTCGAACGCCCGCGGAGGACGAGCGCCTCGCACGGGAACTCCTCGCGAGTGAGAAAGACGCCGCGGAGAACGTGATGATCGTCGACCTGGAGCGGAACGACCTCGGCAAGGTGTGCGAGTTCGGCAGCGTGCACGTGCCGCTCCTGAAGAGCCTCCGCACCCTCCCGAACGTGCATCATCTGGAGACCGTGGTGCGAGGACGCCTTCGAAACGATGTGACGATCCCCAACCTGGTGAGGGCCACGTTCCCTGGCGGCTCGATTACGGGCGCTCCGAAGCCGCGGGCCATGGAGATTATCGAGCGGCTCGAGCCGCACCGCCGCGGCGTGTACACCGGCGCGATCGGATACGTCTCCTGGAATCGCTCCCTCGACTGGAACATCGCGATCCGCACGGCGACCGTCATCGGCGAGACGGCCTACTTCGCGGTCGGCGGCGGCATCGTGGCGGACTCGGACCCGGAGGCGGAGTATCGGGAGACGCTCGACAAGCTCCGCGGACATGCGGAGGCCCTCACGCAAGACCGCGTGGAGGTGACCTCGGACGGCCTCCGCGTGGCTTGACGGCGCCCTAATCTCCGAGGACGACGCGCGAGTCCCGATCGGGAACCGCGGGTTCCTCTATGGTGACGGATGCTTCGAGACGATCCGAATCCACCGCGGGGCGCCGTTCCGACTCGATGCGCATTTCGAACGGCTGCGGTCCGCTCTGGAGGTCCTGCGCATCGAACCGCCATGGGGATTCGAGGACCTCCGTCAAGGCACGAGGAAGGTTGTCGAGGCCAACGGCGTCGTCGAGGGTCTTGCCCGGATCACGGTTATCTCGGGAGAGCGGCCCACGACCCGAGGGATGGCGACGATTACGTCCCGCACCCTCCCAGAGATTCCGTCGCAACCGGCGTTGCATGTTGCGGCCTCCTTCCGGCGGATGTCCGGCCCGATGAGTCAGGTCAAGTCGATCGCCCGCGGCGCGGAGGCGGTGGCCCTTCGAGAAGCCGAGGCGGAAGGCGCCTTCGATGCGGTCCTCCTCAACGAAAGAGGTCGCGTGGTCGAGACGACCGCGCGCAACGTGTTCCTCGTCTCGGGCGGATCCCTTCAGACACCGCCGACCTACGACGGTGCGCTTCCCGGAATCACCCGAAGTGCGGTCCTCGAGATTGCGGCGCGGGCCAAGATCCGGGCGCGGGAGATATTCGTCTCGCTCGATCGGCTGCGCGGGGCCGACGAGGTGTTCCTCTCCGGCAGCGGGGTCGGCGTCCTCGGCATCGCCTCGGTCGACGGGCGACGAATGGAAGCCCCCGGCCGAGTGACCCGCACGATTCACGATGGCTATGCGGCGCTCCTGGAATCGGAGGCGAAATGGTAACCGGGGAGCTCGACCGAGCGATCGACTCTCTTGAGATCGCGGTTCCCTTCAGTCGGTCGGCTTCACCTGGCCGCGAATCTCCCCACCAGGGAAGTCGCCCGGTCCCGTGTTCGGTGGCGCGACACCATCGTCGGTGTGGATATTCACATACGCGGTTCCCGCGGTCAGGTTCTCCAGCAAAGCGCTCATCGGTTTGCCCGCAAGGGGTCCGACGAACTTCGTCGCGTCGAAGTCTCCTTGGGCCAGGATGCCGTTGAAGCGACCGCCACCGGGCGCCGCAGGCGGGGGACCGCCGATGGGATACAGCCAGACGATGACCGGGCCCGCCGTGTTGGCGTCTCCCAGATGGATGTGCGCCATGATCACGTTGTTGATGTTCGCGGCAATCACCTTGTAGTGAATCGATTCCCCGTCCGCGCTCAACTGGAAGATCGCCACCCCGCGAGCATTTGTGTCCCGCGGCGCCGGCCTCTCATTGATCCCGGCGAGGACGGCATTCCAATGCAATCCGCTTTCATCGTCCGCCCTCGCGACGGTGACCGCGAACGCCGCGGTGACGAGGGCCATCGAGAGCAGGGCCAGTCCGACGATTCTCTTCGACAAACGAGATCTCCTCCCGGCGGCGACACGGCGGATGGGGCCCATAGTCTTTTTCCCAAACCGCGGGCCGTTCTCGTTTTCGATAACGACTAGTGCGCGCGGAGGGCCGCGAGCCGCCGCCTCGCAGGGACTCCGGAGGCCCACGACTTCTCGAAGAACTCGAGATGGGCCTTGACGAAGTCCGGGCTGTTCGTCCACAGAGCAGTCTCTCCGTCGCCGCGAATGGTCTTCTCGTCCTGGATAAGGAACGCCAAGATCGAGTCGCGGTCGACGATGATGAAGCGCGCACGCTGGCGGTCCACGTGTCGAAGCGGGACGTATTTCGAGACCCGGGCCATCAGAACCTCGTTCGTTTCGTTGATGTCCGCCGCGAGCCGCGCCTTCACCCCGCGTCGCATCGCCGCGAGAAGGGCCTCGTTGATCCCGGCGCGGTACGAGCGCTGAAGGCCCTTCGTCGTCGTGAAGGCGAGGACCTCCGCTTTCGCGGTGGAGACGAACTGCTGCAGGGTGCGGTAGATCTGCGCGCGGCCTTTGATCACCTGGAGGCGCACGGTCGGCGGCTCCCGCGTCCGCCCGGAGAACTTCGGCCACGCTTCGAGGAACGTCTTCCGGACCCCGTCGAGCTTCTCGAGCTCCGAGCGCTTCTCGTCGGCGATCATGTCAAACACCTCGTTGATCGCCCGGGCCGCATACCGACGGGGACGGTCCAACGTGACCTCGACGAGCCCGCGGGCCTCGAGTCCCTCGAGGGCGCGGTAGGTCTGGACGCGATTCACGCCGCTCGCTCGGGCGACGTCGCCCGCCGTTGTGGCCCCGGCGCGGGCGAGGTTCACGAACACGAGGGCCTCGTATCGACTCAGGCCGATCCGCTGAAGCGCTTCGGAGGCCTCCGCGATTTTCATCTCGAACGAATGGGCCCCACCGTCTATTAACTACATTGTAACGAGACCTGTTACGCCGATGGATGCGGTTTCCATCCGATGGCCTGGCCATTGTCACATCGAACGTTACGATTTCGGTCAGGCCTCAACCCGAGCGAGTGAAAGATGAAGAGGAAAGAAAGAGGTGGAAAAAGAGGTCGCCTCGATTACGTCCGCCCGATTACCGGGTCGACGCGAGGCTCCAGATGGCTCCGGCGAGGAGGAGCAGGCCTGCAAACAGGCCCAGCTGCGCCCCCACCAAGACCACGATCGCCAGACCGGCGATCATGGCCACGATGGAGCCATTCTGCACGTTCTGCTTCGACACGGCGTAGCCGATCAGACCGACGATGCCGAAGATGACCAGATAGGCCTCTGCGGCGGTCGCGGCCACGATCGCGCCTGCCTTCGACGCATCGAAGAGATACGTCAGGATGCCCGTGATCAGGGCCACAAACGCGCCAAGCACGATCGGTACCTGGTGCGTCGGCGTGTGCGAGAGTTCGCGCCACGATTGGCCGAACCCCGACCCTGACTTCGCGCGGGTCGCTTCCATGGTGCTTTCACCTCCTTGGCCGGCACCCCTCGATGCCGGGTCATAGCCGTATTGGGACAATTTTCGAACCAAAGGCACCACATGATAAGCGTGATGTGGCTCGACTCGACACAATATCTTCAAGCCCATCCGGAGGGGGCCACCAGGTTCATAGCGACCGTCACGGCCGGAGGCAAGATGACCCTCGTTGTACGAAAGGGGGGAATCCGGGAGCCGGCCCGCTCCCGGATCTGATAATCATTTCCCGGCGATCTGTCGAACCCTCACGGGTCGTGCGAGTGCTCGTATCCCTCGTACGGCACCGCCAGGTAGGGGAATTTCGGGATGAACGGGAGGTCCTCCTTCGTCCCATCCATTAGCAGACCGGCCGCGGCGTCGGGTGTGAAGCTGCTGTCGATCAAGGGGTACGTGGCGCCCGCGATCGCTCGCAGTTCGACTGCGGTCACGTTGTCGAACACCCGCCGGCCGTCCGGGAAGCCGTCCAGGTCGCCTCCCAGGAGGCCGAAGCGCTTCGCGCTGTCTCCGGGCGGGTTGATGCCGGAGTCCGTGGCCGGATAGCTCGGAGCGAATGCGAGGTTTAGGCGCAGCTCGTCCGCCTGGGTCGGGCCGTTCGAGTTCTGGAATCCCGGGATGATCCCGGACGGAATCCCCGTCAGGAGGATCGCAATCAAGTCGGCCCGCGAGGCCCCGGTCCCGGAGAGGGCCGCGAGCTTCGGGAACACGCCCGGATAGAGGACGGGCAAGAGGCCTTGCAGCTGCGGGTGCGCGTAGTCGTCGACGAACTGGGAATCCCCGTCCGGGGTCTGGCTGTTCCAGAGGTCCTTCTCGCCCAGCTCGATCACGACCTCGTTGATCAGCGGTTCGCCGAGCCGGCTCACCTGGACCCACGGCCCGCTCTGCACGATCCGCGCGTTCTTCTCCCGGATCGTCCCCTTGCGCCGGCTCGCAGCGGACCAGACGCCGATCACGGACCGGGGATCTGCGGGGTCCGACGGATTGAACCCGTTTCGGGTCAGGTCGGTCTTCGGGACTTGGATCGCGATCGTGTGGACGTTGAAGCCTTTCGTTCCGTTGACGCCCGGCGCCGCGGGCGTCGGGATCAGGTGCAGGTTCTGGAACGGCCGGAGCGTTCCCAGGTCGAAGATCGAGCCGAGGTCGACGTAGAAGCCTTCGCCCCGCTGGCCTGCGAACGTCTTGACGCCGGCGCCGAGGCTGCTCACCGCGGCGTCCGCCAGCGTCGCGTAGTTCGGCGTGGAGCGCGGGCCAATCCGGACCGGCGGGGTCGGCAGGTCGGAGCCGAGGAGGGTCGAGCTCCCGGTCCTCCGAGGGCCGACGACTTTCGTCACGGAGTACAGCTGCCGCACGTTCCAGTCCGGGTCCGTCAGCGAGCCGATCGGCCCCGTGTTGTAGAGGAAGGTCGCAGGGTTTTGCGTCGTCGTCTTGAATCGGAACTGGTAGGTGACGTCCTCGACGCCGTCGCCGTTGTTGTCGATCAAGATCTCATACAAGACGTCGTCTCCGAACTGGAAGAAGTTCGGGCCTCCCGCCGGCTCCTCGAGCGGGATGAAGTTCGAGAGGATCGTGACCTTCGAGGTGTCGACCGGGTCGACGAACGCGTACAGGTCCGTGTTGTCGGCGACCGGATCCTTCGAAATCGTCGGCGCCTCGCGATGGGACGACATGGGAGCTCACCTCGCGTACGTCGTGAGTCGGTTCACGAGCCCGGGATCTCTCGTCACGATTTCTTGCGTGCCCCACATCACGACGACGGTCCCCTGGGCGGCGTCCTTCACGTACGCCATGACCGGGGTGTTCACATCGCCCGACGGCGTAGCCGCCTGGACGTTCTCCGTCATCTTCAGGATCGTCGGCGCCGCGGCCATCGCACCGACGGCCGCCGCTCCCACCGCCGTCTTCTGCAGAAAACTCCGTCTCGACATCTTCGATTTCTTCTCATCGGCCATTCGATTCCCCTCCGTCCGCGTGCGAGAGAGGACCTCCCGCACCATCTCCGGGCGGCCGGAGCACCTGGAAGGATATTTTGACGTGTGTAACATCGCGTGTTACAAATCACCCGTCGTCAATCGCCCGGCCATCACGCGTTTCGCACAGATCGAAGAAACGCACCAACCAGCGAAATGAATCACATCCGCTGGCCACACTTGCTGCAGAACTCCGCGTCTTCCGTTTCGAGGTATCCACAGTTGCGGCACTTCACACGCACGAGCGTGCTTCCGACTCCGGCGGTTCCGAAGCCCGCCTCTCGGATGCCTTCCCCGAACGCCGTCGCCGCGGTCTGAATCGCGGGAGCTGCTTCCGTCGCAACGTAGCTCGTCACGGGTCGCACCAGACCGAGGCGCAGGGCAAATCCGCCGACGCCAAGGAGTATGATCCCGAGGGCGCCGATGAGGAATGACAAGAAGAACGAGCCGAACATCGAGCCCGCACTCCCGAACGGATTCTGCATGAAGCTGTTGAACGCGAGGAAGATTGGGACGAATGACAAGAAGAAGAGAAGAAGTCCGATGCCGACCAAGGCGATCCCAACTTGCCGCAGCCGTGGCCCTGACAGTCCGATTAGCGTCGCACCGGCGGGCCACGCCGTACCCGGTCCTCCGACCATGCTTCTCCGACTCGACTTCGATGGACGACCACGGCATGAAGATTTGCGAGGAACGCCCCGACGGGAGGTGTCGGGGCGGGGATTCGAACCCCGGACCTTCGGATGTCCCAGGAGCGCCGCGGTCAGGCTACGGCAGAACCCTATGAGTCCGACGCTCCACCAGGCTGAGCCACCCCGACGGGCGGCCCATGAACCGGCCTTTAATAAAGGATGCGACGCGCCTCGCTCGGCGCTTCGCGGAGGAGGTCAGAGAGCGGGTCCCGCATCCTTGCCGAGCAGATGCTCTCGCGCGAGTCCCAGCGGAGGCGCGCCAAGTCCGAGCAGCGCGTCGTGGAATTCGCGGAGGCTGGCACCCCGGTGTTGTCGGGACCAATCCGCGCGGAGTTTCTTGATCATGAGCTTGCCGAGCGTGTAGTTCAGGTATCCGGGGTCCCACGTGCCGCGCTTCGCCTCGCGTTCCGCGGGCAACCGGTCGAGATAGGCGTTCTCCATGAAGAACCGGGTCGCGTCCTCCCACGACCATCCGGCAGTGTGCATCATGATCGATGAGATGTACCGGCAGTTGCGCAGGAGGGCGTCCTGCAGCTGGGCGAGTTTGAGTCGGAGGTCGCCGAATCCTCGCTCGACCATCATCTCCTCGCAGTAGTGCGCCCAGCCCTCCGTGAACGCGTACGAGAAGTAACTCTTGAGGACCGTGTCGCGAAGGCGGTTCTGGTGGAGCAAGTGGACATAGTGTCCGGGATAACATTCGTGGACAGAGATGTTCCGGAGCATCGTGTAATTCAAGTGGCGAAGCCATTCCTCCTGTTTTTCCGGCGGCCACGATTCCTCGACGGGTGTCACATAGTAGAAGCCCTCCCGCGCGACCTTCTCGAAGCTCCCGGGAGGATTGAGCGCGGCGGTCGCGAAGCGGAAGAATCGGGGGGTCTCGATCACTCGAGCCCGCTCCTCCGATGGGACCGCGACGAGGTCGTTGGCGATGACGAACTGTCGAATCTCCTCGAGCATTGCACGTGTGTCGTCGATTAAGCGCTCCGCAGTCGGATGGTCCGCGGCAATGCCTTCGATCACCTGCGCCGGCTCTTTTCCGGGATCAATTCGCTTCGCGGTTTCCTCGAATCGTCTGCCGTTGGCGTCCAGGTCTGCTCGACCGACGTCGAGGAGTCGCTCGACCGGAATGCGAACCAGATGTTCCGCGAAAATCATCCGCTCGTACTTGCGTCGGCCGAGGGCGAAATCGGTCTTCAGTCGCGGGCGGTACTTCGCGGCGAGGTCGTTCACGAAGGCCTTCAGTTCCGCGGTCGCCGTTTCATTCGTGCCTTCCACATACGTTCGAACGCTTGGCGAAACGCCGCCCAAGATCTCAGGCAGCTCGCGCGCGTATGCGTCGAGCATTCCGGTCGCGGCCATCTCCCCGATCTCGAAAAAGGTCTCCGCGAGGCGACGGTCCAGCGTCGAGCGCAAGTCCCTGAGAAAGCGTGGGACCTGGGCCTCCAGCTTTCCGATTGCCCGGACGCGACGGTCGAGCGGAGCGTACTTCCTCAGGAGATAGTTGACGATGTTCATGCGGAGCAGGAAGTACAGCGGGAACGCCCTCGGCAGTCGCTGGTCTTCGATTTCGGACAGCTCGGAGAGGAGGAGACCGCGAAGGACGCCGAGTCGAAGCCGGACCTGCCGGGAGAGGCCATCGCCGCGGTCGAGTCGAGCTAGCCTCTCGAGGTATCCCTGGACCCGCGTCAGGTAGGCGCGAAGCGCCGGGACGGTGTAGACGGGCAGGATCCCATCGTACCGATGAATCCCTGCGGCGGCCGCGGTGGTTGGGTGAAACGACCAATAGTCATCGAGGATTTTCTTCGCCAGTCGAGGGAACGCAAGTTGTCGAGGGCTTCGTGACAAGGCCGTCGCCTCCGAACGGAGAGGGATCGTTCATGGAAAAGCATTCCGAGGCCATGACGAGCGGAGGTCCGAATCTTCCCGACCTCATTATATACAACCAGGTTCGTCTTCGACCATGGACCGCGTCCGACCGACTCGCGATGCGCGCGCGGTAGAGGATCCGATCGCCGCAATCTTCGATCTCGCGGAGTCCGTGGACCGACAGACGCCGAAAATCCGCAAGACCTTGCGCTACGTGCGGTGGTTCGTGTCCGTGTGGCTCCTCCTCGACTTCTTCCTGATCC